>WPCK01077529.1_pt1 | contig 10632 bp, 8 predicted proteins | sample 5399851 | NCBI WGS metagenome assembly WPCK01 (sample SAMN12869471, study PRJNA574797) | sludge metagenome | isolation source: wastewater treatment of pH11 | place: China:Beijing | collected 2019-05-20
GACGCAGCCGCTGCTGGTCACACCAGAGCTGCGCCGCTACCAGCCGATCTCGTGGGAATCGGCCTGCGAACGGATCGCCGACAAGCTGCGGTCGGTCGACCCCGACGAAACTTTCTGGTACTTCAGCGGTCGCAGCAGCAACGAGGCGGGATTCCTGCTGCAGCTCTTCGCACGGCTGTATGGCACCAACAACGTCAACAACTGCAGTTATTACTGCCATCAGGCCAGCGGCGTGGCCATGAACCGCTCCGTCGGCAGCGGGACGGCGACCCTGGTGCTGGAGGACCTGGAACATGCCGATCTGGTGTTTATCATCGGCGGCAATCCGGCCAGCAATCATCCCCGCCTGATGACAACGCTGAAGCATGTGCGTCGGCGTGGCGGCAAGGTGATTGTCGTGAATCCGGTCCAGGAAATCGGCCTGATTCGGTTTGCCGTACCCAGCGACCCGATCAGCCTGGTGTTCGGAACGCGGATCGCCACACGATACGTCCAGCCACACATTGGGGGCGACCTCGCGCTCTTGACCGGAATTGCGAAGCGGATTGACGAGCTGGGGGCGGCCGACTCCGGTTTCTTGGGTCGGTTCTGTGACGGGCACGACGCCTGGATCGAGAGTCTGCGACACTCCTCGTGGAGCGAAATCGAGGAGAAGGCGGGGGTCTCGCAGACGGAGATCGATGCCGTCGCTCGCGATTACGCCGCCGCTGGCAACGTGGCCTTCTGCTGGACCATGGGCATCACGCACCACACGCATGGCGTGGAAAATGTTCAGGCCATCGCCAATCTGGCCCTCCAGCGGGGAATGGTCGGACGGCGCCACGCCGGGCTGCTCCCCATCCGGGGTCATTCCAACGTTCACGGGATCGGTTCGGTGGGCGTCACGCCTCGGCTCAAAGAGGCCATCTTTCAGAATCTGCAATCCCGTTTCGAGCTCAGGCTGCCCCGGTCCGAAGGACTCGATACATTGGCCTGCATGGAGGCGGCGGACGCTGGCCAATTGCGCGCCGGCGTCTGTCTGGGTGGAAATCTGTTCGGCTCCAATCCGGACGCCGATTTTGCCCGTCGCGCATTGGGAAGACTCGACCTGGTGACCTACCTCAGCACGTCCCTGAACACCGGACATGTGCATGGCCGTGGCAAGACCACCTTGATCCTGCCGGTGCTGGCCCGCGATGAAGAACCAGAACCGACGACACAGGAATCGATGTTCAACTACATCCGCCTGAGCGACGGGGGGTCACCCCGTCACGCAGGACCGAGAAGCGAAGTCGATGTCGTTGCCTCGCTGGCCGAGTCCCTGCTGTCGGAACCCGTCCCCTGGAAGTGGTCCGATCTGCGCCGCACGGGCCGCATTCGGCAGGTCATCGCGCACGTCGTCCCCGGTTGGGAGCAGCTCGCCGAACTGGACCGCACCCGACAGGAATTCCAGATTCCCGGTCGCACCCTGCATGAACCAAGATTCGCAACGCCTTCAGGCCGCGCCCTGCTGCATTGCCACCGACTTCCCGATGCTCGGCCGGAAATGGGCCAACTGCGTTTGATGACCGTCCGGAGCGAGGGGCAGTTCAACACGGTCGTCTATGAAGACGAAGATGTCTACCGCGGCCAGGAACGGCGGGATGTGATTCTCTTGCATCCACACGACATCGCGCAGCGGCGCCTTCGTGAAGATCAGCGTGTCACAATCCGCAGCGCCGTGGGGACCATGCCCAATATCCGGATCCGGCCGTTCCCGGCAATTCGGGCGGGGAATGCTCTGATGTACTATCCCGAGGCCAACGTCCTGGTGCCTCGAGTGGCCGATCCCGCGTCCCGAACACCCGCCTTCAAGCATGTGCTGATCCAGATCGAGCCCTGATCGATTCCTGTTCGCCGAAAAGAGCTCGGTCACGGCGATGCCCCACCTCTCACGCCGGCGTGCCGAACAGGTCCGCCCAGGTAACTGGCCAACCGCGTCAGGAGTCGGTAGACCCTCGACCGGCATCTCGACGGATCTGAATCTCGTCGCCCATGACTCGGACTTCGTAGGTTCGGGTCTTCACGGATGGGTTGTCGCACCAGGTACCATCGGTGACGCGGAATCGCCAGGCATGCCACGGGCAGGTCACGACACCCGCATCAAAATGTCCCTCGGCCAGCGAGGCCCCCATGTGCGGGCAGACGTCGTCAATGGCATAGTACCTGCCCCGATAGGCAAAAACGGCCACCAGGCGGTCGTCGATGACGGCCACCAGCGATTTTCCCTCGGTCAGGTCTCCAACCTTGGCTACCGTCACGAATTCGCTCATGATGTACAGGTTCCGAGGTCCATTGAGACGACCGGACCATTCCTGGGATCCAAGGGGGAAAACGTGTGATGAACGCCAACCTACGCGAGCGAATCCATAGTCGCCTCTTGCCCCGAGTCCAGGGTCCCGCCCAGTACATGGGCGAAGAACGAAACATGGTCCGCAAGGACCATCGTGAATTGCAGGGAAAGCTGTGCCTGGCGTTTCCCGACGTCTACAAGATTGGCATGAGTCACCATGGGCTGCAAGTGCTGTATTCGCTGATGAACGCGCAGGACGATTGGGCATGCGAGCGGGTATTTACTCCGTGGATGGACATGGAGGACCTGATGCGGCGGGAAGGCATCCCGCTGTTTAGCCTCGAGACCTGTACGCCCCTTCGCGACTTTGATGTGCTGGGGTTTTCCTTGCAATACGAGATTGGGGCCGCCAATATCCTGACCATGCTCGACCTGGGCGGTATTCCCCTGCGGAGCACCTTTCGAACCCTGAAGGACCCGCTGGTGATTGCCGGGGGGCCCTGTGCGCAGAACCCGGAACCGCTGGCACCCTTTATTGACGTCTTTGTCACGGGGGATGGTGAACCGAGTCTGCCGCGGATCTGTCAGCTGTGGCTGGAATTGAAACGCGATCTTGACCCGGAGGACCCGCAGGCTCGCGAAGTAGCCCTGGCAGCGCTGGCGACCGCCATTCCCTACGGATATGTGCCACGGTTCTACCTGCCGGAGTACCAGGATGGGCGATTTGTGGGCTTGCACCGCACCCGCGGCGACGTCCCCGAAACCGTGGAACCGTGCGTGATTGCAGACCTCGATGCCATCCCGCTCCCCACGCGCCCCATCGTCCCCTTCGTGGAATGCGTGCACGATCGGATCGCCATCGAGATCATGCGGGGCTGTCCCTGGCAATGCCGCTTTTGCCAAAGCACGGTCATCAAGCGACCGTTGCGGTTCCGATCCGTGGAAACCATCGTGGCCGCGGCCCTGGAGAGCTATCGTCAGACAGGCTTCAACGAAATCTCCATTTTATCCCTGTCCACCAGCGACTATCCCCATTTCGCGGAACTCGTCACCCGCCTCAAGGGCGAGTTCCGTTCCTTGGGAGTCAATATCTCGGTCCCCAGCCTGCGCGTGAATGAACAGCTTCGATCGATCGCCGAACTGATCGGCAATGAACGGCGCTCGAGTCTGACCCTGGCCCCAGAAGTCGCTCGGGATGATATGCGGGAGCAGATCCGCAAGAAGATCAGCAATGATGACCTGTTTGAAGGATGCCGGCAGGCGTTCCGTCGCAACTACGAGAGCGTCAAACTCTATTTCCTGTGCGGCCTGCCCGGTGAACGGACGGTGGACCTGGACGGGATCATTGAAATGGCCGAAACGATCGCGGAAATTGGTCGCGAGGAACGGGGGCGCTTTGCCCGCGTCACCGCCAGTGTTTCCAACTTCGTCCCCAAGGCGCACACTCCTTACCAGTGGAACGGGATGCAGCAGCGCGAGTACTTTGCCTGGGCCCATGCCTACCTGCGAAAGCTCCGCCGAATTCGCAGTGTCGACGTGAAGTGTCACGACATCGAAACAAGTTTGCTGGAAGGGATGCTCAGCCGCGGCGATCGCCGTACGGCGGATGCCATCGAATTGGTATGGCAGCGGGGGGCACGGCTCGACAGCTGGCGTGAACACATGAATGCCGATCGATGGTGGCAGGCGTTCGCCGATTGCGGCATCGACGTCCAACGGCAACTGCACGAGCCCTATCCGCTGGCGGACCGGTTGCCTTGGGACCATTTGAACGTGAAATATGGTCGCCCCTTCTTGGAAAAGGAACAGACCCGCGCGACCTTGCAACTGGAAGCCATGGCCCAGGCAACATAGTAAGGACATCGGAGCGCCTCGGTGCCGGTGCGAGGGGCCGAGGACCATGGAACGTGCCTCCTTCGGTAAGGCTCGTCCGGAGAAAAACATGATTGCTGACGACGCTCGCCGGCCTGATGTCACCCTTCGTGATTTCCAGCAGCTGGTGCGCACGATGTACTACGAAAAAGATGTCGCCCGCGGCGTCGACGGGACATTCATGTGGCTGATGGAGGAAATTGGTGAGCTGGCCGCCGCGCTGCGTCTGGAAGATCAAGCCAATCGCGAAGAAGAGTTCGCCGATGTATTGGCCTGGCTGGCGACCATTGCCAACGTGGCGGGTGTCGACTTGTCCGAGGCGATCGCACGGAAGTACGGAGGCGGCTGTCCTGGCTGTGGCCAGCTGGTCTGCCGCTGTTCAAACGAGGGCAAACCGTGAATCGTCTGCCCGCCATGGCCGCGCTGCTCCTTTGCGCGACCACTGTTTCGGCTGCCGTGCATGAGTCGCCGTCGGTTCCCAAGTTCGTCGACGTCTCGGTGGGGTTCGATGGCGTCTTCAAGGTTGGACACTGGATCCCGGTGCGCATCGGACTTCAGGCGAGTGACCGGGAACTGCATGTTCAGGTCCATGTGACGACGCTCGACAGTGATGGCGTGGAATGTGAGTTCACCGATCAAGCGTCGCATCGCCTGCGCGCCGGATCGACCACGACGTTGACCGCTTACGCCCGGCCCGGACGCGCTTCCCCGTGGTTCCGCATTGCGATTTGGGAAGGAACACGGCGGCTGGCGGAGAAGACCGTCGCAGCAGCAGCGCTCGCCGGGGCACGCGGCCCCACGCAGACACTCCTGGTGGGCCTGGGAAATGGCCCGTCCCTGGAACCCACGGCGGCCCTCCATCAACAGCCACGTGACGATGCCTGGTCCGCCACCCACATTGTACACCCCGAGAATTGTCCACACTCCGCGCTCGCGTTCGACGGCGTCGATGTGCTTGTTCTGCACACCAGGGATCGACAGTTCCTCCAGCAACTGGATCCAGATCAGTGGCAGGCCATCACCGACTGGGTCGAGTTTGGCGGCCGCCTGATCATATCCCTGAGTCCGGAGTCCGAAGAACTCCTGGCGCCGGGACAACCGCTGAGCCGCCTTACGGAAGCCACGTTCGACGGGCACCTTCCCCAACGGGACACCACCGGGCTGGAGAGTTTTGCGGGGGTGGAAAGCCGATTGGACGTCGCCGCGAAACAAAAAAACCAGACCTGGCAGGGAGTTCCCACAGTTCGGCTGAAGACCCAACGTGGACGTGTCATCGTCTTCGACGGTAACGATAGCACCCGGACGGACTGGGTCCGAGAGTTGTCGATCGGCCTCGGATCGGTAACGCTGCTCGCCTGTGACCTAGGGCAAGAGCCGATTTCGAGCTGGGTGGGCAGGCCCCAGCTCGTGGCCCGAATGGTCGAACGCATCACACCACCGCCGGGGATTCCACACGAGGCGCGGCCCGACCAAACCATTCGATCACTTGGTTTCCGAGGCCTGGCAGGCCAGCTGCGAATGGCCCTGGATCAGTTTCCGTCGGTTCGCTTCATACCATTTTCCTGGGTGGCGGCCGCCATCGCCGCGTACATCGTGATCATCAGTCTGGGGGACTATTCGTTCCTTCGCTGGGTACAACGCATGACGCTGACCTGGATCACGCTGCCAGCTTGGGTACTGGCGGCAACCGGCCTCGCCTGGGCCGCCGCCACCACGTGGAAGGGGAATGTACCCCGTACGAATCAGATCGAATTCGTGGATATCTGTCCCACGTCACGCCTGGCGCGGGGAACCGTCTGGATGCGGTACTTTTCACCTCGAGCGACCCGGCTGGACCTGGCGGTCCGCCCGCGCGAGGCGGGATTCCCAACGCATCGTACCACCCAGACGATCTGCACCTGGCAGGGATTTCCAGGGAACGGACTGGGGGGAATGGATTCGCCCGCCACTTCCGCGCTCTTCGCAAACGCATATCGGCAGCTGCGGACTCCACGTGGCGGTGTGGACAACATCTCGCTGGTGGGCAGGGAACAGGCCACCTGGTCGAGTCGCGGAGTCACCGCGTCGTTCGAACTTCGCGACATGGCCACGGACATGTCTCCGCTTTCCAGCGATGGTCTGGGACTCCTCCATGGTCAAGTCGTCAATCCGCTGCCGGACACACTCCGGGACTGTGGCTTGCTGTTTGATCGGTGGTACTACGACCTGGGAGACCTCGAGCCTGGTGCCACTCGATCCGTCGATTCGTCCCTGACGGCACACGACGTCGTCCCGCAATTGACCAGGAGGAAGGTGGTCGGTACCGAAGAAGTCCGGACTCCCTGGGATCCGACCGGCCACGATCTGACCCGAATCGCCGAGATGCTGATGTTCCACGAGACAGCCGGGGGAACAAGCTTCACGGGGCTGGTCCAGCGATATCTCTCACGTCTGGACTTCAGCCACCGCCTGCAGCTCGATCGCGCGGTTCTGGTGGGACGATCCGCAAGGCCGCTGGCGGAGTTTCTCCGCGATGGTGAGCCGTTGCAGGCGGACCCCGAGCGCCTCGCAACCTTCGTGCGTGTCTTGATTCCCGTCCTCTCGCGGGATGTTACGGAGGGTTCCCCTTGATCGAGACCCGCGACCTTACCAAGCGCTACGACGAGTTGTACGCGATCCGTTCGATCGACCTGCGGCTCGATCAAGGGGACCTTTTTGGCTTCATCGGACCGAACGGCGCAGGCAAGACCACCACCATGCGGATTCTGTCGACCTTGCTGAATCCGTCCTGGGGCGAGGCCTACGTCGGGGGGTATTCGATCTACACACACCCCAAGGATATCCGTCGCATCGTGGGGTACATGCCCGACTTTTTTGGTGTGTATGACGACATGCGGGTGCTGGAATACCTGGAGTTCTTCGCTGCCGCCTACCGCATTCGCGGCCCCGCGCGCCGCAAAGTGTGCCATGAAATGCTGGAAGTCGTGGACCTGGACTTCAAGCGCAATGCCCTGGCCAACACCCTGTCCCGCGGCCAAACCCAGCGTCTGGGCCTCGCCCGCGTTCTCCTGCATGATCCCCAAGTCTTACTGCTCGACGAACCCCTCAGCGGGCTGGACCCCCGCGCCCGGATCGATATGCGGAACCTGCTGAAACGACTGGGTGGCCTGGGAAAAACCGTGATCGTTTCCAGCCACATCCTCCCCGAACTGGCCGACGTCTGCAATAAGATTGGTATCATAGATCGAGGGGTCATGAGCGTCTCCGCCACGGTCACGGATGTGATGCGGCAAGTGCGGCAATACACCGAGCTGCAGGTCCGCGTCACGGGGCGAACGGAAGACGCCGCGGAACTGTTGACTCGCCAGGAAATGGTGCATCGCGTCACGCAACAACACGATCAGCTGATCGTGCAGCTGAAAGATCACGTGGCGGACTATAGCGAATTGGCAACACGGCTGGTACAGGCCGGTTATGGCATCCTGACATTTCGCGAGAATGAACTGAACCTGGAGTCCGCATTCATGGCCTTGACGCAGCGGCTGAAAGCCCAGTCCCCACCATCCGTGCCCGGAGCGGCTCCCGCGGCCGAAGGGTAATGCGACGCGCCGTACATTTCCTCGTGGTGCTTTGGGTCTTACCAGGGACGGTACCAGGCTTGCTGCTGGGACTTCTGGCCCTGACGACTGGCGGTTCGGTCCACCGCCGGGGGCGGGTCTTGGAATTCCAAGGCGGGCTCCTGCCTGCCCTCTTGCAACGGATCCCCATCCGGGGTGGCGCCTCCGCCATGACACTCGGTCACACCGTCCTCGGCTGTGATCAGGTACAACTGGACCGCTGCCGTGATCACGAACTGGTCCATGTCCGGCAATTCGAACGATGGGGCCCTCTGTTCTTGCCTGCCTATGCCGCCTGCGCAGTCTGGCTGTGGCTGCTGCGCCGTGATCCGTACCAGGATAACCCCTTTGAACGAGAGGCCTTTGGCACGTGGGAGCACCCATGAATGTCCACACGTAATCCACTTCGATTCCTCACGCTCGTCTTCGCCAGCTGGCTGCCCCCCTCGTGCCATGCCGACACCTGGCAGGAGCAGAGGAAGGAACTTGTGACTCAGGAACTCGTGCCATCCGGCATTACGCATCAAGGCGTGATCCAGGCCCTGCTGAACACCCCCCGGCACGAATTCGTCCCCAGGTCGCAGCGGCCCCTGGCCTACTTCGATATGGCGCTGCCCATCGGCAAAGAACAGACCATTTCCTCCCCCTTCATCGTGGCCTATATGACCCAGGCCCTCGACCCGCAGCCGACCGATCGAGTCTTGGAAATCGGCACGGGAAGTGGATATCAAGCCGCTATCCTCAGCCCGCTCGTTAAGGAAGTATTCACCATCGAGATCGTGGAAGGCCTGGGACAAAGTGCACGTCAGCGACTGAAACGACTTGGTATTCAGAATGTGCACGTCCGTATCGGCGACGGTTATCTGGGGTGGCCGGAAGAAGCCCCCTTCGACAAGATCATTGTCACGTGCTCGCCACAAAGCGTTCCCCCACCACTCGTGGAACAGCTCAAAGTCGGCGGGCAAATGGTCATACCCGTCGGGGAACGGTACCAGCAAACGCTGTATCGCTATCGCAAGAAGGATGGAAAGCTCCAGTCCGAACCGCTCCAATCCACACTCTTCGTTCCCATGACAGGGAAAGCCGAGCAAAGCCGGAAGAGTCCTTCCGACCCGCGGCAACCCATGGTGCAGAACGGCTCTTTCGAAGAAGAGCCCACCGAGGCCAACCCCCTGGGCGCCTGGTATTATCTGCGACAGGCCGACCGCTTCGCAGTCGCCGATAGCCCCGACGGCCAGTTCGTCGCCCGCTTCTTCAACGAGACCCCCGGACGTGCCAGCCACGCCCTTCAAGGCCTGGCCCTCGATGGTCGCCAGATGCATCGCGTCACCCTGGCGGCCTCCGTCAAACTGTCGAACGTGGTTCCCGGAACAGAACGACTCATGCAGCCTGCGATCCGCCTGAGCTTTTACAATCAAAAGCGGGAACCTATCGATGAACAGTGGATCGGCCCCTGGACCGGCAGTCATGACTGGAAGGAATGGAAAGGGGAATTCTCCGTACCCCCAAGCGCACGCGAGGCCATCCTCCGCGTAGGGCTGTTCGGTGCCACAGGCGAGCTCTTGGTGGACCGCGTCACGGTCACACCGGTTACCCATGGCAATCGCCCAGACGATCCCGATTAGCCGTGCGGTTTCATGTCATCCTGAACGGCGGCATGTCATCCTGAACGCAACGCAGCGAGCAACATGTCATCCTGAACGCAGCGCAGCGAAGTGAAGGAACTGCCAGTCGCTACCGACCTTCGACGGACCGACGCGTTGGGAATCAATTCATCCGGCATCACGTCGCCAATGTCGATCGTCGCTATCGACCTTCGACGGACCGACGCGTTGGGAAGGTCCTTCGGTCGCCTGCGGCTCCCTCAGGATGACAGGCGGGGGCAAGCTCGGGTGCGGGGAGCCCGGAAACGGGGTCATTGCGACATGTCATCCTCTGAACACAACGCAGCGAACAACATGTCATCCTGAACGCAGCGCAGCGAAGTGAAGGAACTGCCAGTCGCTATCGACCTTCGACGGACCGACGCGTTGGGACGAGAACGCCAGACACCCAGAATTTCAGCCAAGACTTTCCGACTTGAGTTTCGCCAATTTATTTCTAGTTAAAACTTGACGCTTTGGCGAGTCGGATCCCGGATGTCTTGAATCTTCCGTTGAATCTACCGGCAGTAAGAGGACTTTTTTGGCCCGAATCCTCACAGGACTGCGCATTACCCCTCGCGACCGGTACGTTCGCAAGCCACACCCCAGGAGCTCATTCCAATGTTACCTAGCAGACTTCCCTCGATGGCCTCTGATGACCGAGATGCACGAATTCCAACGCGGTGTCATCGCCAAGGGAGGGAGAAGCGGCTTGAACGTCTGTTATTGGTGGAACGGCTCGAGGATCGCCACCTGCTGGCGGTCACGGTGGATACGCTTGTGGACGAATCGGACGGCAGTCTCGTCGACGGCGACATCTCGCTCCGCGACGCGATCGCTCTGGCCCCGGCGGGTGCCACGATCGACTTCGATCAGGCCCTTACCAGCGGGGGCCCGGCCACGATCACCCTGACTCTTGGTGAGTTGCTCATCAGCAAGGGGCTTTCCATCGACGGCCCTGGTGCCGATCTGCTCACCATCGACGCCCGTGGCAATGATCCGACACCTGACGTGAACCACGGGGACGGAAGTCGCGTGTTGAATGTCGACGATGGAAGCAGCACCGAAGTTAGCCCAAGTTAAAGAGTTTCTGTTGCCAATAAAGGACTTACGTCAATTTGGGTGGCTTTATTCCACTACATTTGGTCGATTTGATCGATACGTCGCAGGCGGCGGGGAAGCGTTAGACCGAGGCGGTGGAGGAGCACGG
>WPCK01137277.1_pt1 | contig 10611 bp, 9 predicted proteins | sample 5399851 | NCBI WGS metagenome assembly WPCK01 (sample SAMN12869471, study PRJNA574797) | sludge metagenome | isolation source: wastewater treatment of pH11 | place: China:Beijing | collected 2019-05-20
TTTTAATAATAACAAGGGGTTTATCACTGTATAAACTCGCAAAGACCGCAGGCGCAATGCCAGAGGCTTCAACCGTAATGTAAGCATCAAAATCAACCGCTTCAAAAGCTTTTGAAAAAGCTTGACCCATCGCATCCATGACCTTTGGATCCACTTGCATGTTTAAAAAATCAGAGACATCCAAGATGGATGTTGATTTTATCTTACCTTGTGCTTGGATCATTTCTTTTAACTGTTTCATTTTTCGATTCCTCCTCATATAGCAAAAGGAACCCTTTCGCTATAGTAAATGTGTTTAAGGCACATTTGTAGATACTCTCAACCCATATCGTCGAAATTATATAGTAAATAATACACTTATCATAACAAAAGCTCCTACAAGAAACAATTCATTATTGATGTTGTTTAAAAATATTTATAACCATCCCATACTCCGTATTGGGAACGTAGATAGAGAAGGTTTCATTAACAATAGAGAAATGCTTTTCAACCGCATAGGAAATGTCCGGATTGTTTGCGATGATATTTCGTGCTTCAGGATCTTGAATGGGTTCTTTACGAATACAACGCTCAATTAAGAAGCAGCAATGAAAAATAAACTTAACCAACAATTCATCAGAATACGGTATCTCCAATGTTTCAATAATTCTTGTGAGCACTTGAAACAGAACATGCGTTGATTTTTCAGGGTTTAAGAAAATAAGCGATTCCGACAATATTTTACTAGAGATTTCGTCCAACATTTCTCGTGCATGGATATAGTCATCTCTATTTTCTTTGGAACCACGATCATCAACTACTTCCTCTTTTCGAATGGCAGCCAGCGAGACGTCTAAAGAATCTAGTTTTTGAAGAAGCGAAACTAAATATTGAATAGAAATGTTCGTTGTATGTGCAAATTCAGTATCAGTCATATTCTTAAGCTGTTCAAAAGTATGGATTACCATTTCACTATCAGTTGCAATAATAACCCCTTTTCCTTTATCGATGGTTTCTATTTCATTTCTCAAAATTGAAACGATATCTTTTCGGTTCATTTTAGAATCCACTTCCAAATGAAATACTTTCGGTTTATGGTTCAAACTGTTTAAATACGATGAATAATTTTTAGCAATATCACTATCGTCACTGACAACCAATAATTGAATATATTTATTTTCAACCCATTGCGATGATAAGTAGTGATAGGTTGCGATATAATCCACTTCATAACTGGGTAAGGCAATATCATAAATCGATTCTACTGCCTCTTGAATGGCTTGTGCTAAATCATAATCATTTTGATTTGCAATTTTAAATTCATTATCACTTTCCTTAATAGAATAGCCGCCCTTCTCTATTTTCTTAATGACAGTTGAAATATGCAAGAGCAATCCATATAAGAGGTTTTCATTTTCAATTAAAGAGGAAGACTTCAACAATGGATAAAGTTCATTATAGATATCCTTAAGTAAGACCGCACGAATGGTATTCAATTGAATGGAGGTAACATAGTTAATGTCTTCCAAACAAACATCTACCAATTGATTATCCAAGCGATTGATAGATTCAAATTCCGCAAACGTTAAGGTTTCATTAATATCATATAGCAATTGCAATTCTTTGTTGGTTTGAATCGGCGAAAAGAATAAATGTTCATCTTCAAAGAGCGCAAAGAAATCATTGAGATCATCAATCCGTTCATTAATGTCTGAAATACTTTCCAACACTTCATTGGATATATCTTCAAAGTCGATATCAATAAAGAAAGCACTGGTATTGAGACTTCTAGAGTATGCACTGGCACAAGCAAGTTGAATTTCAGAAATAAGATGGGCTAAATTGCCACTGTAGTAAGCCATCACAAAACAACTGGTGACCCCTTTGGAGATTCGTATCGTTTGATTGATGCGATCCGCTTCCCTTTGTAAAGATCGAAGCGTCAAAACCAACATTTCTTCGATGGTTCTTTCTTTAAGTGCAGGAATATTGATGTGGGTCGGAAACATTTGTTTAAAAACATTATCATTGGATTCATCATAAGATTCTGCTGTACCCACAATTAAATTAGTGAGTTTTATGTGATTGGATAAGCGCGTTTCACCCATGGGTAAGAAATATTGATTAACCAAAGCATCACGAATGCGTTGTAGCGTTGCTTGATTTAAGGCATCAATATTCCTTAAAACTACCATGCTATTTTTGGCTGTTTCAAAGATTCCCTTTTTATCCTTGTCAATTGAACCAAATAAAGATCCAAGAAACACCTCGGCGTCCTTGGTGCCTTTGCATTCAACCACTTCCATACTCTTACCTTTTGAGATAATATCATTGCTTTTGGCATATTCAAACATGGTCTCGCAAAACTCATCCTTACCCACCGACGATTCTCCAATCAATAGGGTATGAAGGTGACTATTCGGGTATAAAAGAGATTCCTTCGCACGTCTTAAGGCGTGATAAAGCTTGGAATTTTCACTCACCACATAAGAACCAAAACTGGGACTATTTTTTTGTACATCGATTTTATCTTCTTGAACCAGGTAGTCTGTAATTGATGCTTCCTTGGGAATAGACGAAGGGATAAAGACATTAGGATAGTAACGCTCTAGTATTTTTCTTGATAAAAATAAAGTAGGTCTTCCTACCAATTTAATAAAGTGTCCTGTTTTATGAAGATCATTTAGAATTCTGGATACATTAGACCGTTCAAGAAACAAGTCCAAACCAAGAAGCGTCGCATCACTTTTGAGACTTGTAAAATCCTTGGTTTGTATGGCTGTTTCCGTTATTAATTCAACTTGGGTTATAATTCTAGACTTTGAAGATTCCATGACTGATACCTCTTTTCAAATATTTTCGTGCGACTTCGAACTCATAGTATACACAGATTATATATAATTTAGGTTTCTTTTGCAATTATCTGTGATTAAACGACTTCCAGTGTGATTCTATGTGTGATAATCAGCCGAATCATTGGAAAAAAACGAGATTTTCAATCTAAAAACGATTCACAGTAGACAATCTGTGTAAAAAACAGTTGTTTTTTGTGATTTTAAAAAGCAATGCTATAATGCGATTGTAAAGAGAGATGAGGAGGGTTATAAATGGTAGGCATCTTAATTGTCACTCATGGAGAACTTGCGAATGCATTCATTTCAAGCTCAGAATTAATCATGGGAAAACAAGAAAATCTCAGTTCTTTGGGATTCTATCATGGAGAGAATATTGATGCATTGAAAGAAGAGGTCAAGAAAAACCTTCTAGCGTTAAGTCAACTTAACGAAAATAAAGAGGTCTTGGTTCTTATCGATATGTTTGGAGGCAGTCCTTCAAATGCAGTTGCATTTTCCATTAAGGAACTAGAGGGAAAAGCAAATATAGAATGTGTCACAGGCGTCAACTTACCTATGTTATTGGAAGTTTCAAGCCAAAGTGCTTTCAATGATTTGGATCAGCTAAAGACCATCGCAATGCAAAGCGGTAACGACAGCGTTACATGCTTAAAACAAAAAATTGGAATGTAATAGGAGGAAAGAAAAATGCAAATTACATTGTTTCAAGCAATCTTAATTGGGTTTGTGTACTATCTAACCAATAATGGTACACCTTGGTTAACTGGATTGGGAAGTATTTCGTTGAGACAACCTATCGTAGCCGGTACGGTTGTTGGATTTATTTTAGGTAAGCCTATTGATGGTGTTATCATTGGTGCCACCATTAACACACTTTACCTTGGATTTGTGAATGCGGGTGGTACCTTGCCTACAGACCCCGGTGTTGGTGGGGTTGTCGGTACAGCCTTAGCCATTGCTTCTGGCGCAAGCCCAGAAGTTGCTATGTCCATCGCAGTCCCTGTTGGACTCATGGGATCTATGGTTTGGAACCTTCGACAAACTTTAAACAGTTTCTTTGTACAAAAAATGGATAAAGCAGCTGAAACAGGAGATACAAAACTTATGGCGCGTTGGCAAACTTGGCCACCTCAAATCTTAGCCATGCTCGTAACAGTAATTCCTTGTGCCTTCTTAGTTTACTTCGGTGCTGAACAAACTGCAGCCATCATTGAAAAACTTGCTGGAACGCCTCTACACATCTTAAGTGTAATTGGCGGAATCTTACCTGCACTTGGATTGGCAATGATTCTTAGAATGCTTAACACAAGAAACGGTATTATCTTATTATTTGTTTTCGGATTCTTCCTTAGATCATACTCAGGATTATCTATGTTAGCAGTTGCAATCTTTGCGGTTGTATTTGGTTACTTTTATAGTGAAGTACTCTATAGAAAAACGGAGGATCAATAATGACAACTCATACACAAAACACACAATTATTAACCCCTGCCGACTTGCGTCGTTCTTATTGGAACTTTGAAGTTTACGCACAAGCCTGCTGTAGTTACGAAAGATTACAAGCCCCTGGATTCTTCATGGGCATGCGCAATGTCATTGATAAAATATATGATGGAGACCAAGAAGCCAAGATAGAAGCCTGCCAACGTCATATGGAATTCTATAACTCTGAATTCGCCTTAGTTGGACCCGTTATCTTAGGCCTTACCATTTCATTAGAAGAACAAAAAGCTCTGGGATACGATATCGACGGTCCTACAATTTCCGCTATTAAATCTTCCTTAATGGGACCTTTGGCTGGTATCGGGGATACCTTGCGTCAAGGAACTTTAATCCCTATTATTGGTTCCATCGCAATCTCACTGGGAGTAGAAGGAAACCTACTAGGACCCATCTTCTATATGGTCGCAACCTTAGGTATTAACTTCGGTATCAGTTCTTACTTGTTTAAGAAAACATATGAACGCGGACGGGAGTTTGTGGCTGAATTCTTTAGTGGAAACAAGATGGAAAAAATTATGACAATGATTTCTTCAGTGGGTGCCATTACCATTGGTGCATTGGCCTCAACAACTGTTCAAGCATCTACACCACTCGCACTCAACTTGGGTGAAAATACATTGTTCATTCAAGAATTAATTGATAAAATTGCTCCTAACTTATTGTCCTTTGGTGTTGTATTTATTGTTTTCCACCTACTTAACAAGAAAGTTAGTGTTAACCGTGTACTGCTAATTTTAATTATTGCTGCAGTAGTATTAGGCGGATTGGGAATATTATAAGATGAAAGTACTTATTACATCAAATAGTTTCGGAAGATATGATAAGGACCCCGTTGAAATGATGCAAAATGCGGGTTGGGATTTGATTCCCAACCCCTTTGGCAGAATTTTAAGTGAGGATGAAATGGTCGAACTGATAAAAGATGTCGATGCCGTCATCTTGGGATCTGATCCCGTAACCCGAAAAGTATTAGAAAACGCCAATAAGCTCAAAGTTATTTCACGTTATGGTGTCGGAACTGACAATATCGATTTAGAAACCGCAAAACGTTTGGGTATTACAGTAAAAATTGCTAAAGATGCAAACTCAGAAGCTGTGGCAGACTATACAATCGGACTCATGTTGTCTACTTTAAGACATATCTCTGATACTGATCAACACTTGAGAAATGGCACATGGAAAAAATATACTGGACTGGATTTATGCAATAAAACCGTAGGTGTCTTTGGGTTGGGTGCCATTGGTAAAGGCGTGGTAAAAAGACTTTCCGGGTTTGGATGCACGATTTTGGGTTATGATTTATACGAAGATGCAGAATTCAATTCAAAATATAACGTTACCCTATCTGATGCACAAACTATTTTTGAAAAAGCAGATATTATATCACTTCATATCCCAGGTAACGCCAACAATCAGCCTTTGATTGGTGAGGATGAATTAAACATATTAAAAGACACGGCTGTGATCATCAATACAGCCCGCGCATCCCTTGTGGATGAAAAAGCGGTTGTTGATGCAATCAACGCAGGAAAAATCTATGGTTATGGAACTGATGTTTTCTCATCAGAACCCAACATACCCGAAATCTTTGTAGGACAAAAGAATGTTGTCTTAAGTCCACACATGGCAGCAGTCAGTGTGGGCGCCATTAATAAGATGTCACAGATGGCTGTTCAAAACATTTTTGACAATCTATAAACGAAAGGAGCATACTATGAAAAATATCGTATGGACAAGAATTGACGACCGTCTAATCCACGGACAAGTCATGACGCAATGGATTCAATACACACAGGCCAATGAGGTTTTAATTGTGGATGACCAAGTTGCAAAGGACGCTTTTTTACAAATGGTTATGAAATCAAGCATGCCGTCTAATATCAGATTAACAGTCCTTAGCATTAAAGAAGCCATTGATTATCTTAATGGTGAAACCGCGGGTGAAAAAATCATCATATTGGTTAAAACTCCCAATACACTTGATGATTTAACAGATGCTGGTGTTAAGATAGAATCTGTTAATCTTGGCGGTATTGGAGCCAAAGCAGGAAGAAAATCATTTTACAAGAACATCTCTATGAGTGAAGATGAAAAACAAGCCGTTAAGAATCTCTTATCAAAAGATGTACACGTATTTATTAGGGTAATTGCAAGTGATCCAGAGGAATCTGTCACTAAATACCTATAAAAGGAGGAAATATGAATATCGTTGAACAAATTGAAAAATATAAAGTTGTAACCATCTGTCGTGGTGTGTATGGAGAAGACCTCAAAAACTTAGTCAGTGCACTTTATGAAGGTGGTATCCGTTTAATTGAAGTTACCTTTGATCAAAAAGATCCAGAAGCCGTCTCTAAAACAGGAAGCGCCATTAAAATGATTCATGAAACCTTCCCAGAAATGTTGGTAGGTTCAGGAACTGCTACAAAAGTGGAACATGTCCAAGCAACCAAAGCCGCTGGAGGGGTGTTCGTTCTTTCACCCAACGTAAATGAAGCTGTCATCAAAGCAACAAAAGAAGCCAATTTAATCTCAATTCCTGGAGCAATGACTTCTACAGAAATTTTAGATGCATTGGATTATGGCGCAGATATTGTCAAGGTCTTTCCTGCCGGTTGGCTGGGCGTTCGCTATATAAAGGATGTAAAAGGACCCATCAATCACGCCAAGTTTATGGCTGCTGCAGGCATTAATGAAGAAAATCTTAATGACTTCCTAGATGCCGGTTATGGTAGCGTGGGCGTTTCTGGAAGACTTGTTGATAAACAATTAATTGCCGAAGGTAATTTTGATGAACTAAAACGTCGTGCCAGAGCCTTTATGGATATCGTTGAATCAAGAAACTAAGACGGGGAACCGTCTTTTTCTAAAAAAGAAAGAAGGAAAACAAATGGAAGCTTTAGTTTTAGGGGCTGGAAAAATCGCAAGAGGATTTATTGGACAAATTCTTGACTTATCTGGATATAAAATCAATTTTGTTGACGCCAATCAAGACTTGGTCAATCAGCTCAAAACCGAAAATAATTATTTAGTTCATGTCCTGGGTGATCCATCCAAAGACAGCGAGATTCGTAACTTCAATATTTATCACACAGACGAACTGAAAGAAATTCACCATGCCATCAACCGCTCGAATGTTATCTTTGTTTCTGTTGGTGGAAACGGACTCAAACCAGTCGGTAACATGATTGGAACGATCTTTAAGAAATATGGTCTACCCAATAAAGATATATCTATTATCACTTGCGAAAACGTTAATGACGCTGGCACAACGTTGAAAAAAAGCATCGAACTAACTTATCCACATCCACTACCACTTGGGATCTGTGAATCAGCTGTTATGAGAACGGCAACCATTCCATCGTTAAAACTTCAAGAAGCAGAGCCCTTATCTGTTTGGGTCCAAGATTTTTGGGAACTACCCGTTGATAAAGAAAAATATATAGGTCCCCCACTCAATATCAAGGGTTTAGCCTTTATTGATAATTTCGGAAGTCTTTTAACTCAAAAAATGTATACCAACAACACCAGCAATGCAATCATTGCTTATCATGGCGCATTTTATGGTCATAAGATACTATCCGAAGCCGCAAACAGTCCAGAAATAGCCGCTATTTTGGACGTAGCATACGAAGAAATTAACGACATCCTAATTACTTCTTTGGGTGTAACTGATTCTTCACAAAAGGAATTTTCTAAACGAGCAAGAGCCAAATATACAGATCCAGTTATTGTAGATACCATCCAAAGAATCGCAATGGATCCAATTCGGAAATTGGGTCCAACTGAAAGATTAATTGGCCCTGCAAAGCTTGCGATAGAACACAACATTATCCCACATGTACTCATCGATACCATTGTTAAGGCCATTAAATATATCGATCCCCAAGATCCTCAATCTGTAAAATTGTACCAAATTTTATTAAAGCATGGACATCGTTATATACTCGAAAACATCTGTGAACTTAAACAAGAAAATCCACTTTATCAATTAATTGATGACCGCATGAAGGAAGAAATTTGTATAATTGGCGCAGGACAGACGGGTCGTGGTTTTATTAACCGCATCCTTAATAACAATCAAAAATACGTTACATTTATTGATAAGGATAGTGACCTTGTTAATGATTTAAAAAAGAATGACTACCAGATTTACTTTAGTCAAAGAGATACAATTTCGATCAACAATTATAATGTTTACCACACTGAATCAGACGCAGCCATAACAGCCATCAATAATGCACGATATATTTTTGTATCGGTGGGCGCATCAAATCTGGATGACATTAAAAAATATCTCGTAAAACACAAGAAAACTAGCCATACAACCTACATTATGACTTTGGAAAATGGCGTTAATGTGTCCGAAAAGTTAAATGACATCCCCCATACAGAAGTGAGTGAAGGCATTGTTTTTTGCACAACTTTAAATCAAGGTTTGAATATATTCAGTGAAGATTTGGATTGGATTCCCTATGATAAATTGGGGTGGTCAATTGACTTTAATCTCAAAGGTTTCGAAGCACATGATAACCTTTCAACTTTAATGGAACGCAAGATTTATACTTATAATTGCTTAAGCGCTGTGGTGGCTTATTTGGGTTATTTATATGGTTATGAGATTTATGGTGAATCCGCCAATGATACCAGAGTTAAAAAGGCTCTTCTAAGCATTCGTAAACATATTGATGAAGCCATTTCCAACAAGTATCAAATTCCAACAGATGAACAAAGTACTTTTTCAATGAATGCCATTCGCAAGTTCCAAGACAAGTCTATTCTTGACACCATTTCGAGAAATACGCGTGATGTAAAAAGAAAGTTATCTAAAAACGAACGTATAATCGCTCCTCTACTACTTATGAACGAACCCAACGATTTACTTTTTGTGACAGCTGCAGCAGGATATTATGGCATTAAAGAAGAGAGTCTCACAAACGATACTTTTAAAGAATTGTTAGTTGAACTATCACCTGAATTTCAAAAAATAATTCTAAATCATCTAAAAACACTCATGGATTCTTGAGTGTTTTTTTATGGTTAGGGGTTTAGATTTCGTTAAATGAGATAAATTATCGTCAATTTCATTAAAAAAATTTTCACTATGATATAATGGATTTATATTCAAGGAGGCTTAATATGCACCATAAAATTTTAAACTTTAGAAATATCGGAAACATACAAACCCCAGACGGGATTATCAAACCTGGCTTCTTTTATAGAGGTGGACCCCTCCATAACTTAACAAGTGAAACCAAGGAATTTTTAATAGATGCGTTGAAGATTAAAACAGTTATCGATTTTAGAGATGATTTTGAAGTCGCAAGGGAAGCCAATGATCCAGACTTTAACGTGGTTCGTTTGAATATTCTAAAAGACCAAAAGATGAGTGCAGATCCTCAAACTTTGATTAAGGAACATAATATTTCAGCTCAAAAGTTAATGGAGAACTTATATCGTAATATTATCAATTCAGAAAATTCTCAAAAGGAGTATGCGAAATTCTTCGACATTCTTTTAGAAACACAGAGTCCTGTATACTTTCACTGTAGTGCAGGAAAAGATAGAACAGGATTGGCAGCTGCTTTCATTTTGAAAGTTTTAGGGGCCAGTGATGCAGATATTAGCCATGATTATCTTTTAACCAACGAACTCTCCAAAAACAACATTGAAGCTCGTATTCAAGAAGCAGGCATGCATGTTGAGGCAACAGATGATATTGTCAATATGATTCGCGCTTTTTCAGGGGTTGAAATAGATTACCTGAATGCTGCATATGATGAAATCAATAAACATTATGGCTCTTTTGATAATTATGTGGAAACAGCCTTTGATCTAAGTCAGGATAAGATTAATAAACTGAAAGATAAATATATTATGAAATGAGGTGAATTATTTGAGTACCATTGATATTATTTTAAGACTCTTAATTGCAACCCTTGTCTCGGGTGTAATTGGCATGGAAAGAGAAAAGCACAACGCACATGCTGGCCTTAGGACGCATTTATTAGTTGGGATTACTGCCACCATTATTGCCTTAATTCAACAAAAAATAGCCATAGAGGTCGTTGCGTTTGAGTTAGCCCATACCGATTTGGAAGGGGCATTGAGATCAGACCCCGCCCGCTTGATAGCACAGGTTGTGAGTGGGATTGGATTTCTCGGTGCAGGAACCATTATCGTAACCAAAAGAAATATATCCGGTCTAACCACCGCCGCATCCATTTGGTCGGTATCCGGACTGGGTTTGGCGATTGGGATGGGATATATGGAC
>WPCK01037652.1_pt1 | contig 10588 bp, 9 predicted proteins | sample 5399851 | NCBI WGS metagenome assembly WPCK01 (sample SAMN12869471, study PRJNA574797) | sludge metagenome | isolation source: wastewater treatment of pH11 | place: China:Beijing | collected 2019-05-20
TGACGACTGCGACTATTGTCTGGTGCAGACGGAAGTCCCGATGGATGCCGTACGGTCGGCCCTGACACAGGCCCGCTCCAAACACGTCAAGACCATCCTCAAGCCTGCGTCCTGCACGGATCTTCCCGACGACATCGTCGCTCTGAGTGATTACTTGGTGCCGAACCGCCAGGAGCTGGACGACATCTGCCCGGGTCCGGAAACTATGGAGGACAAGGCTCAAACACTTCTCAATCTCGGTGCCGGAGCCGTGATTGTCACCTGCGGCAGCGATGGGAGCTACCTGCGCACGCCTGAGCATTCAGAGTATTTCGCGGCCTCGAAAGCAGATCCCCTAGACACCACCGGGGCTGGGGACGCATTTATCAGCGCCTTTGCTTCCCTGCGTATGTACGGACTGAACTTGGAGTCGGCAATCCAAATCGCGACACTCGCCGCGGGATACTCGGTCATGCACGAGGGCGTGATTCCAGCCCTCATTGAACGCACAACCCTGGAAAGCGTCACCATGCGTGAGATGCCAGATCTACTGACGCGACTCCCCCGTAATTCGTTGATAACTTCACCGCCCCGCTCGGGCAGTGCTCAACAACTCTGACCAGGAACCCTGGGAAGGGTAGCTTCACATCTAGGAGAGAACCTTGACAGAATCCGTCTTAGTAGTCGGGTCAGCAAATCAGGACATCGTCGTAAGAGTGTCCAGGATCCCCGCACTGGGTGAAACAGTTCTTGGAGAAGGTCTGTCTCTGATCGCGGGAGGGAAGGGCCTGAACCAGGCTTGCGCTTGCGCGTCAACCGGGGTGAACACCACTTTCCTCGGCGCGGTTGGCAGCGATGACTATGGTGATGCCCTCCTCGCTTCGCTGGCTGGAGGTGGCGTCGATACCGCTAACGTCCTCGTCCTAGACGACCAGTCGAGCGGTACTGCACACATTCTTGTCAGCGCGATGGGCGGCAATCAGATCGTTGTCGTTCCGGGCGCAAACGCGGCGGTGACTGCAGAGTACGTAGAGGCGTACCTTCACTCAGATCCCAACCAGCAGGTGATGGTTTTGCAGGGAGAGATCCCGGTTGAGACGAATCTTGCCGCCGCACGGCTGGCCGACGAGTTGGGCATCCGCACAGTGTTCAATCTGGCCCCAGCTGCCGATGTTCCTCAGCAGTTGCTGGATTATGCGGACCCCCTTGTGGTTAACGAGTTCGAGGCCGGCCTCGTCCTCCATGCCGCCGCCCCAACCAATCAGGCAGAAGCGGCGACTGCGGCCAAGGCTTTGGCGACTCGTTCACGATCCGTCATCATCACGCTTGGCGAGCAGGGCAGTGTCCTTTGCTACGACGGCAGGGTCATCCCGATCGATCCTGTCATTGTGAAGGACGAGGACGTTGTGGATACAACGGGTGCGGGTGATGCATTTGTCGGCGTACTGGCCGCGGAGTTGGCGGGCGGACTCAGCATGGAAGCTGCCGCACGCAAGGCAACCGAAGCGGCAGCACTCACCGTCACCCAACCCGGCGCATCGACCTCGTACCATGTCATTCGCGGGTTTTACGGGTAACAGGCCTGAACCACGCTACATCGGAAGTCCCCTCGGTCGATTCGCGCTCTTTTGAGGCGTGCAGTTGTCGGCGGGGATTTCCGCTCAAACTCTTCTGCTTTGAAGTGCCCAAGAACACCATCACTCCCCACCTGAGTAGGTAATCCGACTGTTGGACAAGGCTGACGCCCTACTGGTTAGAGGTAGCGATGCCCCCTGCGATCAGACACCTGTTACCCCAGTTCGCGCCCAGTGAGCGCACGGTGGACCGAATTGCCGGTTTGAGTCGTTCCGGGTTCCGTAGGCGACGTCTTGGCACATAGTCGGACGGATAGGCTCTAGACATGCGACCCTCTGCTCTCAAAGCAGAAGGTCTCTACTGAGGCTGCTAGGAAGACCCTAGTGTTTGCAACGATTAGAAGCGCAGCGGTACCGCATCTATGTCGGTTCAATGTTGTCCAATGTGTAAACCAGCGGGGAAAGTGGCAGCTTGACCGTAAAGCATCCCAAAAGAAGCCGCCGCACCCGCTACGGTCAGGTGTCTCTGCCTACAACCCCAAACATAACCATATCTCGCTACCGCGTTGCGCACGCACCGCGGATCTTGGCGAGTACTCTCCATTAGGCTCACGCAACTCATTTTGGGACATCTAGGGCGCTGGAGACACCGACTGTGTTCCAGAAACGCATGGAACTCCAGACCGGCTGTAGAGCTAGAATTGGCCAGACTTATCGAAGTCAAGGAACTCACGAACCGTCTGGTCTGGGCTGTTCCCTCGAAGTATCCCCGACTCAACAATGGAAACTGCCTGCAGGAGTCCCTGAACGCTCTCTGGAAATTGGGGGTGAAGACCAGATAGGTCAGCCATATGATTGCGCGCCTCGGCAACAGCTTCTAGCGCTGCTTCGTTCTTTCCAACGGCAGCTAGCGTCACCGTTTGGAGAGTGAGAGCAAACCCTAGAAAATGCTTGTCCCCGCCCAGCTTAAAGTAGCGAACAGCCCCACCGACGTACCCATTGGCTGCAGAGTAGTCCCCCAGTTCCAGTGCGGCCATACCTTGCTCCAGGACGCCCACGAAATCACGGCCACCCTCGCTTATACCGTCCACTCGCCTGACTAGGCGCATCCCGACGAAACCGATTAGCGAAGCCCCCACCCAGCACGCCACAACGACAAGCCATCGGGCATTGAAGAGAGCGATCAGGCCAACCGCAAGCAGCCCTATCTGCAGGAGACCAAACAGTGCTTTCATGAGTTCAACCTAACTGCCCTAGTGCAAATTCTCGGTAATATCGTGACTTGAACGATAGCTCAATCTATGCCGTAAGGATCGAGAAACGGGAAACCACAACGAAGTGGAGGCTTCACTCAGCTCGTACCCCTTGGGCGGCCAAGGGCAAGGCACCCGTGGGATTTCTCAGCATTGCGGAGTCGGCTACGCCATATGGAGCCGGTTAGGGCATACGGAGCCGGGCAGGCCAATCCGCCCTCATATCACGTCGTTATGCAAGCCTAACTGGCTCCGTATGCCCCACCCGGCTCGCTAAACCCAACCGGCTCCTCGACCGCTTCCGCGGCATCGCGCTGGGATTTTGAAACCTCCAAAACCACATCCACCACAGCCTCCTCCACGCCGAAGGGTTCAAACACCACCTGCAACCCCTTCTATGAAGAGCCCATTTCTCTTGGCGTACGACGAGATTTTGGGTATAGTGGGGCTTGCAAGACTTTTACTCCCGCTTAGGTGAGTGGAGTTGGCCCCCGGTGTAGCTACGGCAGCCGGGGGTTGCTTTACTTAACATCTGCTTCCACTGTGACGATTTCGGTCATGTCTTCGATAACCTGAAATTCTTCGGGGTGCCCCAGGATCGCCTGACGGTAGACATTGGCAACTAGGTCGGGGAGCCACAGCAATGATTCCGTAGAGGGCGATACCTGGAACAGTCGTGCGCTTGGACTAATGTGACCTGCTTCTAGAGCAAGCTTTTTTGTCTTCGCGTCTTGATTCCGTTGGGTGCTCTCGCGGCGCTCTTCCAAGACAAATAGCTCGATGACTCCGAGGTTCGCTTCGTCCTTGTTTAGATATTCCAGAAGCCTAGTGAGGGTTTTCCTACGGGCATCTTCTCCAGTTCTGTCACCATCTGCGATGGTCATCTGACAGCTAACGATTGCGCGTTCGGTTCCTTCGGGGTCCGCAAGGTAGCCGAGAAGTTCCTCTATCTGTTGGCGGCCTTCGTGACTTTGACGTTTCTGGGTTGTGTGCCACCACGTATCCCCAACAATCTCAATGAGTCCTTCACGCACCAGGTCGCGCTGATTGGCTTGTACCACGACCGCTGTCAACAGGTAGAACCGCTGTTCGTGGGCTCTATCGGTGCTGTAACTCTCATCGAGGTAGGCTACCGGGCGTTCTCCATTGGTTTGGTACGCCTGAGCTAAAGCCTGGTTCATGGTTTTCGTTTCGTATTGTGGGACCTATGGGCTCTGACATATTCCCATAGGTTTACTGCTTGGAGCCAACGTGAGGCGGTTCTGACGGTGAGGCAAACAAGGATTCGGCGCAAGTTGATCGCGTTCAAGATACTTGCAGCCGTGGGCGCCGCTACCCTGAATGGCGGCACGCTCGCTCCGGCAGTTCTAGCCACCGAAATCAACCGTGATCATCGGTAATTCCGTCTCGAGCAAAAGCTGCGCAGACTTCGCGTTCTCCACCGTCCTCGTTCGCGGCAGGATCAATGTCGCCGATCATCGCTATCCGATAATGGTCCACAAACCGCTCACCGCTGCTCCTCGTCTTCCTCCAAGAGCGCGCGCAATCTGCGTAGCTCGGCTTGCAGCTCCGCCACTTGTGCCTGTACGTCGTCATCCTGCGGGCTCTTGCGTACACGCTTGAACCGAGATTGAGCTCGAGCCGCAAGGTCCCCAACCGCAGCAGCGCTAGCCGCAGTGGTGTCGGATATCCTCGACGATGCGTCCTTCGCAGCGCGAAGTGCAGAGCGCCCTCGTCGGCGGAGAGTCGCCCCTCTGAGTGCCGCTTCAGTCTGACCGGAAGGATCGCTCTCGTACCCCTCCGTCGACTCGTCGTCTTCCATACCGGAACCCGCAGCCCTGTTCGACAGGTCCGCTGCTTCCTCATCGACCCTGCGGAGCGTCGCCAAGTACTCGACAGCATCGACATTTGGCGGCGGGATCTCGCGCACATGCTCCATCAGCCGTAGAGACTGAACCCGCAAAGTCGAGTAAGTGAGGGCGCCGGACAACACCCCACCGAGGAGAGGAACAGCCTTGCTGGCCGACTTCGCAAACGTCTCCTTAGTAACTTTCACGCCTACGACCCGGAGTGTCTTCCTCAGTGGCAGGTACCACGCAGTCTTAGTCAGGGCCTGCCTCTCGATGGTCTTCTTTACCGCTGGAGCGGCTACCGAAGAAGCAAAGGAAGCCAGTCCGCGACCGGCTTGACCAACGCCCATCATGACTCCAAGGAGCATCGTGAACTTCCACAACGTCTCATCATCAACTTCATCTGCATCGTCGAAGAACGACTTCCACCCATAAGTGAATGCGATCTTCTGCATGATCCTGAAAGCATGCACAAAATACTGAGTCAAGTCGGCGGGTATAGTCCCGATCATTGCGAGACCACCTGGAACTCCCGCTGCGAATGAGAGGAAAGTCGACTTGTTAGTCTCAAATCGAATCGACGAGACCGAGATGTCGTCCAAGGTCTCCATTGGGATGCCAGAACCAGCTGGTGTCTCCAGAATCGCCTCCTGGACCCGCGCGTCGGAGAAACCCCGCTTGTGAAGCTCCGCAGAGAGAAAATCGTCTCGGTTGATTCGCACTCCTTTGAGGCGTGCAATCGTCAGTAAGAACTTCCTTCCAAACTCCTCTGCTTCACGCATTTGCTCTGCGGACATACTCCAGATTCGCGGCCCGTCAGGATCGTCTGAGAGCTCCTCAACGACCAGGGGGTCAAGCTCTATTTCGACTCCATCAAGCGTCTCAATATCTTCAAACCCGCTGCCGTTGTCTTCAGTCACGTGATCATCCTCGTAAGTATCTGCCGTCGTAGACCCAACTCAACTCTCTAGGTCCAGAGTCTATGCAAACTCGGCACAAGCGATGGGCAGATCACCATCATTTCCTGGGTAAACCTCACTAGTGGTACGAAGGTCTCTGCGTCCTTCGAGGTACCCGCGAAAAAGGGGGCGGGCGCCACGGCCTTTTCGCGAACGCTAACGCCTCAGGAATCTCTGCTTGGGATTCACTACCGGGCGCCAAGTCAAGAGCGTCCACGGTCTCCGGCCAACAGTGCAAGGATGACCATAGGATCAAGGACGATCACGAGATGGAGATTTCGAAATGGCGCAGCACCGTCAGGGATTGGTTGTTGGCATCGCATCAAGCGCTCTCTTTGACCTGACAGACTCCGATCGAGTCTTTCGTGACAAGGGTGAAGACCTCTATCGAGAGTACCAAGCCAAGCTGATTGATGAACCTCTCGCACCGGGCGTGGCCTTCCCATTCATAAGAAGACTGCTTTCTCTCAACGATCTAGACCCCGGTACCTCGTTGGTTGAAGTGATTGTGCTTTCTCGCAATGACCCCGAGACTGGGCTGCGAGTAATGCGCTCCATTGAACACCACCGCCTGCCAATAACCCGCGCAATTTTCATGCAGGGCCGTTCACCCTACAAGTTCATTGCCCCTCTCGGAATGTCGTTGTTCTTATCAGCGAACTCAGATGATGTTCGTGCCGCGACTAACCTGGGCTTCGCCGCTGGGCAGGTCTTGGGAAAGCCAGCAGCAGATGCGGAAGGTACCGATTTACGCATTGCGTTCGACTTCGATGGTGTGCTCGCCGATGATTCGTCCGAGCAAATTATGCAAAGCGAGGGCCTCGATGCATTCAGGGCGCATGAGAGCGCCAACATGGATGACCCGTTGCCGCCAGGCCGACTTTCCGAGTTCCTCCGCGGGATCAACCGTATCCAGGATCTCGAGGAACTCAAGATCGAAAAGAACCCGTCTTACAACCGGCGTGTCCACGTCTCCATAGTTACTGCGCGAAATGCCCCCGCCCACGAGCGAGTTGTTCGTACGCTCCAGGGCTGGAACCTCCGAGTGAACGACGCGTTCTTCCTTGGCGGGATCGACAAAGGCCCAATCTTGAAGGTTCTGCGCCCCCACATCTTCTTTGATGACCAGACAAAGAACCTGATTGAGACCGCAGAAGAGATCCCCAGCGTACACATCCCCTTTGGCGTAACGAATGGCGTGGATAGTAGCTCGCCCACTGGTCTCCCAACGCTCACACCACCCAACAACTAGAGTGGTGTTCACCGACCCTCACGTTGCCACAGAAGTCAACCGTGGGATCCCGCAAGACAAGGAACACCTCGCATGATCGTAGAGCAGCACGTGGACGAGGACGATCCCCTTAGCGCGACCGACAGCGCACAGGATTCGCCCACTTCGAACGAACCAAACCTCGAGTCCGATGAGGAACTCCAGAAGCGCGTCGAAGCCCTGCTGGCCAGGGCCGAGGGCGGTTCAACCGAGAAGGTTGCGGTTACAGATCTCCTTAGCTTCTTCGGGCACAAGAAATTAGGTCGCAGAATCAAAGTTCGCGTCGATGAGCAGCTGAAGGCCCGCAACATCACCGCCACCCCTCCGTTCGAAAGTGCGGACCGCTGGGGTGAGATCACACTCCGATCAACTGACCAGTGGACGCCCGACCAGGCACAAACCGTCCGGCTCCCCGTGTCCGCACTGAGTGACGAGGACTATGACTTCGCCTCGGTTCTACCGAATGAGACCATAACCAAGGCCCGCACCTTGATGATCAAGTACAACTTTTCCCAAATACCGGTGATTGCCCCCAACAGGAAGGAGCTGCTGGGCAACATCACGTGGCAGTCGATCGCCAGCCGTATGGGTCAAACAGAATCAACAGAAGCCAAGAACTGGATGGTACCGGGAGGCTATGTTGCGCAGTCATCTGATGACCTAATGGACCTCGTTCCACATATCCTCAAAGACGAGTTCATTTACTACCGGGATGCCCACGGCTTCATCGTAGGCATCGCAACTGCGAGTGATCTCGCGGCATCGTTTCGATCCGCAACCGGCATATTCCTGTCATTGGCAGAGATCGAAGGGCGTCTGCGCTCCCTGATCTACAAGCTAGATGTTCGGGACGTCATCAACTGTCTTCCCGAACACGCACGCAGCAGCTACAAGGGTGTTGACGACCTATCTTTCAGTGACTACATCAGTATTCTCGGCGCTAAGAACTGGAAGACCTTGGGGCTAGAGCTCGACCGCTCTGTCTGCATAGAGAGCCTGCGCGAAGTCGCGAAAGTGCGAAACAGACTCATGCACTTCCGACAAACGCTCTCAAATGACGAGGACGAACCGATGGTAGAACACTGCCTTTCGTGGCTACGAGCCGTCCACCCAGAGACCGACTAGTCCCGTGAAGTCGGCAAAGAACCGAGGCAGCGGAGACTCGATCGCAAGACCCCAGAAGCCAACATGTTGGATCGTTGACGTCGATGGAACATTGGCACTCCTTGATGGGCGCGACCCCTACGAAACGGTTGCACTTGGCAATGATTTGCCGAACCAGCCGGTCATCCAGGTCGTCCGCGCGCTCGCTTGCCACCCGGATGTTGACGCGATCGTGGTTGTCTCGGGCCGCCAGGAGCGCTCACGGACCATCACCCAAGCATGGTTAGAGAAACACGCCGTCCCATTCAACGAGCTGCATATGCGCCCGACCGGAGACAACAGGCCTGACCAGGTCCTCAAAGAGGAGATCCTCAACCGTCACATACTCCCCCAGTACGAGGTCGTGGGCGTCTTGGACGATCGCCAAAAGGTCGTCGACATGTGGCGCCGCAACGGACTGACCTGCTTCCAAGTGGCACCCGGAGATTTCTAGACTCGGCAGTGTGACAGTTTGCCACCGCGAGTACGTCTAGCTCCTCGACAGGGACCGCTGGGTACTGAAGAACGGTTGCCCTACCCGCTGTGCGCAGCCCCACCCTATTTGCCCGCTCGTCTGCGCACCAGCATCACCTCACGTCAAGAGATCGGCGAATCGAGCGTCCGAATGCTCAGGATGCTGATGCCTCTGCGTGCTCCCCACGTCTAGTGCTTCGAGCGCGCCATCCATAGCATCGGCGAGAACGACTGCCTTGTCCCACAATGCCTGTGCGACAGTACGCAAAGAATCCTCCAGCGTGAGGTCAACGCGGACTTCACCCAGTTGTAGGTAATAGTTGGTGGACTTGAACTCGAGATCCTTCTCCTTTCCTGCGACCGATAAAAGCTCACGGCGGTAGGTGGCTCTCAGACTCATCACTTGGTTAAAGGCGGCTTCGGGCATGCGGCGTTCAAGCTCTTTGCGGGGGTAATAGGGGATCGCTTGAAACCGCGCGGTGATTTTGACCGAAGGCTGCTCTTGGGAGAGTTCATAGACCCCGGTTCGAATCACCTGCGCGATGCGAAATCCATCTATGCTCGTGGATCCCGCGAACTCTCGATCTCGAAGCCACGAGGCACGGTAGTAGCCAAGCTCGAGCACACCCCCCTTGCCACGGTAGGTCCAGAAGCGATCAAACGGTTCACCATCCGCATTATTGAGTTCCGCGAACGTCTCAGTAAGCACTCCAACAATCGCCTCGGTCAACTTCTTCTCCAACACGATGCCGCTTTCTTGGGTCTCACGGAGCTCCAGTAGTTTCGTTGATGGACCAATACTCGATAGCAGCGCTATCTCCTGTGACCGCTGCCGACCGAGGTACTTGAGGGCATCCTCCAGAAGAAAAGTTGTCACGCCGTTCTGACCGAAGTCAAAGCCTCTCTTTCTCAGCGTGTGCTCCCACTGCTCAAAGGTCACACACCTGACCCCTTCGCGCTGCTCTTGTTCCACTGTAAGGTACGCAACCTCGCCCTCAGTGGGTACGTCGATTGCTGGCACTTCGCTCTTTTCGCGCACTAGGCTCTCCAGAAGCTCATGGTTGGAGCTGGCCTCTAGGTATCTCTCTAGCTGACCGGCGCCTTCATGTGCAGTTACCTTCACTTCGATGATGGCGACCCGCGTGTCGCGCGCGTCCTCGAAAACCACGACGATGTCGAACCTCTTGTTTGAGGACGCATGTTCCGCTGACACCTTGCGCACGCACAGAGGATTCTCTTCACCCAGCAGCGCCGCAAGCGCCTCAGAACCACCATCACCTTCGAGAGTTGCCGCGATGAGTGCCGACACTGCCGTCTCCTTCGAAGCAAGCCCCATTCGTTCACTCAGAGTCTTCTCTTTCATGATGCCCATCCCCCTCGCCTATGCACCATTTCGATCCTTCCACAGCGGCACGAGAGAGGACTCGTTTTGGCGGGGCACTTTTGTCGAGCAGACTTGTAGAGAATCTGGAGGCCAATCTGGACGAAGCGGCACCAAACGGGGCACATCATCAAGCTTTCGTGTTGGAACCTCACCTCGCTGTAGCCCAACCAGACTCTACCTAATAGAGCACGTTCGGCTGCTTCTGGTCGATGACCACCCCACCCCCAGCCTCAACAATGATCTAGCAGGTCGCCTTCGACCACCTGCACTCTCCACTGGACGATGAGCCACACCCGCGTCCTTGGTACCGATGCCCACGCTGTGCCTCAAGAGTCCAACGTTGCCTTGATGACGTTCGCACCGATTTCAGCGCCCGGCAACGCTTTCACAAATACCGCGGTTGCTAAAGCAGGGAGGCAACGATGTGTAGGTACGTGAGCATGAGATTGACCTGCAGGGTCTTCCGACCCGCCTGCGGAGAAACGCGTTCCTTCCGCAGCGACACGACCTCGTAGGGTTGCACGCAGTACTCGCTAATCAGCCCCGACACCTGTATCGCGCACGCATCAAGCCTTGACAGTCAACTACGGCTTCACCACTGGAACGAGGACATAACGGCATTTGGTCCAGTAGCCACCGTCCAATGAGCAAGCTTTACCAAATCAACCCGGCTCATGTTCGTTCTCGGTACCGGCACATGAG
>WPCK01105817.1_pt1 | contig 10583 bp, 6 predicted proteins | sample 5399851 | NCBI WGS metagenome assembly WPCK01 (sample SAMN12869471, study PRJNA574797) | sludge metagenome | isolation source: wastewater treatment of pH11 | place: China:Beijing | collected 2019-05-20
CCCAGCACGGCGACGCCCACCTGGCCGTGACCCACCTGGAACGTGTCCTGCCAGAAGCCGTGCCCGGACAGGACTCGAAAGGGCCCACCGAGGCCCGTCGCGCGGGTGGCGAAGTCCCCGGCAGATGCCAGCCGCACGCCCTGACGGAACACGACGAGCCCGGGCACGATCCAGAGCAGCTGACCGACGAGCACCGCGCCGAACACGCGGACGACCCGACGGTCGCGGCCCTCGGCGATCAGGCCCGCCGTCGCCGACGAGGCGGCGACGATGCCACCCGTGATGCCGCACGCCCCGAGCGCCGCGCCGGCGAGCAGCGTGCGGGCGACTGACGACGAGGGTCGCAGGAGGCGGGGGAGCACCCACGGCAACACCGCCATGGTCAGGACGACCCCGAGGTAACCGGTCGCCGCCCTGGTCGCGAGGAACGGGCTTGCGCCATAGAGCAAGCCGGCGGTCAGACGGGTGACCACGCCGTGCTCCTCGACCAGGCGCTGGGCACCCACGAACGCGATCGCGAAGCAGGCAACGAGGGCGGCCTTCGCCACCACGGTCCCGTCCAGCACCGACGATGCCCATGCCAGCGGAACCATGAAGGGCAACCGGCGCGGCAGCTCGGGCCCGAGCCCCCACACCCCTTGTGGCAGCGGGATGTCGGGTGTCAGCACCAGGTCGAGGTTGAACAGGGCTCCCGGCGCGAGCGCAGGGCCGAGCACCGACAACCCGAGCGCGGCCCCTACCGCCCACGGCCACCAGGCCGACGAGGCGGCACGAGGGCGTGCCTCAGCCGGGGCCGCGTGCACCGGTGGAAGCCGGCTCGTCGCTGTCGACCGCGTCGAGCCAGGCGGCGTCCGCAGCGAGCGAGCCCTGCCCGGAGGTGCGGGAGGTGACGATCATCGCGGTGACCGCCGCGATCGCATTGCCGATGAGCCAGGCCCGAGCTGCTCCCTCGATGCCGTCCTCCCCCACCAGCACCACCGCAGGGGCCAGGATCCCGACGGCGAGGGTCAGTGAGATGACCACGATCGAGCGCACGTGTTCCTCCACACGCGCCTTGGTCAGGCAGATGGAGGTGATGGCCCACCCCACGCCGGCGAGCACGAGGGTGGGGAGCAGGTCGGCGGCATCGGCGTAGTCCTCTCCGTAGATGAGGGTCACGATGTCGCTGCCGATCCGGCCGGCCACGGCGACCACGGCCATGAACCCGAGGGCCAATCCGAGCGCCAGGCGGACCTGGCGGCGCAGATCGGCGCCCCCCTTGCCCCCCTCCACGAGGAGGACCTGGCCCAAGGTGTGGGGTACCAGGAAGATCACGGTGGTGATGCTGAAGGCCACGTACCAGGCGGCGTACTGCGGCGAGGACACCTCGACGGCGACGATGAGGGGAAGGGCGAACGTCGGCGCCTGCACCGCCAGGATGCCCAGGTAGTTCACCGAGGAGTAACGCAGCCCCGCCCGCCACGAGGCCGGCACCGGGCTGAGCGCCCGGCGCGAGCGGCGACGGACCAGGAGGGCCGCCACGCCGAAGAACCCGGACAGGGCCGGGATCCCGGCGACCACCAGGAACAGCCAGAGCGCGTCGTCGCCGAGGGGACGAACCAGCACGAGCGCGAAGCGGACGACCCCGACGATCGCGACCCGGGTGAACACCCATCCCCACCGGCGGAGGGCCATGAGGCGGACCTCGAGCAACACGGCACACGACATGCCGAACACGACCGCGAAGAAGATGAGGAAGCCGGCGGGCCCGCCCCACTGCAGGAGCGTGTCGGCCATGGAACGCGGCAGGAAGACGAGGAACAACACCGTGCCGAGGACCGACGATGCCCCGGTGTAGAGGATCGACCAGTTGAACAGCACCGTCGATGCCTCGCGGTCGTCCGGTGCATAACGGGCGACGGCGACGGGCAAGCCCATGTTCGTGGCGTAATTGATGAACAGGACCGCCGTGAACAGCGCGGACGCTCGCCCGACGTCGGTCTTGGAATCGATCTGGGTGGCGATGAGCCAGAAGGCGAAGCCGAAGAAGGCATTGGCGGCGACGCTCGCAAGCAGCCAGACCGAGCCCCGCAGCAGGTGGCCGTGACCGCTGACGAGGGTGTCGGGCCGCCGGAGTAGCACGTGACGCCCGGCGCCGATCACCGGCTCGCCGGCATCGGAGTCCGCGCCACCGGCCCCGCTCAGTGGGGCCAGACCTGGTCGCGGTGGCCGAGGAGCCGGGCGACAGCGTCGAGCTTCGCGAGGATCAGGGCCTTGATGAGGACGTTGCGAGCGAACCACGGGAGCTGTGCGGCCTGAGCGAGCGCGTTGCGGGCACGGTCGGCCAGGTCGAGGTGCTCACAGCGGTAGGCCGTCATCGACGTCGTCCGCCCCAGATAGCGGAAGCGAGCGCTCGGGAACAGGGTCGTCATGATCGCGAGGGTCACACCCACGGAGCTGAACGAGTCGTGGATGAGCAACGTGCCCCCGTCGGCGACCCGGGCCCCCCACCGTCGGATGTCCTCTCGAGCGGGGCCGTAGCGATGGGCACCATCGATGTAGAGCAGGTCGATCGGGCCTTCGACCGCGTCGAGGGCCTCCTGGCTCGGGCGCCGCACATGGCGGACCCGATCGGCCACGCCTGCCTCCTCGAGGTTGGCGTTGAAGGCCGCGTTGTCACGCTGGCCCTCCTCGGGGACGGCCTTGATCTGCTGTGGGCCCCGGTCGTTGCCGCCGTGGGGGTCGATGGCCACCACCTCCACACCCGGGGACGCGGCACTCGCGAGCACGATGGCGGATCGGCCCCGGTAGCTGCCGATCTCCACCACGGTGGCCGGCGGGCGCAGGACCGACGCCCGGTCCCACAGCCAGCGGGCTTGTGCAGGGGTCATCCAACCCTCGACATGGGCCACCGAGGCGAGCACGTCGGAGAACCGGCGCTGGGGCGCGGCGCCAGGGGCGTCGGTGGGCAGGGAAGTGGCGTCGTTGCTCATGAGCGAAGGTGCGATGACCGGGTCAGGGGGCGGTGGAGGTCCTCGGACGAACGTGGCGTCGCGCCGCGCGAGTGACGCCGCGGCCGTCCGGGCACGTGGACCAATCTAGGATAGTTCCACTGTGACTTCGAACCAGACCGCCGCCGACGACGACGCCCCCGAGACCAGCCCGGAAGCCGACGAGAGCGATCCGCCCACCGGCGGTGAAGGTGCGGCCCCCGCCGAGGGCGACGACGTGACCGACGCGTCGGCCGGCCCAGCCGACGACGAGGAGGCGCCCTCCCGGCCGGGCGCCGACGACGAGGGGTCCGACGACCTGTCCACTGACGACGGGTCCGACGACGACGGGTCCGACCAGCCCCTGGGCGATGAGGACGACGACGACGAGGACGAGGGCCCCAGCCGGGTGGTGCTGCTCGTCGGGGCCGCCGTGGCCTTCGTGGCCATCGCGATCGTCGGCGTACTCATCGCCAGCGGCGGCGGTGACAGCGGGGGCGGGGGTGGCGACGACACCGCCGAGCCGACCGACGCCCGCACCGACGTGGGCATCTTCGGCTCGATCGACCAGTTCGACCGGCCGGATTCCACCACCACCCTCGGCGACTTCGCTCCGGGGCGGCCCTGGAGCCCCGCCGCAGGAACCTGGGGCATCGACGACGGCGAGGCCTACCTCGTGGAGAGCGGCGAGTTCCGCAACCACGCCGTCGTGGGCCTCGGGCAGGGTGACGGTGGGGTGCAGGTTCGGCTCGACACCGTCGTCAACGGCGCCGGCCTCGTGTTCCGCTACCTGGGCCCCTACAGCTACTGGGCCGTCGTGGCCGTGCCCGACGTCGCCACCTGGAACATCATCAAGGTGGACGGAGGCGTGCAGGAGGTGATGGGCAACACGGGCCAGTCCCCCACCAGCGACGGCACCACCGTCGCGGTGCGCATGCGCGGAGACACCATCGACGTCATCGTGAACGGTCGAGTCCGCAAGACCGTGGTCGATGGCTTCCAGGCCGACGCCGGCAAGGTCGGCATCACCGCGAGGGGCGCCGACTCCGGCGAGGCCCGCTTCGACGACTTCGTGGCGGGCCTTCCTGGCGGCGTGCCCATCACCAGTGGCCGGCCAGGCAACGAGGCGACCGGCGCGGGGGGCTCGTCGACGACGACCTCGGCACCGTGACGACGTCGGGCCCCGCCCCACCCCGCACGGAGCCCGACCGCTTCTTTCCCGGGATCGACGGTCTGCGCGCCGCCGCCGCCTGCCTGGTCCTCACGTTCCACGTGGCCGAGCGCGCCGGCATCAACCGCGCCGACACCACCTCCTGGGTGGCCGACTACACCAGCCAATTCGGCCGTCTCGGGGTGTCGATCTTCTTCGCCATCTCGGGCTTCCTGCTCTACCGGCCCTTCGTGGCCGCGCACCTCGCGGACCGACCCGCGCCCGCCCTCGGCAGCTACTTCCGGCGGCGGTTCCTGCGCATCTTCCCGGCCTACTGGCTGGCACTGGTGGGGTACCTGCTCCTCGCCTCACCCGAGCTGCGGGACTCGATCGTCGACCACCTCCTCCTGCGGGTGTCACTCCTGCAGGGATGGTCCGACACGCTCGCCCTTTCAGGGGTCAGCGTGGCGTGGACACTCACCATCGAGCTCACCTTCTATATGGTGCTGCCGCTGTACGCCTGGCTGGTCCGCCGCCTCGGCCAGTCCCTCGGGCGAGGCCAGATGTTGACCGCCGAGCTGATCGGCCTCGGGGCCTTCTACCTGCTCGGCCTGCTCGGCCGCTGGCTCCTCGCCGACAAGGCGCTGCCCATCGGGGGGCTCGCCCCGTGGATGGACCTGTTCGCGATGGGCATGGTCATCGCGGTGTTCCGCGCCCGGCAACGCAGCGGTGGCGCCACGCCGGCCGTGTTCCAGTACCTGGGCCGCTACCCCGTGCTCGGCCTGCTGCTCGCCATCGAGCTCGTCTGGTTGGTGGCGCTGCTCGACGTGCCCCGAGGATTCCAGCCGAAGTCCCTCGGCGACGAGTACGCGCGCCACTTCCTCTACGGGTTCGTGGGTTTCGGCCTGCTCACCCCCCTCGTGTTCGGCAACCAGGGCAAGGGCTGGTACCGACGAGCGCTGTGCTGGAGACCCGTGCGCTGGACCGGCGAGGTGTCGTACGGGGTGTACCTCTGGCACGTCCTGGTGCTGTACCTGCTCACCAAGGGCCTGCAACCCGACGAGGTCGACTTCTGGCCCACCCTCGGCGCCACCTTCGCGCTCACGATGGTCGCCGCCTCGGCCAGCTTCGTGCTGCTCGAACGCCCGGTCCAGCGCCTCCGCCTCCACCGACTCCTGCCGTCGGCGAGCCGTCGCGACGCCTCCACGCCGGGAGCGGAGGCCCCCACGCGCGCGAGCGGCGGACCCCCGCCGTGAACGTGCTCGCCCCCCTGAAGCTGAGCCCCGCCGGCCGCTTCACGCCGCTCGACGGCTACCGCGCCTTCGCCTGCTTGATGGTGGTCGTCGTCCATGCCGCAGAAGGCACCGGATTCGTCGATGCACATCCGGTGATGGACCCCAACTTCATCGGGTACTTCGCGGTCGTGATCCTGTTCACGATGTCCGGATTCCTCGTCTACAAGCCCTTCGTCGATCGACATCTGTCTTCCCGACCCGCACCCTCGACGGGTCGGTTTCTCTGGCAGAGGCTCCTCCGCATCTATCCGCTCTACTGGGTCGTGGTCACGGTGTACTTCTTGTCTCGCGACCCGGGCGAGATCGATGTACCCGGCCTGTGGGGGTGGATTCGGGTCTATGGCCTCTTCCAGATCTACGATCTGGACACCTACGGCCGCGGGATACTGGTGGCTTGGACGTTGGCGGTCGACGTCAGCTTCTACCTGGCAGTTCCGCTCCTGGCGCTTGCCGCTCGAACTGCCGCCAAGCGGTTTGGCACGAGCATGAGAGCTCGGCTCAGTGGCGAGCTGCTGGTCACGTTGCTCTTCTTCTCCATCGGGCCGTTCTGGCGCACCTATTGGATCACCAACGGCCGGACGAGGTTGGTCGATATCTGGCTGCCTTCGCAGACCGAGTTCTTCGGATTGGGGATGGCCCTCGCCGTGACCTTCAGCTGGGTGAGCCATGGCGGACAGCTTCCGCGTGCGCTGCGGTGGCTGGCCGATCATCCTGTCGTCTGCTACGTGCTCGCGGCCGAGCTGTTCTGGGTGCTCGGCCAGGCCGACCTTCCGCGCTCGAGCCTGAACCCCTTGGACGCCTTTCGTCTCGGTCTCTCCGATCAGACGATCCGCTACCTCGTCTACACCGGCGCCGCCCTCCTCGTCTTCGTCCCTGCGGTCTTCGGCCGGGCGACCGCGCTCTCCAACCGCCTCCTCGGTAGTAGACCGCTCAGGGTCATGAGCGAACTGAGCTACGGCGTGTACCTGTGGCACGTCTTCTTCCTGCTCCGAGCGGTCGACTGGCTCGGCGGCAAGGACGTCGCCGGCTTCTTGCCCACGCTCTACATCGGACTGGTGCTCGCCCTGGTCGCGTCCCTCGTCACCTACCTGACCGTCGAGCGCCCCACCGCACGACTGCGCAACATCGGCCTGCCCACCCTGCCCAAGAGCCCCGGGCCACGCGCGCGCACGACGACGACCGCCCGGCCCACGGCGTGACCCCGAGAGCCGCCACGGACCGGCGCTCCGGCGCGCCCACGCCGCCCTCGACGGGGTGGGCCCTGCCCGCGGTGACCCGTGAGCGACTGTGGCCCGCAGGCGTCCTGTTCAGCGTCCTGGCCCTCGTCGCGACCTTCACGAACGATCCCACCCGCTACGTCGGCGACAACCGCTTCGAGCAGTACTGGGGGCCGCTCGGCCGCCTGCTGCGCGAGACCTCGCTGTGGGACGGCACCCGCGGGGTGGGTCGTGTCGGTGAGGAGTGGTGGCCGGCCAGCTACCCCATCGCCGTGCTGCGGGCGCTCGGTCTGTCGGCTCCGCTCAGCGAGCACGTCTGGCATGCGGTGGTGCTGGTCGTCGCCGGGCTCGGCATGGTGGCACTGCTGCGGGTCTTCCTCGGGAGCGTGGGTCCCGCCCCGGTGTTGGCGGGGCTGCTCTACATGTTCAACCCCTTCACGGCCACGTTCCTCCTGCCGTCGGTGCTCTTCTGGAACTACGCCATCGCCCCGTGGGTGCTGGTGATGTTCCTGCGCGGCGTCGACAGCCCTCGTCCCTGGCGCTGGGCGGCGGGCTTCGCGCTCCTGGTGTTCTCCGCGGGCAACGCCGATGCGCCAGGGACCTTCTTCGCCGTCCTGTGGCTCGTACCGGCCGCCGTGTGGGTCGTCGTGGTCGACCGCCGGGCGACCTGGCGCCAGGTGGGCGCCTGGCTGGGCAAGGCTGCGTTGCTCTCCCTGCTCACCGGCGCGGCGGCCATCGCCAAGACCATGCTCGGCAGCGACCCGCTGGCGCAGCGCCTCCAGTTCACCGAGCTCCCCGAGCGTGTCAACGAGACCTCCTCATGGGCCGAGTCCTGGCGGGGCCTCGGCTTCTGGCTCAGCTACTTCAGCGACGCCTCGGGGGCAGAGCGGCTGCCCGGCGGCACCTACTACTACGAGACGGCACTCGGCGTCCTGGTCACCTTCGTCGCCCCCATCACCGCAGCCGTCGTGCTCTGGAAGTCACGTTGGCGGGCCCGGGCGCTCTTCGGCGGCCTCGCCCTGCTCAGCCTCGTGTGGATGGTCGGGTCCTACCCGCCCGACGACCCCGCCCCGTCAGGGTGGCTGCTCCTGCGCGGCTACGACGCCGTGCCGGCGTTGGCCTCGCTGCGAAACACCTACAAGGCCGGCTCCGGGCTGCTGATGGGCGTCGCCGCCCTCGTCGCCGCAGGGGTCGCCATCGCCACCTCCCGCCTCGAGCGGCGAGGACCGGGATGGCGGGCGTTGCCCGGTGCCGTGGCGGTGCTGGTCGTGCTGGCGGTCTCGCTGCCGTTCTGGAACGGCGGCCTCTACCCCGACCGCACCACCTTCTCCGAGGTTCCTGGCTACTGGGAGGAGGCACTCGAGTACCTCGACGGTCGACCGGGCAACGAGAGGGTCCTCGTCCTTCCCGGCTCCACCAAGAGTGCCTACCGATGGGGCGAGCCAGGCGACGACATCTTCGACACCTACCTCCGTCGACACCCCAACGTGGTGGCCAATGCCTTCCCGCTCAGCGGGCCACAGGCCGCCAACCTGGTGGACGCCCTCGAGGCCCGGATCGCCGAGGGCACCCTCGGGCCCGGAGAACTGGCCCCGATGGTCCGCGCCCTCGGCGCCGACCGGGTCGTGCTGCGCAACGACCTCGACTGGGACGCGTCGCAGGTCGTACGCCCCGCCGACCTCGACATCGTCCGCCAGGATGGCGACCTCCGACTCGACCGTACGTTCGGCGATCCCGGTGAGTCCGTCGCCGACCCCGGTGACACGTCGTTCATCGCCAATGGCGAGCGCGACCTCCCCCCCGTCGAGATCTACGCGCTCGAAGGGTCGCCAGGTGACGACACCAGCAGTGTGCTCGCACGCGCCGATCAGCCTCCGTTGATCCTGTCCGGGGACGGGGGCGCCTGGCCGCTGGCTGCCCAGGCCGGCATCCTCGATGGGGAGCGGCCGGTGGTCTACAGCGGCGACCTCGACCCTGGGGAACTGGTGGCAGCGCTCGACTCCGGCTCGCCGCTCGTCGTCACCGACACCAACCGGCGGCGGCTCACCCGCATACGGGGTGCGGTCCCCACCCAGTCCCACACGCTGAGCGAGGGCCAGGACCTCGACCAACCCACTCAGGACCTCTTCGGCATCGAAGGCAGCCAGTCCGTCGCCGAGTTCCGTGATGCCACGGCCATCGAGGCCTCCTCGTCCGGTACGCGCATCATCGGGTTCCAGCCGTGGCTCCGCCCGGCCAACGCCTTCGACGGCAACTACGCCACGAGTTGGCTCACGGGCGGCCTCGAAGACCCGGTCGGCGCCTTCATCCGAGTCGACTTCCGCGAGCCCGAGACCATCGATCGCGTCTCGCTCCTGCCCTTCCGGCCCGCCGACGCCGGGCGCCGCGTGACCGACGTGAGCCTGCACTTCTCGACGGGTGAGGCCATCGACGTCGAGCTCGAAGGCGACGGCACCACCGAGGTGCGATTCCCCGCGCGCACCACGGACCACCTCGAGGTGCGGATCGAGGACGTGAGCCGGGCCGGCACGGCCGCGGTCGGCTTTCGCGGGATCGCCATCCCCGGCATCGACCTCGGCGAGGTGATCGCGACGCCCGACGACGTCGTCCGGGCCGCCGACTCCGATCCCGAGCTCCGCGCCGCGTTGTCCACGGCGCCGCTGCGCTTCCTGTTCGACCGCATCGAGGGCACGGGTGCGCAGGACGAGGAACTGGTCCTCCGCCGTAGTCTCCGCCTCGCCGCCCCCCGCACCGCCTCCGTCACGGGGCACCTCAAGCTCGACATCACCACCACTGACCTCGGGCTCGATCGCTTCCTGTCGGGGTTCCGCGACGACGGCGTCTCGGCCTACGGCTCGACGCGGGCCCGGGGGGCGATGGAGAACCGGGGCCTCCAGGCGATCGACGGTGACCCGGCGACCGCATGGGCCATTCCCCCGCGTCCGGGCCAGGAGCTCACCGTCCGGTTCCCTTCGCAGCCGGTGACCACCATCCGGGTCACCAGCCCCGTCGACGCAGAGAGCGCACCCGTCGACCAGGTGGAGGTGGTGATCGGCGGCCGCGAGGAGGTGCTCGAGCTCGCCACCGACCCCGATTGTGAGGAGGACCAGGGTGCCTGTGACCGCACCGGCACCCTCGAGCTGCCCGCCGCGAACGTGGACAAGGTCGTGGTGCGCGTCACGGGCGTCGACAGCACCGCCGGCACCACCGCCGGGCGGCTCGCCCGAATCAGCGAGGTGGCGATCGCCGACGGGGACGGGCCTCCCGTCCGGGCCGGCGCCACGGACGCCGGGGACTGCACCGACACCAGCATGACCGTGGACGGTCGGCCGCTGGGGATCCGCGTCGCCGAGGGCGACCTCGACCGGGCGCTCGCCGGCGAACGGGTGGCCTTCACGGGGTGCGAGGACCTGACGCTCGCCGCCGGCCGCCACACCGTGGGCACCGCCGACGCGATCATCGACGACCTCGCGCTTTCCAGTGGGACCGTGGACGACGTGACTGCGACTCTGGCGCCGACGGTCGAAGTCCTCGAGCGCGGCGCCGGCCACCTACGCCTCCGGGTGGAGAGCGAGGGAGACGCCTTGGTCTCCACCGGCCAGTCCTTCGACGAGGGTTGGAGGGCATCGATCGATGGCACCGACCTGGGCCCGCCCCGGGCCGTCGACACCCTGGCGACATGGTCCGTGCCCGCGGGCACCCACGTGGTCGACCTGACCTACGCTCCCGAGCGGACCTTTCGTGGGGCCCTTGTCGCCACGATCGCCGGGCTGGCCCTGTGCGCCGCCATCCTTCTGCGACCCGTGCTCCGAGCGCGACCCCCCCGACCCGCCACCGACAGCGACCCGCCGACGTGACCACCGCCCCCCGTTTCGACCTCGACCCGCCGGCCCAGGGCACCCCCAACCCCGCGCCGGCTCCAACCACAATGGCCCTCGTCGCCGTCGGCGGC
>WPCK01386597.1_pt1 | contig 10573 bp, 6 predicted proteins | sample 5399851 | NCBI WGS metagenome assembly WPCK01 (sample SAMN12869471, study PRJNA574797) | sludge metagenome | isolation source: wastewater treatment of pH11 | place: China:Beijing | collected 2019-05-20
GTCAGGATGACGCGTGCCGCTCATAAGAACGTCATCCCGGTGAAAGGCCGGGATCCGTCCAAGTTTCGACAGTCGCGCTCAACCGCCCTTGGGCAGATCCCCGCCTTCGCGGGGATGATGATTGCGGTGAGGTCACAGCGATTTGCCTCGTTCAACGTCCTTACGCGGTGACCGGTCTCTAAAGGACCGGGGAGAACTTGCTCCGATTGCTGCGGTTCGCTTCGCTTGGATAACGCGCCGCGCCTCACGCGCTTCGCGCCTCCACGGTTACCTGCGCGTGCCTATGAGCAATGTCGCGGCCCATTGAAGCAGGCGGGCGCGGCCAACATATACGCGCACAACCAAGCCAACCAGAAAAGGAGCCCGAAGATGCGTTCCATCACGGCTGTTTTCAATGCACCCCGTCCGCACTGGGTTGGCGACGGCTTCCCAGTGCGCTCGCTTCTGTCTCATCACGAGCACGGCGCCGCCATCAGCCCGTTCCTGCTGCTCGACTATGCCGGTCCTTACCGCTTCGAACCCGCACGGCAGCGCCGCGGCGTGGGCGAGCATCCCCATCGCGGCTTCGAGACGGTCACCATCGTCTATTCCGGCGAGGTGGAGCATCGCGATTCCTCCGGCGGCGGCGGTATCATCGGCCCCGGCGACGTGCAGTGGATGACGGCAGCGTCCGGCCTCGTGCATGAGGAATTCCACTCCGATGCGTTCACCGCAAAGGGCGGCCTGTTCGAGGTCGTGCAGCTGTGGGTCAATCTGCCCGCGAAGAACAAGTCCGAGGCGCCTGGCTATCAGACCTTGGAAAGCGCGCAGATCCCGATCGTTGCGTTGCCGGATGATGCCGGCAGCGTGCGCGTCATCGCAGGCGAGTACGCGGGCCAGAAGGGGCCGGCACGCACCTTTACGCCCATCGACATCTTCGACGTGCGCCTTGCGGCCGGCAAAACCGGAGAGTTCGCGCCGCCCGAGAGGCACACGGTGATGCTTGCCGTTTTGAGCGGCACCGTGATGCTCAACGGCGAGGCGATCGCTCGTGAAGGCCAGATCGTGACGTTCGCGCGCGAGGGCGGCAGCGTTCATATCGAGGCCAACAACGATGCGAAGCTGCTGCTGCTGACCGGCGAACCGATCGACGAGCCGGTTGCCGCCTATGGTCCGTTCGTGATGAACACCACGGCGGAGATCCAGCAGGCGATCGAGGAGTTCCGCATGGGCAAGTTCGGCGCGCTTGCAAGCTGACGCGTCCCGCGCGGGATGAGGACGACCGCAAAAGAACAAAGGGCCCGGCATGCCGGGCCCTTTGATATTTGAGAGCGGCTGGCGCGCTCGTTTTATTTGCCGCCAGACCTGATCCTGGAATCGACCTCCGCCTGCATGCGTGCGGTCATCACGTTGAAGTCATTCTTGAGCTTGTTGCAGCTCTCCGCCTCGCCGTCACACACCACGTCCATCTTGATGGTGACCTGCTCGCCGTCCTTGACCACGCGGCGGCACACGGCCGCCGGATGTGCGGGCTGCCCCTCCACCGTAAAGGTGTACATCAAGGTCGGGTCCTTTTCGTTGTCGCTGTAGGCGACGTACTGCCCGCTCTTGTAGACTTCCTTGAGATTGGCAGAGGCCGAATAGCGCGCGATCAGGTCTTTCGCCGGGGCCGTGGGATCACCGCAAAAGCCCTGCGCTGCATCCTTGGTCGGCCCTGCGGCCGGCGGCGGTGTCGGCGCGGGCGCAACGATGTTTTCCTCTGCGTTGGCCGACGACATTGCGACAAGCGCGAAAAGCACGCTAGCGAAGACCACGTTAGCGGAAGGCAGGCGAGCAAACGTCATGTTCTGGCAAACCCTCTACGGCAAATGACGACTGGGGGCTTCTATAACCGCTTCCTTCAAGAAGGAAGCCTGAAATATTCGAAAGGTTGAGGACCCGCGCCGAACCGGTAGCGCGAGCTTGCACATCGCAGCGCAGCTTAACCCGCGAGCCGTGCTTCGATGGCCTTGAGCGCATCCGCCGCCTTCGCGCCATCGGGGCCGCCGGCCTGCGCCATGTCGGGCCGGCCGCCGCCGCCTTTGCCGCCGAGCGCTTCCGAACCCACCTTGACAAGATCGACCGCGCTCCAAGACTTCACGAGATCTTCGGTGACGCCGACGGCAAGGCCCGCCTTGCCGTCCTCCGTCACGCCGACGACTGCAACGACACCCGAGCCGATCTGCTTCTTGCCCTCGTCGATGAGACCGCGAAGGTCCTTAGGGTTGAGGCCTTGCACGGAGCGGGCGAGAAACTTCACCGCGCCGATGGTCTTGATCGCTTCACCCGCGGCCGCTCCGTTCACGCCGCCTGCGCCCGCCCCGCCGCCGCCAAGCGCGATCTGCCGCTTGGCATCGGAGAGCTGACGCTCCAGCACCTTCTTTTCTTCCATCAACGCGCGCACGCGCTCGACAAGATCCTCGGGCCTCGTCCGCAACACACCGGCTGCCTCGCGCACGCGCGCATCCTGCTCGGCCATATAGGCACGCGCACCCTCCGCGGTGAGCGCCTCGATACGGCGAACGCCCGCCGCCGAAGCCCCCTCGGCCACCACCTTGATGATGCCGATGTCTCCCGTGCGCTTGACGTGCGTGCCGCCGCACAACTCCACCGACCACGCCTTGTTGGCGCCCGGCCGCACAGGCCCCATGGACACGACGCGAACCTCGTCGCCGTACTTCTCGCCGAACAGCGCCATGGCACCGGACGCGCGCGCATCCTCCAGCGCCATCAGCCGCGTTTCGACAGGCGCATTTTCCAACAGCACGGCATTCGCCATGTCCTCGACCTGCTTCACCTCGTCTGCGCTCATCGGCTTGGTGTGCGAGAAGTCGAAGCGCAGCCGGTCGGGCGAGACGAGCGATCCCTTCTGAGCGACGTGCGTCCCCAGCACCTGACGCAAGGCCTCGTGCAGAAGATGGGTTGCGGAGTGGTTGGCCCGCACGCGGTCACGGCGCGCCGTGTCGACGGAAAGATGCACGTGCTCGCCGACGCGCAGCGTGCCGCTTTCGACCCTGCCGAAGTGGACAAACAAATCGCCCAGTCTCTTCTGGGTGTCGTCAACCGCGAAGGCGGCGCCCGGGGCGCCCTTCTTGCCTTCGAACGTGATGCGGCCGGTATCGCCCACCTGGCCACCGGATTCGCCATAGAACGGCGTCTGGTTGAGCACCACGGCACAAACCTCGCCCGCCTTCGCGCTGGTGACTTCCTTGCCGTCCTTGACGATGGCGAGGACCTGCCCCTCCGCCGCCGTGGTCTCATAGCCCAGGAACTCGGTGGCGCCGGTGCGCTCCTTGATTTCGAACCACACGGTTTCGGTGGCAGCTTCGCCCGAACCCTTCCAGGCGGCCTTGGCAGCTTCCTTCTGCTTCTTCATGGCGGCGTCGAACGCGTCGGTATCAACCGTGATGCCGCGCGGCTTCAGCGCGTCTTCCGTCAGATCGAGCGGGAAGCCGTAGGTGTCGTAGAGTTTGAAGGCGACATCGCCGGAAAACACGGCGCCCTTCTGCAGATTGGCGGACTCATCTCCCAGCAGCTTCAGGCCATTTTCCAACGTCTTCTTGAAGCGCGTCTCCTCCGATTTCAGCGTCTCGGTGATGAGCGCCTGACCACGCCCCAACTCGGGGAACGCGTCGCCCATCTCCTTGACGAGCGTGGGCACAAGCCGATGCATCAATGGCTCCTTGCAGCCCAATTGATGCGCATAACGCATCGCGCGCCGCATGATGCGGCGGAGCACGTAGCCGCGTCCCTCGTTGGACGGCAGAACGCCATCGGCGATGAGGAAGCTCGTGGCGCGCAAATGGTCCGCAATGACGCGGCGCGCGGCCGTCACATCGACGTTCCGGCTCGCATCCGTTGCGCCGGTCTTCTTGGCCTCCTCGCGTATGGAGGCAATAAGATTCTCGAACAGATCGATCTCGTAATTGTTGTGCTTGCCCTGAAGCACCGCGGCGATGCGCTCAAGGCCCATGCCGGTATCGATGGAGGGCTTGGGCAGCGCCACGCGGTCGCCGGGTCCGCGCTGCTCATACTGCATGAACACGAGATTCCAAATCTCGATGAAGCGATCGCCGTCCGCATCGGGAGATCCCGGAGGGCCTCCGGGGATCTTGTCGCCGTGATCAAAGAAGATCTCCGAGCAGGGCCCGCACGGTCCGGTGTCGCCCATGGCCCAGAAGTTGTCGGAGGTGGCGATGCGGATGATCTTGCTTTCGGGCAGCCCCGCAATTTTCTTCCAGAAGCCGAAAGCCTCCTCGTCGTCGTGATAGACGGTGACCAGCAGGCGTTTCCTGTCGAGACCGAATTCCTTGGTGATGAGGTCCCAGGCAAGCTCGATCGCGCGGTCCTTGAAGTAGTCGCCGAAAGAGAAATTGCCGAGCATCTCGAAGAAGGTGTGGTGGCGCGCGGTGTAGCCGACGTTGTCGAGGTCGTTATGCTTGCCGCCCGCGCGCACGCATTTCTGCGAGGTCGTGGCGCGTGGAATGGCACGCGTCTCCTGGCCGGTGAATACGTTCTTGAACTGCACCATGCCCGCATTCGTGAACATCAACGTGGGATCGTTGCGCGGAACGAGCGGCGAGGAGGCCACGACCTCGTGATCGTTGGCCTTGAAGAAGTCCAGGAAAGACGACCTGATTTCGCTGACGCTCGCCATATGTAGGTGTTCTCGTTTCTTTGCTGATGGGTGTGGAATCCGATGGTGCGCCGTTGTAGCGGCGCCTCATTTCCCTGTCCAGAAAGGCTCTCGCCGCATGGGCAAGAGAGTGCTCCGGGCTCCCCAAATACTCGCCAAGCCCGTCTGGTACGCCCGCCCGGCACGTCCGTCTGGTCCTTCCGTAAAAAGCCGCAAGGGGGCAATCCCGACGGATCACCCCCCTGCTTTCTTATCGCGCGTTTTGGCGGTCCGGCGGATCGAGCGCCCTTACGACTTTAGCGCTTGGCCTTGCGCTTGGGCGCATCCTCATCGTCCGGCAGCACGCCGTCCGCATCCGGTTCCTCCCCGTCGTCCTCGCCTTCTCCCGGCTGGGCCAACATCTTATCGACGATGAGACCGGCATTCGCCCGGATGGCGTTTTCCAGAGCGTCTGCGATCTTGGGATTGGCCTTGAGGAACGCCTTGGTGTTCTCGCGGCCCTGGCCGATGCGCTCTCCGTCGTAGGAGAACCAAGCGCCTGACTTTTCCACGATGCCGGCTTTCACGCCCAGATCAACCAGCTCGCCGACCTTGGAGATCCCTTCACCATACATGATGTCAAACTCGACCTGCTTGAAGGGTGGCGCGACCTTGTTCTTGACGACCTTGACACGCGTCTGGCTGCCGACGACCTCGTCGCGATCCTTGATCTGGCCGATGCGGCGGATGTCGAGGCGGACGGAGGCATAGAACTTCAGCGCGTTGCCGCCCGTCGTCGTCTCGGGATTGCCGAACATGATGCCGATCTTCATGCGGATCTGGTTGATGAAGATGACCATGCACTTCGATTTCGAGATCGAGCCGGTGAGCTTGCGCAGCGCCTGGCTCATGAGCCGCGCCTGCATGCCGGGCAGGCTGTCACCCATCTCGCCTTCAAGCTCAGCCTTGGGCGTCAGTGCCGCTACGCTGTCCACAACGAGCACGTCGACGGCGCCCGAACGTACCAGCGTATCGGCAATCTCCAGCGCCTGCTCGCCGGTGTCGGGTTGGGAGATCAAAAGTTCCTCGACCTTGACGCCCAGCTTCTTGGCGTAGCCCGGATCGAGTGCGTGCTCGGCATCGACGAAGGCGCAGGTGCCGCCCTTCTTCTGGGCTTCGGCGAGGACTTGCAGCGCTAGCGTCGTCTTGCCCGAGGACTCCGGTCCATAGATTTCGATGATGCGCCCCTTGGGCAGACCGCCGATACCCAGCGCGATGTCGAGTCCGAGCGATCCTGTCGCGATCGCTTCGATATCGACCTTGTCGTTGGCGCCAAGCCGCATGATCGACCCCTTGCCAAAGGTCTTGTCGATCTGCGCGAGAGCCTGCTCAAGCGCCTGTTTCTTGTCCATCCTGCCCCCTTCAAACACAACCAGATCGTTCCGGTCCATGGTTCTCACCCAATCCCTAGGCCAAGCGCCTCGTTTCAGCAATTTACCAAAGTCGTACCTTATTTGTTCTCATCATGCAAGCCCTGTTTGTTCGCTTTTTGAGCTCGAATGTTCTCATCTTTTGCGTTGGGGCGGTGGATATGTCTGCCGGCCGGCCACACCTTGAGGGGCCCTGGCCAATCTTGCCGATTTGAGAATCGATGCGCGGCAGGCGCACGGACGAGGCGCAACAACTTCCCAAACGGCGCCAGAATTCCGCGCGCCGGGCGACGTTCAAGACCCTGCCGTCGAGATGATTTGAGCGCGGCGCGCCTATTTCGTCAGCTCTTCCTTCACCTTCAACGCCAGCTGCGGCAGTGAGAAGGGCTTGGGCAGGAATGCGAAGTCATCGGAACCCAATTGCTCGCGGAAGGCCTCGTTGGGGTAGCCCGACACGAAGATCACCTTCATGGAAGGATTATCCTTGCGCAGTTCCTTGAAGAGCGTGGGGCCATCCATTTCCGGCATCACGACGTCGGAGACGACAATATCGACCGTGCCTTCGTTCGCCTTCATCACATCGAGAGCTTCCAGGCCGTCGGATGCTTCCAGAACCTTGTAGCCTTGCAGGCGCAGCGCCCGCACCGCGAACTGGCGAACGTCGACTTCATCTTCGACCAGCAGGACGCAGCCCGTGCCCGTGAGATCCGTCGCCTTGCCGTCGAGGCGCGAAGACTGCTTGGCGGGGGCGGCCGCCTCGATCTCGTTGTCGCCGGGTTCATAGCGCGGCAGATAAACGCGGAACGTCGTGCCCTTGCCGATTTCGCTTTCAGGCAGGATGAAACCGCCCGACTGCTTGACGATGCCATAGACGGAAGCCAGTCCCAGCCCCGTGCCCTTGCCCACGCCCTTGGTGGTGAAGAAGGGTTCGAAGATCTTGGCCATCACTTCCGGGCTCATGCCGGTGCCTGAGTCCTCGACCTCGATCAGCACGTACTCGCCGGGCGTGAAGCCGACATGCTCCATCTTCTGGGCTTCCCGCTCGGAGACGTTGCGCGTGCGGATCGCCAGCTTGCCGCCGCCCGGCATCGCATCGCGCGCGTTGACGCACAGATTGATGATGACGTTGTCGATCTGCGTCTTGTCGGCCTTGACGTACCACAGGTCCCGCTCGGAGCGCAGCTTGAGCTCGATCTTCTCGCCGACGGAGGTCTTCAGGATCGGCGTCAGGTCGGTCATGACCTCGCCGAGGTTCAGCAGGCTCACCTGCTGGGTCTGCTTGCGCGAAAAGCCCAGGAGATTGGCGACGAGACTGGCGGCGCGCAGCGCGGCCGAGCGGATATTCACCAGGTCCTTGTAGGCCGGATCGCCCGCCTTGGTGCGTTTCAACAGGAGCTCGGCATTGCCGATGATGGCTGTGAGCACGTTGTTGAAGTCGTGCGCAATGCCGCCAGCCAGTTTACCGACAGCCTCCATCTTCTGCGCCTGCACCACGCGCTGTTCGAGCGCTTTCTGCTCGGTGGTGTCGATGAGGTAGAGGGCGGCTGCCTCCTCGCCGCTTCCAGTCGCGAGCGGGCTCATGTAGGCGCGGCGATGCATCATCTCCTTGACCACGACGCCGGCCTGGCCCGGCTTCTCGCCGCCCTTGAAATCGATCGGCGCAACGTTGCCGCGGCCAGACAGAACGGCGGCGAGACCTTCCACGATGCTGGCACGCTCGTCCTGGTCGGCGTTGAGTCCAAGCACATCGGCAGCAAGCGCGCCGTTAGCGCGCCGCCCTTCCGGCAGCATCCGCAGGAAGGCGGTGTTGGCAGAGGCGATCCGCCCGGCGCGATCGAGCGTGGCTATGCCGAACGGCGCCGACTGGAAGAAGTGCGAGAAGCGGATCTCGGAAGAGCCCGTGCGCTCGCCCAGGCCGCTCAGCGCGCGATTCAACGCGGTCAGCGTGAAACCGGCGCCCGCGGGCTCCGCATAAAGGGTCAGCGGGACGATGCGGCCGTCCTCGCGCGCCAGATCGAGGTCAATCGCGCGCCGGCCCGCTTCCGTTTCGCGCGCCAGCTCATTGAGCAGCCGCGCGCCGTCCTCTCCGGCAAGATCCGCCAGCGTCGCGCAGCGCGCACGAACCTCGCCGCGGGTAAAGCCGAGCCAGCCCTCGAACGTTGCGTTGACGTGGGTGACCGTGCCGTCGCTGGCCACGGATAAAAAGCCCATGGGCATACTGTCGAAGCCGGCGAGCGCTGCTTCGAGCGCGCCGATCTTCTGGGATTCGCGTGTGCGCTCATCCGTGATGTCGGCGACCTGCCACAGCACGAGGGCGCCACGCTTCGAGCCGTCGATGGCGTCACGCTCGGGGGAGGGGAACGAGCGCACCGACAGGCGTAACCACGTCGGGCGGCGCGGAGCAAGCGGTGTCGCCTTCAGCCGGATTTCCTCGCGGCGCACCTCGCCGCGCTCGGCCGCGCGGTTCAGCCGGAAGAAGGCCTGGGAGGATTCGGGGTCTCCGCTGAAGGCTGCTTCGAGGGCCGCCAGGGCGCCGCTCTCCGATTGGCCGAACATCGCCTCGTGGGCGGGGTTCCAATAGAACACATTGCCGGAGGGGCTTGCGACGAGCGCGGGCTCATCGCTGGCGTCGAGCGCCGCTTTGAGTACGTCGCCAGCCGGAAGACGCGCGCCGATGCGGATGTGGCCCGCGGCCAGCGCAAACAACATGAACAGGCCGAGCATGGCCAGCACGGCGAGAATGGTAAGAAGGAGCGGTTCGCCTGAGCCGGAGGCAAACAGGCCGAATACCACGGCTGCCGCCGCGGCGCATACAAAGATCGTGGAGAGATAGCCGCCAAATCCGTCCGCTACGGTCAGTGGATCTAAGGCTGCCGCCTCCGTTTTCAGCGCCTCGCCGTTGCCCATGGCGGGGGAGGCTAGCTGATTCTCGATGCTCACGGCTTGGGCTGCAGATGGCATTTTTGAGTTACTCGTACGCAACATACGGGGCTGTTCCGCTTCGAAGCGGTGATTGTCATGCCTGCAACACTTCAATCATTAGAGTTAAAATGCCATGAACTTGACGCTATGGAAGATACAGCTTTGGCGCCCTTCGCGCCGCGTCGCGTTCTCAAGCGTTCTTTTGTTTTAACAGGTGTTATCCGCGTGTTAGCGCGGCTGCATGTGCATTGAATGGAACGCGATGGAATCGGACACTGCGCCAAATCAGCCAAGCGGCGCAAAGTTTTGCCGTGACCCATGAAAATAATCCGCGACCGCTTCCTGGCGGACGCGTCGAAGTCGAGCCAGAGGGGTAAATCGGATGGCCGAGTTGATCTATTGGATCGTCATCATGAGCGTTGTCGCGGCGGTCGGATTGGCCATCGTGATCGGACTTAGAGCCTATCTCAACGGAACGACACCGGCCGAATTGCTTTTCAAGCCCCGGGTCGAGCGCCGGTTAGGGGTTATCGAGTACGCCAATGTCGACGGGCGCCGCCGCTTGGTCTTGATCAAGCGTGACGACGTGGAGCACCTGATCATGACGGGCGGCCCGGTCGACGTCGTCATCGAAACCGGCATTGGCGAGAAACGGGCCAAGGCGGCCTCCGAGGCCGTTCAGACGGCCACCGTTTTTACCCGCCAGCCGCGCGGCTTAGGCCAAGCCGGCTCAAATGAAGGTTGATGTGCTGACAAAGACGCGGCGGTTCAGCGGATTCCCGTTGCCGGTGGAGGCTTTTGGCCGGTAGTTTCCCAAGCAGGCCAAGCTCAAGGCAAAGCACGGGGATATGAAAAAGACCTCTCAAAGTTCCGCCAGCCCGCTGTCAGGGCGGGAGGATGCGCTCGAGAGCATCAAGACCGCCATGGTCGAGAAGAAGCTCACCCAGGCCGAGCTTGCCGACGCCGCCGACTGTCACGAAAAAACCATCCAGAACCTGCTTGGCGGACGCTCCGTGCGCGACCAGACGCTGTTTGATGTGTGCATGGTGCTGGGGCTTGATTATCCCCGCTTGCGGGATGCCTGGCACGGGGGCGATGGCAACGGCTCGGGCAACGTCCATGCCGCAAAGGAATTGAGCGGCAACGGCGGGGTCGTCGCGCCGACCTATATGGGCGCGTACACCCGTGCGGCTGTCGATCATTACATCGGCAGTTATCTGACGCTGCGGCGCGCCTTCTCCACGCCCGACATGATCGTGGCCTACCGCACCGACATCACCTGGGACGCAGAATGGCCAAGTCTGTTGTTTGAGGAGCGCGACAGGCCTGATGCTCCCTACTCGCACCGTGGCCGCCTCTATATCCCGGCGTCCTCGATGTTCATCCATCTCGTCTCGCTGACCAAGGGCGCAATGCGCATGATCATGGTCTCGCAACTGGACCGGGCCGGCGAGATGCGCGGCTTGATCACGACATTGAACAAGCAGGGCGCCATGTTCGTCCCCGTCGCAACACCCATTGTTTACGCGCGCCGGGAGGCTTTTTCAGCCGATTGCCTTGGCGAGGTCACGCCCGGGAAAGCCATGTA
>WPCK01055148.1_pt1 | contig 10565 bp, 8 predicted proteins | sample 5399851 | NCBI WGS metagenome assembly WPCK01 (sample SAMN12869471, study PRJNA574797) | sludge metagenome | isolation source: wastewater treatment of pH11 | place: China:Beijing | collected 2019-05-20
GAGTAAATCCGTCAACATAATCTTGAATTCCATTTGCTCCGTAATAAGGAATATTGCCCCTAACTCTTTGTGATGCGGAAACAGGTATCCTCAAATTATCAAAACGATTTGCTAAGTCATCAATAGTACGCAGTTCCCAAGTGTTTGTAAATCCTTTGAATCTAATAGATGGTATTTTACCTAAATCATCATTTTTCATTATCTCCTCCTTGAAGCTTCTTTATTTGCTTATCGAAATCAGATTCTATACTCTGATTTTTGTTGAACTCTTGATACTCACCTAACGCTTTCTCTTGAGCTCTCTTTTGAGAAATTTTTCCATAGCCTTCTAGTATTTCATACCTATTAAATTCTAAGAATCTGTCAATACTAGTCGCAAAATCTGCCATACCTAGAAGTGTCTCATCTTCAAGAAGTCTTTCGACATAATCGAAATATGCAGAGACACTCCGTTCAAGACTACGTATTTCCTTTTCTTGAAGATAGTTTTTTGCAACAGTTACATCACTTTGCAGAATTCTTCCATCTGGTGAATTTTTCCAAGTTGTTAATCCCATATGCATCTTATCTTTATTTGCACTTTGATACACTATCTCTGCAGCAGTTTTACCAGTAATGGCATAATGGAATTTATTCTGTACTGTCGCATAGAATTTTTTCGTTATTTCTGCATTCTTATCATAGTCATAAGATATCTCTGAGAAAACATCTGTAATTTGTTGCCAAATACGACGTTCACTAGTTCGAATGGATCGTACGGTTTCGAGTAATTCTTTAAAGTAGTCTTGATTGAAGACTGTTCCACCTTGTTTCATTCGTTCTTCGTCAATTTTGAATCCTTTTTGTAGATAATCTCTTAGTACATCAGTTGCCCAAATTCGAAACTTTGTTGCTTTTTGGGAATTTACACGATATCCAACTGAAATTATGGCATCTAGACTATAGTACTGCACGGATTTTGTTTGTACTTTACCTTCTATTGCGCCATGTTGAGTGGTTATTTCCATTTTGGAAATAACCACTTCTTCTTCGAGTTCACCCGATTCAAAAATGTTCTTTAGATGCTTGCTTATTGCAGGTATCTTAACATCAAACAGTTTAGATATTGATTTTTGTGTTGCCCAAAGTGTCTCATCACGTACAATGACTTCAACTGTCTCATCACTGTCATACATTAAAAACTGAATTTCATTCATTAACTCACTCTCCTTTCTTTATTTCATCAGCTATTTCATATAATGACTTACGAAGTTCAATTCTATATTTTACCCACGATAACTCTTTTACAGAATCTTCCGCAATATACTGGTAATCTTCTCTTGCTTCATTGATGATGTAATTAAGTTCCCCTTGTTTATCCATATCTTCTTGTCCGATTCGATGCTTCTTTATTAGCTCATCCAACTCTTTTGGTTTAACACTATTATCAAGCCCCCACTTTCTAATAAATGTTGTGATTAATTGAATATTGGCATCTTTTTGCATCTGATCCATTGCTTGATTCATTTTATCCACATCCCTTGGTGCTGGATAGTCATCAAACACAAACTCTTTCGATAGAATTTTTGAGACAAATTGCTTCACTTTAGATTTCTCGTTTTCATTGTCTGACTTCGCAATTTCCATATGAATTTCATCTCTGGTTGCTTCCGCTTTATCCATTTGATTATCATGGACTTCATCTGCCATTTTCGCAATAAGGTCAATTAAATAATCATAATTAATCTTAACATCATGAATATGCACCATCGATAGATTCACTTGAGAAATATCAATATCTTCTCGCTTAGCACGATTTCTCTTTATTTCATCTGCAATTACTGTTGTCAATATGATTTCTTGATCCTCGGTGATTCCAATAAGTTTGTAGAACTCTTCAGGATTATCATAAGCCGAAACAGGATTCTTGTTTTCATCCTCACTGTATTGTTTCAACTGGCTAACGAGGCGATTGTATTCTCTCAAGTTTTCAAACACCTCATCTTGTTGACGCTCACTTGGCGGGGTCATCACAAATCCATCAGTCAGCTCTGCAAGCTTTGAGATAACTTGTTGGAGTTCTTGTTTTACTTCATTGAAGGGTTTTGATATAATTCCTGAATCTTTATTTAGATCTTCCAATTCCTCTAGGGATAGTTGGTAATCTGCAGAAGCCCTATTTGAATATACTGCAAAGGCTTGATTCATCTCATATTCATTTTGTTTTGGCCATCGATAGTTTATAACATTACCCCATGGCTTTGCTTCACGATCATGAATTCGATTTGTTCTTGAATACGCTTGAATTAGATTTCCACCCTTAAGTGTTCTATCTACATACAAGGTATTTAACTCTGGAGCATCAAACCCTGTTAATAATTGATCTACAACAATCACCAAGTCTAGGTACTGTCCGTCATCAGATGTTTTGTTTAAACGTCTGACAAGGTCTTCTGTATACGCCTTAACGCTTGTCATGTCAAACACAGTGTTAAACATTTTATTATAATGTTGAATTGCTCGGTGCAAGTTGCTGTTAGTCTTTAACTGAGTTTTTCCGTTTGATGTATCTACCGAAAAACTGATGGCGACTTTTAATCTGTCTTGTTCCGATCTTTCTTTATTTTCTTCTATAATTTTGTCAAAATACTCCATTGCTCGTGGTGTACTCGCTTTATTTCCACCCACGTGAACTGTAAATAAGCCATTATACTTTCGATCATTGGATCGTTTTCGCCAATTATCAAAGATATCTTTAACTACCAGTTCCACATGTTCTGGACTCGTATCATAAACACTGCCTCGAATCATATCATCAATATCTTCAGGACTCGGATTTTCAGGAATATCATCTATCGTTTCCTTGAATTCAACATTAAATCCTAAAACATTATGATCGGCAATCGCTTCTTTGATTGTATAAGCATGCAATAATTCACCAAAAATATCTTTTGTCTCAGGAAACTTCGGTGTACCCGTATATCCAACCCAAGCAGACGTACTAATTTTTTTCCTAATTGCTTCAAGCATTCCTTCATTCTCAGTTCCATCACCAGTAGAACGATGTGCTTCATCTACGATAAATAGAATGTTTTTACTCAACGGCTTAAAACTTTCTCTCAGTACATAACGCGACATTTTTTGAATACTTGTAACGATGATGTTCTTATCACTTTTTTTAGTTAATTTATTATGTAAATCCGAGATATTTGCAGTGTCTCCTACTACACCTGTTTTCCCTTCAAATCCTGCTACTGGATCATAAGCTTGATAGGCATCTACTGTCTGATTTGTTAGAGCGATACGATCTACAAGAAATACAACCTTATCGACATTGGTCAACCTACTTGCGAGCCAAGCAGTTTTAAAACTTGTAATTGTTTTACCACTTCCGGTTGTATGCCAAATATAGCCCAGCTTACCATCATCATAGCTGAAATCATGTTTGCGCACTTTATCAATAACTCTTTTTGTCGCATAAACTTGATAAGGTCTCATCACCTTAATACCCTCTTTGTTTTTGGTACCATCAAGGACCATGTAACGCGTTGCTAAGTCATGAGCCATTGGAATTGATAGCACTTTATCTGCAAATACTTTCCAAGAACGAACAGGTTTAGCATCCTCTTCATTTTGCCAGTTAAAAGCAAATGAGCGATTAAATCCTCTTAAGGTGGTATTCGCCATATAACGAATATCATGTGGAGTCATCGCCACTAGGATTTGAAGTGTCGAATAAATATCAGAAAATTGTTTCTCGGCGATATACTGCTCCATTTGATTTAATGACTCAGTTGCACTATGTAAAGACTTTTTTAATTCAATTTGAATTATCGGTAAGCCGTTAATCAAAAGTGTAATATCAAAGCGACGATCTTGTTTTCCATCAACAATTCGTTTTCTTTCGATCTGGTTTACCACTTGATAGACAGTTGACCCGCCACCGACTTGCGCTTGATCAAACACCGTCAAGAAGACATGCTTACCATTATCAAGATCAACCTCTATTTCAGAGACACCATTGACACCGTACAAGAATTGCCCTGCTTGATATGGTGATTCAATCATATTAATAACTTTCTTTACTTGATTAAATTCAGTCATCGACAATGGATACTCCAAGCGAGCACGATTATTTTGTTCAAGTATTTTTTTAAAGTTATTCCATAACTGCTCAGTAGTTTTAATATCTTTTTTATACTCCCATTGCTTTACACCACCAATGGTAGTTAAGTAATCGATGACTTCATTTTCAAACATTAATTCCGATTGATTTTTTATCATCTTTATTTGTCCTCCATATTTTCTTCTAGTATTGAATATGTCAATTTTTCAAATAAATCTGAAAATTGACGGGTCTTATTATGCAACTTCAACATTTCCAAATAAGATTTTCCTATTACTAATTGCTTATCCATACTGAGTTTTGGTATTTTGATTTCCCCAATCGACTTCAAAGTCAATCGTTGGACAAGACCCATAGTTTGCGTTGCCTTTTCCTTTTGTCTTTTTATGTCTTGATTAAAGTTATATAAGTAAACAAAGAAGTATTTATCAATAGTACTTTTCAAATTCACTTTTATAAAGTTTACTGTTAAAATTCTTTGCATATCACTAGGTCCTGTTATAGTTGCAAGTTGTGTAGAACTACTAATAACAACATCTCCCTCCATCAGGTATATATCACTTGAGTTCGATTTAGAGGAAGTGTTAGATTTGTACAGAAACATATTCATTGAATCTGACTCAAACATGGTTTGATCATAAAATACCTCATCAAAATTAATATTCGTCCTAGATTGATTGACACCCGGAATCAGTGTTGCAATTTCATCGATTTTCACTTTCATTTATTACCTCTTTTCGTGTCTCTTCATAACGCTTGATTTACTTTTACAATAATAATCTAACAGAATCAACAATGATTGTCAACATATTTATTGTAATATTTATATATTTCAATATAGAGGTGTATTAAAAAAGAGCATTACGCTCTTCTCGTTATCTTCTTAAATACACTTAGACACAAAACTTTTTATATTAAAACAGTGTAAATTACTATTGGTTCTCATCATTTGATTTTAATTTTTCTAAATCTTCTTTGCTTACAAATAACTTCAATTCTCTAGTATTCATATCAACCTTCGACTTAACATACACGTGTTTAGGAAATAATTTGTTATTTCCGTAAACTATTTTTTAAGGCGCATTATATGCAAGTGTTTCGAATTCTTTTATCATCAGAACGTCATCCGCCTTTATGAATTGTTCGATAGAGACATTATAAAAATTACTAAGTTTCATCAAATTATATACATCAGGAATGGTTCTTCCTTTTTCCCAATTCGATACCGTTACTCTCGAAACCTCTAACCGCTTCGCGATATAATCTTGAGTATATTCATGTTTTAATCTATAAGATTTTATTCTATTTGCTATCAACATATAACATCTCCTACATACATAATACCGCATTTCAATCTACTAATATGTTCGATATCATTTACATCATTCTAATGTAAAAGAACTTTTATATTAAAATTCCATTGAACGATACAATTCACATTGAAATTCTTTGCCCTTACTTTTTAAACACCTTTATAATCACTTATTAAATCATCTGATAATAAGTCAGCGCATCTTCTATCGCATTTTGCTTCTCTAAGGTCACACTAGGTTGCTTACTGCCTTTAGTTCCTTTATTATAATTCTCCGCTTCCATGATACCATGTTTTCTTTTAACTTGTGCAATGTACAATGAACTTACCTTTAGATTGTGTTTTTCTTGTACATATTCTTGTATCTGTTGATATGTCGCTTTACTCTCTATCTTGGTTAAATCATCGTCATTTAAGTCAATATCCACTTGAATCGATTTCTTTCCTTTTATTCTGGATAAAAGTACTACCGTCTCAACGTGTGTTAAGAGGATAGGATAGCTATCAAATTCATTGTCCCAAGCCCTGTTTATATCAAGGGTCATTTGGGGGAACATATCCAAGCTTGACCATTGTTTGTGGAAACATATCTACTGCGTTTTTGGGGCTATCGGTAGACAGGAACATATCCAGTCTCTCTCTAGAACGTATACCTTACTTTAAAAAGGCAGAATAGCACTTAACCTATGCTATCCTACCTATAATTAAACATTTACAGTTACAAGTGATTTATTGTTTTTAGCCGTTAAATATTTTATAACTATTAAATAACGATAAAAATTGATCGAAACTAATATTGTTTAAATCATATATTCTCGCATGTTTTAAAGCTTTATTAAATTGATTTTTTGTAAACAGTTTTCCATACTCTTTGTTAACCCATTTCATTACAAAAGTTTTATATTTTTCTCTCTCTTTAAATGCCATTTTTGCTGGCTTTCTTTTTAATACAATTAATGTGCTATCCACTTTAGGTTTTGGATGGAAATAATGCCTAGGAATTTTTGCTAATATAGAAATATCTACCTCTGCCATTAACAGCAATGCTAGTGATTTGTTTGTATTTAATAACCTTTTAGCAAAACCATATTCCACTATTAAATAACTTACTGTGGCCGCACTTTCAAAAACAATTTTTCGAATTATATTTGTGCTTATGTTGTAAGGTATACTGCCAAATATTTTATATGGATTGTGGCTAGGAAATGTAAATTTCAGTATATCGTCATTTACTATTTGATAGTTAGGGTAATTTAAGAGCTTATTACGAGTTACCTCACATAATTTAGAATCAATTTCTAGCGCCGTTACAAAATTACATCTTTTTATCAATTCAACAGTAAAATGACCTTTGCCTGCACCTATTTCAAAAATGTTATCTTTTTCATCTAAACTAATGCAATTCATTATTTTTTCTATGTGATATTTTGAAGTAATAAAATTTTGACTATCTTTTATATTTACTTTGTTCATTATAACCTCTCCTTAAATTCTTTCATCGCTTTTCGAATTCCTGTCATTGGTGCAGGATTAAAATCCATTTCTTCATAAAGCCACTTTTCTAAAATCTTATAGTTCAGTCCGTTTATCGAATCTGCTTTAAGCTCTTATCACTAATTTCATAAATTACATCAGTCACATTTTCGAGTAAGCGTTTGTCATGGGTGATAAACACTATAGTTCCGGCATACTCCTTCATTAGTATTTCCAAAGCCTCTAAGCTTGGTATGTCAAGGAAGTTGCTGGGTTCATCCATTAGTAGGATGTTATATCTACCCATAAGCATTTTAGCTAGCAACAATTTTATAATTTCTCCACCGCTTAAAACAGATAAGCTTTTTCCAATATCGTTCTGTTTGAACCCCATAGATGCTAGCACTGAACGAATTTCTGATATATTGTAATCACAATCCTCCTGCATAAACTCCATGACATTCTGATTACTGTTGTACTTGTAACCATTCTGTGCAAAGTAACCTATTTTCGCCTTAGGTGAAATAGAAATTCCATCTTCATGGTTTAAGATCATTTGGATTAAAGTTGTTTTTCCGGTTCCATTACCACCAGCTAATGCCACTTTTGCTCCTAGAGGAATTTGAAAAGATGCATTTTCAAACAGTGCCTTATCCCCAAATATTTTAGTAATTTCCGTACCGACAATAGGATATGGATTGTGGAGCTCCAATGCTTTACTTTGTCTGAAACGAATCCTGCGAATGTCTTCTGGAGCTTCTACATTTCCTAAGGCCGCAATCCTATGTTCTAGGGATTTAGCGGCATTATGCATCTTTTTTTCCTTACTACCCATTGATTTTTGATGAGCTAAACGCCCTCCGCCTTCAGTACTTTTTTTCTTTGAAGCACCTTTTGCCTTCTGTTCTATTTTACGGGCCTGTTTTCGCTTTTCCTCCGCAGCCTTTTCCAATCGCGCGCGTTCCGAAATGAATTGCTCGTATTCTGTAGCCTGGCCCTTGCGTTCTTCCTCTTTCTGGCAAAGATAATCAGAATAATTTCCCCAATACTCAGTGATTTTGCCATCTTTCAGTTCCCATATTTTATCTACTACCTCATCAAGAAAATAACGGTCATGGCTAATAACTAATAGTGCACCTGTAAAATATTTTAGCTGTCCAATTAGAAAGTCAATTCCTTCACGATCTAAATGGCTCGTAGGTTCATCCGCTAAAATACCATGAACTTGTGCCGATAAAGCCTGTGCTATTTTAAGCCTTGTTTCCTCACCACCGCTCATGGTCTGTATATCTAATTGCTCAATACCGAGCTTGCCTACAAGTGCAAAATCTTTCTCCTTCTGCAAAGTTACTTCATCCAACTGGGGAATATAGGCAAGTTCACCCAGTCGATTCATTTTACATCCTGGGGAAGTTAATTCTCCTAAAAGTACCTTGAGTAACGTGCTTTTTCCTGCACCATTTGCTCCTACTAAACCAATACGGTCATAATCATATACTTCTAAATCATCTATATTTAAAACATCGCGTCCTTTGAATTCCACACGAATGTCTTTTGCATTTAATATCAATTCCATTTTATTTCCTCCTGTCTATAATCGCATGCTTTCATTTGCTTGTACGCAGGGAAAACCCTGCGATTTAGCAGGAAGAATTACATGAAAATATAATACATAAAAATGTCCCTCCTATGAATTTTGTTTTTAAATCTAGGTAATAAAAAATGCAGGCCAAAATCCACAATGTGGCTTTTGGTCTGCATACATACAATTTGGAAACATTCATATTAACGACATAGTTAAATAAAGGTATAGTTAAATAACCTATATCCTAACCGTAACTAATGAATGCTCAATATCGTATAAATAAGCACAACAAAAAAGCCTATCATCGGGGATAGATTCTGCTTTTTTTATTGCCCGCTTATCTTAAACGCATTGAGGCTGTCATAGTTTCGGTTCCTCCTAAATTCTTATTTGTATCATCGTATATTTTAACACAAAAAGATGATATGTTCAATACAAGAATACAATTATAAACAAAACTGTGGAATGCGTCTCATACTCCAATTTCAATGCCTGATTTAAAGCATACTACAAAGTGGTCATCATACACCGTAACATTTTGGATGATCTTCCTTACAAGGGTATCATCATATAGTAAAGTCCGATATTTGTTGGTACGGATAAATTCTATCAGTTCGTTGATCCGCTCATTCTCACCACTTAAGGATGCATCTTCCACAAGAAGGGTCTGACGCTTTTCACGTAACTCTTCAATCTCATCTGCAAGGGATTCAAAATCTTTTCCCTTATTAGCAAGGCTGATTAGTTCCTTCTGCTTTTCTTCAAGCATGGTGTTAATCTCTGAAATCTTATATTCCGTGGTATCACCGATTATCGCATGTATATTCTCTTCCAGTATTCTTATCATGTTGTCCCCACCGGCAAGCAATCTGTTAATGGCAGTCATTACTGCATCATATAATTCAGCTTCTTTTACCGTTCGGTTCTTACACACCTCAGGGCCTTGCTCAATTCTTGTAACGCATCGCCAAACAAATTCTTTTCTACCGTGAATATTCCAATAGACCCGTCTGTATATGTCACCACAATCTCCACAGAAGGTTATGGTACTCAAAGCGTATTTACTACTATAAATTCTTTTATTCTTGTCTGCACCTGTGTAAATATTACTTCTGCGATGAAGCTCTTCCTGAGTCTGTAAAAAAAGTTCCTTTGGTATGATCGCCTCATGGCTATTTTCAACATAATACTGCGGGACATGACCTTCATTCTTGACTCGTTTCTTTGTAAGAAAATCCACTGTGAAAGTCTTCTGCAACAGGGCATCGCCGATGTATTTCTCGTTTAGAAGAATCTTCTTTATGGTTTCTGGTCTCCATCTTGGTTTTCCCGCTGCTGTAAAAATACCATCCTTTTCAAGGCCTCGACCAATGCCCACTAGACTCTGACCTTCAAGGTATTCTCGGTAGATGCGTTTGATAATCTCAGCTTCTTCGGGGACAATGATTAAATTTCCATCTTCATCTTTGGTGTAGCCCATAAATCGCTTATGGTTGACCTGCACCTTTCCTTGTTGGTATCGGTACTGTAGCCCAAGCTTAACGTTTTGTGAAAGGCTCTGGCTTTCCTGTTGTGCCAAAGATGCCATAATAGTCAGCAAAACCTCACCTTTGGCATCCATGGTGTTGATATTCTCTTTTTCAAAATAGACGGATATGTTCTTATCCTTGAGCTGTCTAATATATTGAAGGCAGTCTAGGGTGTTACGTGCAAATCTGCTGATGGATTTAGTAATAACCATGTCGATGTTACCATCCATACACTCTGCAATCATACGATTAAATTCGTCACGCTTTTTAGTGTTCGTACCGGAGATACCATCATCTGCAAAGATGCCAGCAAACTCCCACTCAGTATTCTTCTTTATAAACTCTGTATAGTGTGCGACCTGAACCTCATAACTAGAATTTTGTTCTTCCGTTTCTGTAGAAACACGGCAATAGGCAGCAACACGAAGTTTCTTTATCTTTTCTTTTGCGGCTGTACTTCCTACCCTTTTACGAGCAGGAATAACCATTATATTTTTCTCTGTCACTTTATTCCTCGCTTTCTATCAGACTATATAAGTATTCTGCTCGTTCAAAAGGATC
>WPCK01045540.1_pt1 | contig 10546 bp, 4 predicted proteins | sample 5399851 | NCBI WGS metagenome assembly WPCK01 (sample SAMN12869471, study PRJNA574797) | sludge metagenome | isolation source: wastewater treatment of pH11 | place: China:Beijing | collected 2019-05-20
TCCAGCACCATCTGAACCGCTTCCTGACGAAACTCTTGGGAATACTTATGGCGCTTCCGACCATTGCGCCGTGCTGGCTTCCTAACCATCAAACAGTCCTCCTTTACCCCTTCAAATTAAGGAGTTGGACTGTCCATTAAAAGGCAGGGGGCACCTCACCCGGTGCACCTTGCAACCTGCTGAGATGCTTGGCAATTTTCGGACACAAATCGGCGCCACGCCAACTTGTAGGAGTCAGGGCACAAGGTTAGGCTATGCGAGAATGTCAACTTGTTCCAGGAGAATCTTTATGCGTAGCGTTCAATCCACTTGGCCTTCTCCAGTAAGTCGAGGATTCCGACTAGAACAGCTTGAGCAGCGCGAACTCCTAACTCTTGGCGACTTCAATGAAGATGGCATTTTCGATTGTCAAGATATCGATGCACTAGTTGGTGCCATTGCCGTCGGACAGAATCAGAATCAATTCGACATGACCAGAGATGGACTCGTGAATCTTATGGACCGGAATGCTTGGCTTACCGAAGCGGGTTTCGCCAATCTTTCCTCCGGAAACCCATATCTGGTTGGTGATTCAACTCTGGACGGGGTGGTCGATGGCTCTGACTACGCAATCTGGAACGCGAATAAGTTCACGGCCCAAGCTGCCTGGTGCAAAGGTGACTTCAACGCGAACGGAACGATCGATGGTAGTGATTTCGGTTTGTGGAACGCGAATAGGTTCCGATCGTCGGCTGTCCTCATATCGCAAGGGCTTGGGGCGGCCGCCTACACGTCTAGCGGGAATAACGGCCAGACACCGGACCTTGCGTTTGACGGCGACCCGACAACGACCTGGAACTCAGGAGGGTTTCCTACCCAATGGATTGAGGTTGACCTTGGGCAGTCGCGCACGATCTCCAATATGAGTCTACTTACACAACAGTCTCCACCAGGTTACACGGTACATGGGATCTGGATATCAGCAAATCCCATAGGGTCGAATTTCGCATCTGGTAAGCTCGTCTATACGATTAGCGAAACAACAACATCAAACCAGCTGATCGAGGTTCGGCTGGGTCTCAGAGAGGCGCGTTACGTTCAGGTTCGGACAGTTTCGTCACCGTCATGGGTGGCATGGGCAGAGATCAAAGTATTCGCTCCGCCGGGCAACGCATTCGCGCTTTCGCCATCAACCATTGATGTGCTTTTGACCGAACCACATCCTTGCTTCAATGATCATTTTTGTTTTGACGATGAACTAGACGGCGGTGTCAGTATGTTTAAGGGAGGTCACTATATAGCTTCCCCGGGCACGAAACGGGCATCAGCACGAGTTACTTTCGACCTGAGTAACGTGCCTGAGTTCGACCCAAGTACCGCGCAACTAATCGTATCGGGTAATTGGGTACATTTTTCACCCCCAATAGCCGACTCGATTCGTGTTGCCGATGTTAGCCTGAGTAGTTCTGATGTATTTGCTACGGCGATCCTTTCACAGCCAATCACACTACATATTTATGGAATACTCGACCTAGTTAATTCGATGAGCGACGACCTGGAAGTAATGATTGACTACTTTGACTACGATGGAGTGGATCACCTCCCCCCGTCGGGAATGGCAGTAGAGCTCTACCGTTTCTCGCTCATTGTTTCAGACGCCGTGACACCAATATCTAATGCCGGCGTAGACACATCAAAAGTTGTCGAGACAATTCTTGGTGATTCGATGTTAACACACGTAAGCTTACCGTCGGTGTTGCGGACGGATGCCACCGTCGGTCTTAACCAAAGGGTTTTCAATAATCGCGTCAAACTCATCGAGTTCCAACGTTCCCATTGTGCAGATACCTTCAGGATGAAAGCCATCAGGACTGCCGACAAAGCAGCTGAAGTCTCTCGATTTTGCATTGAGAAACCGGCTTCTGCACTTTATTCAGAGCACTTGTTGGCCAATAGCCCCAGATGTAAGTTGTTCTACCAAGAGTTCAACGTATTCACTCAAGAAGATGTCTCATTTGCCTTGCACATCGGTTTCGGCCCACCCAGTTCCGACGAGTGGGTTCATACCATCTTAATGAGAAGTGCCTAACTCAGCGCTGCGTATCGTTCTCGCGACGCGAAAACCGTAGACAGCCGACGCAAGTCCGGGTGGAGATGCTGCACGCCGGGCAGATCGCATATCCCGTGCTGAGTCGTCCACGCCTTTACTGCGAACGGGTGCCACCCACTGACCATTCGCTCGCACCCGGTTATGGCACCATTCAAAGGCGTTGCCGTACATATCGAACAACCCTAGAAGGTTGGGTTGAAGGCAGCCGACAGGACTAGTTGTCCTTCCGTCTGTGTTGTCCGCGAACCAAGCATAGTGACGAAGAAAGCGGTCGTCGCTTCCGAAAAACCGGGCTGTAACGGTACCGGCGCGACACGCCAACTCCCACTCGGCCTCCGTGGGCAGACGATAACCGGTCCGCGCGAGATCGAGCCCGGCGTCATCCGGGGTCCAATCGGGACCGATTTGTTCTGGATAGCACCATTCCTGCCTGTCGATTCCCTCGATTCGGCTGAGCCAATTGCAGTATTCTGCTGCTTTGTACCAATTCACACTGCCAATCGGGCAAGAATCGCTCGGTGCCGACGACTCCTGGTAGTCATGGCGAGAGTTCCAGCGTAGGAATTGCTCGACTGTGACTTCGGTGGTACCGATGAAAAAATCGCGGTCGACGGAAACGGTATTCTGTTGTTCTTGAACCGAGAACCCCGGTTCATCCACCGGTGCGCCCATCGTAAACGTGCGTGCCGACACCAACGCCATGGTGTGGCCCTCCGAGGTAACATACCAGCCGAAATTCAAGCGTGGACCCACAGCGATTCTCTCGGCACCTATGTGGATCGCCCATTTTCGAAGTAGCCAACTGGTTGCGGAATGCACATTGGAGTGTGGGTCATTGAGATACCATTCCCGGAGCCAATCTAGAAGTTTCTCGCGTTGCAGAATCTCATCGAGCGGATATTGACCCAAGGCAAGAATCAGACCGAATTTCATTCTCGCGACGTTGTCTGATGACGAATCGTATTGACGAATGCACTCCAGACAATTAACGAGGTGAGAACCAGCAACACCGCGGACTCGACAACCATGGATGAACTGCGTCAGCGACTCGGGGTCGTCCGTTATTTCGAAGACTGGCAATACCGATTCCGGTTGGCCCAGACGCAACAATGTGATGCCCGCTCCCGCGCGCTGCCGACCGCGATAAAGGCGAGCCATCAGGGATAGGTTGTCCGCCGGTAAATTAGTTTGTGCGATAAGCCAGTTCCTCACCGTGATATCAGGCCCTTTCTCGATTTGAGGAAACAGGATCTCATATTGAAGTGGACTTGCAATGGTCAGTAATCTGGCTATTCGCAAGTGGTCGTCTGAGGCGAACGCGGCAACCGCATTGGCGGTACCCATCTGCTGCTTCTCAGGTGCATCCGCTTGTACAAAAAGCACTTCGAGACGAGGCAAGCAATGGCGGCCAATGGGTGCAAGTTGACCCAGCCATTCGGGTTGGTCCTTGACGTTCTCGGAGAAGAGATGCTCGACCAGAAATTGAAAGTCCGCATCCGTCCATTTTTCGTCCTCCGGCGCGAAGTCCGCCAGGGCCATTCCGGCGCGAAACTTCCTGGCGGCGTCACCGTTTTCGGCGTGGAATCCCTGCCAGAACAAGGGGGTCACGGTATCGACATCCGGCTGCAAGGCATCCCGGATCACGCCGACATATTTGGGACTTGTCGCCGTTACCAGCGATTCCACCAGCGGCGGCACGTGTGTTTTATCCGTGGCTACCAAGGCCAGGCGGGCATGGAGCTGTTTCTTGCGATCGTCGTCGGTCTTGGCATTCTTCTGGCCAGCCCATTCGTTCAGGGCGTCCCTGGCCCACGGCAAATAGCGTTGAAGTTCTTGCGCCGAGTCCAGCACTTTGTCCTCGCTCGCCTTGGCCAGACTATTGACCAATTGTGACGACGTCACGCGGCAATAGATTTCGCGTACTCCCCAGGCCAGCGCGACAAACAGCAATGCCAACGTGGCGGCTCGCGTCAGGTAATACCGCCCCGCCGTCCTCATCATCTCGCGTTCCGCATTTTTCCGCTTCCGCAGATCGACATGCCGCGCGATTTTGACATATTCCAAAGGATTCGGTAACTGCTGGTTCTCGTGCCTGTCTTTCCAGCGAGCCGCCCGTTCCTCCAGCACCAGTTCGGCACGACCGGGCGCCGTCTTCTTCTTTTCCCGCGTCAGCCACTCGCGCAAGGAGGGCACCAGATAGTCGTGGGTCAGCTGGTAGTACTTGAGTGGCCGCGCGACCCCCGCCTGTTCATTCGGGGAAGCTTCGGAGCCGGCCGGTGTCCGGCCAGCACCGCCCACGGGCTCCGTGGGGGTAATCAAGCGAAGTTTCGGGTCCAAGATCGACAACAGGGCATCAAAACGCGCCGGAGCCGCGTAGCCTGTGGCCTGCAGCAGATCTTCATACGACTGCATCTGCCCCTTGATGTCGGAACCGACCTGCGGCAACAGGTTGGCCAGCACCCTGCAGGCCGCTTCCTTGTGGTCCTGATGCGTCTTGGGTGCGGTCTTTGCCGAGAAGTTCTCTTCCAGAAAGGCCACGCCCACCCCCTGGACGCCGCCGACTCCACCGATCTCCCGTAGCTCCGCCTTGGTCCAGGGCTTGTCCTTGAGCATCTCGGCGAACAGCGCCAGCCGCACACACACGATTTTGCCATTCTCGGCCAGCTCGTCGATCGCCTGATCCAGGAAACGCTGCTGCTCTTTGGTAAGGGGTGTCGCCTCGTCAGGCCAGCGATCATAGGCCCGGCTCAGCAACTGCAAGACCTTGGCCGCATGTCGTTTCTCGAACAGGTCCACCTTGTCGCTGTTTTGGCCCTCGCGAATGGGGATCTCCAGTTGCTCCATGAAGCCGCTGATCGCCATCCAGAAATCGTCCCGCACCAGCAGCAAGGCCTGCAGGTCTTCGCCATTGCATTGCCGCAGGGCATCCGCCAGTTGGCTGTTCGCCTCCCCGCCGTGGGCGTGCAGCCATTGCTCGAACTGATCGAGCACGATCAGGACCTTCTGGGCCGTGGGTGTGCCGCGCTCTCGCAGGGACGTAAACACATCCACCAGCGACCGGTCGGCGGTGGCCAGGCCTGTCACGTGCCGCCGCAGCTCTTTGAGGATACGGAGTTCCGTATCGTTTCCAGTCGCTTCGACATAAATGGGCAGTACGTGCCGGGCTAGCCGAGGCAACAGCCCCGCCTGAACCAACGAGGACTTCCCACAGCCGGACGGCCCGTAGATAAATCCAACCGCGAATGTCCGATCGCGACTCGTCTCGTCGATCTTTGTCTTCCAGTCGCGGATGCTCTTTGGAAGTCCCTCGCGGTCGCGTGGCCCTGGCAGTAACTCGAGGAATCCGTCCTTGTCACTTGCGGTATAGCTACGTAGCCCTGGCGGGACAATCACGATTCCAGGAGCCCGGTGGTCCATGACGGGTGGCGGCTGGACAGGCCCCGCGGTGTCAGCCGGTGGCGGTGGCGGGGCGTTCTGCCAGTGCCGCAGATCGTTGATGAGGTCGCTCATCGAGTCGTATCGATCAGGCGCCCGCTTCTCCAAACACGCCAGGCAAATCCGCGACAGCTCCTTGGGAACGCCGGACTCGATCTGTCGCGGGGGTCGAGGATCCCGATGCTTGATTTCGTCCACGAGCGCTGACTCGGTGGAGCCCGAGAAGGGACGAGTTCCCGTGAGCAGCTCATACAGGATGACACCCAGGGCCCAGATGTCGGTCCGGCCATCCAGCCGATGGACTTCGCCCCGCACCTGCTCCGGCGCCATGTAGGGAAGCGTACCGACGTACTCACCCCGATGTCGGTGCTGCTGGCTGACGTGGACTGCCAGGCCGAAGTCGGCGACGCACGGCTGGCCGGCTTCGTCCACCAGTATATTCTGCGGCTTGAGGTCTCGATGGTAGATGCCCGCTTGGTGCGCGGCACCGACCGCGTCGGAAACCCTGATCATCACCTCGACGATCTCCGAGAAACTCGGCCGATTCTCCCGGGACCAGTCGCGTAACGACTTGCCCTGAATATACTTCATCACCAGGAATGGTGGATCGACCTCATCCTGCACGTCGAGGATCGGAATGATGTGTGGGTGTTCCAGTTGCGCCGCGTGACGGGCTTCGGCCAGCAGGCCTTCCGTGGATCCGCCGCTCTCTCGCCAGAGGGCGTTAGGGACCTTGAGGGCGACGTCTTTCCGCAGCTTGGGATCGTGGGCCAGATAGACATCTCCGTAGCCACCTCCCCCCAGCCAGTCCTTGATCTGGTACCGCCCGACCAGTGCAGGCATGTCAACTGGCCTGGTCCGGATCGCCTTGGCGGCGGCGTGATCTTGCTTCTTGGCATCCACCCCAGCCGCGTCGTCGATTGCCAGGAACCGAACGATGCTATCCAGCCGGCCACGCGCCAGCTGCGACAACCCCTCCCCGTCCAGGCCTTTCAGCTTCTCGAGCAACGTCTTAATCAGATCCGGGGGAACTTCCTGGATGAGTTTACTGAGGGTGTTGTCGTCACCGTCTTTCTCAAGGCAGTCCCGGATCCAATCGCAGGTTTCCTGGAGTTGACGTTCCCGTGAGCCATCGGCTTCGGGTGACGGTTCGTCCGGCGGATTCGGCTGCGAGGATTCCATGGTAGACTTCACGCTAGGCGAGGTGCCGCGTCCCCCGAGCCTGAGCCTGTGTGACCGGTCGAGAGCGGGTGCCGAATCAATATAACACATCCCTCACCCAGCCCGGCAATCACCCTTTTCCAAACGGCTTGCTGGAATTGCCGGCAGCCGCAGTTCTCGATTCGGTGCTTTGACAATAGTGCTCATTAACGCGGGTGAGAACTCCTAAGGAATCTGATGATGACCACCTCTCCGTCATCGAGCCGGCAACCGGATGACTCACATCAATGCGGGCAATTCTTATTGGAACAGCTGGAGCAAGTTTTTTCGCTACTTCAAGAGGCACTGCGTGAGCGCGTCGATTCGTCGCACGCGCAAGCTGAGACTCAGGCGGTGCCCATGGAAGTACAGGCGACACTGCTTCGACAGTTGGAAGAGATCCATGGTGAATTGGACCAACTGGCGGAAGAACGGCTCAAGAGCCTGGCCAGATTTCTGGATGCCAGCGACTGGCAATCGCCTCCATCGGTGCGTCTAGAGCGGCATAGATCGCTCTCTGTTGGATTCAGTGACGATGCTTCGCATTTAAGGTTTCAGAAACGAAGATTCCACGCTCGCGGCGGGCTCGGTGAGGTTCATGAAGGTGTCGATCAGCAACTGCAGCGGGTGGTCGCGATCAAGGAAATCCGTCGTGACCGGCGTCTGGAAGCTTCGGCCGCCGCCCGATTTCTTAATGAAGCGAGAATTACCGCGCGTCTGGAGCATCCTGGGATTGTGCCAGTCTACGGTCTGGGGACTAACAAAGATGGACGGCCTTACTACGCCATGAGGTTCGTCCATGGTCTTGAGCTACGCAACGCGATAGACGCGTATCACAATACAAACTGGCAAGGGAAGAAGGCAGCTCGCGAACTCGAGTTGCGCAGGCTCATTTCGCGGTTTCTGGATGTGTGTGACGCAGTCGCTTTCGCGCACGATCGAGGCATCGTTCATCGCGATCTGAAACCGAACAATGTTCTGCTGGGCAAAGACGGCGAGACTTTCCTGGTGGACTGGGGCGTCGCAAAACAGTTGTCGACAGGGATGGCAGGAAATGACGGCGCTGAATCCGTCGTAGTTGACGACAATGCTACTCCGGAAGAACATGAAACCGCAACCGGAGAACTTGTCGGTACACCTGCCTACATGAGTCCCGAACAGGCGGCTGGCAATTGGTCGGAGGTGAACCCCCAGTCCGATATCTTCAGCCTGGGGGCAACGCTGTCAGTTCTATTGACCAATCGCGCGGCGATTCCTGGTGAGTCGGTGGCGGAAGTTCTGGAAAACGCTCGCCTTGGTCGCTTCACGCGGCCGAGAATGGCCGACTCGTCGGTGCCGCGACCGCTGGATGCGATCTGCGCCAAGGCCATGGCACATTCAGCCGCGGACCGCTATGCCAGTGTGCGTGACCTGGCAAACGACATTGAACGTTACCTGGCGGATCAACCGGTCAGCGCGTTCCGCGAACCGCTGCAGACCCGTTTGGCCCGTGTGGGGCGAAAACATCGGGCTTGGGTGCAGGTTGGCATGGCGGCCACGGTTCTGGTAGCGCTGGTATCCGTCATCTCGGTATTTGCGATCCAACATTCGTGGCGCGACAAGTTGGCGGCTGAGCAAAGGGCGAGCCAGAGGGCAGAAGAAGCTGCCGCAGCCAACGCGGAGGCGGACGCAGACCATCGGCTGGCCGTGCTGGAGCGAGCGCGCCGTGCCATGCAACTTGGACAGTGGAACGAGGCAGAGAGCAGCTTGGCCGCCGAATTGAGCCAGGATGCGGGTGGAGCAGAGCGGCTGCTGCTGGAGCGCGTTCGATGTCAGATGGTCATGAATCGGACCAAGGATGCACGAGACAACCTGCAGCACATCCTGGCTCTGCCATCCGTGGACCCCGAAATCACAGCCGCTGCTCAGCTGCTGCTGGGTGATCTTGTACTGGCAGAGGATGAAGCGACAGGTTTGCAGTACATCGCGAAAGCGGTGGGATCAGGGAAGCTAGGTCCTGCTGATCGCGTGTTCGCGGATGGAATACAGGCTGGAAGTTGGACCGACGCCATCGATTGTTTCGAGCGTGCTCTGCGACTGCAACCCTGGCACCCGCGCGCGAATCACATGCTGTTTGTCGCCTACGTGGCGACCGGCAGACGGGAGGAAGCGAAGAGCGTATTGAAGCGAGCCGAGATGTTCTTTCCCGACGATCCCAGCTTCAATGTTGCCCATGCATTAATCGCAGCATTTCAAGGCGATGCGAAGGAGGTCGATCGGCTGATGCGAGAGGTCAGACGGACTCGAGTCTTTGTGGATAAAGACCTCGATTTGCTTGACTCACTACTGCGGTTAGCCGCCGAACAAGTAGCACGACCTTGGGACGAACGGTTGCGTCCGAACGAGCTGTTTGATGCCTTGGTGCCCATTGGACAGTATCTGATCAGGGGTCGTGTTCCGTCATGGGAACAAATCACCGCCAGGTCGTCGCAGAGCCCGGTGAGTATTCCACGTCATTGGTTTAAGACTTATCGTAAGTTGGCGACGGACGCGACATCCGGCCTGGTGCTGCTAAATTTTTCTCGAACGATTCGTGCCTTCGAAACAGCTGCACAAGATCCGATGACGGATGGCCTCGTGTGTCTCTGTCTGGGAAAATTCAAACGAAGCACAGACCGCGACGGCTTCAGGTATTGGACCCTACAGGCGCTACAGCGCCCGTCGATCGTCGACTTACAGCCATGGGCCCTTGCCGACTTAATGCAAGAATGCATGGAACGATACAATTCGTCTGGAGAGGCATTCCGACGAGACTCGTTACGAGCGGAGTGGGAATCTTTGGCAGCTCAGCTGCTGGATTATCGTCGGCGGGTAGATGCCCAAATCTGGTCCAGCGCTTTGTTTCAGCGAAGACAATTATCGGCGGACCTGAAAATCGCAGTGGCCATGAACCGGCGGGCAAGATCCGAGCATCCGCAAGTCGCGGATTGGATTGACGACTCGATTGATATTCACTTGTCGATGAATGACTTCGGGTCCACGCTGGAGGCCTTGGACGAAGGGCGGCAAGCAGGCGTTGTAGACGAAGCGCGCTATGAGCGTGCGCTCGGCATCTTGCGCGATCGAGTGCAGCAATTCCTGTCGACAAAGCTCAAACCCGACGGAACAGAGGCGAAGGCAGGCGTTCCAGGTCCTTCACTGCCGGGAATCTGAGAGTTCCTTCAGCAGGTAATCCCTGGCGGACTTCAGCTCTTTTTCCACGGTCGATTGAGATAGGTGCAGCAGCTTGGCGACTTCCGCGACTTTCAGGCCGGCATAGAACCTCAGTTGCATGATCTCGGCTTGACGCGGGGCGACCCTCTCCAGGTCCTTCAGCGCACGGTGCAGCTCGATGATATCAAGTTGGCGGTCCTCAACGGCCGCGATGGCACTGTCGAGCGGCGACTGTTTCCACTTGCCCGGCCGCTTCTGGGCATTCCGGCGCTTGGCGTAGTCCACGAGCGTCTGCCGCATGGCTCGCGCGGCCACAAAAAACAGCATCCGCCGATTGGATAGCGCGATGAGCTGCGAAGGACCGTCAATCAACTTGCCGACGGCCTCGTGAACCAGGTCGCCCGGGCCGAGCGTATGGTTGGCTCGCTCGTTCCGCATCAACCGTTCGGCGATGTGGTTCAATTCGTCGTAAATGCGACGGAAAAGCGAGTCCAACGCCCCATGATCGCCATGGGCCGCCCTCGCCAGCAAAAGCGTTATTTCCCCGGATACGTCAGTTTGCATGTCCGAAGAACTCCGCAACCCATTCGGGAACCAGTAAAAGGCTCCCGGAGAATGAACGTACCAAGA
>WPCK01066519.1_pt1 | contig 10538 bp, 9 predicted proteins | sample 5399851 | NCBI WGS metagenome assembly WPCK01 (sample SAMN12869471, study PRJNA574797) | sludge metagenome | isolation source: wastewater treatment of pH11 | place: China:Beijing | collected 2019-05-20
CATAGGCCTTTTCGAGAAGCAATTCATAAAAAAAACCTAACCGCAAAGGGTTAGGTTTTTTCACGTTTACTTAGCTTCTTCAGCTGCATTTTGTCTTTCTATAAAGATGCCCAAATCCTTGGCCTCAAAGAGACCATTAAAAAGATCCCAGACTTCGTATTTTCCAGCTCTTGATGTGGCCGATACCGGTATGACTGGGGTATCTTTGCTGACACCAAGGGCACTGCGAATCATTTTAATCTGCTTGGCGATTTGGTTCTTGCTCAGTTTGTCTGCCTTGGTAACGACAACAATGCCAGTGAAGCCAGAAGCTTTAATCCACTCGTACATGGTTTTGTCCTCACCTGTGGGTTCGTGTCTGATGTCCACCAGTTGGATGACCTCCAAAAGGTTTTCACGCTGGGTCAAATACGTTTCAATGATTTTCCCCCAGCTTGCCTTTTGCGTTTTGGAAACTTTTGCAAAGCCATAACCAGGCAAGTCGACAAATCGAAAGAGGCCATCGATGTCATAAAAATTCACCAATTGCGTCTTTCCAGGCGTTGAACTGGTCTTTGCTAGACCCCTTCGGTTAAGAAGCATGTTGATCAATGAAGATTTACCCACATTGGATCTACCTGCAAAAGCAATTTCAGGAAGCGCATCTACTGGGTACTGTGACCTTGCCACTGCGCTGATGACAAACGAACTATTCTTTATTTTCATTTTTTTGCTCCTCTGGAACCAAAGCGTGCTTAAGCACTTCTTCCATGGTCTTTACAGGCACAAACTCAATTTCTTTTTTAATCGATTCTGGAATGTCCTCTAAATCTTTGATGTTGTCAAATGGGAATAATATTTTCTTAATCCCTGCGCGTTTGGCTGCAAGGGACTTTTCTTTAAAACCACCGATTGGCAGCACCCGACCTCTTAAGGTAATTTCACCGGTCATGGCCACAAATCGATTCACTGGAACGCCTGAAAGCGCTGACAACATTGCTGTTGCCATGGTGATGCCTGCAGACGGACCATCCTTTGGAATGGCGCCTTCTGGTATGTGAACGTGCATGTCTACGTTTTCGTGAAACTGTGGGTCGATGCCATAAGCTTCTACCACCGTGCGAATGTAAGAAAGCCCCGCTTGTGCCGACTCCTTCATCACATTGCCCAGTTGGCCGGTGAGCTGAAGTTTGCCTTTGCCTTTCATGGTGTTAACCTCGATAGAAAGCGTGTCGCCGCCTACCGCAGTCCAAGCAAGTCCTGTCACAATGCCCACTTGATTGTCTTCTGCAATTAAGTCATAGCGGTATTTAGGTTTTCCAAGGTATTTGTCTAAATTTTTATCCGTCACACGAACGCTTTTCACTTCACCTTTTACAACGCGAACAGCTGCTTTACGACAAAGGTCAGCAATTTTTCTTTCCAGTTCACGCACGCCTGACTCTCTTGTATAAGCGCGAATCACTTCTAAAATGCCATCATCTGAAATTGACAAATGGCCCTTTTCCATGCCGTGTTCTTCCATTTTTTTAGGCACCAAGTATTTTTTAGCGATGTTCAGTTTTTCAACTTCTGTATAGCCAGATACGTTGATGACTTCCATACGGTCTAAGAGGGGTCTTGGTATGGTGCTAAGTGAGTTTGCTGTGGTTAAAAACATCACTTTTGAAAGGTCAAATGGCACTTCTAAATAATGATCGGTGAACTCTTTGTTTTGTTCTGGATCAAGCACTTCTAAAAGGGCAGAAGCAGGGTCGCCTCTAAAATCACTCGACAGTTTATCGATTTCGTCAAAAAGGAAGACTGGGTTTTTGGTACCAGCTTCTTTGATGCCATTGATGATTCTTCCAGGAATGGCCCCAATATAGGTTCTTCTGTGTCCTCTGATTTCAGCTTCATCTCTAACGCCACCTAAAGACATTCTCACAAATTCTCTATTGAGCGAACGGGCAATGGATTTGGCAATGGATGTTTTACCAACCCCTGGTGGCCCTACCAAACAAATGATTGGCCCTTTCATGCTCTTGGTTAAATCGCGTACAGCAAGGTATTCCACCACACGCTCTTTAACGGTTTCAAGACCATAGTGGTCGTCGTCTAAAATGCTTTGTGCCTTTACCAAATCGATTTGATCTTTGGTTTCTTTCTTCCAAGGCAAATCAAGAATCCAATTGACGTAGGTTCTGATGACGCCACTTTCTGCCGAAGACGGTGAAAGTCTTGAATAGCGATCGATTTCGTTGCTGACTTTTTTCTCAACCTTTTTAGAAAGTTTGAGCTTTTTAAGTTTAGAACGCATTTCCTCAATCTCGTCTTCCTGCGCCTCTTCTTCACCCAACTCGTCTCTAATGGCTTTGATTTGCTCTCTGAGGTAGTATTCTTTTTGCGACTTGTTGATTTGGCTCTTTACCTTGTCGCTAATGCTCTTTTCTACTTCTAAAATTTCAACTTCTGTGAGCAAAATCTTAAGAAGCATTTCCAAACGCAATCTCGTGTCTACAGCATTTAACAATTCTTGCTTCTGCTCTGTCTTAAGTGTGATTTGAGCGGCAATGATGTCCGCCAGTCTTCCTGGCTCATCAATGGTGCTAACCGATAAGATGACGTCTGGACTGACGCGGTTGCTGATGCTGATGTACTTTTCAAAAGCACCAATTGCGGTTCTCATAAGCGCTCTGATTTCTTTGGTGATTTCCTTACTGTCTACATAAGGGTTGACCTCTGCACGAAAATAAGGCGCTTCTTCCACGATATTAACGACTTCAGCCCTTTGAATGCCCTCCACCAAAACCCTAATGGCATCGCCAGGGAGCTTAAGCATTTGCTTGATTTTACAAATGGTACCAATCTCATAAAAATCACCTAGCTCAGGTGCATCGTTTTCTATATCGAACTGAGTGGTTAAGAAAATGCGTTGGTCTTTTGCCATTGCCGCTTCTAAAGCCTTAATGGATTTCTTTCTGCCCACATCAAAGTGGAGTACCATGTATGGGAAAATGGAAAGTCCTCTTAGTGGGATTAGGGGCATATTGATTAATTTGTCATTCATTTCCATGTCGATCACCTCTTTCTTAGCTGTAATATACCCTTTATGTTTCAATAGTCACTGAAAAAGTATATAAAAAACGAGCTGACGCTCGTTTCAGACTCTAAACAAACGTCCAAATGCAGCATTGCTCGTTTTAAGACACACTTTCCTCAGCTTTTTCAGAATTTTTTTTAGACTCTGCTAAAACCAAAGTGGGCATTTGATGGTTGAGGATGGTTTCTTTGGTCACAACACATTTTTTTATGTCGTCTCTTGAAGGGATTTCATACATGATTTCCATCATGACGTTCTCAAGAATGGATCTGAGACCACGGGCGCCCGTTTTACGATCAATCGCCATTTTAGCCACTTCAACCAAAGCACTTTCTTCAAATTCAAGATCCACATCGTCTATTTTAAGCATCTTTTGATACTGTTTTACGATGGCGTTTCTCGGCTCTTTTAAGATTCTAACGAGGGCGTCTTGATCCAACTCATGAAGGGATACCACCACTGGTAATCGCCCAACAAACTCTGGAATTAAGCCATATTTCAACAAGTCTTTAGGCTCAATCTTTTCAAAAAGTTCGCCCAGGGGTACATTTTTCTTACTTTGAACAGATGCGCCAAAGCCAAGTGCCTTTTCACCGATTCTAGAGCTGACAATGGATTCCATGCCATCAAAAGCTCCACCGCAAATGAAAAGGATGTTGGTTGTGTCCACTTGTAAAAATTCTTGATGGGGGTGTTTTCGCCCACCTTGAGGTGGCACACTGGCAACAGTGCCCTCAATGATTTTTAACAAAGCCTGCTGAACCCCTTCACCAGAAACGTCTCTTGTAATAGAAGGATTTTCAGATTTTCTAGTGATTTTATCAATTTCATCGATATAAATGATGCCGTTTTGGGCTCTTTCTATATCGTAATCCGCAGCTTGAACCAATTTTAAAATGATGTTTTCAACGTCTTCGCCCACATAACCTGCCTCTGTAAGGGCTGTGGCATCTGCAATGGCAAAGGGCACATCCAATATCTTAGCAAGGGTTTGCGCGAGCAAAGTTTTTCCAGAACCCGTAGGGCCTAAAAGCAAAATGTTGCTTTTTTGAAGCTCTACTTCATCCTCATCAACGCCCGATTGAATCCGCTTATAATGGTTGTACATCGCCACTGAAAGTGCCTTTTTTGCACGCTCTTGGCCAATGACGTAAGCGTCCAAAATCGATTTGATTTCAGCGGGTTTTGGCAATTGGTCAATGGCCCATTCGCCACTGTCTTGTTTTTTATAAATGGCAAGTTCTTCTTCTAAAATTTCATTACAAAGCTCAATACACTCGTCGCAAATGTAGACATTGGGCCCTGCAATCAAACGCTTTACCTGCTCTTGACTTTTCCCGCAAAAAGAACACTTCAAAGTCGATTTATCCATTTTTTACCTCTTTTCCAATGACACTATCTTTTGTGAAACACCTTGTCAATCAAACCATAAGCCACTGCTTCCTCAGCCGTCATAAAGAAGTCACGGTCTGTGTCCTTTTCTACTTGTTCAAAAGGCTTTCCTGTGCGCTCACTTAAGATGGTGTTTAAATCACGTTTCAACTTCATGATGCGGTCTGCCTGGATTTTAATGTCCGAAGCTTGACCTCTCGCACCACCCAGCGGTTGATGAATCATCACTTCCGCATTTGGTAGCGCGTATCTCTTACCCTTTGCGCCAGCAGCAAGAAGAAAAGCGCCCATACTTGCTGCCATTCCGACACAAATGGTAGATATATCTGGTTTAACGTATTCCATGGTATCAAAAATAGCCATTCCAGCTGTAACAGAGCCTCCTGGTGAATTGATGTAGAGGCTGATGTCTTTGTCTGGGTCTTCTGCTTCCAAAAACAGCAACTGGGCAACGACCACATTTGCCATGTGATCGTCAATTTCGCCACTGATGAATACGATTCTATCTTTTAATAGGCGCGAATAAATGTCGTATGACCTTTCGCCTTTGCTGGTTTGTTCAATAACATATGGCACGTAACTTGGCATCTTGGCACCTCCTTTAGGTGTTAAACCAATTTAGCGTTTTCTACTAAGAAATCTACTGCTTTTCTAGATTTTAAGTTCGCTTTTAAATACTCGAAGCCGTCTTTGGCAAACAAGCCCCTTACTTCTTCAAGATCTCTTTTTTGCATTTCTGCAACCATTTTAAGTTCTGCTTCAATGTCTTCTTCAGTCACTTCGATTTGCTCTTGTTCCTTGATTTTATCAATAACCAATGTGGTTTTAACGCGCATCAAAGCATCTGGTCTCATTTGCTCTTTAAGGGCATTCAAATCGCCACCAGTAAACTGAACGTATTGATCAAGGCTTAAACCTTGGTATCTGAGTTGTTGATCAAAATCACTCATCATGCCTTCCACCTCAGCATCAATCATCTTCTCTGGGATGGTTACATCAATTAAAGTGGTCACTTTTTCAATGACTTTGTCGCGTTGTGCCGCTTTTGCACTTTCTACTGTTGAACGCTCTAACTCTTCTTTGATGCTGGCTTTGTAGGCTTCTAAAGTATCAAACTCAGAAACGTCTTTTGCAAACTCGTCATCTAGTTCAGGCAATTCTTTGCTTTTGATTTCATGAATTTTAACCATAAACACAGCCGCTTTGCCAGCCAATTCTTCTGAGTGATACACTTCTGGGAATGTCACGTTTACAGTCACTTCATCACCGATTGACTTGCCAATCAATTGCTCTTCAAATCCAGGAATGAAACGGTTTGAACCGATAACGAGTTCTTGACCCTCTGCAGTGCCGCCTTCGAATTGCTCTTCGCCAACAAAACCTTTGTAGTCAATCACTGTGGTGTCGCCTTCTTTAACAGGGCGATCAGTGATGCTGATGAGTCTCGCATTCATGTTTCTTGTTTTGTCTAATTCCTCATCTACCATTGCATCAGAAACCGTGGCGTCTACTTTCTCAACTTCAATTCCTTTGTAGCCTTCAAGAACAAACTCTGGCGTTACCGTTACAACCGCAGTAAAGATGAAATCTTCTTTCGCTTCCACTTGCTCAACGTCGATGTCCGGTCTAGCAACAGGCTCAATTTTAAGTTCATCTAAGGCATTGCCATAGTATTCAGGTAAAAGTGCGTTAATGGCATCTTCAAAAAAGACCCCTTCACCATAGTGCTTCTCAATGATGCTCTTTGGTGCTTTGCCTTTTCTAAAGCCAGGGATATTGAATTTGCCTTTGTTTTTGTTGTATGCTGCTTGAACCGCTTTTAAAAACGCCTCATTTGGCACGGTTACCTTTACGGTTACTTCACTGTTTTCCTTTTTTATGATCTCATAGCTCATTTATAATGCCTCCCAACTATTTCTACTGGTCAAGCCAGTAATTTTTTTCATTATTTTGGTGATTTACTAGCGCTTTAACCTATTAATCGTAACTCATTTGCCCTAAAAAGTAAAGATATATACCATAATTCACTCTAATTATACCTAAAAATAACCTCTAAACAACCCTTATTTGCAAATTTTACGGCTTTGTCGTATATTATTAATACTATGTTTACATTTTCTAGAAGGAGATTTTCAATGCCCCTTACCGACAAGCAAAAAACCGCTTCTCTTCATTATAAAGGACCTGCCCTTACCCTTGCCATTCCTGGCAGTGGGAAAACCACTTTGCTTTTGCATCGCTTAGCCCATCTGGTCAAGGCACATCAAGTTGCCCCAAGTGAAATTCTAACACTCACCTTTTCTAAAGCTTCTGCAGAAGATATGAAAGCCAGATACGATGCTCAATTGGGTCATGAAAGCCCTCTCAATTTCCCTTTTATGACCATTCACAAATTCGCTTACGGCATTTACCAAACCTATCTCAGACAAAAGGGAAAACACATGACCCTCATTGACGATGGGCACATGAAATTCAAAGCACTTTCAGAAGTCATGCGCACCGTCACTGGACAAACGCTTTCAGAAGAAGACTTCGAGACCCTCTCAAGCAACATTGGCCTCATTTACAACCTCATGTTAAAAAGAGACGAAGTGCATCTGGTAAACAGCCCATGGGAAAACATTTTTGATCTTGCTGAGGGTTACCATCTTTACAAGAAAAAGCATGATTTTTTTGACTTTGATGACATGCTCTTGGATGCCATTAAAATTTTGAAAAAAAACGATGCTTGGTTGGCGCATCTGAGATCACAATACCGCTTCATTCAAGTGGACGAAGCACAAGACACCTCAAAACTCCAATACGCATTAATTGAGCTGCTTTTGACACCCGAGCAAAATTTGTTTTTAGTGGCCGACGACGACCAATCCATCTATGGCTTTCGAGGGGCATTCCCAAAATACCTACTCGACTTTCCTTCGCGTTACCCAGGTGCCTCGGTTTACTACCTAAGTGAAAACTTTCGCTCAGACGCAAACATTGTCAAAACGGCGACAGGCATCATTGAAAAAAATGCCATGCGCTATCCAAAAGAAATTTTACCGACCAAACCTGCTAAGGCGCCAATACCCATACGCATTTTCTCAGACGTCACCGACCGAAACCGTTTTTTGCTTAAGCAGTTGTCTCAAGCAAAGGGCACAAAAGCAGTGCTTTACCGCAACAAAATATCTGCCCTCAGCCTAATCGATGGCTTAGAAAACGCTGGATTAGCCTTTCAAATCAAAGAAGCACCTCTTGGGGAGCTCAGGCACTGGATTCTCACTGATCTGCTTGCCTTTTTCCACCTCATTATGATTCCTCAAGATTTAGAAAGTTTCAATCGTATTGCCTTTAAAACCAATGGTTTTATCTCAAAAGAAATGAAGCAATACGTCAATGTCAACCACAGAGGCAGAAATGTTTTTGACGTCCTCGTGAGCATTCCATTTTTAGAAGACTACCAAACCAGGACCCAAGAACGCATCAAGGCCAATTTTGAAACACTGGCCGCCTTAAGACCTTTTGACGCCATCCATTACATTGAAACCGAACTGGGCTACCTAGATTACATCAAAACCAACGCCACCCGACTTGGCATAACAGTTAACTTCGCAAGAACGCGTTTAGACGCATACAAAACCATTGCCAAGCCCCTCAAAAGTATTTTTGATTTCATCAATCGCGTCGATGTGCTTGACACTTTTATGCGGGGACTTAAAGATGGGCAAAGCCAAGACATCACACTATCAACCCTCCATGGTTCCAAGGGGCTAGAATTCGACCACGTCTATATGATTGATGTGAACCCGCAAATTTTTCCAGGCTTTAAAGCCACAGAAAAAGCGGCTCTCGAAGAAGAACGCCGCTTGTTTTACGTTGGCATCACCAGAGCAAAAGCCTCTTTTGAACTGCTTCACTCCGAATTCATCAACGGTGGCTTCAATGCCCATTCATCCTTCATCGATGAACTCTTGACTCAGCCATTGACTGATCACCGTTTTCACAACGTCACTGGAAAATCCGCGAGCCACTAAAAAACGCGCATATTTCCCATATATTTTCATTTTATAGGCATAGTCCTCACTCAGGCGCTCGGTTTCAATGTGAACGCCTGATGTTTTTTTGAATAAAATCTCCTTTGCGCGCGCGAACTCATCTGTTTGTTCTGTAAGTGCCTCAAATGCGCTTTCAATGGTTTCAGAAGAAATGCCCTTTTGAAGCAAGCCACTTTTTAAGCGGTATCGCCCGTAGCGAACGCCTCTGGCTTCAATGTAATTTTGAGCGTATTGCAAATCGTCTATGGCGCCAAAGGACCTCAGCGATTCGAGCACCTGCTGGATCACTTTTTCTTCATAGGCTTTGCTTAAGAGTTTCTCTTCAACCTCTTTTTGTGTAAGTGCCCTGAGTCCCAATAGATACATGGCATAATTCAGTGCTTTGTCATAATTTTTCTGATCCAAATCCATCCTCTTCTATCGCCTGATGCGCTTGTTCTCCACTGTGATTTGAATGTATTTCATTTCAACGGCATTGCCCATGCCACTGCCAAAGGGATGCATTAAAAAACGGACATAATCCCTATCTAGTGGCAAGCTGTTGAGCTTGTAAGGCTTGTCGTTTAAGAAATAGGTCATCTGATTGGATCGTGTATCAAAAATAACTTTTTCAGTCACCCATTCGTTATAAATCGGCGTTACCAATTGGTAATTGTCATTGTAAGACCAATCGGCAGCCAGAAAACGAAACACATCTCGTCCCGGCCTGTCTTGAACGTTCTTCAAATCATAAGAGTATTCGATGAGAAAAACCCCTTCTCCAAAGGCAGAAAACCAAGAATCAGAAACCCTCTCTGGAATCATGTTCACATCGTCCGTCTGATACATGGCAAGTCCACCCGCAAAACTGTCGTCGCTATGGCTTAATCTGACTTCTCTTTCAAAGGTAATCACATCCCCGGCTTCGATCTTAAGAGGTTGGCTGAGCATGTATGGCATGATGCCCTTTACGTCAGGAGAAAGCTTTAAAATGCCACCCCCCATTGACAAAAGGCTATAGTCTCTTTTATAGGTCTCCCACGGGCTGACCAACCAAAAATCTCGATCCAGTTCATCAAAATCAAATCGATAGACCAGTGCCGTAGGGCCTTCGCTGTTTTGGCTAAGCAAACTGTATAAAAAGAAAGCAATGATGAGCACAAACACAATGACCACGATTTTTCGCATAAAACACATCCCTCTATTCAGTGAGTTTCCCTTTATCGAATTCATCTAATCCAATGACAAATTTGTATTTAGGTTTCAACTTCTCAAAATTGAGCTCAAACACAAATTGAATGGCGTCATTGCTATGCCAAGTAATGCGGATGTCATTGACCCAAGACTCCAACTTGGTGTCTTTTAAACGATTAAGCAGAAATCCCTTTAGTATTTGTAAATCTACAAAACGTTGTGGGGTTTTTTTTAAATACATGAAGGTCGTTAATAAAACGGCTTCCCGAACCCGTTTGAAAATAAGAAACTGCTTGATGCTGATCACAAACTCAACCAATAAGTAAAGGATGAATGTTGCAACAGCCGCTATAAGCACATTTACCAAAATCATATCAGCCTCCTAAGGCTCAAACACATGCTTCTTGAGCACTTTTAACTCTTCATCTGTGAGATGACGCCACTTGCCTTTAGGCAAGTCCTTCAATTGGATGTTAAGCACCCGGTAGCGTCTCAAACGCATGACCTCATAACCCAAAGCTTCACACATCCTCCTGATTTGACGATTAAGCCCCTGCGTCAATACAATGTCGAATGTGTCTTTTCCAGTTGGTGTGACGCGGCAAGGGCGTGTGACGGTTTCTAAGATAGATACCCCATTTGACATGGCTTTAATAAAATTATCGTCAAAAGGTCGATTAACCTTTACCGAATAAGCTTTTTCATGGAAATGTCTCGCCTTTAAAATGCCATTGGAAAGTTCACCATCGTTGGTTAACAAAATGAGACCTTCAGAATTTTTATCGAGCCTACCCACAGGAAATATTCTAACAGGGTAATTGATGTAGTCAATGATGTTGTTTTTAACGTCTTTTGCCGCGGTACATTCCACCCCA
>WPCK01034319.1_pt1 | contig 10536 bp, 9 predicted proteins | sample 5399851 | NCBI WGS metagenome assembly WPCK01 (sample SAMN12869471, study PRJNA574797) | sludge metagenome | isolation source: wastewater treatment of pH11 | place: China:Beijing | collected 2019-05-20
CAAAACGGAAAAAACTATATTTCATCAATATAGTTTACTCCTGAAATCGTAGAAATAGCATGAATCAGCTTTTGATGACTAATCATCTCATTTAATCCAATCGATAAGTGAAAGAGCTGATCACCAGTACCATGTGACTCAATCTTATCAAGCTCATTAATATGGCAACCCTGCTCTTTGATTTGTCTCAAAATCACACCAATTGGAACTTTTGCGTCCAACTCAACATAAACATCCATGACATAACTATTTCTCTGTAAATAATGATCATAAAGCGAAAATACACGAGTAATCAAAAAGAGAATAATCATTGAACTAGCCACACCGACATAGAATCCACTGCCAATCGCTAATCCCAGCGTTGCTGAAAACCAAAGACCCGCTGCTGTCGTTAAACCCTTAATCTGATTTCTTCCCGTAACCATAATCGTTCCCGCTCCTAAAAATCCTACACCACTAATCACTTGTGCGGATAGTCGCGCGATGTCGGTAGATCCATCAAAATTCAGATACAGATATTCACTCGTAAGCATCACCAGTGTTGCACCCATGCAAACAAGTGCATGCGTCTTAATCCCTGCCGGACGACGTTTTTTTACACGATCAATTCCTATAATTGCTCCAAGTGAGGCAGATAAAAGCACTCGAAAGAAAACTGAAACCATCATCATCATTTCCTGATAACCTATTTCAAGCATGTTTACCGCCCTTTCTTCAGTTACAAAACGTGAATCGCATCCTCATCAAATCCAATATTCATCGATTCTCCTGTTTGATAAATCCGTTTCCCTGCGGGATTACTCTCACTAATCTCTACAAGTTTGCCAAAGAATTCAACAGCATATTCGTGATTATTTCCCATATAGATGCTCTTATCTACGTGAACAAGGTAATCCTCTTTTCCAACAATTACACCCTCAGGACGAATGACGACCCGAACTTCATCTTTAGGCTGATAACTCTTTTGAAGGTTCACTGTATAATGAATTCCATAAACCGAAATAACTGCCTTATTTCCCTCAACAGAAACTATCTGAGCATCCAAAATATTGGCACGGCCAATAAAATTAGCCACAAACTCGTTAACCGGATGCTGATAAATCTCTTGTGGAGAACCTGCCTGCTCTATATTTCCGTTATTCATAATAACAACTTTATCGGAAATAGCCATCGCCTCTTCCTGATCATGAGTAACATATATGGATGTAATCCCAACAGTTTTTTGAATTCTTCGAATTTCATCTCTCATATGGATACGCAGTTTAGCATCAAGGTTACTCAATGGCTCATCAAATAGAAGCACACCGGGTTCCATCACTAATGCACGAGCTAGTGAAACACGCTGTTGCTGACCACCGGACATCTGTGCAGGCACGCGCTTTGCGAAATCCTCCATTTTCATCATTGTAAGTATTCGCTGAACACGTTCCTGAACTTCCTGTTTTGGACGCTTCTGAATTTTTAGACCATAAGCAATATTATCATAAACATTCATATGCGGAAACAATGCATAATTTTGAAAAACCATGGCAGTATCTCGTTTGTCAGGGGATTTTGATGCAACATCCTCCTCACCGATAAACACTTCACCTTCGGTCGGCATTTCAAACCCTGCAATCATACGAAGAGTGGTTGTTTTCCCACATCCGGAAGGACCAAGCATGGTTACAAACTCTCCAGGTAAAATATCTAAATCAATATTATTTACAGCAACTACCTGATTATTTTCTGAAGTAATAAATGTTTTATTCAAGTTTCTTAATAAGACTCTTTTAGGTGATTTCATCGATTATTCCTGCCTTTCTAAATCGCTAGCATCGATTCCAAACTTGGAAAGTAGAAATTGCATAGCCCAAACCACAATCGCAACAATGACAATTAATATGGTGGAGTATGCGGAAGCTACTCCAATTTTCCCTACATCAATCTGACTCATAATCGCAGCTGTTAGAAGATTATATCGTGCAGAAATCAAAAAGATTACAGTACTGACTAGAGTCATGCTTCGTACAAAAGTGTATACCAAACCGCTAAAAAATGCAGGTCGTATCATCGGAATCGTAACCGAAGTAAATACCTTCGCACTGGAAGCACCAAGAACACTTGCTGCTTCTTCAATGGACGGGTCTATTTGCTTTAATGAGGCAATACCGGAACGAATCCCAATAGGCATACTTCTCATTACGAACGCGATAATCAAAATCGTTGCTGTACCTGTAAGTACTAGTGGCCGTGTGTTGTAGGCAAGCACATAACCAAGACCAATCACAGTTCCAGGAATAGCCAGTGCCATCATGGTGGTCATCTCAACAAATCCCTTACCAATAAAGCGCTTGCGCACAATTAAGAATGCAATAATCATCGCTAATATCCCACTAATCGGTGTGGCCATTAACGCCAGATACGTAGTATCTCTAATAGGTTTCATCCCTAAATCAAACACATACTTAAAGTGATTAAGGGAAAACGAATAGTCGATGCCCCACAGTTTAATAAATGCTCCAATAGGAACTAAGGCATAAAGAACACCCACAAATACACTGATGAGAAGAACCATGATATAGATTGGGCGTACAATCGCAGGTGTATCAATAAGTTCTCTTACACGAGAAGCCTTACCGGTCACAGTAACATAGTTTTTCTTATCAACATAGTATTTTTGTACCATGAACACAGTGATAGAAATCATAAGCAACACAACAGCTAATGCTGTCGCTCCACCCATATCATAATTCCCTATTCCCTGTAAATAAATCTGTACAGCTAGTGTGGTATAGTTTCCACCGATTACCATCGGATTACTAAAGTCTGCAATGGACTGAATAAATACTAGTAAAAATGCATTAGCTAATCCAGGGACCATCAGAGGTAATGTAATCGTTTTGAACACTTCCCATCTTGAGGCACCTAAATCTCTCGCAGCTTCTTCCACAGATGGATCAATACTCTTTAAAAGTCCCACAAGAAGCAGATACGCAACCGGAAAAAAGGTTAACGTTTGAACCAATGTGAGTCCATGAAATCCATAGACATTTGCTTCTCTCATCCCAAAGATTCCCCGGGTAATAAAACCATTTCGACCAAATAATAAAATCGTTGATAACGCAATGACAAACGGTGGCGAAATCATGGGAAGAATAGCTATTGCATTGAATAGTTTCTTTGTTTTTATCTTAAGATAGGCTGCAGCGTATGCAAACAGAAATCCAACTGCAGTTGAAATCACACTGACAACAAGACCTAGTTTTATGGTATTCCACAATACTTCCAACGTGTTGGACATCCTGAAAATCTTGAAATAATTATCAAATGTGAACTCTCCTCGAAAAAACAAACTTTCACGCGTAATTTTTAATAGTGGCCAAAGAATGAATAGAAAGACAACTGCAAGCACACCCAAAATAGCTGCCATTAGAATTGGATCTCTAAAGTTCTTTTTAGCTGTATCAACTTCCGTTTTAATAAACAACTTAACATTTTTCTTTTTCAACATTTCAACTCTCCTTTAATTCGTGGGGTGTTGAATGAAAGAATTCATGTGTTTCCACATGAATTCCCTCAACAATATCTTTAACTTTTATTCAGTTGGAGGACTTGTTTTTGTGGCTTCATTGAATTTTTCAACCAGTGAACCACGGTTTGTTCCTGCCCAAACGAAATCATAGTCAATTAAGTTTGTATCCTTAAGTTCAAGTGCTTCAGCAGGTGGGACTGCATTGGGATTTGTTAGGAACTGATATGAACCAACAACACTTCCCAATTCCTGAGCTTCCTTAGTTAAAGCCCAATCCACAAACATTTTAGCTGCTTCTTGATCTGGTCCGCCTTTAAGAATAGCGACACCACCAATTTCAAATCCTGTGCCTTCACTTGGAGCACCGATTTCAATATCTCTGAAACCTTCAATTCTGTATTTCACAGCATCATGCAAGAAGGTAATTCCAATTGGAATTTCTTTAAGTCCAACCATACGTCCAGGAGCTGTTCCTGATTTGGTATATTGTCGAACTTGCTGATTCAAACGTTGCATGTATGCAATACCTTCTTCTTCACCCATAAGTTGAGTCAATGTTGCTAACATAGTATATGCTGTTCCTGATGATCCAGGGTGAGCTGTAACGATTTGACCTTTAAACTCTGGTTTCAACAAATCTTGCCATGACTTTGGATAATCATAGCCTTTTTCTGTAAACCATTCTTTATCAAACACAAATCCTAAATATCCTACATAAATACCTGTCCAATAACCTGTTGCATCTTTAAAGTTATCAGGAATTGCAGTTGCATTTGGTGATACATATGGAACTAGCATGTCATCAGACATAGCTGCAATATAGGCATCTACAGGTCCACCATACCAGATACTCGCAGACATATTTTCTTTTTCTGCAAGGATACGAGCCAATGTTTCACCACTACTCATACGCACGAAGTTGGTTTTAACACCGGTAGCCTTCTCAAATTCTCTAGCTGCCAAGATTGCATGATCTTCCATAAGACCTGCATAGATGGTTAAAGTTAAATCCTTCTTATCACCGCTACCACTGTTGGAACAACCTGTGATTAACAAGATGACAAGCAAAACCGAAACAATTTTGAACATTTTCATTTTATTTCCTCCTGTTTCTATGTTCATTGTATGTTTTTCACACAATGTTCACAATCTAACAGAACGGACAAAATATCCGAAATTTTGCTTTTTTAAAAGCGCTTACAACAAGTTCTTCTATACACTCATACAAACGAATCAAAAGTACCGAAATAACATCATGCACTCTTCATTCGACTGAAATATGATAAAATGAATACATAAAATATAAGAGGAGGACTTATGGCAGTAATTCACACAAATTTCTTATCTAAATCGCTAGGTAGACAGATTAGTTTTAATGCAATCATCCCTACATTTTCACTGGAGGAGACGTTTTCTTCGAACAATGATGTCTACAACAAGAACAAAAAATTTAAAACACTCTGGCTACTTCATGGATTCACAGGGGATGAGTATGATTATCTTACCTATACCAATGTTGCGCTGTATGCACAGAAATATCAGATAGCCGTAATTATGCCACCGGCATGTAACCAGGGATACAGCGATGACCCAAATGGGGCAAAGCATTTTAGTTTCGTCACGAAAGAGCTTATTGAAGCTGCCCGTTTTTTGTTTCCATTAAGCGAAGCTAGAGAAGACAACTTTGTTGGCGGACTATCCATGGGTGCTATGGGTGCCATGAAAATTTCCATGGCTTATCCTGAATACTTCAGTAAAGTATTGCTTATGTCTGGTTGCGCTATGGAGATCACTGGAGAATCTCATTCCGTCAACTGGTTTGGAAACAGCTCTGATGCCTATAGTGGTGGTATCATGGGAAATGAGCTTCGTTACAAAGAAACGTTGGAAGATGCTTATTACATGATGAAAAAGAATGTGGAAGATCATAAAGAACTTCCCGAATATGTACTAACCGTTGGAGATCAGGACTTTTTACTGGATCGCTGCAGATATGCGAAAGAAAAGTTTGAAACTTATGGATATCCTTTTACTTATGAAGAGGTTGAGGGCTTCGGTCATACCTGGGACTACTGGGAGATGAAGCTAAAAGAGTCATTTGATCATTTTTTCAGCAAGTAGTGTGAGTTTCTCACAATACACAACTCCTATTCTTTGATATACTATGGATAAAGAAAGAAGGGATTGTCATGCTAGAAAACTATACAGTCATTTCTTCGAAGTCATTTGAAGAAACCATTACAGTATTAAAAGAACGTTTGATGACTTCAGGATTTGGAACCCTCTGCTCCATTTCGCTCAACGAACGATTTGCAATGAAGCAATTAGATTATAAGGATCAGCTTATGATTTTGGAAGTATGTAACCCATTTGAAGCCTTTAATGCCTTGAATATAGACAAAGAAGTTATCTATTTTCTTCCATGCAAAATCATCGTCAAACAATCAAACGACGTCGTTAGTGCATCCATGATTCGGCCTACTGCCTTTATGTCACTATTAGGGCATGAAAACCTGAATGAGTTTGCACAGAAAATTGAAAACTCATTAATAGAAGCTATGAATCAGCTTTAGGAAGGGAAACCTTCCTTTTTTATTTCTTCCAGCGATAATGGGCTAAAACTTCATATCGCTCGATCGCATCTTCCTCATAATTTCTTCCAGGAGAATGATGAATAATCCACGGATATCCTTTGACATTTCTTCGACTGGAAACAATAGCGATGTGCCCCGGAAAAATAACAATGTCCCCTGGCTGCCACTGATCCAACTGATTCAGATCATTCGTCAACTTTTCAATAAAGCGATCAAAATAGATGGTCATATTTCTAACACGTCGAAAATCAATATTCGGATCTGGTCGATTGACTCCAGGATATAGATTAGTATGGCTTAAAATATCCTCATCCATCAAAGATTTCAGATCATAACCTGCACCCTGAAGTGCATAGGCAATCACATCTGTACACACTCCGATTCCTTTCGGAGGATAACCCCCTGCCTCATATGTACTTCGATACGCCGGTCGGGTAGATACATATTTTCGTGCACTTAAAAGAATATCTGTGTAATCATCCACTCCATCCTGATCTCTATCTACCTCGCTTTTAAGTGAGGGTACATTAAAATAGTCTGAAGAGTAGTATCTTTTGGGAAGCCATCCAAGAAAGTTTAGAGTTAATCCTGCGATAATAATAGAAAGCAGAAGGAATGTCCCCACGAATTTTAGCGCTCGTCTACGTTTATGTTTCATAAAATACCTCTATAGAGAATATATCCTATTTGAAAGAAAAAAACCAGAATTTCTTCTGGTCATATAAATAAACTTAGACACAAACTCATCTGCTTGACTATAAATTTAGAAAGTGATAGTACAAGGTGACAATGGAACCAATCTTTTTTTCCTTCTGCTGATAATCACTAATTCTCACCAGATCATCTGCCTGTATCGATTTCTGATGCTTATTTATCTTATCCTTCAGACTGGCAAAAGCCTCATCCGAAACAAATAAACTACCTGCAATCACAATCTTCTCCAAGGCAAGCAGAACATGTGCGTTAACTAGACAATACGCCATTTTAGACATAACAAAGTCCAGCGTGGCTTTGGATGATAATAAATAATCCACAACCTCTGACTCCTCGATACCCTGTGCAACCGTCGCATACGATATCTCTTCTTCAAGGGTTCTTGGCGAACTCCCATCCACAAGCATATGACCAAATTCCGAACCACGATTTCGATCATTTCGTAACAGTTGTCCATTGGTCATAATTGCACTTCCTACACCAGGACCATATTTAACTAAAAGAAAGTTAGAGTCCATCGGGTGATAAAATTTGTGCAAAATTGCGAGAGCTGATACGTTATGTACAATCCGATACGGTAAGCGTGCCGCACTCATCAGACGTTCAACCTGTTCAATCGTCTGATCAAAAAAATCTAACCCTTTGTAACCACGGCACAAAACTGAAATCTCCTCAAAAGGAGGATACTTGGCTATGGCACGCTGCACATATTCCACAGCATCTTCCAAATGATGGATTTTCTTATATTCAAGCAGATTACCCTGAATATCGGTAAAACTAAGATTTACATAGTCACTCCGGACGTCCATGCCAATCGCCACATACTTATCGATTCCTAAGTCAATTAGCGTCTCTTTTCTTCCAACTTTCCCACTTTCAATCTCGCCCAGTTCAACCACAAAACCTTCCTCGATTAAAGACTGTGTCATCACAGTTACTGCCGCATTGGTTAAATGAAGCTTGGATGCCAATGCTTTTCTGGATTGAGGACCATCTGTAATTAATAGGCCAATCAGTTTGCGTTGATTCAGTGAAAATATCACAATGTGTCAACCCCCTCTATCATTTTAATTAACTTAACTAATTATCATTAGTATACACTAAGATGACTAAAAAAATCATACCACAAGTCATCTTTTCGAACAAAAGCGATAGGTTGTCCGATGGGACAATCTACTTCTATCCACCCAGACGAATAACAGTTATGAGTAAAGAGCTGCTCCCACTCACCTTCCGGTAGCCAAACCTTCCTTACAGTTGCATTTCTGATTAATACAGGAGCTACGAGTAATGAAGAGCCATACATATACTGATCCTGCACATCACGAACGTGCATATCATCAAAGTGGAAAAACATGGGACGTACCAGAGGCATGCCACTGGTATAATACTCCTGTAGTAAAGACAGATGATACGGTTTGAGTTGCTTAAACACAGCTGACATTCTGGCAAAATGATCAGTAATCCGATCATTTGAGTCCACCTGAACATTGCTTGATGGTCGATTACCTTCATGTGTACGGAATACAGGTGTGAACACATTGGCATCCATCCAGCGAATAAACAGTTCTTCATCACGTTTCATATGGAATATGGTCGTATAACCGCCAATATCACTGTGACTGATACCTTTTCCGCTAATCGAAAGAGAAAGCATCGCTACGATGACCGATGGTAAGCCATACTCTTTCGAAAAGTCTACGTGCTGATCTCCAACCCACATGGAATTGGAGTATGTATGGGTTTGAGTAAAGCCAGCACGACTGAAAACAAAAACTTCATCTTCCTTGCCACGCTCCACAATCGCTTCACGATTGCACCGGGCCCATAAGTCCGGCCAAACATTGTGCATTGCCTCAGCACCACGATTATCATAGATAACTGCATCGGTAGGTAAATACTCACCGAAATCAGCCATCCAACCGCTTAACCCGATATCAATCATTTCTCTTTGAATCAGTTGCTTATACCATTCAAACGCTTTGGGATGAGTCAAATCAATCATCCCTGCCCGAAATGTGGTGGACTTGATGAGATATGGCTCATTCTTTTGATTAAGCACAAGATATCCCAAGGCCTTCGCCTCGTTATATAAAGGTGCATCCTCTTTTAAAAATGTATTAATATACCCTAAGAAACGAATCCCATCACGATTGAGTTGCTTAATCTTTTCAATCGCAGAAGGATAAAGCTTTGAGTCATTCTGCCAGTTCCAATACACTTGTGTACCAAACTGAGTTACGATCTGTCCTGAAAAATCTTGAGACCAAATTGCAGCAACCTCACCTTTTTTTGCTCTGATTTTTTCAATTAGAAGATCGACCCGTTCCCAACCTCCCTGACTTGCCACAATCGCACCATCCAATACCCAAGAAGGAAACTTTGGATGAGTGTGTACCGTCTTAGCCAGAAATGACATGCACGAAGCAAAATCAGTGGAAGAAAAGTGAGTTAGTTTTTTAGGGATCCCACGAAAGCCAAGCGTTGTTGTGTCCGATTTTGAAAAATCAAACTCACAATAATCACTTGTCTCTAAATGAAAAACTTCATGGTCACTAGTAAGAAATGTCGGTTGAGCAATGTAGGTCTGATGATGTTTGTAATGACTCACCCGCTGATCATTGACACCAAAAACCTTAGTCAACGCAGCTTTTTTAATCAGTTTCTTGAGTGAATGATGTTCCGACACCCAAATCGGAACTTTCTTACCCTTTAAATTGAAATGAGTAAATTGTTCACCACATCCATAAATACCCTGATGTTCATGACTTGGCAGATGTATCCATAATCGATTGATTTGTTGAGGAAAACACTCAAAGGACAAAAACGTTGCGTTATTTTCCTGTATTACCGTAACCTTAACCGAAAACTCATCTTTCTTATAGTGAAATACATTTCCTTCTTTACCTGCAAATTCCAGCGTTTTTGATACGTTTATTTTATCCTTTGTCCTAAAGGTTCCCCGTGACATCGCATAGGCAGCTTCACCTATCCCAACTTTTAGCCATCCGGAAGATTCAAAGAATGTACGATTAAATAAACTCATCGTGCATTCTCTTCTTTCCAAAGCTGATTAAAGTTAAAGCCTGTAATCTGTTCACACACAGAGCGATCTTCATGAGAAATATGAGCATCTATCTTACCCTCGCGACGCTCAATCTCTCTGGATAAAATGTCATAGGTTTCTTTTGTGATCGGAAACTTATAGGTAAAGTATAAAGTAGCTAACATAAACACAACAGGTAAGGCAATAAACATAAACTTAATCCCTTGAATGGTTATATCCTGTGGAACAGGAATATTGGCATCATATTGAAATACCGACAGTAAAATCCCAATCAACCAGATGGCTAGACCGTTAGCAATCTTTCGGCTGAACGTTGCCATACCTGAATACACCCCCGCACGACGCTTGGAAGTAATCAAGTAGTCCACATCTGTTAAATCCGTTAAGATCGCATAGGACGTGACCGAGGAAGCCGCTGTACCCAATCCGGATATAAACGAAGCAATAAATATCGGTAGAATCGGAGCGTTGGCATAGGCAAAGAATATCATCGAAATCGTCGCAACGATCCGAATAGGAAATCCAAGGTAAACTGGAAATTTCTTTGATGTTTTCTTAAGAACAATCTGAAAAATAAACATCGCTAACAATTGTGAAATAAGAACACCGGCCATGATGAACGTAAACTGCTCCGGCTGCCTTAATAC
>WPCK01336288.1_pt1 | contig 10530 bp, 12 predicted proteins | sample 5399851 | NCBI WGS metagenome assembly WPCK01 (sample SAMN12869471, study PRJNA574797) | sludge metagenome | isolation source: wastewater treatment of pH11 | place: China:Beijing | collected 2019-05-20
TCTCCGCTGCGCCGGGCGGCGCAAAGCGTTCGCTCGAGCTTCACCGACGGCGTCAAAAGCGGCTTCGGCGCCACCGGCGGCTCCTCGAGCATGGGAACGGTCGCGAATGATGCCGGTTCGGCCGCACCGGCAGCCACAGGCTCGGCCGCCAGCCCGCCGGCGTGGGCGCAGCGCATGCGGCGTGGGCAGACCATGAGCCACGGCGTCACGCTCGCGGCCCACGCGATCCGATCGGGCGACAGCCATGGCGGCGGCTCTTCCATCAATCTCTCCGGAGGCGACCGCACATGAGCTTCTTCAAGCGACCCGCAACCCACTATGGCAAAACGCCCGAGCCCGAGACGCCGTATCAGCGCGCAGCGCAGATCTGGGACGATCGGATCGGTTCAGCGCGTGTCCAGGCCCGAAACTGGCGGCTCATGGCCTTCGGCTGCCTGATCCTCTCCGCCGGCTTCGCCGCCGCGCTGGTCTGGCAGTCGGCGCGCGGGACCATCGTCCCGTGGGTGGTCCAGGTCGACAATCTCGGCCAGGCGCAGGCGGTCGCGCCAGCGCAGGCCGACTACCGCCCGACCGACCCGCAGGTGGCCTGGCATCTGGCGCGGTTTATCGAGCAGGTCCGCTCGATCCCCGCCGACGCCATCGTCGTGCGGCAGAATTGGCTGCGCGCCTACGAGTTCACGACCGATCGCGGCGCGGCGGCCCTCAACGACTTCGCCCGCGCCAACGATCCGTTCACCCGCGTCGGGAAGCAGCAGGTATCGATCGAGGTGTCGAGCGTTATCCGCGCGTCGCCTGATAGCTTCCGCGTCGCCTGGACCGAACGCCAGTACGAGAACGGCCAGCTCTCCACGACACAGCGCTGGACGGCCATCCTGACCATCGTAATCCAACCCCCGCGCGATGCAGAGCGGCTGCGGGCCAATCCGCTCGGGATCTACGTCAACGCCATCAACTGGTCGCGGGAGATGGGGCAATGAGAGATCATCTCCGCCGACCCGCGAGCCGTGGCGTCCGCCTATCAGGCTCTGCGCTTTTACTGATTTCCGGATTGACGCTGGCCGGCTGCGCGACCAACCGACCGCCGCAGATCAGTTATGACGCCGATGTACCGCCGCTTCCCCCGGTGCCGGCTGCCGTCACGGAGGCGCCCCCTAGGCCGCTTCACACACCGCCCGCCTGGACACCCGCGCGCGGTGGTGCTGCCGCAGGGACCCCAGCTGGCCGCGTTGAGAATGCCAATGCCGCCGCGCGCGTCGAGCCACGTCGCGAGGGCTACTTCAACTCGATCCAGATCTATCCTTGGAGCGAGGGCGCGCTCTATCAAGTCTATGCCGCTCCCGGGCAGATCACCAATATCGCGCTGGAACCCGGCGAAAGCCTGACTGGCGCCGGCCCGATTGCTGCGGGCGACACGGCGCGCTGGATCATCGGTGACACCGAGAGCGGCTCGGGCATCACGCGCCGCGTCCATGTTCTCGTAAAGCCGACACGGCCAGACATCACGACCAATCTGGTCATCACCACTGACCGGCGCATCTACATGATCGAGCTGCGCTCGGGCGAACGCCCCTATATGCCGGCCGTCGCCTGGGCCTATCCGCCGCCGCCCGCCTCGCAGAGACAGGCGGTGCCCGCAACGCCAGTGATCCCGGCCGTTGCGGCACGGAACTATCGCTACGGCCTCACGGGAGACACGCCGCCGTGGCGGCCAATCTCGGTCTACGACGACGGGCGTCGCGTCTATGTCGAGTTTCCGCGCGGGATCGTTCAGGGCGAGATGCCGCCGCTCTTCGTGATCGGCGCCGATGGCGAACCGCAGATTGCCAACAGCCGGATTCACCAGAACATCCTGATCGTCGACCGCTTGTTCGGCGCCGCCGAGCTCCGTCTCGGCAGTGGCGAGCGCCAGCAGACGGTCCGGATCGTGCGCACCGATGGGAGGCCCGCGTCATGAGTGAGCGCGACACGCAGAGCGGTGCCGACGCACAGCTTATCGGCACACAGCCCGGCGACGCCGCTGCGCCCATGCGACTGCGCGCGGAACCGCCCCGGGTCACACGCCTGTCGCGCAAGGTGCTGGGCGGTCTCAGCCTCGTCGCCGCCCTCGGGGTCGGCGGCGCGCTCATCTATGCGCTTCAAACGCGCAACATCGGTCCTGGTAGTGAGGAGCTCTACTCCACGCAGAACCGGCGAACCGCGGACGGGCTCGCCGGCCTGCCACGCGACTACACCGGCCCGGTGCTCGGGCCTCCGCTGCCCGGGGATCTGGGGCGCCCCATCCTTGATGCGCAGAATCGTGGCCAGCCCGTCACGCCGCCGATGGCGGCAGCGCCCACCGTCGATCCGGTCGAGCAGCGCAGGCGCGCGGAAGAAGAAGCTGCCCGAACGAGCCGCGTCTTCTTCCAGACGGAGGGGCGCGCCGCAGCTCCGATTGCGACAGTTGGCGGACCAGGTAGCCCAAGCCTCTCTGGGCTAGGTCTTCCGGGCCAGCCAGGTGCAGCGACGGCGCAGGATCGCCAGCTCGCGTTCCTGAATGCGGGCGTGGACCGCCGCACGGTCTCACCAGATCGCGTGATGGGTCCGGTATCGCCCTATGTGCTTCAGACTGGCGCCGTCATCGCCGCGGCCCTCATCACCGGCATCCGATCCGACCTGCCGGGCCAGATCACCGCGCAGGTCACGGAGCATGTCTACGACAGCCCGACCGGGCGCATCCTGCTAATCCCGCAGGGCACGCGGCTGATCGGCGAGTACAGCAACGACGTCGGCTTCGGTCAGCGCCGGGTGCTGCTGGTCTGGAAGCGGCTCATCCTCCCGAATGGTCGTTCGATCGTCCTCGAACGTCAACCCGGAGCCGACGCGCAAGGCTATGCGGGTCTTCAGGATGGCGTCGACTATCACTGGTGGGATCTCGCCAAGGCTGCCGGCCTGTCGACCCTGCTGTCGGTCGGCGCCGAACTCGCCGTTGACGATCAGGATCGGCTGCTCCGGGCGATCCGCAACGGCGGCCAGGACACCATCAATGACGCAGGCCAGCAGATCATCCGTCGGCAACTCAATGTCGCGCCGACCCTGACGATCAGACCGGGGTTCCCCGTGCGCGTTATCGTCACCCGCGACCTCGTGCTCGAACCTTATGGAGGGTTGTGATGACCAAGCTGAAGCTCGGCCCGATCATTGACGACAAGCCGGTGAAGGTGACGATTGAACTCCCTGCGCCGCTGCATCGCGACCTCGTCGCCTACGCCGCAGCACTCGGCCGCGAACAAGGCCAGACCATCGGCGACCCGACGAAGCTGATCGTGCCCATGCTCGAGCGCTTCATTGCAACCGATCGGGGGTTCGCCCGCGCGCGCCGCTCGGACCGCGAGAAATTCGGACGCACAAACGCGATCGGTGAATGACGTTGCTCTGGAACGCTCGAGACCCTTTCATGGGTTGTCGGTTACGATGAATGCGTTCGATAGCAGCCGAACCCCCGGCAGTTCCGTCCTGGACCCAGAGCGGGCTACAATGCCGCATGATGTCTAACAGTTCACACCAATCACGTTTACGTTTTCGGCTCGTTCTCGGTGGCTCGATTGCCATCGGGCCAGGCAAGGCAGATATGCTGGCCGCTATCGCTGAGACTGGTTCCATATCGGCGGCCGGACGCTCGATGGGTATGAGCTACAAGAAGGCATGGTATCTGATCGACACCATGAACAGCTGTTTCCGACAACCGCTCGTGGTGGCCAGCAAGGGCGGCAGTTCACGTGGTGGCGCACAGCTTACAGCAATGGGGCAGACCGTGCTGGACCTCTACCGGGCCATCGAAAGCGAGGCGGGCTTGGCCGCGGAGAGCCATCTCAACGCCTTTTCCCAACTGATCGTCGAACAGCCTCCCAAGAAGTGACCTTTCGTATGCTGTCCCTTGCGACAGCCTGACGCTCTCCGATATAGTCAATTAGCTACATCGGAGAGCGAAACGCATGACAGCCAGTCGAGCAAGGGGAGCTTGGACACGACGCACGATTCTGGGGTTTGGAGTGGGAGCCGCCATCTGCACCACCGGCTATCTCTACTGGATGAAGGAAGCCGGAGCACAGCGGGCGGGCGTGCCTGTTGTCGCCGCCGCCGCAGACTTGAAATTCGCGGTGACCGAACTCGCCGCTGCCTTCAAGTCGGAAACGGGCAATGAGGTGAAGCTGTCCTTCGGCTCGACCGGCAATTTTGCGACCCAGATTCGCCAGGGAGCGCCCTTCCAGCTGTTCATGGCTGCCGATCAGAAGTTTATTGCCGACCTACACCAGGAAGGCTTCACCAAGGACGCAGGCGACCTTTATGCCGAAGGCCGCATCGTGCTGATTGTGCCGCATGGCTCGGTGCTGAAGGCGGATGAGGCGATGAACGACCTGGCCGCCCAATTGGAGGCGGGCCGGATCACGCGCTTTGCCATCGCCAATCCCGAGCACGCGCCCTACGGCTTGCGCGCCGAAGAAGCCCTGAGGCATCGCGGGCTCTGGGACAAGGTTCAGCCACATCTGGTGCTGGGAGAGAATGTAAGCCAGGCGGCGCAGTTCGCGCTCTCTGGCAACGCGCAAGGCGGGATAATTGCCTATTCCTTGGCGCTGGCACCGGAAGTTCGCTCGCAAGGACAATTCGCGCTGATTCCTCACGATTGGCATAAGCCACTGCTACAGCGAATGGCGCTCCTGCGAAATGCTGGCCCTGTGGCCACGGAGTTCTACACGTTTATGAAAAGCCCGAAAGCTCGGGAGATCATGAAGAAATACGGCTTCGTGTTGCCGGATGAGGGCTGACCCTTGGATTGGACAGCCCTGTTCCTGTCGCTGAAACTCGCTGGTTGGACAGTAGCTATTTTGCTGCCTGTCGCCGTCTTGGCCGGGCGCTGGCTGGCATACCGGCAGTTCCGCGGCAAGGGGCTTGTCGAGGCCACAGTGATGCTCCCGCTGGTGCTGCCACCAACCGTCTTCGGATTTTACCTGTTGTTGGCTCTCGGGCGGAACTCACCTGTCGGCGCCTTCTGGCAGGAAGCCTTTGGCCATCAACTGGTCTTTACGTTCGAGGGCCTCTTGCTGGCTTCGGTCATTTTCAACCTGCCATTCGCCATTCAACCCACCCAGCGTGGTTTTGAAGCGGTCCCGGTCGAGGTGCGTGAGGCAGCCGCCTGTTGCGGCATGTCGCCCTGGCGCAGCCTCTGGAAAATTGACCTGCCTTTGGCGTGGCCCGGATTGATGACCGCCATGGTCCTGACTTTCGCCCATACGCTCGGAGAGTTCGGCATCGTCCTCATGGTGGGTGGCTCGATCCCTGGCGAAACCAAAACGATCGCCATCTCGATCTATGACCGCGTACAGGGCTTCGACATGAAGGGCGCCGGCATCATGTCGGCTACCCTTGTGGTGATTTCTCTTTTTACCATCGCAGCGACCTACATCCTCTCGGCGCGCGTCGGGCGGAGACTGTCCTGATGGCGCTGGAGGTGATGGCACGGGCAGCGGCGCCTATTTCGCTTGAGGTATCTTTCCGGGCCGAGCCGGGCCAGCTCCTAGCGCTGGTCGGTCATTCCGGCTCGGGCAAGACGACGCTCCTGCGAACCATTGCCGGACTGTGGCGGCCAGAGACGGCGCGAGTAACAGTGGACGACGAGGTATGGCTCGATACGCAGGCTGGCATCAACCTGCCGCCGCACCGGCGGCATGTCGGCATCGTGTTCCAGAACTTTGCACTTTTTCCGCACATGACTGCCGCGCAGAATGTGATGGCGGCGATGGATCCGAGGCTGCCACATCTGAGAACCGAGGCAGAACGGCTTCTGTCCCTAGTGAACCTGCCGGGCCTCGCTGACCGCAAGCCCGCCCAATTGTCGGGCGGCCAGCAACAGCGTGTAGCCGTCGCTCGTGCACTGGCGCGCAAGCCGCAAGCGCTCCTGCTTGACGAGCCATTTTCGGCGGTGGACCGCGCAACTCGCGAGCGGCTCTACGATGAGATCATCGTACTTCGCGCCCACCTCAAGATGCCCGTTGTGCTCGTGACCCATGACGTGAATGAAGCCCAACTTCTGGCCGACAGGATCGTGGTGATCGAAAAGGGGCGCGTTGTGCGCGATGGTACAGCGGCGGAGGTGATGGCCGATCCCGAAGCGCTGCGCGCCATGGGGATCCGCGAAGTCGCCGCAATGCTGCCAGCGACAATCATCGGGCACACAGATGATGGGCTCACCACGCTCGATACTGCTGCAGGTCCGCTGCTCCTGCCCAGTATTGATGGCTCGCCGGGTTCACGGGTGCGCGTTCGTATCATGGCGCATGAGGTGATTCTCTCCCGCACGCGGCCCGAAGGACTATCCGCACAGAACATTCTCGCAGGCAAAGTTGCAGTCATTCTGCCAGGCACCGGGCCGGGTGTGATCGTCCATGTCCAGGCCGGGGATAGTGAGATCCTCGCGCGCGTCACGCGCCGCGCTGTCGAACAGATGGGCCTCAAGCCCGGCGATGACGTCCATGCGATCATCAAGTCGATGTCGGTCGCCCGCGACCACGTTGCCCGCGCCTCGACCTATAACGAGGTCGCGAGATGACTCAGGTTCACCGCCCTGCGATGGCCTTTGGGTGGGGAGCCATTATCGGAACGCTCGGCGGCCTTATCGGCCTCGGTGGAGCCGAATTTCGCCTGCCGGTGCTTATCGGGCTATTCCGGTTCGCCGCGCTGGAGGCGATCATACTGAACAAGTCGATGAGCTTGGTGGTTGTCGCCTCTTCCCTGCCGTTCCGCGCAGGTTCGGTGCCGTTCACTGCCGTCGTTGATCACTGGACGATCATCGCCAATCTCTTGGCTGGCAGCCTGTTCGGTGCCTGGCTCGGTGCCGGTTGGGCAGTTCGAATGAAGTCTCATCTGCTCTATCGGGTCATCGCCCTGATGCTTGTCGGCATCGCCTTGGTATTGATTTTCGGACACGATGCGACGGACACCGGTTTCGCATTGTTGGGAGGAAACGTGCAGGCTGTTGCAGGTGTTGCCGCCGGGTTTTTCATCGGCTTGGTGGCTTCCGTGCTCGGCGTCGCGGGTGGAGAACTGCTGATCCCGACGCTCGTTCTCCTTTTTGGTACTGACATCAAGCTCGCCGGGAGTCTCTCGCTAGCGGTCAGTCTGCCGACCATGATCGTCGGCTTTACCCGCTATAGTCGCGACGACAGCTTTGCCGTACTCGGTCGCAACCGCAGTTTCGTCATCGTGATGGCGGCCGGCTCGCTCGTTGGATCCTTCATAGGGGGGCAGCTGCTCGGCATCGTACCGACCGCCATCCTGCTGCCCGCACTCGCAGTCATTTTGCTGGTGTCAGCGGCCAAGGTCTGGAGACACAATTAGACTTCGTCTCAAGGGCGCTCGGTGTCCGACAAGTCAGACGGCGTCAAGGCGACGCGCTTCATTGCAAACGATCGGGGAGTCGCCCGGGCACGCCGCGATGGCAGCCAACGTGTGGCACGCGCCGAAGCTCAGGGCGAATAAGCCGTTGCCGGGCGAACCAAGCGTCATCTCGCTCCGAGAAAGACTTTGCCAGCGCCAGCAGGCGCTCGAGGTTCCGATGGAGCGCCCCTCGCGGGTGGACAGCACCATAGCGGAGAACAGCATCCTCGATCCGGCGAAAAGCAATGCCTGGCAGTCCGTGACGGACATGCGCGCTGCCTGCGATGGTGACGCCGTCCCCATGCGCGACGATCTGCATCAGAGATTCCCGAGTGACGGACAATTGCTCGATCTGGAGGTCTCCGGTCGAAGTCTGGAGGTTTCGCATCAGGTAACCCTTCGCGAAATTGCCGGTCGGTAAATCAGTCACCACAAAGTGCCGATCACGCAGGTCATCCCACCGGAGCGCCTTCTGATCGGCGAGTGGGTCGCCGTCCGGCAATGCCACGTACACGGGCTCAGCCCACAAATGCGTAACTTCAAAGCCCTTCCCGGGCGATACTTCAGCGACGACACCGACATCAAGCTGCCCCCGCCGCACGGCCGCGATGAGTTCGGGACAGCTGCCCTCGCTGAACCGCAGCCTGACCCCCGGGCGGTCACCCCGAAAGGCCCCGAAGAGCTCGGACAGAAAGCCCATGGTCAGAGGCCCGAACACGCCGATCCGAAGATGCAGTCCTCTGTTCGCGACCGTTCTTGCGCCGTCGAGCGCCGATCCGATCTGGCGAGCCCCAGGGGCGGCCTGATTCAGAAATTGTTTGCCGATGTCCGTCAGGTCGACGCCGGCAGGATGACGGCGGAACAGCTGAGCGCCGATCTCATCCTCGACATCACGGATGCGGCGGCTGATCGCCGACTGCTCAACGCCGAGATCTTGTGCCGCGCGCCGGAAGCTGCCGCTTTCCGCGGCGGCGATGATGTAGCGCACATGGCGCAGCTCGATCTTCGATCTCGGCACGATGGTTCCCCATGATGCAAAGGTCTTTGCAAACGTAGCCCCGTCAGCCCCCGAGAACTGTTCCGATCAGATTATGGGTCTTCTCCGTCTCCTCGCTACCGTCGCCCACGAAAACCTTAAGTGACACACATTCGACTGTTGCTACGTCGCTAGCGGACTTCCGGATCGCAACTCGCTGGTGCACCCAGTAAATGGTGCGTGATCTGAACAGCGCAATTACGGCGCGGAAACCGTGCGGCGGGTCGTGCCGATTCTGGGGGCTGACGGATGTCCGGCCTCGCTTTCAGGGCTGAAAACGACCCGCCGATTTCTACGCCAGAGCCCGAAATTGCCGCACGCCACTCGGGAGGGACTTCCGGCATCGGCGCCTATCATTCTCAATCGCCAACGCAAGCCGCGAAGGAGATTGGGTATGGTCCAAAATGAGCCTTTGGAAATCAGGAAGACCATCCGGCGGCACCAGCTGCGCGAGATGGTGCCTCTGGCCGACAGCACGATTTACGAAATGGAGCAGCGCGGCGAATTCCCGCGCCGCTTCGCGCTGTCGCCGCGCTGCATCGTCTGGGATCTCGCCGAGGTCCACGCCTGGTTGCTGGCGCGGCGCGCGAAGCCGATCCAGCGCGCACAGCATCCCGACGTCACCAAGCGCAAGTCCCGCCCGGTCAAAGGGCAGGATCAAGCGCGATAGACGGCATGGCTGTCGGCAGCAGGGTCGGAACATACTTCCGGCCCTCGACCCAGGCATCGACGGTGTCAGCCCATTCCTGCATCATGTGGCGACGCTGAACCTCATATTCAGCCTTGTTGTAGACGCCGCGTGATGAACGCCCGTCCTCGTGCGCCAGGCACTTTTCGATCCAATCGCGGTTGAAGCCCAGCTCATTGAGCAGCGTCGAGCCCGTGCGGCGTAAGTCATGGACAGTGAACGGCTCCAGCGGCAGCCCCTCCTTCTTGGCCTGTTCGACGACAGCGTAGGTGACCCGGTTGAAGGTCGCCCGCGACATCGGCGCGTCCGCGTCGTAGCGGGACGGCAGCAGATACCTTGAATTGCCGGCGCAGGTCTTGAGCGCGATCATGATGTCGAGGGTCTGCCGGCACAGGTAGACATTGTGCGGCTTTGATCGCTTCATGCGTTCCTTCGGGATCGTCCAGACTGCGTTTTCGAAATCGACCTCATCCCAGACCGCGTCCTGTAATTCGCTCTTCCGGACCATGGTGAGGAGATAGAGCTTCATGCCGAGGCGGATCGTCGGCAGCGTCGCGACATGCTCGAGCTGCTTGAGCATGATGCGGATCTCGGTGGGCGACAGCGCCCTGTCCTTCGGCGTGAAGGTGGCGATCGAAGCAGGTCCAACATCATCGGCCGGGTTTGCGACCTTTTCGCCGTGGAGAATGGCGAACGCGTAGATTTGCTTCAGGATATCTCGCACATGGATGGCCGTCGCCGGCGCACCCCGTTCCACGATCTTGGCGCAGTGGGCGCGCAGGTCATCAGGCGTGATCTCGGTCAGCAAACGGTTGCGCCAGACCGGCTTGAGTTCGCGCTCGAAGATGGCGCGGCGCATGGCGCGCGTGCTGTCGGCCATCGGGGCACCCGTCAGCCACTTCTCGCCGAACTCACCGAAGCTCTTGGCTTCCTTGATCCTGCGCTTCTCCCGCTGCTTCTCGATGGCAGGTGACCGCCCTTCGGCGATCATCCGTTTCGCGTCCAGGCACAGTTCGCGGGCCCGGGCGAGTGAGATCCCATCTCGGGCGTACTTACCAAGATGGACGGTCTCCCGCCTGCCGTTCAGCCGATAGTCGAGCCTGAACGAGATGCCGCCTGTCGGCGCGACACGCACATACATGCCGTCACGATCGGTCACCTTGTACATTTTAGCTTTTGGTTTCAGGCACTTGAGTGCTGCGTCCGTCAACATTTTGGCCTCCTCGCGGAAAAAGGACCGTCACGCGGTTTTTGGAGGCTTCTGGCGGAGAAATCCTTTTACCTTCAGCATTTTAGGCCGAAAAAGTACCGTCATTCGCCTCGGTCGCTCTGACGGTACTTTCGATTTTCCGGATGATCAACGGGGTGCGGGTCCGTCACCAGACACGACAGAGGC
>WPCK01181602.1_pt1 | contig 10511 bp, 1 predicted proteins | sample 5399851 | NCBI WGS metagenome assembly WPCK01 (sample SAMN12869471, study PRJNA574797) | sludge metagenome | isolation source: wastewater treatment of pH11 | place: China:Beijing | collected 2019-05-20
AGCGTGGTGTTCAAACCAAGAAACGCAAATCGGTTACCCAGGTCGCCAAAAAGAAAACAACTCAGCGAAATAAGACAGCCTTGGTCGTGGTTGGTGCATCCGAACACAATTTGCAAGATGTCACGCTTGAACTTCCGCACCATCAAATGACGGTATTTTGTGGCCCAAGCGGCAGCGGCAAAAGTTCGATGGCCATGGATACGATCTATGCGGAAGGTCAACGCCGATACGTCGAAAGCCTGAGCTCCTACGCGCGGCAGTTCGTGGGACAAATGCCCAAGCCGCATGTCGAGAAGATCGAAGGCCTTAGCCCGGCGATTTCGATCGAACAGAAAAGTGTGGCCCACAATCCGCGAAGCACGGTCGGTACCGTGACCGAGATCTACGATTACTTTCGCGTGCTAATGGCTCGGCTGGCACAACCCCATTGCCCGACCTGCGGTATCCCGGTATCGAGGCAGTCGGCAGACGACATCATTGGTCATTTACTTGCCCATGCCGAAGGCACACGGCTGGTCATCACCGCGCCCGTAATTTGGCACGCGAGCATCGAACCCGAACAGTTCTGGCAAGAACTTCGCAGAGTGGGCCTTGTGCGAGTTCGAGTCAATGGGCGAACGTACCCGTTGGAATCGCCGCCAGAATTGTCGTTTACCGCGAAGTATGACATTGAAGCGGTGGTCGATCGCGTGACGATATCGCCGTCGGAACGAAGCCGAATTGCCGAGAGCGTGGAGCTAGCGCTTTCATTAGGCGTCGGCAATTTGATCGCCCTTGAGCCGCGCGACGGCGTCGACGAGCAACATTGGAACGCCGTTCGCCACAGCCAGCATCTCGCCTGTCGGCAGTGCGGTCACAGCATGTCGACCCTGACGCCACATTCGTTCTCGTTCAACTCGCCTTTGGGTTGGTGTGCCGATTGCGAAGGCCTTGGAACACAGACTGGCACAAGCCCAGCGTTGATCGTCGACTCGCAAAGGTCGCTCAACCAGGGTGCTATTCATGTATGGCCAATTGCCCACGATCGCGACTCGGGCCAGAGGACGGAGACTGAATTGGCGATGCCGCTGCTGGCGTCGATGTGCCGAGGTGTCGGCATCCCAATGGACGTTGCCTTCGACCAGCTCAATGCTGGCCAACGTCGTATGATTTTCTACGGGACAGGTGAGCGATGGTTTGAAGTCGAAAGCGTCAAGGGAGTGCGGTTCGAATTCCAATGGAAGGGGCTGTTTCCGTCGCTCGAGCAAGCGGCCAGACTTAGCCCGCATCTGCGAAATAAACTTGCGCCCTTTGTGGCCGAAGTCAATTGTTCGGCGTGCGATGGCTCAAGGCTGAACGCCGATGCATCGGCTGCAAAATTTCGTGCTCTCACGATGGGCGACTATTGCAGCGGAACGATTCAATGGCTGCACCAACAAGTCAGCTCATGGAAGCTAACCGCGCGGGAGCAGGAAATCGCCGGCGAGCTGGTGCGTGAAGTCAAGTCACGCACGCAGTTTTTGCTCGACGTAGGTTTGAACTATCTGAGTCTATCACGAGCCGCCAACACGCTCAGCGGTGGCGAATCGCAACGAATCCGGCTTTCGAGTCAGCTAGGCAGCGGATTGAGCGACGTTTTGTATGTGCTCGATGAACCGACGATCGGCCTGCATCCTCGCGACAACGAGCGGCTTGTTGGAGCACTCCACAAACTCCGCGATCTGGGCAATACCCTGATCGTCGTCGAGCACGATCGCGATGTAATCGAGTCGAGCGATCGGCTGGTCGACTTTGGTCCAGCAGCGGGTCGCAACGGTGGTCATGTGGTCGCCAGCGGTCCACCCCAGAAGGTGGCGCGGTCCAAATCAAGCGTTACCGGTCCCTATTTGACCAACCAACAAAAGATCTCAATTCCAGCGGTTCGACGTACCGGCGATTTGGGTTGGATTCAGCTTCGCGGCGCGCGAGCCCACAACCTCAAAGCCATCGACGTCGATTTTCCTCTTGGCAAGTTGACGGTCGTGACGGGGCCAAGCGGGAGCGGAAAGAGCTCGCTGGTCACCGATGTCCTCTATCCCGCTCTCAGCCGTCGTTTGGCTCAACAGTCCGGAAGAAAGAGCCTCTGCGATTCGATCAGCGGATTGGGTCTGGTCGACAAGATCATCCGAGTTGACCAAAGCCCGCTGGGGTCAAATCCCAGTTCGACTCCCGCGACTTATACCGGAGTCTACGATTTGATCCGACAACTGTTTTCGCAGTTGCCAACCGCGCGAGCCATGGGCTATACGCCTCGCCAATTTTCATTCAACGTGCCCGGTGGTCGATGTGAGAAATGCGAAGGCCATGGACAATTGAGAATCGAAATGCACTTCTTGCCCGACGTGTGGGTTCCTTGCGATTCCTGCCACGGTCGACGATTCACCGAGGATACTCTGTCGGTCCAGTATCACGGGAAAAACATTCATCATGTGCTCGAAATGCAAGCCGGTCAGGCTCTGGAAGTCTTCGGTAATATTCCGAAAATTCGCCGCGTGCTGAAAACTCTGGTCGACGTCGGCTTGGACTATCTAGCACTTGGGCAAAGCGCACCGACGCTTTCAGGCGGCGAAGCTCAGCGCGTCAAACTTGCCGCCGAGCTCTGTCGACCGGATACCGGAAAGACATTCTATTTGCTCGACGAACCGACGACCGGTTTGCACTTCTCGGACATCGCGAAGTTGCTTGAAGTCATTCAGCGACTGGTCGATCTAGGCAATTCCGTAGTGGTCATCGAGCACAATCTGGATGTCATCAAATCGGCCGACTGGCTTATCGATCTCGGGCCCGAAGCCGGCACCGACGGCGGTCAACTCGTGTTTGCCGGAACGCCCGAAGATTTAGTTCAGCATTCAAAGGCTAGCCAGCCAAGGTCCGGCAAGAGCAAGAGAGCGGCTGCCGAAAAGAGTAATAAATTGCGGAGCTACACGGGCGAGGCTCTGGCTGCGTTTTTTGATTCCGCGCAGTACGCCCAACGGGAAAAGTACGACGCTCGTACGGCTCTGGTGAGGCAAGACGGCGACCTCGAACTTGACCAAATTGGACGCGATACGCCGCTTCCGTGGCAATCCGACGGCCGACGTTGGCACTGCGTCGATAGTACGGACCGGGCGGGCAATCCAATTCGTTGGGATCGACGCTTGCTAGTCAAGGTCATCGAGAAAATCGAAAGCATCGACGGTTTTGCGCCGGTCCATTGGGAAAATCGCAGCATCGTCGAAGTCTCCGGGCCGGTCAAAAGTCATGGCTGGTTTCTGCACGCGATCACCGCCGAAACGTGGCTGCTCAAACTCAAGTTCCGTTTCCCCAAGCGGTCCTTCAAAAAGGCTGAATTGGAATCGCTTGTCAAATTGCCAACGCTCAATCAAATGGAAGATGTTCAAGCCTATGGCAATGAACCACGAATTCGAGCTAGGTCAGATGGAAATTGGGCCGAGTTGGAGCTGCGACCTTTCCGGTTGGACGAAATCGATCAACCCGCGTTTTGGAATTGGCTTGAACGGGCTGCCCACCGGTTCCTCGGCAAGCCGATCCAAGACGGCACCGCGCAGTCCGAATTGATCGATGGCAACGGCGACAGCGATCCGAGTCCGGCCAATGGCGATTCAGATTCGAAGCTGAAGAGTCCTTGGCAGATCCTCAAGCAGCGATGGCACTCGCTTCGTAAAGGCTTTCCGCCTGGCAAAAGCGTCGTTTGGCCCGCTGAGACTTTAAGCGTCTTTATTCAGTCGGTCCACCAGTCCGCAGCTGGCGGTTATTGGCGGTGGGATGAACCCACTTCGGCGCGATACGTTTTGCCTGGCCAAAAGGATGCCTGGATCGTCCTGCATACGAAACGTCCCGAAGGCCTAATCGCGGTCCTGCATGGCCCGAAAGGCTTCGATTCGAGCCAGTTCGAAGATGCGCTGCCGGTTCGTTTGCATATCACTTCGCGGGGTGACAATCGCGAACTCGTCCAGATGGCTTTTACCGATTTGAACCAACCCCGCGACCCTAACGTGCGAAAGCTCCTTTCCATGCATGCCCGGCTGTGCTGTTCCAGGCAGGGGGTGGATTAACGCCAAGCCGACTACCCGAATTTGACCTGGATGTGACGCATTCCAAGGACAAATTGCCGTTCAAAATGGGCACATTTTTGTAGCTTGAAGTACAATGGTCGATGGCTTGCCCTAAAGACTGTCTCGGCGGCGCCTCTTAGTTTTTCCAAGTTTGTTTTGGTGAGTATCGGTATGTTGAATTTTCACGAACGAATCGGCGGACACAGGCGGATCGCAGACCATCGACGCCGAAGACTCAATATCGAGCGACTCGAGGATCGACGACTCTTGGCAGTCACCATCGCTCAGAACCTGTGGACGGAACCATCGGATACGGCGATTGCAGACGTCGATGGCGGAGTCAGCTACTTAACGGCCAACAACTATGATTTGCTTCGCCTCAACCGCGATTCACTCCAATCGGCGCTATTGGCTGCTCCGCTCGAATTCACCGCTAGCAACGATTCGGTCACGATTGAACTGCCCAACAACCGTGGAAGTGTTGAGCAATTTGAAGTTGCTTACTCGCCAATCTACGCAGCAGGCTTTGCGGAAGAATTTCCGGAGATTCGTACTTATGTGGGCCACAGCCTTAGCGATCCTTCGACGATCGCGCGATTCGGCATGACCTATTTGGGATTTCACGCGTCGGTGCATTCCCCGTCCGGCAGCTACCAGATTCGACCTTACTATTACAATGGCGCTGGGGATCTGTACGCAGTCTATTCATCGTATCAGGTCGATCCATCCATTGCCCAATTGCCACTGCGCTCCATTCCATTAGATGAATTGATCCAATCGGAAGATGATCAAGATGCTGGCGCCGATTCGGGCCAATCCGAACAGTCGCCTACGACTGATGACTCCAGTGGCGGCCAAAATATTCTTTCGAACGATTCGGGGTCGGGCAGTAACACTCTATTGCAACGACCGTCGGGAACGAATTTACGGGTTTACCGAATCGCCATTTCTGCCAACCGTGATTACGCGTCCAGGGCAGGCGGTACGATGGAATCAGTGCAGTCGTCCATCGTCGCTCTTTTAGATCACGTTAATTTGGCGACTGAAAACGACCTTTCCGTCCGATTGGAACTGATTGCCAACAACGACCTGTTGACCTTTTTAAGCTCTGCGACGGATCCGTTCACACGCAATAGTCTGGGTGCAAACCTAGATGAGAATCAAGAGCTGATTGACCAAGTGATTGGTAGCTCGAATTATGATATCGGTCACGTCCTAATTGGCATCGACCAGGGTGGGTTGGCCGCTACTCCGTCATTGGGATCGGACTTCAAGGCGGCTGCTGCGAGTTCTGGACCTCCGGGTGACTACTTAGACGGCGTCGCGGCCCACGAAATGGGACACCAGATGGGAGCCAACCATACGTTTTCCGGAATCTTTGGCGGATGCTCCGGAAATGGCAACGAAGGTACTGCCGTCGAACCGGGAAGCGGTTCAACGATCATGTCGTACGCCGGCTTGTGTTTTTCCGACGATATCGAATCGGAATTGACTGAAGCGAATTTTTACTACCACAGCACCAGTATCGAAGAGATTTTCTCATATCTGGATGACGAAGTGCCGACGGTTGGTACTCGGATTTCCACCGGCAACGTCAATCCGACCGTCCAGGTCTTGGCTACCGGCAACTTGATCATTCCCGCCAACACGCCGTTCTTGCTCGAAGCCAAAGGCTATGATGTCAACAACCCACAAGACCTGACCTACTCCTGGGAGCAAACCGATGCGGGCGTTTTGAAGTCTTTGGCTTTGGGCGACACTGGCCGTGGGTCAATCATTCGTTCGATACCTGCTACGCCAAGCAGCACACGCTATATTCCCCGGTTGAGTGACTTGGCCAATGGCACCACGACTCGCGGTGAGATTCTGCCGACCACGACTCGCAGATTGAATTTTCGGGTGACCGCTCGCGACAATTTCGGTGGAGCTGGCGCGACAAACACGGATGATCTCCCGATTATCAGCTTCGATAACGGAAAATTGTTTTCAGTCACGTCTCCTACCGAAACCGGCTTGCAATGGGAGGGTCTGACAGAACAGACTATCCGGTGGGATGTCGCGGAAACGAACCTCTCGCCGATCGACGCTTCGGAAGTTTCAATTCTGTGGTCGACCGATGGCGGATTGTCGTTTCCCTATGTGGCTGCTTTGAGAGTGCCTAACTCGGGCCGAGCATCCATCTTCGTGCCAAATATTACCACCAACCGCGGACGGTTTATGATCCGAGCCTACGATAATATTTTCTTCACAGTGTCCACGACGGATATCGCGGTGCAAGCGGCTCAATTGGCGGTAGTCGTCGCCCCGACTTCGACGCAGTACCGCGAAAATTCACCGCCCGTAGCAATCGCCAGCCAATCGGTGGCCACTGTGGCGGAACGATTGTCGGGGCTCATCGTGACCGTCTCGATGCAGTCCGGCGATCAAATTGGCGACCGCATTTTGATCATGGAGGATGATTCGATCGGTGTCCTAAACGACCAATTGTTTTTCAATGACGTTGCCGTAGCCAGCGTGATTCCGACCGACAGCGGTCTGTTTCTACAGTTCAACGCGAATGCGACTCTGCCCATCTTGGAGTCTGTGCTTCGAAGCTTTGGGTTCGCCAATTCCACGGACAACCCTGGCAACACGACTCGCCAAGTGGAAGTGACAGTCGGGCATCTCATACGGCAGTTGATCGAGATCGATGTCCAACCGGTTAACGACGCTCCGGTCATTGCGCCGGCGGTGTTGCCAACCATTCTCGAAGACACTACCGAGATCACCGGCAGAACGGTCAGCGAATTATTCGGCGAATCATTTAGCGATCCGGATCAAGGTGCATCCCTTAGCGGAATCGCCGTCGTAGGCAATCCTCGAGATGCCAGGCAAGGTGCCTGGTATTATTCAACGGGCTCAGTGTGGGCACCCATCGGAGTTGTGGATGATGTGGTATTTCAATTGGTGTTGCCGCCCGAAGCACGCCTCGGCTTCTTGCCACGCACCGATTACTTCGGGACGCCCGACCCATTGCGCATCCGAGCATTGGACGACACGTACACCAGCAGCTTCAGTAGCGTTCTGGATGACGAGAACGGCGGCGAGCAGCGCGTTTACTTCCGAAGCGAACAGCTTACGACGATTTCAGAAGATACCGTTGAGCTTTCCATCGAAATCCTTAACGTGAACGATCCACCGTTTGCTAATGTCTCAAGAGTGGTCATTGAGATTTTCCAGGATCAACCGATCGATCGACAGATCTCGGAAGACCTGTTTGGCGACACGGATTCAACATTCACGCTGGGATTGGCCGGGACCGACGGGTCCTTTATCCCGAGTTGGCTATCGTTCGACCCCGAAACGCGGGTGTTGGCTGGTACGCCTGGCAACGCGGACGTCGGAACATATCAGCTTGCACTTGAGGCCTTTGATGGCCAGTTTACTGCGACCATACCGCTGGCCATTACCGTGGTCAACGTCAACGATGCGCCGGTCGGCGTGCGCTACGTTGCGATGCCCGTGCTAGAAAATGTTTCGGAAGTCCAAATTGGAACGTTGTATGCCACCGACCCCGAAGGTGATTTGGTCACATGGACTTCGTCGGATCCTCGCGTTACGATCCAGGGTGACCAGGTCTTACTGGATGCCGCAATCGATTACGAAACCGTACAGTCGTTCCCTGTGACGTTTGTGGGGACGGACAGCGGTGACCCAGCATTGTCGGCCGCGTTGGACGTGACGATCGAGATCGTCGATGTCAACGAATTCTATCCGCAACTTGTCGGCGAAACATTCACGATCCTATCGGGCACCGCCGCTGGAACGTTGGCGACTCAGGTTGACGCACCGGATGGTGATACGCTGCAAACGGTTCGCTTCCGCCTGGTAGATGGCGACGTGGATGCATTTCAACTGGACCCCGTGAGCGGTGACTTGACGTTCGTCGTCGATGCCGATGCCAATATCAAGGCGGAATATAAGGTGTTCATCGAGGCTTATGACAATGGCGTTCCTCAACGAGCTAAGGCTGCCCAGTTCGTCGTCCAAGTAACGCCGCTCAATGAGTTTCCCCCAATTCTCAACGCCAATCAGCGACTCACTTTTGCCGAAAACCTCGGATCTGGCGCGGAAGTTGGTCAAATCATCGCCTCGGACGCGGATGGCACACCTCTTGAATATAAAGTCATTGAAGTGGTCGGCGGACAACTTGACTGGGTCACGGTGGATAGCAACACTGGAGTTCTGAGAGTGACTTCCGCAGCCGGCTTCGACTTTGAAAGCGGTGTCCAATACGCGGTTCGCGTGCGGGTCACTGAGACGATCGAGCCAGGGCGTTCCGTTGAAATGCTTATCCCGATCACTTTGTCCGACGCGAACGATCGGCCCAGCCGCCTCGAGCCGACTACGATTTACACCTCGCGCACGGGGGCGACCGGTTCGCCAATCACGGTAGTCGACCAAGATTTGTCGACGTCCGGCTATACGCTCAGCACAGTCGATCCACGCTTTGAATTCCGCGACGGCGTATTCTCGCTGCGGCCAGATTTTTACTTCGACGCCTCCTTGGCCGGTACAACGACATCGACTACCGTTCATGTGGTCGATCGTGCTGACCCGTCGAGCTTTGTGGACTTAAACTTGACGGTTCAGATCGTACTTGGGCGGGCTTGGCAGAACCCGGTCAATGCTCGCGATGTGAACCGTGATGGACGCGTTTCACCACAGGATGCGCTGATCGTCATCAACGAACTCAATGCCGAGCGGTTGCGGCAACTCACAATTCCTCGGCCTTTCGACCAACTTGACCTACCCGATTTCGATTCGAACGGCGACGATCGCATTAGCCCAATCGATGCGCTGCTGATCATCAATTTCTTGAACGGTTCAAGTCAAGCAGAAGGTGAGTCGCCCAGCGCGGAAGGCGAATCGACGCTGGGGGTTCGCGATTCAAGTCTCTGGCTTTCCGCCTACATGGAACTCGAAAACGAGCGACGTAGGCGGTAGTTGATATAAAGGGTTTGTTCAGTGGCCCAATTCGCCTTGGCCCTGACGCGAAAGCTTTATTCGCCCTTATCGGCCCAGGCATTTCGCCATAAAACCATATCCGATTTGGCCTTAAAGAGACCTGACCCATTTCCAGTTCAACATCATGCTGAACGACACGAATATTTTTGCTGGAATGGGAGCCATCGTGCATGCGGGCGGAGTCGCCTTTCGGGTTTGGGCACCCCATGCGATTTCAGTTAGCGTGATCGGCAGTTTCAACGACTGGCAACCCAACGAAGCTAGCGAAATGACATCCGAAGAGGGCGGTTGTTGGTACGTGAATTGCGCGCACGCCAAAGTCGGTGACCAATACAAATTCCGAGTCAAGAATGCGGACCAGCATTATGACCGCATCGACCCTAGGGCTCGTGAAGTCACCAATTCAGTAGGCGTAGGAGTCGTGTCTGACGAACGTTTCGATTGGCAGGGCGATGATTTTCAGATCGCCAATTGGAATGAACTGGTGATTTACGAAATGCATGTGGGTACGTTCAAACGCAGCCAACCTGATCGTCCAGGCGATTTCGACGATTTGATCAGCAAACTGGACTACCTGCGCGAACTTGGCGTCAATGCTCTGAAAGTCATGCCGATTGCGGAGTTTGCCGGAGATGTTTCCTGGGGCTACAATCCGGCTCATATTTTTGCTGTTGAGTCTGCGTACGGCGGTCCGTCGCAGTTCAAACGTTTCGTTCTCGAAGCACACCGGCGGGGCTTGGCCGTCATTCTCGATGTGGTTTACAACCACTTTGGCCCTTCAGACTTGGACCTGTGGCAATTCGACGGCTGGTCCCAGAACGGTAAAGGTGGCATCTACTTTTACAACGACCATCGATCCACGACGCCTTGGGGCGATACGCGCCCCGACTACGGACGTGGTGAGGTGCGGACCTACATCCGCGACAACATCATGATGTGGCTGGAAGAATTTCGCATCGATGGACTCCGGTTTGATATGACCCTGTTTATTCGTACGATTGACGGCTCCGTCGAAATACCCGAAGGCTGGGGATTGACGCAGTGGCTCAACCGCGAAGTCCATGCAAAATTTCCACGAGCAATCACGATTGCCGAGGATCTGCAGAACAACGCATATCTGACTAAGCCCGAGAGCGAAGGCGGTGCTGCATTCTCTTCTCAATGGGATGCAAAATTTGTCCATCCCATACGCAACGTATTGACTCAACAGGAAGATAAGCACCGCGATATGAACGAAGTAGCCACCGCGCTCGGCCATTGTTACAACGGCAATCCTTTCCAACGGGTGGTCTACACCGAGTCGCATGATGAAGTGGCCAATGGCAAATCCCGCGTGCCCAGCGAGATCGACGAGAATACGGGTCGAGGTCGTTATCCGGAGAAGTTGGCCATGCTAGGAACATCGATCGTGCTCACAGCCAGCGGCATTCC
>WPCK01008990.1_pt1 | contig 10504 bp, 9 predicted proteins | sample 5399851 | NCBI WGS metagenome assembly WPCK01 (sample SAMN12869471, study PRJNA574797) | sludge metagenome | isolation source: wastewater treatment of pH11 | place: China:Beijing | collected 2019-05-20
CTTCAGCAAATTCAGGAGCAATACCCTAAAATCTATGCTCATTCCATGGCGTCTACAGCTGTACTTGAAAAAGAATTGAATCGTGATATCCCAGAAGATGAAATTGGATATCTAGCTTTACATTTTGGGGCAGCAATTGAACGTTATAAGCAAAAAGAAAAAATTCAGATGAACCTTGTCATGGGTGTTGTCTGTGCCAGTGGTATAGGGATTTCAAGTTTGCTTTCCAGCCGGTTAAGAACTTTGTTTCCTGAAGTTAAGGAAATTATTCCTTTGTCTGTAGATGAGGTTGAACTGCGCATTGAAAGTATTGATATCCTGGTTAGTACAATTGCTCTAAAGCAGTTTAAAGATTACATTTATATTCATCCCTTGCTCTTACCACAGGATGTGGATCGAATTAAACAAAGACTGGCTCAAGTTCGACTGAGTAAATCATCAAAGGCGGTTAAGAAAGAAAAGTCAACAGCTGAGGTTCTTCATGATCTGGCAGTTCTTAACGCTTATTTGCAAACGATCCTAACTTCTTTGAAAGTGCAGGAGATAAACGAAAGCAATAACTGGCATCGAATGGTTCAGGAAATCTGTGAAGACATGTATCCTGATGTAGAACAGGCAAATTATCTTTATAATCAGATACAACGAAGAGAAGCGATGGGTACGCTGTGGCTTGATGACATTAAGTTAATCATACTTCATACAAAAGTCAGTATGAGTGATGAGCCGAGAGTCCGATTCTACGTGCCGATTCAGATGATCCAAAATCATCTGAATCAACAGGCAAATGTCGTATTATGTATGGTTACGCCAACGAAATATAGTAAAGAAGCGAATCCGCTGCTATCACTCATCAGTTCTTCAACATTACAGAGTGAGGAGCTGAGAGCGGCGATTGTTTCACAAGATAAACAGCAGATGAAAGAAATCACAGAACAGATTTTACTGGATTGGTTTAAAACTGAGTCGGTTCAACGATTGTCCAAAACATAAGGAGGCTAAGCATGAAACTACCAATATTTAAGAAAAAGAATGAAAAGCCATTGCCCATTTTAAAAAAGGAGAATATTCAGTTTATATCTTCTGCAATGAGTGAAAAACAAGCCATTGATTATCTTGGGCAACAAATGCTTTCATCAGGATATATTGAAGAGAAGTACATCCAGGGGATGCATCAGCGTGATGAATCACTTTCGGTGTTTGTGGGTAACTATCTGGCGATACCTCATGGTGAATTTGAGTATAAGGAAGCGATTATTCAAAGCGGTATTGCTGTGCTAGTATTTGAAGAAGCGATTCTGTGGCATGGTCAACCTGTTCACTTTGTTTGTGCCCTTGCGGGCAAAGGGGATGAACACATGAAAATCTTAAGTAATATTGCAACTATTTTCTCGGATGAAGATGAGGTTTTGCAACTACTTCGTACGGGTTCGGTGGATAAGGTGTACCATGCATTTAATTCAGGTGGTTTATCATGAAGGTCATTACGATAACGCTGAACCCTTCTCTTGATAAGACGTATCTGGTTCAGGGGTTATTGCCCGGGAAATTGAATCGGGTTCAAACCGTCTTTGAGGATGCGGCAGGGAAGGGAATCAATGTTTCCAAAAACATTCAATCCTGGGGATTTCAGAGTGTGGCTCTTGGATTTCTGGGTGGCTATGTGGGTCGTCGTATGGAAGAGCTGCTTGATCAGGTGATTCAATGTGATATGGTTCAAGTTGAGGGAATTACTCGCATTAATATTAAAATTAAAGATGAAATAACAGGGGATCTAACCGAAGTCAATGAACCTGGGCCAAGTGTAGGGGTTGAGGACATTGAAAAACTTGTATTTAAACTGAAAGATGCCATTGGACCAAATGATATTGTCGTCATATCCGGAAGTGCACCCAAAGGTGTGGAAACATCACTTTATCAGCGGTTGGTTGATGAAGCTAAACAGAAAGGTGCATTTGTGGTTCTTGATGCAGATAAAGGCGCTTTTATACAAGGCGTGCAGGCAATACCAGGAATGATTAAGCCCAATGAGGTTGAAGTTCAGTGGGCTATGGAAAAACAAGAACCATGCACATTAGAACAACTTATCGCATTCGGGACATCAAAAATCCAAAATGGAGTTGAATGGGTAGTGATTTCACGGGGAAAAGATGGAGCCATCTTTATGGATAAAACACAAACGCTGATTGGTAAAGGTCTGAAAGTGGAAGTGAAGAGTCCGATTGGGGCAGGGGATGCGATGGTATCGGGCATGATCTTTGGTAAGTGTAGTGGTTGGGATTTTGAATCAACATGTAGATTTGCCATGGCTGCTTCGGTTGCAACCGTAGTTACTGATGGGACCAAAACAGCTGATTTAGAGATAGTAAAACAGTGGATTGAACAAATTCATTTAGAAAGGTGGAATTAAAATGAAAACAAAAGGCGTTCGATTATATGGTGTAGATGATCTTCGTTTGGAGGAGTTTGAGCTTCCAGAGATTAAAGAGGATGAGATTCTGGTTCGTGTCATAAGTGATAGTGTTTGTATGTCCACATATAAAACGGTTAAACAAGGGAAAGCACATAAACGTGTTCCTCAAAATATCGATACCAACCCGATTATTATTGGCCATGAGATGGCTGGAGATATCGTCAAAGTTGGGAAGAAATGGGCTCATCAGTTTAAGCCTGGTCAAAAGTGGTCGCTTCAACCTGCACTGAACTACAAAGGATCTCTGGCTTCCCCAGGGTATAGTTATGAGTTCTTTGGTGGTGCAACAGAATACACAGTGATTCCTCAGGAAGTGATGGAACTTGGCTGCTTATTACCATATGAAGGTGATAGTTTTTTTGAGGCGTCACTTGGAGAGCCAATGTCATGCATCATTGGTGCTTATCGTGCAAACTATCATACGAATAAAACAAATTATGAACATAAGATGGGGATTAAACCGGGTGGAAGTATGATGATTATGGGCGGTTGTGGGCCTATGGGATTGGGAGCTGTGGATTATGCGCTTCAACTTGAAAATCCACCAAAGGTAGTAGTGGTTACAGATGTTACTGAAGAACGAATTGCACGTGCCAAGGAGGTCTTACCCGAATCAAAAGCTAAAGAGATTGGAATTGAACTCATCTATGTAAATCCTAAATCACTTGAAAATGAACTAGAAGATTTGCGTAGGTTTTCAGGGAAAGATGGTTATGATGATATCTTTGTATATGTTCCTGTGGCATCTTTGGTTGAACAAGCAGATCAGTTGCTGGCATTTGATGGCTGTCTGAACTTCTTTGCAGGACCCACAGATAAAAATTTCAGTGCAAAAATTAATATGTACAATGTTCACTACATTAACACACATATTATGGGTTCAACAGGAGGGAACAATGATGACCTTCTAGAAGCTCTTGATTTATCCGCAAAAGGTAAAATCAATCCAAGTCTGATGGTTACCCACATTGGCGGTATAGACGCAGTCGTTGATACCACGATGAATTTACCGTTTATTCCTGGAGGGAAAAAACTGATTTATACTCATGTGAATCTGCCACTAACAGCAATCGAGGATTTTAAGGAATTGGGTAAGACAAGTCCACTGTTCAAAAAATTGGATGAGGCTACTGCCAAAACGGCAGGATGCTGGAACAAGGAAGCTGAGAATATCTTGCTTAATCACTTTGGTGTAACCATATAATATAAATAGCACAGAAAAAAGGACAGATGATAACATCGGTCCTTTTTTTGTCTGGGTTTGAATGAGCAGGTGCGAAATGCTCATTCGAATATAACAACGCAACGTGTCTTAAGGAGGAAAACGTAGCGTTAGTTAACTGAGTAAAGCTGGTATGTATCCTGTGCAATTACAAGTTCTTCGTTGGTTGGAATAACAAATACCTTGATTTTTGAATCAACAGAGGAAATCTCAATCTCTTGTTTACGAAGAGAGTTTTTCTTATCATCAAGAGTGACACCAAATGCATCAGTTATGGAATCAATAATCAGTTTGCGGACGATCGATGAATTTTCTCCGATGCCGGCAGTAAATAGGATTGCGTCACATCCACCAAGTTGTGCAATATATGAACCGATGGTCATTCCCACCCGTTGTACATACATAGCACGTGCCAGTTCAGCTTGTTTGTTTCCCTGATTGATTGCCTCTTCAATATCCCGCATATCGCTGGAAACCTGAGAGATACCAAGGATTCCTGATTTTTTGTTACAGATGTCGGTAATCTTAACAGCAGATAACTCTTCTTTTTCTGCCAGATAAGCCATGATAGATGGGTCGATATCTCCACTGCGGGTACCCATCATGATTCCTGCCAGTGGGGTAAATCCCATGCTAGTGTTCACACATTCGCCATCCTTAACAGCAGAAAGCGATCCTCCATTGCCTAAGTGACAGCAAATTAATCGTCTTGACTGATCTTCACCAAGAATGCTGCGAGCACGTGAAGTAACATATAAATGTGAAGTTCCATGGAAACCGTACTTGCGGATTCGATACTTCTGATAATATTCAATAGGGATTGGATACATAAAGGATACAGGTTCCATCGATTGATGAAATGCGGTATCGAACACTGCAACTTGAGTCACATTCGGTAATAACTCCTTCATTACTCGATATCCAAGAAGATTGGCTGGGTTGTGCAAGGGAGCAAGATCGATTAGAGCTTCGATATCTGCTTCAACTTCGGCTGTAAAGAGTGCAGAATGCTTATATTTCTCGCCTCCATGAACAATGCGATGTCCGATTCCGGAAATATCATCTAAAGAAGAGATGACACCATGCTCAACCAAAAGTTTTAGGAGGATTTCGATAGCTACTTTATGATTCGGTAGCAAAACCTCATTTGTGTGCTTGACATTTTCCGATTCAAATGTGATGTTACCTACAGACTGACCAATTCGTTCAAAAAGTGCAGAACATAGCACTTTCTCTTCAGGCATTTGATACAGTTGAGCTTTACAGGATGAACTTCCAGAATTCAGTGACATGATGATAGACATAGGGTACCTACCTTTCGTTGTAGAAATTAATAATCAGATAAAAAAAATAAATAAAAAGAATAAAACAGCTAGTTTATACATATAAAGTTTAGCGAGTTTATCTCACTTCGTCAAGAGTAAAAACGAAAGTTGTAACCGTTTACAACTTTTTTGTTGACAACAAAGGGTGTTTCAAGTATTCTAAATGTGTAAGGTGAATCAGGTTTCATGTTTGAACAATGATTCACAAGATGTAAGTTCATATTGATACGAAAAAAGGAGATATGAAAATGAAAAAAGTTTACATTGTGAGTGCAAAACGAACAGCTATCGGAAGCTTTCTTGGGACGTTGAAACAAGTCAGTGCGGCAGATATGGCTGCGGCTTGTATCAAAGCTATCCTGGAAGAAACCAAGATAGATCCAAGTCTACTTGATGAGGTTGTATTAGGCAACATTTTGCCAGCAGGACAAGGCCAAGGCGTTGCACGTCAGGCAGCACTGAAAGCGGGTGTTGCGGTAAGTGTACCAGCCTATGGTATGAATATGGTTTGTGGAAGTGGTATGAAGACAGTCATGAGTGCGGTCGCTGATATTCGAGCGGGTGTTGCGGATATGATACTAGCGGGTGGAACTGAATCCATGAGTCAGGCACCACATCTGTTACCGAAAGATACACGGAACGGAATCAAGATGGGTGCATTTGAAGTGGCTGACCATATGCTAAAAGATGCGCTGCTCGATGCATTTGAAGGAACGCATATGGGGATTACTGCAGAGAATATTGTGGCTAAGTTTGGCTTTACCCGTCAGATGCAAGATGAGTTTGCGATAGCTTCTCAACATAAGGCTATTGCGGCAGTGGATGGTGGTAAGTTCAAAGATGAAATAGTCCCTGTAGAAGCCAAAGTAGGAAGAGATGTTGTGGTTTTTGATACAGATGAGTATCCAAACCGTAAAACAACATTGGAGAAACTTGGCACTTTACGTCCGGCATTTAAGAAAGATGGATCAGTTACAGCGGGGAACTCTTCAGGCATCAATGATGGTGCAAGTGTTATGTTAATTGCGAGTGAAGATGCTGTAAAGAAATATGGTTTAAATCCAATGGCTGAAGTGATTACCTTTGGACAAGGTGGTGTTGAACCATCCATTATGGGTTTAGGACCAACACCAGCCATTGCTATGGCTCTAAAACGTGCGAATTTAAAACTATCGGACATTGACCTGTTTGAACTGAATGAGGCTTTTGCGGCTCAATCATTGGGTGTTATCAAGGAAATCAGTGAAGAGCATGGAGTTGCTCAGGAAGAAATATTGAGTAAATGCAATGTGAATGGTGGAGCGATTGCTCTTGGACATCCGGTCGGAGCAAGCGGAAATCGCATTCTTACTACCCTTGTTCACGAGATGAAAAAAGGTGAGTATACATATGGATTAGCATCATTATGTATCGGTGGCGGCATGGGAACAGCCATCATTGTTAAAAAAGTGTAATTAAACAAAGGAGAACGAAGATGAAAAGACTTGAAGGAAAAGTAGCAGTCATTACTGGTGGCGCTCGTGGATTAGGACAGGCTATGGCCGAGTTATTTGCACATGAAGGTGCAAAGGTGATTGCGGCTGATATGGGCGATATGGCATATTCGGCAGAAAATGTTGAAGGATACACATTAAATGTAACTGACACGGTGGGTTGCAAGAAGTTCTTTGACGAAGTTGTTGAGAAGTATGGGAAAATTGATATTCTTGTTAATAATGCAGGAATCACAAGAGATTCAATGACACGCAAAATGACCGATGAACAATGGGATTTAGTCATAGATGTCAATCTTAAAGGTGTATTTAATCTAACACGTTATGTAGGTCCTCATATGCAAGCAAACGGTGGTGGTTCGATTATTAACATTTCATCTGTCGTCGGTGTATTTGGAAATATTGGTCAGGCCAACTATGCAGCTACAAAATCCGGATTAATTGGCCTTACGAAAACATGGGCGAAGGAATTTGCACTTAAGGGTGGAAATGTTCGTGTCAATGCGGTTGCGCCTGGGTATACAATGACAGATATTCTTAAAACAGTGCCTCAGGACTTGTTGGATGCATTTGCTAAGCAAACCATGCTTGGCCGCTTAGGTCAACCTGACGAAATCGCAAAAGCAACCCTGTTTCTAGCCAGTGAAGACGCAAGTTATATTACCGGTCAGGTGATTAGTGTGGATGGAGGTATGCGCCTATGAAGCAATACCCGGTCCAATTTCATACATGTGCCAACGGAGAAACATTAGCGTATCGTACAGCTGGGCAAGGTGAAAAGGCGTTAGTTCTTGTTCATGGAAATATGAGTTCGTCTGTACACTGGCAAACCACGATGGAGAAACTGGAGTCACACTTTAAGATGATTGCGGTCGATCTTCGCGGTTTCGGTGATAGTAGTTATATCAATGAAATCAATTCATTGCATGATTTTGCTTTGGATGTCATTGATTTACTGGATGCACTCCATGTAGAAACATGTGATTTACTCGGATGGTCAACAGGTGGTGGGATTGTTTTGGAGATGGCGGCAGATATGAAGGAAAGAGTATCTAAGGTAGTGGTACTTGATTCGGTCGGTCTTACCGGTTATCCGATGTTTAAAAAGGATGATAATTACCAACCGATTCTTAGCGAACTGATAACAACGAAAGAAGAAATTGCACAGGATATGGTCCAGGTAGTTCCGGTTCTTATGGCTTATCAGAACAATGACAAGAATATGATGAAAATGATCTGGAATGCAGTTATCTACAACATGAATCAGCCAAGTGAAGAGGATTATGAGCTTTATCTGGATGCCATGATGAAACAACGAAATCTTGTGGATGTGGATTACAGCCTGGTTCACTTTAATATGACGGATGATCATAATGGAGTGCGAGCTGGAAGTGGTCGGATGAAAGATATTACAGCAGATATCATCATTCTGCATGGGGAAAAGGATTTGGTTGTGCCCGTGTCCTATGCCTATGATATGAAACAACGTTTTGGTGATCAGGCTGAACTGGTGTTATTTGACCAGGTGGGTCACTCGGTTATCACAGATGATTTGGATTTGTTTATTAAGACGATTGTAGAGAAGTTAAGCTAAGGAGGTGCCCTCATGGGTAAAGAAGTCAATGTCGGAATTGTTGGGCTAGGGATGTATCTTCCTGAATCAACCATGTCCGCAAAAGAAATCTCCGATGCCACCCTTGGTGTCTGGAGCGAAGAGGCCATCACAAGCAAACTTGGAATTGTTCAAAAGTATATCCCGGGTGAACAGGATGGAACTCAGGAAATGGGGGCTTTAGCAGCATTGGATTGCTTAAAGAATACCGGTGTAGATCCAAAAGAGATTGATGTGATTCTCTGCTTTGGGGAGGAGTGGAAAGAGTATCCACTGACCACCTCGGCATTATATATTCAGGATCGTATTGGTGCAATCAATGCATGGGGTGTAGATGTTCAGAATCGCTGTTGTACATCCGTTACAGCGATGAAAATGGCTAAGGATATGCTAGTTGCGGATGATGAAATCAATTATGTTCTGGTCTGTGGTGGATATCGTAATGGTGATTTTGTAGATTATACAGATAAAAATATGTCGATGATGTATAACCTTTCCGCAGGAGGTGGTGCGATTCTTCTAAAGAAAAATCACAACAAGAACTTACTTCTCGGTTCACATTTGATTGCGGATGGTTCGATTTCCAGGACTGCCGGTGTAGAGATCGGCGGAACATGTCGCCCAATCAATAAAGAGAATGTGGATGAAGCATACAAGTCGCTTCGTTTAATGGATGCGGAGAAGATGAAAACCCGGTTGAATGCAGTATCAATGGATAACTGGATGACTTGTATCAATGAAGCATTTAGAAAATCAAACATCGATCGTAGCGAGTTGGGATATCTGGATATATTGCATATTAAACGCTCCGGTCATATCGGTATGCTTAAGGATTTGGGATTGGATGAGTCTCAGTCAATCTACCTTGAAGAATATGGACACATCGGTCAGGTAGATCAGATTTTATCGTTGAAACTTGGTCTTGAATCAGGTAAAGTCAAGGATGGTACAGTAGTCAGTATGATTGCGGCAGGTATTGGATATGTCTGGGCTGCAAATGTGATTCAATGGGGTGATGCAAAGTGAGTACCTTTATTCAAATCTTACTACGAAGCCTTGAATCAGGAAGTGTTTATGCACTTGCGGCTTTGGGTATCATTATTATTTATCGAACATCGAACATTACCAACTTTTCTCAAGGAGTAGTTGGGATGTTTAACACTTACGTAGTGACCTTTATCTTTATGAGAACAGGGGTTCCTCTCTGGATGGCAATTCTAGGTGGAGTTCTAAGTGCTATCGGATTTGGTCTATTAATTGATTTGCTTGTGATCAGACATACAAAGAAAGTTTCACCGGTAGCTAAACAGATAATCACGTTGGGCCTCATTATGGTGGTTCTTGGGGTAACTCCATTGTTCTTTGGGGTCGATCCTCTGAATTTACCAAGGCTAATTCAAAGTGGGAATATGACAATCTTTGGTGCCAATATCTCCTATAACGGATTGTTCAACATTATCTTTGGTCTGGTTGTCATGTTAATTCTGTTCTTCGTCTTACAGAAGACAAAAGTAGGGTTAGCGGTTCGAACCACAGCTTCTAATGAGTATACAGCTCGTTTGATGGGTGTTCCAACAAAAACCGTTACCATGGGTGCATGGGCAGTTGCTGGTGTTTTGGGTGTTCTTGCGGGTGTTATGATTGCGCCAACCACAACAGTTACACTAAATCTGATGGATGTTGTGCAGATTAATGCGTTGGTAGCATGTGTTCTCGGTGGCTTCCAAACATTCTATGGCCCTGTTCTTGGTGCGTATATTATTGGTGTCAGTCGTAATTTGCTTCTTGTCTATTATTCCTCTGAATGGGGTGGACAAGTTCTGTATATCTTAATCTTATTACTTCTTGTCGTTAGACCTTATGGATTAATTGGCAAAAAAGTAGTGAAGAAAGTGTAGGTGTTTTATGAGTCAAAAGAAAAAAAAGGCGTCAGAGAAAAACTTCAGGACGTATATCAAAAACCCCTACTTTCAGTTTATTGCATTTGGACTCATTTTGATGCTTGTTCCAACTCTGGCTAGCAACTTCCGATTCTTTAAAGTCGGTTATATCACGACGATCGGTGTATCACTTATTTATGCGATAGCCGCTCTTGGATTGAACGTTCTGCTCGGCTGGTCGGGACTGATTTCTCTGGGAACAGCAGGATTTATGGGTTTGGCAAGTTATCTTTCTGCCTATATTACCATAAATATGGGATTACCCTTTGAAGTAGCTATGTTGGCTGCGGTGCTTATACCGACCATCATAGGAATTCTTGTAGGTTTAATTTCATTAAAGATCGAAGGTTTATATCTAGCCATTGCAACACTTGCAGTAAGTGAAGTGCTTAGGAAATCATTTGAAGAGTTTGAGTGGTTAACCAATGGATTTAGTGGCAAA
>WPCK01055677.1_pt1 | contig 10498 bp, 7 predicted proteins | sample 5399851 | NCBI WGS metagenome assembly WPCK01 (sample SAMN12869471, study PRJNA574797) | sludge metagenome | isolation source: wastewater treatment of pH11 | place: China:Beijing | collected 2019-05-20
ACCCCCGGGTACCACGCCATCGATGCGTACCCAACCACCTGGTCCTCACCCGCGTCCGTATCCGCAGATGTTCCCCTTGACAGACATCTCGCTGTCAGTCCCTGCTGGTCAGCGAAACGAATAGCGCCGCTAAGCGGGTACGCACCGCAGGCTTGCGTGGGCACAATAATTCCGTTGCCTTCACCTATTTTTTGGATAGTTGCCAGGTCCCAAACGGTAGCAACCCGCTCTGGAAAATAGTGGGACAGGTCAGAACTAATGAGGATAGTGGTGCCGGGATCCTCCCAGGCCACCTTCAAAAGCTCGGCAACCTTTCGAGGATCCACACGTCCCACTGCCACGGGGACAACAGCAAATTCACCCTCGATTTGTCTTTGCAAGAATGGAAGGTGAACCTCCAAAGAGTGCTCCTCAGCATGCGCCAAGGGCAAGGTGATCACGCCGGGAAGCCGCATAAAGCGGGAGGTAAGTTCCTCATCGGCAGACACCATCCCCAATGGGGTTCGGTGCCAATGCGCACCAGATAGTGCCATCGCTTCAAGTGCTACCCGGTGTGCGGGACCCAGAATAACCACTCTCTTGGTCTTCGGGTCCACCGCCCTGTATGCAGAGGCCGCAAACTTGCCAGAATACTCATAGCCCGCATGAGGAGCCAACACCATTCGGGAGTATCCCCGCTCTGGCTCCCCTGCTTCATCTAGGAACCCATCCACCACCCACTTCAACCGAGCAGCCTGTTCCGGATAGAAATAGCCCGCCACCGCTGGCTCTCTCACAGTGTCCACGCGTACCCCCTTGTTTTCACCATAGCCTCAACACTGCCGTTTCGGGCCAGTGTTTTCCACAGGCACTAAAAGGGGTGCGCATTGCGGAGTAGTGTTCAAGAGGGAGCGGGAAGCTGACTAGCATTAGGGAGCAAATGTGGATGCAAAGAATGGGGACCTGGTTGTGGGCGAGGATGGGCTTGCGCGGCCACTCTGGGCCACTAAGAATGCACAGTTGAGAGACTATTACGACACTGAATGGGGCATTCCGGTGCGATCGGAACAGGGCCTGTTTGAAAGGCTCAGCTTGGAAGTCTTTCAGGCGGGCCTTTCGTGGGCAACAATCTTGAATAAGAGGGAGAATTTTCGGGCAGCCTTTGCGGGCTTTTCCCCCGAAGCGGTTGCACTATTTGACCTGGAAGATGAAACTCGCCTACTGCAGGATGCAGGAATAATTCGCAACGGGGCAAAAATTCGCGCCACCATCAACAATGCCAAAGCCACGGTTCGATTGCGCACCCAGGGCGGATTAGCATCCCTTATTTGGTCAGCCCAGCCCAAGAGCACTCCCCGCCCGCAAACTCTGTCAGAAATTCCAAGCAGCTCAGCGGAATCTGCCGAGCTAGCTAAAAAGCTGAAATCTCATGGGTTCAAGTTTGTGGGACCGGTAGGGATGTACGCGCTAATGGAGGCAATCGGTGTTGTGGATACGCACCTGGTTGGTTCTCACAGGCGCGGAAGTTCCGGACTGTGGTCCGACAGTTAGCCCCGGAGTTTAGCTATCACCATTTCCCTGGGCTACCTTGCTCACAGAATGTGCGGCGTCTCCCGTCAGGGTTTCCAACTTGCCGTCGCGCAGAGCTGCCATGAATTGAGCGTAATCCTCTTCGGCTTGCTGAGCGTACTGCATAGACCAGGAGACCATGGCGTGGTCAAACTTTTCCGAATTCCCCAGGTAGCCGCTCACCCAGTGAGCCAGCGGGCTTTGGGAATGAGCCCTAGCCAGCATCAGCGCACACAGAGAAACGTAATCAGATAGGCCATCCACATCCATTTGCGTGGTGTCGAAACTCCCCTTGGAATCACGGAACTGGCGAACGTAGAAATCGTAGCGATGCCCTTCCAGGTGGCCCAGGAAAGGGTCTGAGACTGCCTGCAGAATGCGCTGGTGCACTATGACTCGTTCACCCTGGGACATCTGTGGCGTGATCGTCTGCGGTGTCGTCACATTTGGCGTGGAATACTGGGCAACTACCGACTGGCGGGCCTCTTTGACCTGAAGTACCAGCCCGCGTCCTTCGGGGCCGGTGAGGGCCAGCACGTAGCAGCGGGTCCCCACAGATCCGACCCCGACAACCCTCATGGCGATGTCCGTGAGAGTAAACCTGGTGAGAAGAAAATCGATCTCTGGCAGCGTTGACTCCTGGTAGCGGTGGAACATCGACGCCATGTCGCCTTCTAGTTCATCCCGGACGTGCGTAAGAACGGGAGGATTCTCCTTGAACCGAATAAAGCCCATCCGGTCTGGGGCCATCAGGTGTGCAATTACCCGATCCGAATCACGTCGCTGCGCTTTTTCTGTCTGCTTGCTGTAAGCCTTCACCCCCGAGCGCCTCACGCTTGAAGCTATGTCCGATGAGTCCACCGATAGGTAGTGGCGCTCCAGTGAAGGCATCTTGAGCAAATTTCTGAGTAACGTCCTGTATTCGCGCGCACCCTTCAGAACAATTTCTTCCACCTGTTTTGGCTCGGCCCCATTTTCCTTAGCCGCCAGCGCCGCGGAGGTGAGGAGTCGCTTCACGTCCCACTCCCAGGGACCCGGAGCGGCCTCATCGAAGTCGTTCAGGTCAAAAACTAAACGCCGCTCAGGTGAAGCGTACAGACCAAAATTATTGATATGAGCATCCCCGCAGATCACCAGCTGCGTCTCCGTTTGCGGTTGCTGTGCCAGGTCGAAAGCCATGAGGCCGGCAGTTCCCCGAAAGAAGGTGAAAACACTAGCGGACATGCGCTCATGGCGAAGTGGAATTAGACGTGCCACCCGCCCCTGGTTTTGGGCGGCTACCAAAGCAACGGGATCCCTTTCAGTTGCAACAAACGTGCCCAACTCTTCGCGGGGTATGGCTTTACGGGCCAGCTTTCCACGCGCCCGCTGGGACGCAGCAGATTCTGTTGACAGGCTCGATTGTGGCGCGGTGTCAACCAGTCTGACCATAATGTTCCCCTTTGAGCCCAGCAGCTACGCATCTTTCCGGTGGCCGCCTGTAGGTAGATATTACCCACAACAAATGGGGATCCGCTTCCCCATTAGCATCCTCGTTTGGCAACCTGCCCCAACGCCTTGAGAACAAAACTGACGATTTTAGCTTCCGTAGCCGTCCCAACCAGGAATGGTTCCATCTACATCCCATAGATCCAACCAAGAGTCTGAGCCCGGCCATTGAAATACCTGGCCTTTGATGAGGCGGTTGTTGCGATCAAGGCCGCGCAGTTCATACATTTCTTCAGGAGTGAGTGGGTTCTTGGTGATAGATCGCAAGTTGGCGATGTAATTGCGCGGATTCAAGGACATGGGGACACTCACTTGGCCCCTCTGGTGCGCCCACTTCAAGCAGATCTGGGCTGGGTGAACCTCCCGTTCGCGTGCTATCCGCACGATTACGGGCATCTCCAGGTCTACTAGGTCGGCCTCGGTCCTATCCCGTTCCGGACGGTTGGGGGATCCCAGGGGGGAGTACCCGACTGGCTGGATTCCGTGGTCTAGGCAATATTGGAATAGCTCACCTTGTTGCAGAGTGGGGTGCAGCTCCAACTCATTTACGGCAGGCTTCACGCGCGCGTCTCGCAGAATAAGGTCTAGCTTCGGAATGGTCACATTGGATGTTCCGATGCGTTTGACCAGCCCCTCGTCGACCAGTTTCTCCATTGCTGCCCAAGTTTTCATGAACTCTTCATGGATGTAGGGCCTGGATTCGGGATTTCTTGCACCGGGCTCAGCAAAAGGGGCGTGATAGTTGGGGAAGGGCCAGTGAACCAGGTAGCAGTCCAGGTAATCCACCTGCAGTTCGGCCAGACTCTTGCGCGCGGATTTAGCAACGTCTTCGGGGGCGTGGTGGTCGTTCCATACCTTGGAGAGGACAAACAGCTCATCGCGCGCGACTCCGTCTGTTTGGGATCTTTTCAGAACCCCTCCTATTTGCTCCTCATTACCGTAAACCGCGGCGCAATCTATCAGGCGGTAGCCGGCGCGGATCGCGCCCCGAACCGCTTCCGCAACGGCCTCGTTCGAGGCGTGGTCGGAGCCAAATGTTCCCATCCCCATGGCGGGTATGGTCCCGCCATCCCTGAGCGTAAACGTCGGCACTAACTTGGGATCCACCGGATTAGAGGGCATTGGTCTCTCCTTTTTCTTCTCGGTCAGACTTTTCTGTGGGGTCCTGAACAAACATGATCTTGCCGCGCGCCTCCCCGGGTTCGCGCAGCACGCTCATGCCGGCGCGAGTTTCAGCCAGAGGGAAGCGGTCGTGCAGCAAACTATTGGGGGTAAGCAAGCGCCCTTCTTGCATGTAGCGCACGCTTTGTGTCCATTCCCGTCCAGGGAAGGGTGCGGAGTAGGACATCCACGAGGCCGTGAGGGTGATTTCTTTTCGATTCAGCAATTCGAATTTGGCGGCTGGGAAAGACAGATCCTGCGCCGAGTTCCCTATGAGCGTTATTTTGGAGCGGACGCCCGCTAGCTCCAGTGCCAACTGTTGAGTGACGTTCTGCCCCGCTGTTTCGAAGAGGTGTGAGAAGCCTCGTCCCCCCGTGATGTTCTGGACTTGTTCAAGCACATCTTCCAAAGAACTGTTGATCGCGTAGTCAGCGCCGGTTTCAAGGGCTACTTCTAAACGTTGAGTACTGATGTCCACCACCGTAACTGACTGTGCCCCAAAGAGTTTGGCCCACTGGGAGGTGAGGTTTCCAATCATTCCCGCCCCCAAGACGGCCACATCTGCGCCCGGCTCAAAGCCGCCGACCAACAATCCGTGAAGGGCAACGGATGAGGGCTCAACCAGCGCACCCTGAATGAAGTTCAGCCCCTCTCCTAGCGGAACCAGGTTTCGGGAGGGCACAGCCACAAACTGTGACAGTGCCCCATTGCTGCTAGAGCCAATAAAACGGTAGTTGGGGCATAGCGCATAGCGACCCTGCTGGCAGTTGGCGCATTCGTGGCAAGGAACCAGTGGGGCCACGGCAACGGCCTGCCCCAGCCATGCGTCGTCCACTTTCTTTCCCACTTCCGCGACAACGCCGGAAAACTCATGCCCCAAGATCAGCGGGTAGTAGTGGGCGGCTTCGCCAAAAACTCTGGGAACGTCAGATCCGCACACACCCGTTGCTCGAACATCGATCAGGACCTCTTCGTCAGCCAGTTGAGGTAAAGCTGTCGCCTCAAAACGCAGGTCGTTTGGTCCGTGGAGGATGGCTGCCAGCATTTCCATTTCTACTGTTCCTTCGTGATTAGTGCATAGTTTGTTGCCATGAGGGACTTCAGGTCCGCGTAGAGCCTTTGAAAAATTGGGAAACCAAGAGCGTAGTGATCCGCGTCGGGGCCGGGAACCTGCTCACGCACCCAGCGGGTCGTTGCGGATACCGCACGTTCATAGGTGGGAAAACAGCCAGTGCCAACACCAGCTAGAAGCGCTGCGCCCAGTGTGGTGGCCGAGCTAGTGGCCGGAACTCTAAGCGGCCTGCCCAGCACGTCAGCTTTCATCTGCGTCCACACTTTTGACTTCGAAGCACCCCCGATGGTGTAAATGTCTCCCAGGTGGGCTCCCGTCATCTCAATGACCCGAACGTTATCAAGAAGTGAGTACGCGACCCCTTCCATTACGGCCCTTAGTAAAGCGGGTCTGGTTGATGCGAAGGTAAGCCCAAAAAATACTCCTTGAGCAACCGGATCCCAGTGGGGGCTGCGCTCCCCCGACAGGTAGGGAAGGAAGGTGATGCCGCCCGATCCCGCGGGCACATCCGCTGCCTCCTCATCTATCAGCGCAAAGCTAAGGTCCGGGGCAAATTGTTCGGCGGCCCAGCGCAGCGAAGCTCCTCCAGCCGCCGTACCACCTTGCAGTAGCCAGATCCCTGGAACCACGTGCGGGGAACAGATCAGGGAGGGATCTGTCAGCGGCCTATCGGTGGCAACCGAGATTCCCCCCGCCTGCCCACCCTGTTCCTGGCATTGCCCCGGTCTAAAGACACCTGCACCCAGCGCGCCGCAGGCCGCATCCAAACCGCCGGCAACAACCGGGGTTCCCTCAACTAGGCCCGTCAGTTGCGCTGCGTAAGCGCTCACGGACCCTACAACGTGATCGCTAGGAACCGCGGGCGGTACTTTATTAGCGTCTAAGCCAAGCTCGGCAGCTAACTCCAGGTTGTACGTGCCGGTTGCAATGTCAGAAAAGTGCCACGCATAGGTTTGTGAAAGATCCTGGGTTGCCTTCCCGGTAAGGCGGTAAACAATAAACGAGTTTGACTGCAAGTACCACTTTGACTTGGCATGCACTTTCGGCTGCTCGGTGGCAAACCAGAGTGCCTTTCCCGTGGAGTAGGTGGGTGAAAGTGGGTTTCCTGCTACCGCGAAGATTCGGTCTTCGCCAACTTTTTTCTCTGCTGCTTCGCACAGTTTTGCGGCCCGAGTGTCCATCCACAAAGGGGAGTTTGCCAGCACGTGTCCCTCGGCATCCAGTGGGACTACACCCCAGGACTGGCCCGCTACCCCAATTCCAGCAATAAGGCCGGGATCCACATTTTTGGTTACTTCACGCAGGCAGATGGCGGCTGCGTTCCACCATTCCTCGGGATCCTGCTCTACTTGACCGGGGCTCGGGGTGAGCAGGGGGTACGTGTTCTGGACGGAATAGACTTCTTTTCCCCGCAGATTAAAGGCTGAGACTTTCGTAGCAGAAGTTCCCACGTCGATTCCAAGAAGAAGCTGCTCCACTTTGAGCCTTTCAAATTGCCTGTCCTAGCTATGATCTGCACCAGCGCAAATCAAGCTAAGGTGAAACGTTTCGCCTAGTGCCAGTATCCCCACCGTGATCCCGCTTGTCAACGACTACCGGACCAGAAATCGCCTCTAAAACATCACCTACGCGGAGGCACCTAAGTGAATGGAGCAGCCAAGGACCGTTTGTTCCACCGGGAGTTGTCGATTGCCGATTCTACGCAGAACCAGTCTGGCTGCTTCGCTTGCGATCTCGTCAACAGGCTGGGTAATTACGGTAAGCCCCGGTGGGATAGTCCGTGCCAAGAACGGGTCATCAAAACCCACGATTGCAACGTCTTCAGGAATACGCAGGTTAGCCTCATTCAACGCTATGATTGCTCCCTGGGTTAGCTCAGCATTCGCGGTGAACAGGGCCCTGGGCATCGGCGTCTCTTCAAGTAGTGCCTCCGTTGCACTTCGTGCTGCTTCAACTTCGAGCGGTGCGCGAGTAACACGCACCTTCTTGCCCAGGCCACTTACGAAGCCATCTTCCCTGCCCCGAAGAGAGGAAAGCGAGCGAGGGCCCGCCAGTAATGCCACCCTTTCCAATGGGTATTTTTCCAGAAGGTGCGCGGCCATTTTACCGGCCGCAAAATTGTCCACCGTCACGGAGTCCACCTGTCTGCCGTCCACCCGATCTAGCACAACCAGGGGAAGTCCCGACTCCTCTGAAGTAAACCCATCGGGCCAACCTCCGTCCCCACCATGAACCATCACCAGCCCGTCAATGCGCTTCCCTAAGAGGAAGTCAACCGACTGCTGCAACCGACCTTTTTCATTGCCGTACGTGGCCACAATCAGGCCGTATCCTACTTCCATCAGCAGGTTCGCCATGTACGCCACAATTGTGGAGTGAAATGTGTTCGCCAAGTCCGGCAGCAGCACACCTATTGTTCTAGATTGCTTTGACCGCAATGCCTGCGCAAAAGAGTTCGGGTGAAAATCTAATTCCTTAGCTGCAGCCGAAATTGCCGCCGCATTTTCTGGACGCACATTTTGGCCGTTGAAATACTTTGAGATGGTGGCAAGGGAAAGCCCCGTCGCCTCACGAATATCCTTATACGTAGCCGCCATGCCTCCAGAACTCCTTTAGGGTTTGCGGAGCTAATCCCACCTCAGTGTAGGTTACCCGCAGGCCCGAAGCCCTTGGAAGGAATCTCAGGCATTTAACTTTAAATGGACGAGGTTGGTCCCCCCGCGCGGAAAGGACCCAACCATGACGTCTGCAACTAGATCTTTCCAGACCTGCCACGTCAAAGTAGCAGAATTCCAGCTCCAGCAGCCAGCAGGGCTGCGGCAACCGCTGATCCGGTAACGCTGGTACCGGTCTTGGCCAGGTGTCTATCGGACGGATTCGTCCCCTCGGCACCAGCCTCCCCCGACTGCTGTACCTGGGATTCCGGCACTGGCCTTACATCTGGTCCTGATTCCGGACGAGGTTGTGTCTCCGGTTGAGGATCCGGGCTGGGCTCGGGAACTAGCTCTTCGTCAGGTTCCGGAACCGGGGTCGGCTCCAGTTCTGGCTCAGAATCGAATTCCAGCGCGAACTGTGCATTTAGTCGGTTCCCTGGCTGTGCTTCAAAGTGGCTGTATACCTGACAGGCTTACTCATCTCCAAAAGAACTGGGAGTCGTATCGGGACTCTGTGCCCATTTAAGGCTGCTGAGTGCGGGCATGGTTCAATCCACCTGCACGGTCACTTTAGCGTGGCTATTGGGCGTGACATAAAGAGTGGTTGTAGCATCACCAGTTACCCCGGGTTCAACAACAAGAATGTCGTCTTCTAAAGTCGCGTTCTCACCAGCGGAAACCGCTGCGTCACCATCCACCGAGAGCTTGAGGGGGTTCCCCCAAGTGAAGTAGTCAGCGTGAGCTCAGCGGGCTTGCCCACAACGGGCTCGGCGGTGGCAGACAGTAGCGTCAGCTCCCCTACCTGCTCGGCCTGTTCCACAATTTTAGCCATCTGCTGCTGCCGCTCAACCGGGATTGCAGCTCCACAAAATCCTGGCAATCCAAGGCTGCCATCCGCCCACGGGTCTTCTGGGTCAAAGTCAGAGACGCACCAAACCAGGAACTGACGCGCATTGCGTGACAGAGTTGATTCATTAGAGGCGACGGCAACTGCCTGATCCTCGAAACCATCCATAAAGGGCTCAGACACCCAGGCTTCGGCGGGAATTGTTACGGGATTTGCCAGCAGGTAAGCCAAAACGCGTGACTGGTGTTCAGACAGCCGGTCGTTCTTGTCTTTAGGCTCTTGCGCTCCCACTTCATAGAGCTGCTCTCCGTGGGCTGGATAACTTTTCCCTAAAGGTCATAAGAAACGCAAGAATAGGCGTTCTGATCCGTGCAGTAAGACCACTCCACGATGGGCTGGGCATCTTCCCCTTTTCGGACCACGCAGGTGGGAGAGCCGGCTTTGTCACCACCCGTGCCATCATTACCGCACAGGGGCACACTCTCTCCGCGCTCATAGGCTCGGGCGCGCTCCCCCCCAGGCCAGTGAGGTCAACGGTTTCTCCCCTGCCAGTATCGGCAGTGTAATCGTAATCGGTGAGCCCTTCGCATGCGGCTACCGTTAACATTGGCTCATCCCAGGTGCCGTAATTTGTGTCAGCAACTGCAGACGGCGTGTGCGCTACAGAAACCAGAACCATAGCTCAGGCGGCGGCCAGGACGCCGGAGCGCCGCATTCCGCGTTTCAACTTCAAGTTCAAAAAAGCCTCGGTTCAGCTCACCGGGGTGACCCAAAGGTTGTTGGCCACCACCTTTGGTATTTAATCAGCAAGCAGAAACCTAACAATGGTGACAGTGCAAACGAAGCCAAAAGGCACAAACATGACAATTTCCACATTAAGAAGCATTTTGTAAACAGTTAGAAAAAGATTCGTAACTATTACAAATCTAGAAGCACCTAGCTTTTATCCACGATTATGAACTTTTCCCCAACGTCAATTACTAGAACCTCACCGTCTAGTTTTTGCAGCTCTGCAACAATTTGAGCTCTTCGCTCAACGTCTGCAGTTTTCGCCACCTGCACGGATATCCGGCTCCCCAGTTCTGTCCGCAGAAACTCTGCTAGATTTCCCAACGAAACCGGATCCTCCCCGATTAGTTGGACCTCCGTCAACCCGCTCGGCTTAATCGCAGTCTGCCCCTGTCCTGCGTGGAACCGATCCTGGCGACGCACGGACAGATGGTAAGCCAACACTGCAACCGCAGAAAATACAATCCCAATTGCAACTCTGGTGTCCAGAATCGTTACGGATCCCAAGTTACGGGCGACCAGATCCTCGAACACCTCTACCGCAATATAAACAAGTGCCGCAGCTACCGAAATTCCCGACAGCCACAGGACCGTAAGCAGATAGACACGCCTGGTGGAGCTAGTCGCCTCCTCGGCGGGGCTCTCCCTGGCGATCCGCCCAATCTGGGGCCAAAAGATCGCCCACACCGAGCCGCCCAAGACGCACAAAAGCAGCCCCAAAATGAGGGTATTCAGCGCAGAATCCCCTACCGACACACTCCGAACGGTGGATTGAATGGTCGCCGCAAAAACAGTACTCACACCAATTGCTGCAGCAAGTAAACCAAGTCCCGACATGAGGTACAGGTAGGTGCGATAGGGCCCCTTAGACGCGGCAAACGTGGCACCCAAAATCTGCCGAAAATACCACCACGTAAGCAGCCCTGCGCCAGCAAGTGC
>WPCK01037912.1_pt1 | contig 10488 bp, 8 predicted proteins | sample 5399851 | NCBI WGS metagenome assembly WPCK01 (sample SAMN12869471, study PRJNA574797) | sludge metagenome | isolation source: wastewater treatment of pH11 | place: China:Beijing | collected 2019-05-20
CTTTCCAGCCTGGGCGGCTAAACGACCCCAGCTCGGCGTGGGCTTGCTGAACCGCGGCGGAGCACGGCCGGCTGATGGCCCAGCAGGCCACGATGTTGGGGGCGCTGTAGCCGGCTGGAGTGCAAGCGGCGGGATGTGCCCAGGGGACGCGGGGTGAATGCCCATTCGGGTGACCCGCGACGGAATATCATTCAGTGAGTGCGGACTTGCCGCGAACACTGCCGCGAAATCGGGTTCAAGGCGTGTGGGAGCGGACGGCTTGGGCCCGCCATCGTGCGCGGGCATGGCAACCGGCGGTCCGCCGGGGGCAACAGTGCTGGCTGCAATGACCTCCGTGGCGGGCACAACGAATGATGCAGTCGAGTCGCGCGTGAGCCTCAACCCGAGGAATGATGTCTCAGCCGGCTGAACCACAAGCGGTGGCACCGTGCCCGGCATGCGAAGCGCCGGGGGTTCGGGTGGCTTTGCCAGCGCCTCCAAAGCCGCGGCAAGCCGCGGCACGAACGCGTCGGGCGTCCCGGGTGCCTCGGGCCGTTCGCCGCATGCCGGCTGTCTTGGCCGTGCAGATACGCTGCTTGGAACTGTATGCTGCTCCAGCAGTACATCGTCCTGGCTGTCCGAACGGTCGTCCATGCTTTCCTTGCACCGGCCAATGCGATATGGCCCGCCTGAGCGCTTATCGGCGGGAATGAGTTATCCGATAAGAAGCACGACAAAACAAAGATCTAGAGTCGTTGCGCCATTCTACTAAAACCAGAACGGCCTCTAGACCGAAACAATGGCCGAGTTGCGAGTGGAGACCATTGAAAATTGCCGCAGAGGTTAAGCATTGATGGATCTGCCACAGCAACTGTCTGATGTCGCGGCGCTCACCGGCCGCCGCCTCGCCGCCCTGCTCGACGTGCAGATCCAGTTGGGCACGCCGGAGCGTCTGGTGGCTGCCATGCGGCATGCCGTGCTCGCAGGCGGCAAGCGCTTTCGCCCCTTCCTGCTGATCAGGAGCGCGGGCCTGTTCGGCGTGTCCCCCGAACACTCCGTTGACGCCGCCGCGGCGATTGAATGCGTACACTGCTATTCCCTCGTCCATGACGATCTGCCCTCCATGGACAACGATAAGCTGCGGCGCGGACAGCCGACCGTTTGGGCCGCCTACGATGAATGGACGGCGATCCTCGTTGGCGATGCCTTGCAGACTTTGGCATTCGAGATCCTGTCCTCACCCACGGCCCATCCAGACGGCGCAGTGCGCAGCGCACTGGTCGCCGCGTTGGCCAAATCATCGGGCGCCGCTGGCATGGTCGGCGGTCAGGCCCTGGATCTGGAAGCTGAGCGCCTCCAGGGCAGCGGGCGCTGCGATGCGGATCACATCGCCAATTTGCAGGCGATGAAGACGGGGCGTCTCATCAAGGCAGCCTGTGAAATGGGCGCCATCCTGGGCGGCGCGAGCGCCACGGAACGGGCCGCTCTTGCTGACTACGGCGATGCTCTGGGCCTTGCTTTTCAGATCAGCGACGATTTGCTCGACGCGGAAGGCGGCACGGAAACGGTGGGCAAGGCGACCGGCAAAGACGCCGCAGCCGGCAAGGCCACCCTCGTTGGGCTGCTGGGCGCAAGCGCGGCACGCGCGGCACTCGACAAGACGGTGGCACAAGCCATCTCCTGCCTCGCGCCCTTCGGCGACAGCGCCGCCCCGCTCATCGAGGCCGCGCGGTTCATGGGACGGCGCACGTCTTGAAACCGATGCTCACCGCCAGGCTTTTTGAGCTGACCGGTAAAAAAATCTGCAGCAAGCTTGGCTATTCCGCAGCCTCGCCTTCGGGGGCCGCCGTGCTCCCCAGCCCCTGACCGAACCGCTTCTCGATGTAGTCCTCGACGATCTGCTTGAAGTCGGAGGCAATGTTCTGCCCCCGCAACGTCAGGGCTTTCTTGCCGTCTATGAACACGGGCGCGGCAGGTTGTTCGCCTGTTCCAGGCAATGAGATGCCGACATCGGCGTGTTTGCTCTCTCCAGGACCGTTCACGATGCAACCCATGACGGCGAAGTTCAGCGTCTCGACTCCCGGATAGCGCGTTTTCCACTCCGGCATGCGATCCTGGATCATGTTCTGAACATCGCGCGCCAGTTCCTGGAAGACGGTTGAGGTTGTGCGCCCGCATCCCGGGCACGCGGCCACGACAGGTACGAACGAGCGCAGGCCCATGGTCTGCAGAAGCTCTTGCGCGGTACGCACCTCAAGCGTGCGGTCGCCGCCGGGCTCCGGCGTCAGCGAGAAGCGGATCGTGTCGCCAATGCCCTGCTGCAGCAGGATGCCGATGGCTGCCGACGACGCCACGATACCTTTCGACCCCATGCCGGCTTCGGTCAGCCCCAGGTGCAAGGCATAGTGGCAGCGCGCGGCTAGTATTGTGTAGACGGAGACGAGATCCTGCACGCTCGACACCTTGGCCGAGATGATGATGCGGTCTGCGCCAAGCCCCATCTCCTCCGCGCGGGCTGCCGACAACAGAGCCGAGCGCACCATGGCCTCATGCATCACGGCGCGCGCCGACAGCGGCGACCCCTTGGCTGCGTTGTCGTCCATCAGATGGGTGAGCAGATCCTGATCGAGGGAACCCCAGTTCACCCCGATGCGCACCGGCTTGGTATATTTCAACGCAAGCTCGATGATGGCGCCGAACTGCTTATCCTTCTTGTCCTTGAAGCCGACATTGCCGGGGTTGATGCGATACTTGTCGAGCGCGGCGGCACAGTCGGGATTGTCGCCCAGCAGCTTGTGGCCGATGTAGTGAAAATCGCCGACGATCGGCACGTCGATGCCGCGGGCGCGCAACTGCTCGTGAATGCGCGGCACGGCCTTGGCGGCCTCGTCGCGATCGACCGTGATGCGCACCAACTCCGACCCCTGGCGCGCGAGGTCGGCAATCTGCTTCACGGTGCCCGCGATGTCGGCCGTATCGGTGTTGGTCATGGACTGCACGACAATGGGCGCGCCGCCTCCGACCATGACGCCACCGACGTTGACGGCATGGGTCTTGTGGCGGGCCGCAAGCCCGATATCCCGGTCTGCCGTCATGAATTTGTCTGTCTCACCAAAAGCATTTGCAGAACCATCATTCAGCGTCGCATCGTCCGGCCGATCATCAACGAGACGCCCGCCAGAACGGTCATAGCCAGTACGATGCTGGGTCCGCCAGGGGTATCATGAAGCAGCGACAGCGTTAAGCCCGTCACCACCCCCAAGACGCCGATGAGCGCGGCAACGAGAACCATGGCCTCCGGCGTTCGGGTTACCGGACGCGCCGCAACGGCAGGCACGATCAGGAACGCCATGACCAGCAAGACGCCGACGATCTTCATGGCGACCGCAATTGTCACGGCCAGCAGGATATCGAACGCGGCCTTCGGCAGCACCGGATCCACCCCCTCGGCGGTTGCAAGATCCGGATCAACGGAGAGCCGCAGCAGCGGCTTCCACAGCATCGCCATGACCGCCAGCACGAAACCACCGCCCAGAGCCACCCAGACAAGGTCGCCATTCGTGACTGCGAACACGTCACCGAACAGAAAACTCATGAGATCGACCGACGGTCCCTTGAGCAGTGAGATCGCGATGATGCCGAGCGCCAGTGTCGCGTGATGCATCAGGCCAAGGACGCTGTCGAGTGCGAGCAGGCGCTGTTGCCCGAAGGCGATCAGCACCATGGCGGCGACAACGGCCGCCAAAACCACGGCGAAGGTGAGGTTGATCTGCAGAGCAAGCCCGAGCGCGACGCCAAGCAGGCTTGCCTGTGCCAGCGTTTCGCCGACATAGGCCATGCGGCGCCAGATGATGACGCAACCCAGTGGCGCCGCGATGACGGCACGCGCCGTAGCCGCGATCAGCGCGCGCACGAAAAAAGGCTCTGGCCACGACACGGTTTAGCTCTCCTGACCGCCCGAAGCGCCATCCGCGATGGGCAGCGCCGCCCCTGTGATGTCGTGCCTGTGGTCATGGTGATGGTGATAAAGGGCGAGGGAGCGGGCCGCTTCGGGCCCAAACAGGCGCACGTACTCGCTTGAACGCGCCACGGCTTCGGGCCGGCCCGAGCAGCACACATGGCCATTGAGACAGAGTACCCGGTCGCTCTTTGCCATCACGACGTGAAGATCGTGGCTGACGAGCAGGACGCCCAACCCGTGGCGGTCGCGCAAAGCCCCGATGAGGTCGTAGAGTTCCGCCTCACCCGCGTAGTCCACCCCGCTTGCCGGTTCGTCGAGCACGAGCAGGTTTGGCTTACGCAACAAAGCCCGCGCGATGAGCACCCGCTGCGTCTCGCCGCCCGAAAGCTCGGTAAGCTGCTGATTTGCCGTGTGCGCAACGCCGGCCTCTGCCAGGGCCTTCGTGACTTCGCCGGCATGTGCATCGTTCCCCAGCGCCAGGAAGCGCGCCACGGTCATTGGGATGGTCCGGTCGGCCTCGAACTTTTGCGGCACGTAGCCGATACGCGTATCCGCGGGCTTGAGGATCGTGCCGCGATCGGGCTTCAGGATCGAGAGCACCAGCTTCACGAGCGTCGATTTGCCCGCCCCGTTAGGGCCAATCAACGTGACGATTTCCCCGCGCCGCACGTCAAGATCAACGCCCGACAGCAACGTGCGCCCGCCGCGGGCGATGGCTAGCCCGCGCGCTGAGACGAGCGCACCCGGATCGGGCGGCGTTGCCTCATGGTGGCCGCAGCCGCACTCCGGTCCATGTTCGAAATGGCCGGCATGGGGAGGATGATCGGCGTGGCGTGGTGCTGTGGCATGTTCAACGGCGGACAAGCTTGCGGGCCTCCCAGCGAGTGGCACTGCGGTCTAGGGCTTCGACTTTTGGCGCTTTAATCCTTTGCTCGGGCGGCTGCGCATACTTCGCAGGTCCCCGATACCTCGACGAACTTGACCCTCGGCGTGAACTTAGCCTCGTGAGCGGCCATGTCGATGGCGACGAAGATGTCCTCTCCGTCCGTCTCGAAGACGTGTCCGCACTGCTCACACGACAGGAACATCGGGCGGCGCCCGTTGCGCCCTTGCGGCTGGCGGCTGGCGAAATAGGCATTCTTGCTCTCCAGGCGATGCACGACGCCCGCTTCCAGAAGCGCATCCAAAGCCCGGTAGACAGAGATGGGTGCCAGCCGCGTTCCCTTCCTGGCGAGACGGTCGAGCACCTCGTAGGCGCCGACGCTCTCCTGGGTGGACGCGATCTCCTCGAACACCTTGCGGCGGAGTTCGGTGAAGCGGAGGTTTTTCTCGGTAAATATCTGCTCAGCCTGCTCGATGGACGCTTTCACGCGCTCCTTGGCTCTGGCTTCCTCGCTAGCGGCCGTCGGCATCTAAACCTTTCAGAGTTGACCACGATTCCAATTATCTGCACCCGCCTTGCCGCGCAGGCGAGGACAGGTCAAGAGCAACCTTGCCGGACGGACAAGGGTCGTTGAAATTCAGTGTCATAGTATAGCACCGCACGACCCAGCACTACGCAACCGCCGGGGCCAGCGGTTCAAACGGTCTTAACAATCTCGTGTTCGGCCCCCAAATGAGCGGATCGGTTCGCCATACTGGCTCCGAGCCTTTTCGGACCGGCGGTAATCTTCAGATCGGATTTTCTGAAATAATTTCATGCGCAAGGCGCGATTGGGACGTAATCTTGGCCCGTTCCTTGGCCAAATATGGCAAAGGAACGGCTCACAACCATCGCTCCATCTGGCGGGACAGAGAGGTTAGCGCGAAATGGATCTCGTCGCACTGGCAAAAGACTATGATGCCCGTTTGCTGGTGGCGGCAGTCGTTCTGTTCCTTCTCGCACGCTTTCTTCTGCGCACGAGTATCGCCAAGCGCCTCTGGTCCAAGCTTGAGGATACGATCTTTTCGAGCTGGCAGCTTGCTCTCCTGGGCCTGACGGGCATCGTCCTGTCCATCGCCGCGGGAATGCGCACCTGGGAGGGCATGTATAACTTCACGGGCGAGCCCGTGCTCTCCGCCATGGTCACGTTCGGCATCCAAGGGATCATGCTGATCGTTGCGTGGCTGATCGGCGAGAGCTTTGCCACCGGCATGAACATGCAATCGCAAGCGGCCGGCAAACGGATGGTCAATCCGCACATTCAAACTTGGATCGGCGCCGGCATCGCCATTCTGCTCTTCATTACCGGGTTCGTTCTCTACATGCAGTGGACCGGACAGGCCGACGTGCGCCAGGCCGGTAGCGATTCGCTGGAATGGTCGAAGATCGGCGACAAGCTGCTGATCTTCGTCTTCGGGTTGCTCGTGGTGGCGCTATTTTCCGTTTACGCGGCAAGTGATGTCGTGCGGCCCTACCTCCAGGGCGGGCGCGTCATCCTGCGTAACACCTTGCTCTGGGTGATGTTCCTGGCCTGCATGGGGACATCCGTCTTCTTCTCGTTCGACAGTTTCTTTACGGCCATCTTCCCGCAGTCGGAACGTGTACGCGCCGCAGAGTTGCGCGCGCAGAACCAGGTTTCCGGCATTATCGCCGACATCGAGACCGTCATCGGCGAACGCCATGCTTCCGAAACAGCAACCCTACTGCAGAGCGATGCCTGGACCCAGTACCAGAACAATCTGGAACAGATCGCCAGCATCGCCGCCACGTCGCAAGGCGCGCTGGATCGTTATATCAACGGCCAGATCGAAGACCGGCGCCGGGCGGTCAAGGAACAGCAGGAACGGATGGCCTCCGCCCAGTCGGGGCAAGCAGGACTGTCCGGCAAGAAGGTTTCGCTCACTGAAGAAAAGAGCCGCCTCGCCGCCGATCGTCCGGGACTTGCAGCGGAGTACGCCGAGAAGAAGGCCGACCTCGACGCCAAGGCGCGCGAGGTCGACGCAAAGCGTGTGGAGGCCTTGGCCGAGGACAAGGGCGTGGAAGGCACCGGCAAGCAGGGCCGCGGGCCCGTCTACCGCCAGCGCATGGGCGAACTGGGCCTGCTGCAGAACGCCTACAAGGTAGCCGAGGAGCGTGCCAAGGACGCGCAAAAGCGCCTCTCCACCGTCGAAAGCCGTCTGGCCGCCATTGACCGCGAACTTGCCACCCTCGATGGCGATCTCGCCAAATTCAAGGGTGAGGCCGAGACGGCGGAACAACGCATCGCGCTGGCGCAGGATACCGCCAAGGACGATGTCGGCCAGCGGCTCGACCCCTCACGCCTCGTGCCCTCGTTCGAGCGCACGATCACCGAATTTCGCGAGAACCCTTCCAGCGAACGGCTGGCCGGGTTGCAGACCCTGTGCAGCGATATCCATGGCGCTTTGCAGTCGACCCCGGAAACAAAGGATCAGGCTCAGGGGCTCGACTGCGACCCCAAGCGCGCGCTCGATGCCGCCTCCAACCTCTTTGCATTGCAAGCTGGCACGAAGGTGTTCAGATCGGGCTGCTCGGGCGGCGACAAGCTCATCGCCAACAGGAACACGGACGAACTCTTCGCGTTCGCGCGCCGCTGCCTGCAGGACAGCGCCCTGCCCAGCGCCGATACCGATGCCTTGCGCACCAAGATCAACCACATCGAACTTTCGCGTGACGACAAGGCGCATCGCTTCGTCGTGACGTGGAACGCGTTCCAGGACGGAAACCGGCTTGCCTACCTGGCGTTGGCCATCGCCATCGGCTTGGACGCGCTGATCTTCATGTCGGGCCTGTTTGGAGCAAACGCAGTCCGTTCGCCGCTGTCCGACGTGCCGACATTCAAGGCTCGTTCCGGTGCGCAGCTCGAAGCGACGATCAATGCGGCACTGGGGCCCCATCCTCATGAGACGGCTTGGCTGACGCTCAACGCGCTGCGGCCGATGACCTATTCCGACGGATTCTCAGCGATGTGCGATTTGTCGACGCTCGACAAGCCGACGGCCAATCGCATTCGCATGGTGTTGACGGCGGGCGCCGACATCGGCGCGGTCGAGACGATCAGCATCGATCCCGAGCGCTACCGCGTCCGCAGTGAATTGCGCGAATATCTCTCGTCCGTCTGCGACAAGCACTTCAAGACGGACGCGACCGCCAAGGAGAAGGCCCAGCTTCACAAGCTCGTCGGCGCGGCGCTGGAGCCCTATCCGCGCGAGCACGCCGACATCGTTCTGCACACCTTGGAGCCCATTCGCGAAACCGACGGCTTCACATCCACCGTGACGCTTGCGGTAGTTGGCGATCCTTACGAACTGCGCGTCGTTCGCCGCGTCTTGAACGCGGGTGCAACGGTTGGCGCTGTCGCGCCCGACAAGAACGTGGAAGACCGCTACTGCATCCGCCCCGTCTTGTATGAGACGCTGCTCACGATCCTGGCCGGTTCGCAGCCCAATCCGCAATACGCGATCGACCGCGGCTTCCTATTCGACGATCGGGAGCGCTCGGTCATCGATGGCGGCCGGTTGAGAGACACGCAGACCGAGTTGCCGCTCGAACGGCAGGCCCAGCGGCTGGAGCGGCCGCAGGCCAAGCTGGCGGAAATGCCGCAAGAGCACATCGACCAGTGGAGCGCCTACTGCCGCCAGGAACTGCTGAGCGCGATCAATCTCGACATGCAGACCGTCGACCAGAGGCTGAGGTCCCAGGCCGCCCGCACGGCTATCATGCAGGCCTATAAATCGCTGCTCGCCGTCAGCTATTCCAATGCCAACCTGGCGACCTATCTCGACACCTTCCAGAAGGAGCAGGGGCAGGTCCTGGATGACGCGATCCAGCGGCTTTATCAGGAAGCCGGCGAGAACAACACGAAGCGCCAGATCGTCGATCTGGTTCAAAACCGCATGGAAGAAGACCATGCGCACTACATGCTGTTTCCCGAGTCCGGCATGATCTCCTACCTCATCGAGGAACTGGAGCGGGCGGCGCAGCCCGATGACGGTCTGCTCCAGGAAGAGCAATCGTTGCTCCAACAGCTGAAGTACGTGCGCGACGGCCTGAACGAGTTGAATCTCGCCGATCCCGTGTCATGGGCCGAGATCAACCAGCGGCTTGCTCCGCGCAAAGCGCAACGGTTCCCGGGCTTCATCCAGAAGCCGGCTCCCCGCAATCGTGAGACCTGAGACGCAAAGCTGGCCCTTCTGCTGAATTAATTTGGCCTGCGTGAGCACAACACACGCAGGCCAAATTGTTTTCATGAACCCGCCGCCGAATGTTCGCGCTACTGCCTTGACGAACGGATATTAAGCACGCAAACAGAGGAATGTGCAGGAGTTTCGCCATGACCCTTTCGCGTTTTATAGCAATTCCGTTGCTCGCGGCGTTTTCACTGGTCGTCAGTCTTGCGCTCCTCCCGCTACAGCCGGCAGACCATGCCAGCCTTATCTCCGATCAGCCCGGCGTCACGTCCTACTGATCGCATCGGCCTGTCCGATCTCCAATTTGAACCCCTAACAGAAAGCCGCGCGCCCGTTGTGGCGCGCGGCTTTTTGACTTTCGAATGGTGCCTGCTATCAGGCCTTGAACGGCACGACCACCTGGCGCTGATAGCCAAGCTTCTCGATCTGGAGCGTCATGACGTCTCCAACCTGGAGATACTCGGGTGGCTTGCGCGCCGCACCGACGCCCGGCGGGGTCCCGGTCGTGATCACGTCGCCCGGCTCCAGCACCATGAATTCGGTGACGTAAGCCAGCAGCTCAGGAATTTTGAAGATCATGGTCGACGTCGACCCCTGCTGCTTGCGCGCGCCGTTGACGTCGAGCGACATGCCCAGATTGTGCGGATCGGGTAGCTCATCGGGGGTGACGAGCCAGGGCCCGAGCGGACCGAACGTCTCCGCCGACTTCCCCTTCACCCACTGGCCGTTGCGCTTCATCTGCCAGCGGCGCTCGGACACGTCGTTGCAGATGGTGTAACCCGCGATGTACTTTTCCGCCTCCGCCGCCTTGACGTAGCGCGCGCGGGTGCCAATGACGAAAGCGATCTCGCACTCCCAGTCCATGCGGTCGGAATTCTTGGGATTCATCACGTCGTCGAAGGGACCGCAGATGCAGCTTGCAGCCTTGTTGAACAGGATCGGCTCGGCGGGGATTTCCTGCCCTGTCTCCTTGGCGTGATCGGCATAGTTGAGGCCGATCGCCATGAACGTGCGCGTACCGGCGACTGGCGCGGCGATGCGCACGCCATCGGGCGCCTGCGGAAGCTCCGACACGTCGATCTTGCGGATGGCGTCGAGGGAAGCCGGGCTCAGATACTGCCCCGTAAAATCGGGGACATGCGCGGACAGGTCACGGATCTTGCCTGCGCTATCTACGATGCCCGGCTTCTCGGCGCCAAGCTCACCAAATCGAACCAGTTTCATGTGTGCGATCTATCTCTTTTCCAACAAAGACGGTCTGGCCGTAATGCTGTGCAAGCCCGCACAGGTCAAGGGCCGCAGAAGGGAGCACGCCTTTTTCCGGCGGCGCGCTCGGACAGGACCCGTTCTGCTCGCGTGTCCGCCGGTCCTATCTTTGATGCACCGCCGCAATTACGGTCCAACACAAGCATTTTACC
>WPCK01366443.1_pt1 | contig 10488 bp, 8 predicted proteins | sample 5399851 | NCBI WGS metagenome assembly WPCK01 (sample SAMN12869471, study PRJNA574797) | sludge metagenome | isolation source: wastewater treatment of pH11 | place: China:Beijing | collected 2019-05-20
GTCCAGCCGCCGTTGATGCGCTCGACCATCTCCTCACCGCCCACCACGTCCGCGCCGGCCTCTTCCGCTTCCTTCTGCTTGTCGGGGCCCGCGATGACCAGGACGCGCTTCGACTTGCCGAGCCCGTGCGGCAGGACCACCGTGCCGCGGACCATCTGGTCCGCGTGCTTCGGGTCCACGCCCAGGCGGATGGAGAGGCCCACCGTCTCGTCGAACTTCGTGAACTTGATCTTCTGGACGAGCGGAAGCGCCTCGTCGAGGGCGTAGGGCCGGTCCTCCACCTGCTGCTTCGCCGCCGTGAACTTCTTGCCGTGAGTAGCCATGGTTGCCTTACTGAATGACGTCGAGTCCCATCGATCGCGCCGTGCCCGCCACGGTCCGGACCGCCGACTCGATCGAGTCGCAGTTGAGGTCCGGCATCTTCGTCTTCGCGATCTCCTCGACCTGCTTCGCCGTGACCGTGCCCACCTTGCTCTTGTTGGGCTCGGCCGATCCCTTCGCGATGTTGGCCGCGCGCTTCAGCAGCACCGCGGCCGGCGGCGTCTTGGTGATGAACGTGTAGGACCGATCCGAGTAGATGGTCACCACCACCGGGATGATCAACCCGTCGTCCTTCGCCGTCCGCGCGTTGAACGCCTTGCAGAAGTCCATGATGTTGACGCCGTGCGGACCGAGCGCGGTGCCCACGGGCGGCGCCGGCGTGGCCTTGCCCGCCGGAATCTGGAGCTTCACGAAACCCTGAACCTTCTTCGCCATTACAGTTTCTCAACCTGCAGGAAATCCAGCTCCACGGGTGTCGAGCGGCCGAAGATGGTCACCATCACCTTCAGCGTGTTCTTGTCCGTGTTCACTTCGTCCACCACGCCATTGAAGCTGGCGAACGGCCCCTCGTTGATCCGCACCTGGTCGCCCTTGTCGAACGAGTACTTCGGCTTCGGCTTCTCGGCCGCCGTCTTCACCTGCTCGAGGATCTGCTCGACCTCTTCCTTGGTGAGCGGCGTCGGCTTGGCCCCGGCCCCGACGAACCCGGTGACCTTCGGCGTGTTCTTGACCACGTGCCACGCGTTGTCGGTCATGTTCATCTCGACCAGGATGTAGCCCGGGAAGAAGCGCTTCGACGACACCACCTTGCGGCCGCCACGCAACTCCACCACGTCCTCGGTCGGAATGAGGATCTCGCCAATCTCCTCGGCCAGCCCATACGCCTTCGCGCGCTCGGCCAGCGACTCCGCCACCTTCCGCTCGAAGCCCGAGTAGGTGTGGACGATGTACCAGTGCTTGCTGAGATCGTCGGTCATGCCCCACCCACGCCGAAGCGGCGCAGCACCCACTGGATGCCGCTGCTGAGCAGCAGGTCCACAGCGAACAGGTAGATCCCGAAGAACACCGACGTCAGAATCACGACCAGCGTCGTCGCGTACACCTCGCGCCGCGAGGGCCAGGTGACGCGCTTCATCTCGTTCCGCACCTCGGTGAAGAACTCGCGGGCGCGCCCCCACCAACCCAGCGGCCCGCCGCGGGTGGTCTCACTCGTCTGATCCATCGTTTCAGTCGCCACTGGACGTTCCCCGACCTGTCTTCCGTCGATGCCGCGTTCCGAGTCTGGCAGGCCAGGAGGGACTCGAACCCCCAGCCCCCGGTTTTGGAGACCGGTGCTCTACCAATTGAGCTACTGGCCTGTTCGCCCTACTTCTGTTCCTTGTGCGGCGTGTGCTTCCGGCAAAACCGGCAGTACTTGCTGAACTCGAGACGGCTGGTCGTCTTCTTCTTGTTCTTGGTCGTGCTGTAGTTCCGGCGTTTGCACTCGCCGCACGCCATCTGGATGATGTCTCTCATGATGAACCCTGGGTGGCGATCAGGGGTCAGGGTCAGCGTCCTGATCCCTGATCCCTGATCCCTGATCCCTACTCGATAATCTCGGTCACCGTGCCGGCGCCCACCGTGCGGCCGCCCTCACGGATCGCGAAGCGCGCACCCTTCTCGAGCGCCACCGGCGCGATCAGCGTCGCCGAGATCTGCGTGTTGTCGCCGGGCATGATCATCTCGACGCCTTCGCCGAGGTTGAGCGTGCCGGTCACGTCCGTGGTCCGGATGTAGAACTGCGGACGATAGCCGTTGAAGAACGGCGTGTGACGGCCGCCCTCGTCCTTGGACAGGACGTAGACCTCGGCCTTGAACTTCGTGTGCGGCTTGATCGAGCCGGGCTTGGCCAGCACCTGGCCGCGCTCGACGTCCGACTTCTCCACGCCGCGGAGCAGCACGCCGACGTTGTCGCCGGCCACGCCCGCGTCGAGCAGCTTGCGGAACATCTCGACGCCGGTGACCACCTTCTTCTCGGTGGGCTTGAAGCCGACGATCTCGATTTCCTCGCCGACCTTCACCTGACCGCGCTCGATACGCCCGGTGACCACCGTGCCACGGCCCGAGATCGAGAACACGTCCTCGATCGGCATCATGAACGGCTTGTCCACTTCGCGCTCGGGCAGCGGAATGTAGGCGTCGAGCGCCTCCATCAGCTTGACGATGCTCTCGACACCGTCCGCCTCGCCGTTGAGGGCCTTGAGGGCCGACACGCGCACCACCGGAATGTCATCACCAGGGAACCCGTAGCTCTTGAGCAGCTCGCGCACCTCGAGCTCCACCAGGTCCACCAGCTCCGAGTCGTCCACGGCGTCGACCTTGTTGAGCGCCACGACGAGGTAGGGCACGTTCACCTGCCGCGCCAGGAGCACGTGCTCGCGGGTCTGCGGCATCGGGCCATCCACGCAGCTCACCACCAGGATGGCGCCGTCCATCTGCGCCGCGCCGGTGATCATGTTCTTGATGTAGTCGGCGTGACCCGGGCAGTCGACGTGCGCGTAGTGACGGTTCGCCGTCGCGTACTCGACGTGGCTGCTGGCGATGGTCAGAATCTTGGTGTCGTCACGGCGGCCCTGCGACTCGGACGCCTTTGCGACCTCGTCGTACGGCACGAACTTCGCCCACCCCTTGTCGGCGGCGACCTTCGTCAGCGCCGCAGTCAGCGTGGTCTTGCCGTGGTCGATGTGGCCAATGGTGCCAACGTTGACGTGTGGTTTGGACCGGTCGAATTTCTCTTTCGCCATGACTCGCTCTTCGCCTTTGTGACTAACGACCCGGCCCCGTGCCGGCGTCGGGTTTGAAACCTGCCGCTCCCCGAAAACCCCGCTGACCGCTTCGCCCACCAGAGGTTGGAGCCGATGACCGGGATTGAACCGGTGACCTCGTCCTTACCAAGGACGCGCTCTGCCAACTGAGCTACATCGGCCTTCGCCCTCGGCTGCCCGCCACCCTCGTCCGGGCTACGGCCGACAGGTCGGCGGCGTCCTCCGCTGCCTGCCAGACTCAAGGGCGTGCCAGCCGTAGCTCACCAGGAACCCTCGCGAGCGAAGGCTGGAGCGGGAGACGGGGATCGAACCCGCGACCAACAGCTTGGAAGGCTGTGACTCTACCACTGAGTTACTCCCGCCCTTCGACTCGCGTCGCCCGCTCCAAGCGAACGTGTTGGCCCGCCATGCGCGAATGGTGGGCAGGGGAGGATTCGAACCTCCGTAGCCACTGGGGCGGCAGATTTACAGTCTGCTGCGATTGACCGCTCCGCCACCTGCCCGTCACCGTCTCACGCCATCAAGTTGTTGCCGTTGTGCTGTTCGCGCCCTGGTTCCGTGCCTTCCCCTGGTGAATCGGATGGAGCTGGCGAAGGGATTTGAACCCCCGACCGGCTGATTACAAATCAGCTGCTCTACCGGGCTGAGCTACGCCAGCCAGACAAAAAAATGCCAAGACAAAGAAGGAAAGGTTAGCACGTCTTGTGCCAGACGCGCAAGCAGGCAGAATGGGCCGAAACGCCGCACCTCCTCCGGAGTCCAGGCGGTAGACTCGGCCCCCCGGGGGACTCACCCCCGATGACGACCCTACCTCCCCCGGCTTCGCTGACGGACGGCCTCGAACAACACCACGGCCGCCGCCGCCGAAACATTCAGGCTCTCGACATGGCCCCGCATGGGAATGCGGGCCAGGCCGTCACACCGCTCGCGCACGAGCCGACGCAGTCCGTGCCCTTCCGCTCCTAGAACGAGGGCGGTCGGCAGTGTGAGATCCCATTCATAGTAGGCCAACTCGGCGCCTGCGTCCAGTCCGACCGTCCAGATGCCCGCCGCCTTCAGCGCCTCCACGTACCGCGCAATGTTCACCACGTCGGCCACCCGCACGTGATGGACCGCTCCGGCCGACGCTTTGGCGGCGGCCCCGTCCAGGGTGGCCGCGCGCCGCGTCTGACGCACCAGACCCGTCGCGCCCACCGCATCCATCGTCCGGAGGATGGCCCCGACGTTCTGCGGATCCTCGACTTCGTCGAGCACCACGATGAGCGGCGGTGGGTCCAGCGAGGCGGTGAACGCCTCCAGGGATCCCGAGGGCGCCGGGTCGACCTCGGCGACGATGCCCTGGTGCACCCCGTGCCGGGTCTCGCGGTCCAGCAGGTCCGACGGCACGTCATGGACGGGGACGCCCCGCGCGCGGGCTTGATCGATCACCTCCGACAGCCGCCGGTCGGATCGGCCGCCCACGCGGATGGTGCGGGCCCGGCCGGCGCGGATGGCCTCGAGCACCGGGTGGAGCCCATAGACAAGGAGTGTGCGGCCGGCCACCGCGGTGAGTATAGTGTGGGCGGAATTGGAGGGGGCATGGGCGTTCGCTTCGCGTGCTGGTGCCTGGTCGGCGTCATCTGGCTGGGTGTGGGGACGGCGGCAGCTCAGGAAGCCACCATCCTGGGGGTCGTCAGCGACGAAACCAGGGGCACGCTCCCCGGCGTGACGGTCACGGCCACGAGCCTCGAGACCGGCCGCGTGTTCTCCGCCGTCACCGACGACCGCGGCGAGTATCGGTTGCGGGGCCTCCCTCCGGCCCGCTACAAGCTGCAGGCCGAGATTGCCGGGTTCTCCACGGTCGTCGTCGAATCGGTCGAACTGCTCGTCGGCCAGAACCGCACCGTGCCGTTCACGATGCAGGTCGCGTCCCTCAACGAGACGGTCACGGTCACCGGTGAATCGCCGCTCGTCGACATCACCTCGACGCAGGTCGGTGGCAACGTCGACCGGCGGCAGATGGAGGAACTGCCGCTCCAGGGGCGCAACTGGATGGAACTGGCCATGCAGGTGCGCGGCGTGACGGCCAACGCCGTGGACAACACGCCGGGGGTCCGTGATCGGCAGTTCCAACTGAACCTCGACGGACAGGAGATCACCCAGCAGGTCGCCGGCAGCGGCTTCGGGCAGCCGCGCTTCAGCCGCGAGGCCATCGCCGAGTTCCAGGTGGTCACCAACCTTTTCGACATCACGCAGGGCCGGTCGCTCGGCATGCAGGTGCAGGCCATCTCGCGCTCCGGGACCAACAACCTCGCCGGCAGCTTCTACGGCTTCTTCCGCGACGACAGCCTCAACGCGAAAGACTTCGTCGCCAACCGCGTGCTGCCCTACTCCAATCAGCAGATCGGCGGCGCCATAGGCGGGCCCATCATCCGCGATCGCCTGCACTACTTCCTGTCCTACGAACGCGAGAACGAGCCGAACACCATCCTCACGAGCCCGCCCGGCCTGCCGGCTCAGTCGTTCTCCTTCGATACCAAGACCGTCCAGAACAGCTTCCTCGGTCGCGGTGACTGGCAGATGGCCCCGCAGGACCACCTCACCGCGCGCGCGTCGTACTGGGACTGGGGCAACCCCTTCACACAGGTGTCGGGCACCGAACATCCCTCGCAGGCGGCCGATCGCTCCCGGCGTGCCGTCAACGTCGTCGGGACGTGGTCGAAGGTGCTGACGAGCACGAAGCTGCAGGAGGTGCGGATCGGGTTCACGCACTTCGACTGGAAGAACCAGCTGGCCATTCCGGCGCTGGCCACGACGCCGAACTACGTGTTTCCGGCACTGACGGTCGGCCAGCGGCGCAACTACCCGCAGGAGTTCTACCAGAACACCTGGAGCGCCCGCTACGATCTCAACTGGACGGTGGACCGGCACGACATGAAGATCGGCGCGGAGTACCTGCGCTGGCGCGACACCGGTCAGTGGCAGCTGCTGTCGCGCGGTGAGTTCGTGTTCACGAGCAATCCGCCTGACCTCGATCGCCGCTTCCCGGCGGACGCGTGGAACGATCCGACGCGTTGGGACGTGACGGGCCTGGACCCGTTCGTGCAGCGCTACGACCTGAACTTCGGCGACTGGACCATCGACATCCCGAGACCCACCGTGGCCCTGTGGTTCGGCGACACGTGGCGGGCGGATGCACGATCAGTTCACCGTGAACTACGGCGTGCGCTGGGACGCCGACTGGGGGGCGCTGGATCCGCCGTATGTGACCTCGCCGGTGACCTTCACCCCGCGCGGCGGGAACCAGTACGCCGACATCGACCTGACGCCGGGGGAGAAGCTCTATCCCGGAGGGCTGCGGGACATCAACAACATCGCGCCGCGTGGCGGCTTCAACTGGAACGTGGGCGGCCGCGGCAACCTGGTGATCCGCGGCGGCAGCGGCCTCTACTTCAGCATCCCCGACTCGAACACCACGTTCAGCCAGCAGTCCTTCAACGCCGAGCGGATCCTGGTCAACTCCTTCCCCTACGATCGCCTGCCCAACTTCGTGCAGGACCCGACCCGCGGGCGCACCGAAGAGGACTACATCAACGGCGTCTACCCACTGCCGGCCCAGTCACCACGGGTCATCGCCCACGACTACCTGATGCCGTACACCTGGCAGAGCACGGTCGGCGCGCAGGGCCAGGTGGCGGAGGTGTGGGGCATCGAAGCGGACTTCACGGCGTGGAAGGGGTACAACTTCGCCCGGCAGCGCGATCCCAATCTGTTCTTCAATCCGGTGACCGGCTACAGCCTGAACCCGACGACCGCCGGGCGTCCGGATCCTGCCTACGGGGTCATCCAGTGGCTGGAGTCGAAGGGCCGCGCCGATTACGGCGCCATCTCAACGGCCGTGAACCGGCGCTATCGCAACAACTGGCAGGCATCGCTCGCCTACACACTGCTGCTCTACATGCACGACGACACGACCGGCTTCCAGTACCAAGGCAACAATCCGTTCGACCCTGGCGCGGAATGGGCCCGGTCCACGGAGTTCCAGCGTCATACGCTGCGGCTGAATGGCATCTGGCGACTCAAGTGGGACATCAGCCTGTCGGGCGCGTACCTCTACGGCTCGGGCAACTACTACCAGACCAACTTCGCGGCCAACCCATTCGGCCACGGGGGCGTCACCCGCTACGTCACCACACCCACGACGATCGCCGACTCGGTCGCGGACCGCTTCGACGGCCCCACGGCGTTTGCGGTCGGCGACGTGATCCCCCGCAATGCCCTGCGCGGCCTGCCGCTGCATCGTGTGGACCTGCGGCTGTCGAAAGACCTGAACCTGCCCGGCGGCGTGAAGCTGACCGGCATCGCCGAGGTGTTCAACGCCTTCAACCACGAGAACTACGGCGCCTACAACGGGCAGGTGAATTCCCCCACCTTCGGAGAGGTGCGCCAGAACCTGCTCAACGCCTACCAGCCGCGCGTCGTGCAGTTGGCCTTCAGAATGGCGTTCTGAAGAGCAGGAGGGAGGAGGGAGGAGCGAGGAGGTAGCCGCCTATCGTCTGGTTCCCACCAGGTCACTCACGTCGAACACGCGGCCGTTGGCGACGACGCGGCGCACCTTGACGGTGTTCGCGATGTCGTCGAGCGGGTTGCCCTCGAGCACGATCAGGTCGGCGAGCTTGCCGGCCTCGATCGTGCCCGCGTTCAGGTTGAGGGCACGGGCGGGGTTGACCGTGGCGGTCTTGAGCGCATCGAAGGCACTCATGCCGGCCATGGTGTAGGACATCAACTCGCCGTGCAGGTTCACGGCGTTGGGCGTGTCGGTGCCGGCGACCACGAGCGCGCCGGCCTTCATCACGTCCAGCACCATCTTGCCGCTGCCACCGCGCGGGTCGCCGCCCCCGCCCGGGTTACCGCCGGTGGGTTGCGCGGCCACCTGTCGCCGCATCCACTCCGGGTAGAGCGTGAAACGCGGATCGTCTTTGAGCGTGGGGTTCAGCTCGAACAGGCGCCTCGCGCCGGCGCCGGAGATCATCGGGCAGAACGTCCGCCCGCTGCGGCCGAACAGCTCGACGACGTCCTCGTAGGCGGTCTGGAGCGTGGCCATCTTCGGGGAGTAGCCACGCCGGCTCGTCGCGGCCGTGTGCTCCGTGTTGTCGACGCCGACGAAGGCGGCCGGAAAGATCTCGTGGGTCGCCACCGGCACGCCGATGCCGTGCGCGAACTCCACCATGCGCCGCTGTTGGGGGTCCGGCAGCCGCACGTAACTCTTGATCAGATCGTGCTGGAGCACGTTCGCCCGCTGCAGTTCCATCTCGAGCTGGCTCACGCTCGAAATGGCGATGCCCATCTTGTAATAGACGCGCCCCCACTCCATGAGATATCCGGTGCCGTAGACGCGCGGACCAGGCCGCACGCCGGCCTCGTTGGCCTCGCGGTCCTCCACGGCCTCGTACGGCGTGTTGCCGGGGCTGCGGACGGTGGTGACCCCGAATGCCAGCCACGCGCGGCCTTGCGCGGCCCCGAAGTCCTTCTGCAGGTGCGAGTGGAACTCGACGAGGCCAGGCATCACGGTCTGCTGCGAGGCGTCCACGACCTGCCCGCGCGTGTGGTTTGCCTCGGCATGCGGCACGACCGCGGCGATGCGGTTGCCCTCGACGATGACGTCGACGTCGGCGCGAGGCGTCGGGCTGGTCATGTCGAGCAGCCGTCCCGCGTGAATCACGAGTCGGCTGGTCGGCACGGCGGGTGTCCACTGGAAGTCGAGCGGAACCGGGCGCGTGACGCCCGTTTCGAGGTCGAGTATCTCGAGCGCGTCGTAGGACTGATACAGGATGTGCCGCGAGTCGCCTTGCCAGGACGGCGCATGCGCGAGCTTCGTCGTCACCGCGCGTGGGGGGCCAAGAGGAGCCCCGGTGCGGGAGACGGGCCACACCGACAGCAGGCCACCGTAGACGGCGGCCATCCGGGTGCCATCCGGTGACCACGCCGGACCGCCTCCCCCGCGCGAATCGATACCCATCAACGGCGTGGGCGCGTGCCATTCATCCGGGCCGCCGGTGGTGGAGATCGTCAGGATCTGGTTGGTGCCCTCGCGGAAGCGCGTGCTGAGCGGTGCCACGCCCGCCAGCGCCACGCGCGTGCCATCCGGGCCCCAGACCGGCGTGCCCGGTTGGGGCAACGAGTCGTGGATCTTCCGAACCGCCCCGGTGGCGATGTCGAGCACCGACATCTGCGCCACCCGCCACATCCCGTCGACGTCGAAGAACACGAGCTTCGTGCCGTCTGGCGAGAACGACGCCCCCTGCGGCTGCGTGGTGAGGGTCGTCACCTGTCGCGACTGTCCGCTGGCCATGTCACGGATCCACAGCTGCAGGTGCGGGCCGTTCTTGTCGGAGGAGTACACGAGGCTCCGGCCATCGGGAGACCACGCCGGGTCGGTATCGAGTGCCGCATCACGGGTGAGGTTGACCGGCACACCGCCGCTGGAGGGAACGACCCAGATGTCGCCCACTGCGGCGAAGGCGATCTGGCGGCCGTCCGGCGAGAGCATCGGCCGTACGATGCCGAGCACCGTGCGCGGGGTCGTGGACGTGAAGTCGCGCGCGCGCCGCGCGTACTGCGGCCGCGTCACCTGGAGCGTGGCCGTGAACTCCACGGTCCGCGCCTCGGGCGCGCCGACGGTGCGCGTCCGAATCCGGCCGTCCGAGACGTAGACGAACTCCCCGGACGAGGCCCACGACGCGCGGAATGCGAACACGTTCTCCTGACCGGTGATGGTCGCCCCCGCCAGTTCGTACCGACTCTGCCCGCCCGCCGTGGCGTGATACACGAGTTGGCCCCCGGGACTCCACGACGGCGCATCGAGGCGCGCCCCCTTCACGGTTGCCACCGTGCGCTGGCCGAGGTCGTTCACCGACACCGCAAGAATCGACTGCCCGCCCTCACGCGTCGAGGCGAAGGCGATCTCGCGGTCGTCCGGCGACCACGTCGGCATGTAGTCCTCGGAGGGGTCCTTCGTCAGCTGGCGCAGATCGCCAGTGCGCGTGTCGAGCACCCAGATGTTGTAGTCGCTGCCGAGATGGTTGCCGCGATCCGAGGAGAAGGCGACTCGCGTCCCATCGTGTGACCAGGCGGGTTCGCGATCGTCGAACGGGCCCCACGTGAGTCGGTGCTGACCGGTTCCGTCCGGCGCAACGTTCCAGAGGTCGTAGCCACCGTCCTTGTAGCTGAAGTAGGTGATCCAGCGTCCGTCCGGCGACCACACGGGCTGTCGGGCGTCCTCGTCGATGCCGGTGACGCGACGGGCCTCTCCGCCACGGCTGGCGACCGTCCAGATGCCGCCTTGCAGGTCGATGGCAAGGGTGCGGCCGTCTGGCGACACGGC
>WPCK01302466.1_pt1 | contig 10483 bp, 12 predicted proteins | sample 5399851 | NCBI WGS metagenome assembly WPCK01 (sample SAMN12869471, study PRJNA574797) | sludge metagenome | isolation source: wastewater treatment of pH11 | place: China:Beijing | collected 2019-05-20
CGATGCCGGGCAGTATCCGTTCACGTTCCTGCCCTACGCGTCGCAGGCGCTGCTCGATGGATCGCTCGCGCACCTGCCGTGGCTGCAGGAGCTGCCGGACCCGCTCGCCACTGCGAGGTGGTGCAGCGGGGTGGAGCTGAACGCGCAAGCGGCCTCCACACTCGGCATCGCGGATGGCGACATCGTCGAGGTGGCGTCCGCACACGGGTCGGTGCGCGCGCCCGTCGTGCTGTCGCCCGGCATCGGTCCCGACACGGTGGGGATGCCGGTGGGGCAGGGCCACGAGCGATTCACGCGCTACGCCAGCGGGCGCGGCGCGAACCCGCTCGCCATCCTGGCGCCGGCCACCGAGCCCACCACCGGCCAGCTGGCATGGTCGGCCACGCGTGTGAAGGTGACGAAGGTGTCGGAGGCGGATGGCAGCCTGATCCTGTTCGGCGGCGCCACCCGCGAACGGCCGCATCACAGCCTGGGCAGAGGCTGACGGCAGACAGGCGAGAAACGCATGGCACATCGATGGGGCATGGTGGTGGACCTGGACCGCTGCACGGGCTGCGAGGCCTGTGTGACGGCCTGCCACGCCGAGAACAACATTCCGACCGCGGGTCCCGTCGAGGCTTCGCGCGGACGCGCAATGCACTGGCTGCGGGTGGAGCGCTACTGGGAAGGCGACTACCCGGACGTGAAGGTGAAGTTCCGGCCGGTGCTGTGCCAGCAGTGCGACAACGCACCGTGCGAGGCCGTCTGTCCCACCTACGCCAGTCACCAGAACGAAGACGGCCTGAACGCGCAGGTCTACAACCGCTGCATCGGCACGCGCTACTGCGCGAACGCCTGCATGTACAACGTCCGGTTCTTCAACTTCTTCAACCCGCAGTGGGAGAAGCCGCTCCACCTGCAGCTGAACCCGGATGTCTCCGTGCGCGAAGTCGGCGTGATGGAGAAGTGCACGTTCTGCGTGCAGCGGATCAAGGCGGGCAAGCAGGCCGCCAGGGTCGAGGACCGGGAGGTGCGTGACGGCGAGATCCAGCCGGCCTGCGCCCAGGCCTGTCCCTCCGGCGCCATCGTCTTCGGCGACCTGAACGATCACGAGAGCCGCGCCGCGCGGCTGTCGCACTCGCCGCGCGGGACCAAGTTGCTCGAGGATCTCGGCGCGGAGCCCAAAGTGACCTACTTGCAGAAGCAGCCGTGGCATGAATAGAACGGGCAACAACCCCATGGCGGACGATCTCGTCCGCCCGCTGTTCCAGACCTCGGTGTGGTTCTACGCCGTCGCGCTGGCGCTGGCCACCATCGTCGGCTGCGGCGCCGCGGCGTGGGCGTACCAGATCTGGTTCGGCATCGGTGTCGCCGGCATCAACTGGCCGGTGTTCTGGGGCTTCTTCCTCACGAACTTCGTGTTCTGGATCGGCATCAGCCATGCCGGGACGCTCATCTCCGCCATCCTGCGGCTGGTGAACGCGCGCTGGCGGCGTCCCGTCACGCGGTGCGCGGAGGTCATCACCGTGTTCGCGCTGATGATCGGCGCGATGTTCCCCATCATCCACCTCGGGCGGCCGTGGCTCTTCTTCTGGCTGGCCCCGTACCCGAGCGCACGCGAGATCTGGCCGAACTTCCGCTCGCCGCTGGTGTGGGACTTCTTCGCGATCAACACCTACCTCACCGGCAGCGTGCTGTTCCTCCTGCTGCCGATGATTCCCGACTTCGCGCTCGTCCGTGATCGATCCACGGGGTGGCGCAAGCGCGTCTACGGCGTCCTGGCGCTGGGCTGGCAGGGCACCACCAAGCAGTGGCACCGGCTCGAGGCGGGCATGCAGATCATGGCCATCGCCATCATCCCGGTGGCCGTTTCGGTCCACACCATCGTCTCGTTCGATTTCTCGATGGCCACCGTGCCGATGTGGCACTCGACGATCTTTGGCCCCTACTTCGTCGCCGGCGCCATCTTCAGCGGCATCGCCGCGCTGATCATCGCGATGGCGGTCCTGCGCCGGGCTCTCCACCTCGAGGCCTACCTCCATCCGGTGCACTTCGAGAACCTTGGCAAGCTGCTACTGCTGATGAGCCTGCTGTGGGGCTACTTCGTCTTCGCGGAGCGGCTCACCGTCTGGTATGGCAATGAGCCGTCCGAGATGGCCGTCTTCTGGGCCACGCAACGCGGCGACTACGCGCCGTTGTACTGGACCATGGTCGCCTGCAACTTCGTGCTCCCGCTGATCGTGCTGTCGTTCGAGCGGCTGCGCACGGTGACTGGCTGCGTCGTGGCGTCACTGGGCGTGCTCGTCGGGATGTGGCTGGAACGGTTTCTCATCATCATTCCGTCGCTGGCGCACAAGCAGCTGCCGTACAGCTGGGGCAGCTATTCCCCCCGGCCCACGGAGATCGTCATCATGGTGGCCACCTTCGCGGCCATGGCGCTGCTCTACATGATTTTCGCCAAGGTCGTGCCGATCATCTCGATCTGGGAGATGAAGGTCGGCAACCAGCCACATCCCGCGCACCTCATCGAGACCGAGGACGAGATGGCCAGCCTGTGGAAGGCCCGTCCATGAGCGCGCTCTACGGCCTCTACGGCGACCCGGACACCGCCCAACGCGCCGTCGATGGCCTGCGCCGGGCCGGCGTCGCGGATGCCGACATCGTCGTGATGTCCTCCGAGCCGTTCGAGGAATACGAGTTCGGCCACCGCGACTCCGCCACCTGGTTGCACTGGATTGCCGGCCTGGGCGGCGTCATCGGCCTTACAACCGGCTACTACCTGACGAGCGTGACCCAGCAGATGTGGCCGCTCAGGACCAGCGGCATGCCGATCGTGGCGCCCTGGCCAAACCTCATCGTGATCTTCGAGATGACGATGCTCGGTGCGATCCTGGCGACCGTGATCGCGCTGCTCATCACGGCAAAGCTGCCGAGCCGACTGCCGCGGCTCTACGACCCCGAGGTGAGCAACGGCTACATCCTCGTCGGCGTGCAGGAACCGTCAACGGCGCTTGCCGACCAGATGGCGGCTGCGCTGCGCGCCGCGGGTGAGGGCCGGGTGAAGACAGTCCAGTGACGATTGATGATTGACGAGTGAGCGATTCACTGGCGATTGGCGATTGCTCGATCGGTCGATTCGAATGCGCCAAGCCTCGATCACCAATCAGCGATGACTTGCTCAATCCACTATCATCAGTCGCAAACGGACACGCGATCACAAACGCAGATGGACAAGCGGCCGTCAGAGTGATGTAGTGGAACGACAGAGGTCGTACACATGAGCCTCCGACTGGTATCACCCACGGTCCTCGTCCTCGTAGCGGCCGGCACCATCGCTGCAGGCCAGGGCAGTCAGCAACCGAGGACGGTCGAACTCGATGCCGCCACGATTGCCGCCAGAACCGAGGCGGCGCGGCAGCTGATTCCGCTGCTCGAGCCCGTGAAGGAGAAGGCCTCCGCGCGCTACGACACGGGCAAGGGCACGGTGCCGGATTCGCCTTTCGCCGGCACGCAGACCACCGCCGTGGCCATCACCATCGGCAAGAAGAAGCCGGTGGAGCCGCGCGTGATCCAGGCCATGGACCGGCTGCTGGAGTGGGAGCCCGGCGACCGCGCCTCGGCCGAGGATGCCGCTCTTTTCGATGCGTGGCTCGCGCAGCTCTCGCGACGGGCCTCGTCGATCGCGACCAAGCGGGGCGCGGTGTCCTGCGACACGGGATGCGTGGTGCAGACCATCACCGCCCTGGACGAGGCGTGGGGCAAGGACGAGCGCCAGCGCGAGGCGAATCGCGATGAGATGCTGCTCGACACCTTCACCGAGGCCGTTCGCGCGAGGAAATAGAGGTCGCCGTAGGCGCAGTCATGGGGCGCGACACACGAAGTTCGCGGCGTCGTCCGTGTTCCCGGTGCCTTTGTACGACGACACCTGCGGGTACGGACACAGTGGACGTGTCCGATCGACGACGCCGTTCGTGGCGTGCGACGCACGAATCTGGTCCGGCGGGCGACCGTGTTCGACCCATTGTTCCAGCGCCGTGACCATGTCGAACGTGTTGGGTCCTTCGCCTCCCCCGCAGTGTCCCATGCCAGGCGCCATGAACAGCCGATACGACGCCTGCACGTTGGCGGCTGGGCCGAGCGTGTCGACAACACGCGTGTAGTACTGCGTGCTGGCGGCCGGGGAGATCTGTGGATCACTCCACCCGTGATACTGAATCAGCTTCCCGCCGCGATCGAAGAACGGCTTCAGGTTCGGATCGAGGGCATTGATGGTGCCCCCATCGACCTCCTCTGCGCGCACGGTGTCGGCGTCGAAGTCGAATCGGTCCACGCTCCAGTCCGGGCGACCGAACACGAGGAACCGGAACTGATCGACACCAGTGGCGCGAGCCGACGCCGTCCATCCCAGATCGGTCCATCCCAGCTCACTGCCGGGAAGGAGCCCGGCGATTGAACGTCCGGTGCGTCGATTCACCGCGCTCGAGTAGATGAGGCGTGCCGTGTCCACCTGTGCGGTGGTCAGGCACCCGCTCGCATGAGATCCGTTGCACTGCAGGACGCCCGGATCGAATCGGCAGCGTTCCGGGTTCTCGATGAGACCGTCCTTCACACCATCCGAGGCGTCGCAGGCGCTGACCGCGGCCTCGTGGAGCAGCCGGCGCTGGGTCTCCAGCAACCGGGCAGGCGCCGATGCCTCCAGCACCTTCGCGACCCGCATGGCCTGGGCGGCGCGCCCGGTCCAATCGAGACCTGGCGCACCGGCGATGATGCCGTCGAAGTCGTCCGGAAAACGCTGCGCCTCCTTCAGGGCCTGGCGTCCGCCGGCCGAGCACCCGTTCCAGTACGAATACCGAGGTGCGGCCTCGTAGTACGACGCAATCACCCTCTTCGCAATCACGGTCATCTCATGAACGGCGCGCCACCCGAAGTCTTCGACCTTCTCGGGATGTCCAAGGGCGAAGCTGCCCGTATTGCCGGTGTGTCCGGTGTCGGTTGACGCCGTGGCGTAGCCGCGACCCGCCGCGGCGATCAACGCCGGGTACGCGATCGCGCCGTTGAAGGCGCCGTTGCCGACGGCCTGGAACTTCTGGTTCCAATTCGTGGTCGGCATCCAGACCTCGATCGTGATGTCCGAATCGCTGGATGGCGTGAGCACGGCAGCCACGAGGCACAACGGTCGAGGAGCGCGCAACGATCGCTCGGTAGTGTCTCCAGACGCGGCGATGGTCGCAACAGTGGCTCCGGCGTCGACGAGGCGGGCAGAGGTGATCGACGCGTTGGGCAAGGCCAGCGACGCCAGCCTTCCGCACGAGTTGCCCGCACGGGGTTGAGCGACCGCGAGGCCGCAAGCCAACACGGAACAGCCAAGGAAGAACGCGAATCGAGTCATCGGGACCGTCCAAGAGTCGTAGTCATCCGTCGCGCTACTTGATGGGCAACAACGGTGCCTGACCAGGCGCAAGCTGTTGATCGAAGACGTTGAGAACAACGGCAGTCGCCGAATAGTAGGCCATGACGGACACGACATCGAACAGATCGTGCGGACCGAATAGTCTCAGCGCTTCGGCATAGGTCGCAGATGTGACGACGCGGTTCCCGAGCGCTTCGCGACCGAGCTGAATGACAGCAGCGTCTCGTGGCTGCAGACCAGTGAGAGCCCGACGGTGCTTGACGATGTCAATGACCGCAGGTTCGACGCCTGCTCGCACGGCCGCCGGCTCATGCGCCGTCCATTCGAACTGTTGATCGAGCTCCCGTGCTGTGACGAGAATAGCCAACTCGTAGACACGTCGGCCTATAGGGCTCTCGAAGCGAAGGTAGTTGTTCTTGGGCTGATCGGCGGCAGCGACACCTGGACTGTAGAGGCCGAGTCCCAGGGGCCCTTGAAACCCGGCAAGAGCACGCCCCGATTTCACATCCGCGTCGACCTTGTCGTAGAGCGCCTTGCCGAGATCGTCGAGATCGTGGCGTTTCACCAGCGGTAGACGATTCCCGGACTCGGCGTAGATATCGTCCTTAGGGGGTCCCGCCGGCATCTGGGCAGTCGAGGCAGTCGTGGTGGCGCCGCCGGCCTGGGACGACGCGACGTCCCGGTCGCTACGTGGCTCGAGCGCCCCAACGCTCAGCAAAATGCCGAGTTCGTCCCGATTGACCCACTGCTCGGCAATCTTCCCATTCTGGAACCGGAAAATGGCGATGGCATCCCAGGTGACCGCCTTGCCCTTCACATCGTGCACGCCGATCCTCGACCGAAACTCGCCCGCGCCCATGGCACGATGCGTGATTCGGGCAACGACTCGGTCCCCCGATTCGAACATGTCATGCATCTGGGTCTCGAACTGTGAATAGGCCGCGATGTTTCGCTCGACGACGCCGCGGATGCCCGCCATCCCATTCAGAGTGCCCTCGGGTCGGTGAATGACGCAATCAGGAAGAAACAGCTGATCGAGCAGTCCGATCTTGCGCCCGTCCAGGACCTGCTGGAAGTAACTCGAGACCACCTGCTGCTGGGTCGAATCCCGACCAGGCGAACTGGTCTGAGCGTACGCGGCGCCGTGAGTCGCCAGCGCGAGGACGAATGCAACGACCACTCGAATCATGAGTCACCTGTGAAAGTTGGTCACGCGCTAGCTAGCAGGCAGATTCACGCGACGGAGTCTAAGCCATCCGCCCATCGTCGGCTGCTAGCCGCATTATCCACGCGCGCTGGTGGAGCGTGAACAATGCGCCGGAGGACGAGAGGCCGGCCTCGACTCGCCGCGGGGCGCGCCTCGCTCAGGGCTAGCCCTGAGAGGAGGCCCGGTCGCCGGGCCGGAGTCGAAGCCCGAAGGGCGAACTATCGGGGCCTCGTGAATAGTTCGGGCTAGGCACCAACCTGCACAACCTGGCCAGGCTGCAAGCTGGCTAGCGCGGCCAGAATACCCGGAACGAGCGGTACGAGATCCTGCAGCTTGCTCGACCGGGCGTGGAGGATGACCCCGAAGGGGAGCGCGTTGATGTCGTGTTGGTGTTCGAGTTTGCGATCCAGCGTGACGAACGCCTCGATGGTGCCGCTCGCGCGTGTGAGCAGCTCGCCGTTCAGGGTGCCTGACCAGCCCAGCCCTTGCACGGTCACGACGTCGTGGCCGACCAACGTGGTCTCAGGTCGTGCGGGACGTTCTCATCAAGCAGGACGCGCACTGGTCAGCACGCTTTCCTTGGCCTGTTCGAGCGCCGCCAGCGCCTGATCGCGGGTGACCGAGGGGAATTGGTGCAGGAACTCGTCGAGAGTCTCGCCACCCTCGAGGTAGTCAAACAGTGACTGAACAGGCACGCGCGTGCCCACGAATACCGGTGTCCCGCTCAGAATGCCCGGGTGGCTGTGCACCACGGTGGGCCTGCTGGACATATATAGGTTTCTCAGGTCGAGTATACCCGGTCGACGCTCGGGTAGTGCCTCACGGAGTGCGCGATGAGCCGCGCACGCTCACCTCAGCCTACCACCGCCGAGCGCATCGGCTCCGTGTTATCCAGCCCCCATTGACTGACGGAGTCCTTTCTTCAGCTCGTCAAACCGGTTTCGGTTGCGAGGCTGGTCGGTCTCGCCAAACGGCCAGCACATCAGAACTGTTCGGCAGAACCTGGTATCGGAGCGCGCCAACTCAGCGACCAATGGGAAGTAGGCCTCGAAGTGCTCTTCGAGCAGATGCTCGAGAAGGCAACATGCCACGGCGTCCGACAAGTCGTCGTCGGGGTATGAACCCCAGCGCTTGATGAATGGCCAAATGACCTCAGGATCGGTCGGCAGGTACTCCCCAACCTTGATGATGGCTTGCCACCTCGGGTCCTTCTCGCCGTCGGCCGCAGCTCTCCCGGGGAGCAGCGACTCGGCCTCTCGAACGGCGTCATTGACCGCTGCCATGACGGCACACCTGTTACTGCTTGAGTACGCCTGAACTCTGCAGATCCGAGCTGACGGCCATATTCGCTCGTCTGGCCAACGGTTGGCGTTCAGCCGCGCCGCGCTCGCGCACGATACCACCGAGCGCGAGAACCCGGAGGACGCGCACGCGGCCGGAGGGCGTCGGTTGCGCCGGGTTAGACGGCTGGTGACGATTGTTGCAACTGCCGGAGTTGATCATCGGACAACGCGAAGTCACTCGCCGGGTTCTGATAGACGTGATAGTCATCTGACACCCAACGAACGCTGGACGTGCCTGGCGCATACTCCAACACCCAGTAGTACTGCCCGCTGATCAGGTAGCCCGGCTCGTCATTCGCGGCTTTCACCAGCACGTAGGGTTTGCCCTCTTGAGTCTTCAGTTGGAGTTCGACCAGGTCCGCGTAGAGATGGACAAACTCAGGCTCGCGGAGCAACGCACCCACAGCGTCAGCATTATCGCGGGCCAGGGCCAGAGCCGGTGGATAGCGCCTGCCGGACTCGAGAATCTGCACCACCTCAACAGGAATGGGGCGCACCCGCTCCGAGAACTCCACAGCGTCCGAACACATGAAGATGCCCCACCTTGCGGTGTCAATCGGGCCCGCCAGCAGAACATACCCAACACCCCGAGGCACCGCGGGCCCAGAACCGACCTCCGGGAGGTAGTCAGCCACGCAGTAGCAGCAACCGATTGCGAACATCGTTGTCCGTCCTAACTTTCGATTGGATAGCGCTCGGGTACCCCATTCCGCCGTGGTTCTGTGCGTGCCGGTGCACGTAACCACCGACGATCGAACGACACTCCACGGCATCTCTCGAGTTCAGCCGCGTTACGCTGACCAGCCCTTCGCGGGCACACGCGCCTCGCAGAGGGCTCGCCATCCAATCGCACGATTCGAATGCCCCAATCACCCAATCGCCAATCATCAGCAAATCACTCAATCATCAATCCTCAATCACCAATGGACAGCCTCCCCGTATATACAGCCATCCCCACAACGGCGTCGACGCCCATGGCATGGAGCGCATCAATCTCCTCTCTAGTCGTGATGCCACCCGCGGCGGTGACGCGGCGTGCCGTGGCATCGCGGACGGCCTTGATGGCGGCCATGTCGGTCCCCTGCATCAGGCCTTCCTTGTCCACGTGCGTGTAGAGGAACTCGTCGCAGTACGCCTCGAGTCCGTGCACGGCCTCCACCGGCCCAATCGGGAGCGACGTCTTCCACCCGTGAATCACCACGCGGCCGGCCTTCGCGTCCACGGCGGCGATGACGTGCTGCGGACCAACAGTGGCGGCAAGGGCACGCGCGAAGTCGTGATTGATGACAACCCCCGGATCGACCTGCACATCGTCCCGGGTCCATTGGCCCGGTCCCCGGAAAAGGCCGGATCCGGCGATCACCGCCTGAGCGCCGGCAGCCAGCAGCTCTTCGGCCCGTGCGACCGTGCGCACCCCTCCGCCCACGCGACAGGGAAGCTCCGCGGCAATCCGGCGGACGAGCGCATCGTTGTTGCCGCGCGCCATGGCGGCGTCGAGATCGATGAGCTGCACCTTCGGAAACCGCTTGAACTTCGCGATCCAGGTGTCGAGGTCGTCGGTGGCAATCGCCAGCTTCTCGCCCTGCACGAGCTGGACGATGCGGCCGTTCTGCAGGTCGATGGAAGGGATCAGCATAGGAATCGGGGGTCGGGAGTCGTAAGCCGCAAGCCGCAAGCCGCAAGCCGCAAGCCGTTAGCCGTAAGCCGTCAGCCGGACAGGAATGTCGCGCGATGCCAGGAAAGCCTTCAACGCCTCCACGCTGTGTTCGTTGAAGTGGAAGATGGACGCGGCAAGCGCGGCGTCCGCCTGGCCGGTGGTGAAGACCTCGGCGAAGTGTTCGAAGGTGCCGGCCCCTCCCGACGCGATCACGGGGATATTCACCGCCGTCGAGACCGCCGCTGTCAACTCGCAGTCGAAGCCGGACCGGGTGCCGTCGCGGTCGATCGAGGTCAGCAGGATCTCACCGGCCCCGCGGTCCGCGGCCTCGCGGGCCCAGTCGATGGCATCGCGCGGAGTCTCCGCCTGCCCGCTGCGCACGTACACCGCGAAGCGCCCGTCCTGCCGCTTCGCGTCGATGGCCACCACCACCGCCTGGCTGCCGTAGCGACTGGCCAGCGTCGTGATCAGGGTCGGGTGCATCAGCGCGGCGGTGTTCAGGCTCACTTTGTCCGCCCCCGCCTCCACCGCTGCGGCCGCGTCCTCCTCGGTGCGGATGCCACCACCAACGCAGAGGGGCAGGAAGATCTCCCGGGCCACCGCGGCGATGGTCTGCGCGCGGGCCTGTCGGGCCTCCAGCGTGGCCGTGACGTCGAGGATCACGATCTCGTCGATGCCCTCGACGTTGTAACGTCGCGCCAGCTCGCCAGGATCGCCAGCCTCGCGCAAGCCCTCGAAGTTCACGCCCTTGACGACACGTCCGTCGCGGACGTCAAGGCAGGCAATTATCCGTTTCGATAACACGAAGGTCACGAAGGAGGAGGCACGAAGGGCACGAAGGGAGAGGCACGAAGGGCACGAAGGACAACACGAAGGTCACGAAGGGG
>WPCK01042887.1_pt1 | contig 10479 bp, 13 predicted proteins | sample 5399851 | NCBI WGS metagenome assembly WPCK01 (sample SAMN12869471, study PRJNA574797) | sludge metagenome | isolation source: wastewater treatment of pH11 | place: China:Beijing | collected 2019-05-20
ACGAGTTCGGCCACCGGATCGGCCTGCGCCGGCGAGCCGAGATAGCCCGAGATCAGGGCACCGACATTGCCGAGTCCTGGCGATGCGGCGAGATCCGCCATCATCGATGCGAAGGCCCGGTCATCCGGCACGATCCGCGTGCCCTTGCCATGACCCGGATGGAAGGGAAGCTGCACCGTGGGAACCGACCACACCGCATGGCCCAGACGCTCCAGCGCGAACACCATGGCTCGGTTGCCGACGGCGCCGCGCGCCACATGGCTCGACACCGCGATCACCTCGGCACGCCGTTCCCCGCTCAACGAGGTCTCCTCCGGACAGTCCGGTCGTGTGCTGGTGTCATGATCCGCTCCCGGCGGCCGGGCCGCCCTTGCGTCATGATATCCTGCCGGCCCTGCGACAGGAAGGCGGCGGGCCTTCTTTCGGGCCCGCCGATGCGCTAGGATGCATCCGACCCCAGGAGGCCGCCATGACTGCCCTAGCCGAACGGCGCGCACCGCTTGCGCGCACCCTTCCCGCCCTGCTCGTGATTTTCCTCATCGGGCCGATGCTGTCGGCCTGCGGCTTCAATACCATTCCCACGCTCGAGGAAGGCGCCAAGGCGGCGTGGAGCGAAGTGCTCAACCAGTATCAGCGCCGGGCCGATCTCATCCCGAACCTGGTGGAGACCGTGAAGGGCTACGCCGCGCAGGAAAAGGACGTGCTGACGGCGGTGGTGGAGGCCCGGGCCAAGGCAACGGGCGTGCAGATCCCGGCCGAAGCGCTGTCCGATCCGGAAAAATTCAAGGCGTTCCAGGAAAGCCAGGCTGCCCTTTCGGGTGCACTCGGGCGGCTGCTCGCGGTCGCCGAGGCCTATCCGGACCTGAAGTCCAACCAGAACTTCCTCGCCCTCCAGGCCCAGCTCGAGGGAACCGAGAACCGCATCGCCGTGGCGCGACGCGACTACATCGAGGCCGTGCGCGCCTACAACACCTCGCTGAAGACCCTGCCGTCGATGCTGTGGGCGAAATTCTGGTTCACCGACAACGAGCCGCTTCCGGTCTTCACCATCGATGAGGCCGGCAAGGAACTGCCCAAGGTCGAATTCGGCTCCGGCGGCTGAGCAGCCATGGGCGCGGCCGGGCCTGCGGTCAGGGTTGGGGCGCTTGGGCTGATCTTCGCCCTCGCGCTGGCGCTGTCGGCGCTGGCCCAGGCCTTTCCCGCGCTCACCGGCCGCGTCGTCGATTCGGCCGGCATGCTCGATGCCGCATCGATCACCGCCGTCGAGGCGAAGCTTGCCGCCCACGAGCAGAAATCCACCGACCAGCTGGTCGTGGCCACCGTGCCGGATCTTGGCGGCCAGGCGATCGAGCCTTTCGCCAACGCGCTGTTCCGGCACTGGGCGCTGGGCCAGGCCGGCGAGGACAATGGCGTGCTCTTCCTCGTCGCCCGCGATGACCGCAAGATCCGCATCGAGGTCGGCTATGGCCTCGAGGGCGTGCTGACCGACCTCTACGCCAAGCTCATCATCGAAAACACGGTGACACCCGCCTTCCGCGCCGGCGATTTCGCCGGCGGCATCGCGCGCGGGGTCGACGACATCCTGCTGGTGCTCGCCGGCGATGGCGCCGAACTGGAAGCGCGCGCGCGCCGCAACCTCGTCGATGACAACGCCATCCCGGTCGAAATGATGGTCTTCATCGCCATCTGGGTGTCGATCTTCGGCTTTGCCATCGCGTTCGCGGTGCTGCCGCCGATGTTGGGCCGCAAGATCGGCCCCGGCCGCTACCGCTGGCTCGGCATGGATTTCGAGTACAGCACCACCGGCGGTTCCTCGCGCAAGACCTGGTCGTCCGGGAGCAGCGGCTGGTCCTCGGGAGGCGGCGGCGGCTGGTCTTCGGGAGGCGGCGGATTCTCCGGCGGCGGCGGGTCGTCAGGGGGCGGCGGCGCCTCGGGAGGATGGTGACCATGCCCGCGACCCTGATGAGTGCCGAGGACCATCGCCGCGTCGCCAGCGCGGTCCGCGCCGCGGAGGACCGCACCTCGGCCGAGATCTACTGCGTCATTGCCCGCGCCAGCGACAGCTACTTCCCGCACGCCGCCTTCGCCGTGTCGCTGGCAACGCTGATCGCGGGCGTCGTCGTGGCGTTCCTCCTGCATCTGTCATGGTTCGATGTGACGTCCCTGCGCTTTGCTGCCGCCGAAGCCCTGGCCGGCGGCCTCGCGGTCGCGCTCGTCGCCTGGCGTCCGGCCCTGCGGCTGCCGTTCGTGCCGAAGGCGGTGCGCTATCGGCGCGCCCACGACAATGCGATGCGGCAGTTCCTCGCCCGCAACGTCCACCGCACCCGCGCACGCACCGGCGTGCTGCTGTTCGTGTCGATCGCCGAGCGCTATGCCACGGTGATCGCCGATGCCGGCATTGCCGCCCATGTCGATCAGGCCGAGTGGAATGCCATCGTTGCCGGACTGACCGAGGCCGCTGCCGCCGGTCGGCATGCCGATGGCTTCGAGGCGGCGGTCCGGTCCGCCGGCCGGCTTCTGGCCGAACACTTCCCCAAACGGGCCGACGATTCCAACGAGTTGGACGACCACGTCGTCGAGCTGTGAACGGCCGGACAGCCTGTCTTGCCGCCCTGCCGGCTCCGGGGTTATGGTTAACGCATCATGACGACGCGGACCATCGACATCAGGCATGCCATTCCCGCCGACGCGGACGGGATCGCCGCCGTTCACGTCGCGGCCTGGACCGGCGCCTATGCCGGCATCATTCCGCACAAGGCGCTCAACGGCATGTTGACGCGGCGCGGCCGCGACTGGTGGATGAATGCCATCCGTCGCGCGACGTCGATCCTGGTCGTCGATCTGGGCGGGGAAGTCGTCGGCTATGCCACCTACGGCCGCAACCGCGTCCGCGAATTGCCGGAAGCCGGCGAGATCTACGAACTCTACATCGCCCCGCAATATCAGGGCGTCGGCATCGGCACCCGGCTGTTTTCGGCCGTGCGCGAGGCGCTCGCCGACCACGGCCTGTCCGGCCTGGTCGTCTGGGCGCTCGCCGACAATGCCGGCGCCATGCAGTTCTACGAGGGACTGGGCGGCCGCGACAGCGCCGAAGGCGTCGAGATTTTCGATGCCCGCGCGCTGAAGAAGATCGCCTACACCTGGGGCTGACTTCGCCTTTGTGACGCATTGCGCATCCGCAACGGCGCCGCTAGACGGCCCGAGCCACCCCCTGTCCGGAGAACGCCATGCGCATCGACGCCATTTCCATCGGCTCCAACCCGCCCGACGACGTCAACGTCATCGTCGAAGTGCCCTATGGCGGGCAACCCATCAAGTACGAGATGGACAAGGAGGCAGGCACCCTGGTGGTCGACCGCTTCCTCTACACGCCGATGACCTATCCGGGGAACTACGGCTTCATTCCGCACACGCTGTGCGGCGACGGCGATCCGCTCGACGTGCTGATCTGCAACACCCGCCCGCTGCTTCCCGGCTGCGTGGTCGCCGTGCGGCCGATCGGCTATCTGGTCATGGAGGACAATGCCGGCGCCGACGAGAAGGTCATCGCGGTGCCGTCCCCGAAAGTGACGCGGCGCTACGAGAACATCCATGACTACACGCAACTGCCGGAGATCACCCGCCAGCAGGTGCAGCACTTCTTCGAGCACTACAAGGATCTGGAGCCCGGCAAATGGGTGCGGCTCGGCGGCTGGCATGGCGCGGCCGAAGCCCGCCAGCTGATACTGGACTCCATCGAGCGGGCCAGGCGCTGAACGATCATTCCGCCGGCGGCGCGCGGTAGGGTTCGGGCAGTTCCGCGCCGTCGGCAATGATCACCGGTTCATCGGCGCCGCAGGCAAAACCGCGCGCCTGGCCGTCGGCGATCGTGCGCGCCTTCTCGTTCGCCTTCGGATCGCCTGACGCCACCACGTAGCCAACCACGCACCCCTGGCGCTCGGCCAGCGTGCCGACCTTTTCCACCACGAGCACCTCGGTGGTCTTTTCCGAATCCTCGGGCTGCGACACGAACCAGCGATGGATGGTGGCGAAGGGCCGCGTCAGGTCGCCATCCACCTCGTAACGCCATTCGATCTTCGGGCCGACCGAGTTGAACGGCCCGAAGCTTTCCCAGCCATCCGAGACGGCCTGCCGCCCTGGGGGAAATCCGTAGAAGACCGATTCGCGCGCGTCCCCGTAGGTGATGATCACCGGAAAACCGCGAAAGCCCGGACAGACGATCTCGGCCCAGTCGCCATCGCCCTCCTCGGCCTGGGCGACCGTGGCGCACGGATTGGCGTCGTTGAGGTCGGTGTAGGCGCTCTCGATCGTCGCGGCGAAGGCGGGAAGCGGCAGGATGGCGAGGGCAAGGGCGAGGCGGCGGATCATCGAACGCACTCCATCTGGACAGGACGCCGAACCTATCACCGCCGCCGGACTGCACAACCGGCTTCAGCCGAGGTGCGCGGCGATTGCCTCGATGAGCGCTGTCCGATCACCGGCGACGACCACCGTCTTCAATCGCGCGGTGTGGCCTGTTCGGATCGTCACGGAGCCGGCCGGCACCGCCAGCCATCCGGCAATGAGGCGCACCAGCGCGTCATTCGCCGCGCCCTTGTCCGGAACGGCGCGAACGCGCGCCGCGATGTGCCATGCTCCCGACGAATCCGCCTTCACGCCGTCCACGCGGTCGATCGATGATTTCGGCGTGAGGCGCACGGCGAGTGCGATGCCGTTGTCGATCGGCCGCCAGGGCCGGCCCGCGTCCACAGGCCGGACTCAGAAGACGTAAGGGTACAGGTAGAGGATGATGACGCGCTGCAGCAGCATCAGCCCGAGCAGCAGCACGATCGGCGAGATGTCGATGGTGCCGAGATTGGGCAGGAACCGGCGGATGGGGCGGAGCGCCGGCTCGGTCGCCTGGTAGAGGAAGTTGCCGATCTGCGCCACCACCGGGTTGCGGCCATTGACGATGTTGAAGGCGAACAGCCACGAAAACACCGCCGAGGCGATGATGATCCACCAGTACAGGTCGATCACGACAAGCAGGACATCGAGTATGGCGCGCATGGTCGGGCTCCTTCAGCGCTGCCGATGTAGGGCCTTGCCGTCGCTGCGGCAAGAGCGCCCGGACAGCCGCTTGACAGCCCCCCACCCGCTCCCATATTTGCGCCATCCGCTGGACGGGGCTGTAGCTCAGCTGGGAGAGCGCATCGTTCGCAATGATGAGGTCAGGGGTTCGATCCCCCTCAGCTCCACCAACGGATCGGCGAAGGCACGGACAGGCGCTCCGCCGGACTTGCGGCCAGGCCACCTCCTTCCCATCGTCACGATCCGCCATGCACCGCCGTCGCCCGGGGTCTCTCCTTGTCCGCCTTGCCATCCGATTCCGCGCGCTTCGCCGCGTTCCGCCATTCCGCCTTCCTGCGCTTCTGGTCGGCCCGCTTCGTCACGACATTCGCCGGCCAGATGGTGTCGGTCGCCGTCGGCTGGCAGATCTACGACCTGACCCGCGATCCCACTGATCTCGGCTTTGTCGGGCTTGCCCAGTTCCTGCCTGCCCTGCTCCTGGTGCTGGTCACCGGCGCCGCCGCCGACCGGTTCGGCCGCCGGCTGATCGCGGCACTTGCCACCGCGCTCGAGGCCATGTGCGCCCTTGCGCTGATCGCCTTCACCCTGTCGGGTTCATCCAATGTCGGCATGGTGTTCATGATCCTTGTCGCATTCGGCACCGCCCGCGCCTTCTATGGTCCGGCGACCGGTGCCCTCGTGGCGAACCTCGTGCCGCCGGAGGATTTTGCCAATGCCGTGGCGTGGAACTCCTCGGCCTGGCAGACCGCAACGATTGTCGGTCCGGTGGCAGGCGGCCTGGCCTACGGCATCTCGCCGGTCTTTGCCTACGCCACCGCCAGCATTCTCCTGCTTGCCGCCGGCGGCCTGCTGCTGTCGATCCCGAAGCCAAGGACCCACCAGGTGTCCGAACGCACCAGCCTCGGGACGATCCTCGCCGGCTTCCGCTACATCTGGTCGGAGAAGATCGTGCTCGGCGCCATTTCGCTCGATCTCTTCGCCGTGCTGCTCGGCGGCGCCGTGGCACTGTTGCCGGTGTTTGCCCGCGACATCCTCGAACTCGGTCCCTGGGGTCTTGGGCTGTTGCGCGCCGCGCCGGGAGTCGGCGCCGTACTGACCGCATTGGCGCTTGCCATGTGGCCGGTGCGCGACCATGCCGGCCTGATCATGTTCGGTTTTGTCGCCGCCTTCGGCGCCTTCACCGCCGGTTTCGGCCTGTCGACCGCCGGCTGGCTCTCCATCATCCTGCTCGCACTCGCCGGCGCCGCCGACATGGTCAGCGTCTACATCCGCGAAATCCTCATCCAGCTGTGGACCCCGGACCGGCTGCGCGGTCGCGTCAACGCCGTCAACATGGTGTTCGTCGGCGCCTCCAACGAGCTCGGCGAGTTCCGTGCCGGCATGATGGCCGGGGCCGTTGGCGCCGTGCCCGCCGTCGTCTTCGGCGGCATCGCCTCCGTCGCGGTCGCCGGCCTGTGGGCGGCGCTGTTCCCGGCGCTCCGGCGGGCGCGCCATCTCGACGGACGTCCGTAGGGCGATTGACTCTGCCCTCCCGCGCCTCGATAAATTCAGAAAACTGCATTCAAGCAGGACGGGAGGACGACATGGGATTCATCCGCAACATCCTGGCGCTGATTGGCCTCGTCGCCGTGCTCGGCGGCGGCTGGCTCGGCTATCGCGCCATGACCGATTTCGCCGGCTTCGATCCCAAGGCCGCCGAGGTCTACTGGTCGATGGCCAAGCGCCTGGCGGAAACCGGGAATGCCGCCGAGGCGACGGTCTGGAAGCGCAAGGTGGCCGACGGACTGACCTTCGACGAGATCGACCAGTCGATCCAGTCGGTGGCCGCGGAAATGAACATCAAGGATGTCGGGGCGCTGCCGCTCGGCGACCAGGTCGCCGCAATGAAGGGCGAGCCCTGGCGCAAACTCAAGATCTATCTCTACTGCAATCCGCTGACCGCGGCGGCAATGATCGACCATTCCGACGCCTACGCGGCCTACCTGCCATGCCGCGTGTCGCTGCTGGAGGACAAGACCGGCGCGCTGTGGCTCTACTCGCTCGACATGGACATGATGATCCATGGCGGCAAGCCGCTGCCGGACGGTCTGCGGCAGGAGGCCGAACGGGTGAAGGAGATCATCCTGGCCGTGCTCGACCGGGGCGCCAAGGGCGAGTTCTGAGCGACGGCGTCAGCGCGCGCCGGGATCGCCGGCAAAGACGCGGTCGAGGAACCGGGCAAGCCACTCCACCAGCGGCCGGTCGAACAGCATCCGGCCCTCGAGGTGCAATCGACCGTCCTGCGCGCCGGGCATGGAGAACCGGTGCGCGGCCTTGACCACCCAGCGATGCATCATGGCCAATGTCAGCTCGCCATGGAACTGGATCGCCCACGCGTTGCGTCCGTAGCGGAATGCCTGATTGGGGTAGGTGTCGGCGGTCGCCAGCAACTCGGCGCCGTGCGGCAGCGAGAACCCCTCGCGGTGAAACTGGTAGACCATCGACGGCCAGTGCATCAGCGCGCGACCGGCCGGTGTTGCCCGGATCGGATACCAGCCGATTTCCACCAGCCCGTCGCCATGGCTCTCGACCCTGCCGCCCAGATGCTTGACCAGCAATTGCGCTCCCAGGCAGATGCCGAGATAGGGCTTGTCCTCGCGCAGCGGCACCTTGAGCCAATCGATCTCGCCGCGCATGTACTCGTCATGGTCGTTGACGCTCATCGGCCCGCCGAACACCACGACACCGGAATGTTTGCCGAGGGTCGCAGGCAGGCGTTCGCCGAGCGGCGGGCGGACGATTTCGAGCGGGAAGCCGGCGGCGCGCAGCAACTGGCCGACACGCCCGCAACTGGACGTCTCCTGGTGGAGGACCATCAGGATGGGCAGGCGCTCCCCCGGCCGGGTCATGCGTCGCCGTCCCCGGCGCGGCCAGCGACCGAATGCCGGATTCGATCGCTCTCTTCGGGCGACACACCCATCAGCTGGCCGATGCGCCAGACGATGCTGTCTTCGAGTTCGTTGGCATCGCGATCGGCAAAGACCAGCTCGAACAGGTCCTCCACGAAGGCACGCCGCCCGGCTTCGTCGAGATGGCGATTGAGGACGCTCGTGAACCCCTGCACGTCGACGGCATGACGTTCCGCATCCTCGCCGGCGGTGACCAGTTGCATCACGGCGGGCTCGTCGAGGTCGAACAGCGTGGCCAGCGCATAGCGCAATTCCGCATGCTCGGCCGGCCGCCGTTCGCCATCGGCATCCATGACCCGGATGAACAGCGCGGCCGCCGCGACACGCGGATCGTCGCGGTCGCTCGCCGGATCGCGCGTGCTGGCGCCGGGCAGGTCCTTGAGGTAGGCGAAGAGACGTTCGAACATGGCCGTCGGCATCCGTAGCGGAAATTCGGTCCGATCAAAACAGCCGGAAGCGCCTTTGCGGTTTCGTTGCGGCCGGCGCGCCCGGATCGTCCGGCAGCGGCAATGGCAGATCCGCGGCGACCTCCGGTTCCGGGACCACGATCACCGCGTCCGCGGCAGCCGGCGGCGCGGGCTCCTCGGCGCTGGCGATGAGCGCGACCTCCGGTTCGGGCTCCGGCTCGATCAGCGCCCCGGCAATGCGCCGGGCCGGCTGGCGCCACTCGAACGCATCAAGGCGCCCGGTCACCGGCGAGAATGGCGCCCAGCGATCGGAGGCGTGACCATCGGCGATCCAGACCGGATCGGCCGGCGCCCGCACCGCCCGCGACAGCCAGTGGCGCACCCGTCCCTGATCCTTCGCTTCAGCTTCCGCCAGGTCGGCCATCAGCAGGCAGACGCCCTCGCGCGGTTCGATGGACAGTGCGGCTTCGGCCTCCTTTCGGGCGCGCGCGAAATCGGACGCGGCAAGAGCGGCGCGCGCCACGGCAAGTCGGGATTCGATGTCGGACGGGGCCAGTGCCGCCAGCCGCTCGGCGCGCTTCAGCCGGTCGACGGTGGAATCGCCCGGCCGCGCCGTGACATAGGCCTCGGCGAGATCCGGATGGGTCTGGCGCTTCCACGCCTCCTCGATGACGCGCGAGCCCTTCTTCAGCTCGTCGGCGGAGAAATGCGCCTTCGCCGTCATCACCGCGGCCGGCACCAGATCGGGCGCGAGCCGGTTGGCCTCGCTTGCCGCGGCGCGGGCGGCCACGCGGTCCTCGTCGGCAAGCGCCTGCGCCTTGGCGGTCAGGATCACGGCGCGGCGGCGGTCGGCGGCGGATCGCTCGGCCTTGGCGACGGGACGCGCGGCATTGAGCGCCAGTGCTGAATCGAATTCGCCGCGCGCAATCCGCGCCGCAAGCGCCGGAGCCGAGGCCCAGTCGAGCTGCGGGGCGAGATCGCTGGCGCGCTCGGCGATGGCACGGGCCGCATCATGGTCGCCGGCGCGCTCGGCCTGCAGGAACAGTCCCCGCAGTCCGATGAGCCGGGTCTCGGGATCCTCGACCATCGATTCGTACTTGCGCCGCGCCGCCTCGCCATCGCCTTCCAGCGACAGGGCCTGGGCATCAAGCAGATGGATGAGCGGCTCCTGGTCCGACGACAGCATCGAGGCGGCCTGGCGCTGCGCCTTGCGGGCGGCGATGGCATCGCCGGCGCCGGCGGCAATCAGCCCGGTGGAAAGCGACTGGTAACCGCGGTCACGGCGGCGGGCGCGGAAATGCCGGCGGAGGGTCTGCGGTGAGTTCCACACCGCGCCGACGATCCACCAGACGACCGCCAGCGCCACGAACAGCGCCGCGAGCGCGGTCGCCGCGACCATCAGCGAAACCCGGTACTCGTAGCCCTGGAAGGTCATCACCATTTCGCCGGGCCGGTCGGCGAGCCAGGCAAACCCGATGCCGGCGACAAGAACGAGCGCGAGCCAGAGCAGGATGCGGATCATCGGTTCAGCCTCCCGAAGCCGGCGACAGCGCGGCCGAAAGCGCCTTGTCGATCAGCGCGTCGACGGCAAGCCGCGCCTCGATGCGCGCCTTGAGCGCTGCGGCCGCCTCGGCGGCGGGACCGGTGAGCGACGCGATTTCGGCCAGTGCCGCCTCGAGACGGCCGGCCTGAACCTGTGCTTCCATCCGCGCCGCCACGGCCTCCACGCCGGTGCCCTCGACCATGCCGATCGGACGCACCGTGACGAGCGCCCTGGCGCTGTCGAACAGGCGTTGCAGGATGCCGGCATCGGGGCTCGACTGCCGCGACGCCGAAAGGATGGCGTTGGCGACACTCGTCGCCTCGTCGCCGAGTTCGGCGCGACCGGGCACGCCCGAGGCGGCGAACGCCCGCAACTGCTCGATTTCCGCAGCCTCCGGCGCCACCGACGCGAAGGTCTCCAGTTCGGCCATGAATGGCTGGCCCCGGTCGATTGCCGACTTCAACGCCGCCGCCGCGATGGCGCGCGCCACGGCGGGGGCGAGACCACTGCC
>WPCK01336999.1_pt1 | contig 10467 bp, 8 predicted proteins | sample 5399851 | NCBI WGS metagenome assembly WPCK01 (sample SAMN12869471, study PRJNA574797) | sludge metagenome | isolation source: wastewater treatment of pH11 | place: China:Beijing | collected 2019-05-20
TGCGGTGCTGCGATCCCTTCCGGGATCGTGACCAATTTGCCCCCGTCTGTTTCCGGGGGTGTCGCTTCACTCTACCCCCGGCTAATTGCTGTGATCTCTTCCTGGATCATTCCTTTTCACTGGGCCAGCCTCACGACGCCCGGTAATTTTTCATCGGTCGATTGCCTAATTTGCGACTACCATTCAGCATTTGCTGATCCAAGCGGTACAATGGGAGAGCGACTTAGCTTGCCCGGGTTGCATTGATGTTTAGGAAAAGCCCATAGGGTTCAGACCGAGGCGAAGCAGTCTTCACAAACAGTTCGGGGCTACCTTGGGGGACAACGTAGTCCGGCGAAACCGCTGACGATTCTCACAAATTTCTTCTAGCAAATGAATTTGGATCACACTCAGCAACAGACGCAGCGCGATGTTCAGCGATCGGAAGAGTTGAGCCGTCAATCGACTTTACCGCCATCGATCCCGGGGTATCTAATTCAGCAGCTCTTGGGCGAAGGAGCTTTCGGGCAAGTCTGGCTGGCTACGGACATGAATACCAGACGGCTGGTTGCCATCAAGTGTTACGTCCAGCGAACACATTTGAATCTCGAATCGCTCAGCCGCGAAGTCAGTTTGCTTGCCAATATGGCTGCAGCTCGGAATATCGTTCAGATTCTGAAGGTCGGTTGGGAGCACGATCCGCCCTACTATGTGATGGAGTATTTGGAAAACGGCTCGCTTGAAGATTTGGTCCGATCTCGGCAAGAAGTGAGCGTTTCGCAGGTCGTCACTTTGATGCGTGAGATTGCCGAAGGGCTGAGCTTCGCGCACGGCAAAGGTATCCTGCATTGCGATTTGAAGCCGGCCAACGTCCTCCTGGATCATGCCTACCGCCCGCGACTCGCGGATTTCGGCCAAGGTCGCATGGCGGGGGATCAATCGTCGTCGCTGGGCACATTGTTTTACATGTCCCCTGACCAGGCCGATCTGGAATCGTCGCCGGACGTGACTTGGGATGTCTACTCGCTGGGTGCGATCGCGTACACCTTGATCGTTGGAATTCCACCCTATCGAACTACGGAAGTCGTCGATTCGTTGGACTCGGCAGGTTCGCTTCCTGACCGCCTGGAGCGCTATCGAAAGGCGATTGGCGAAGCTCCCAAACCGCAACTGCATTACAAGCGACGTGGCGTGGACAAGGCCTTTGCACAAATTGTCGATCGCTGTTTGAAGGTCAGGCCGGAACAACGCTTTCAGAATGTTCAGCAATTGATCGGCGCGCTCGACAATCGACAACGTTCGCGCAGCCGTCGACCTCTTTACGTCCTGGGCCTAATCGGTCCGATTCTGCTGATGTCCCTGATGCTGTTTTTCTCGTCGCGAAGTCGGTCCGTTGCACTGGACCAATCCGAGCGAAGCGTCGTGCAGCGTGCGTTGGAAAGCAATCAATTCGCGGCGCGCTATGCGGCTCGCACGTTGGAATCCGAAATACAAGCCCTGTTCCGCATCGCGGAGGTTGAGGCGGAACACCCGGAGCTGCATCAGCTCCTAAAGAACTGTATGCAGGCTGGGGCCGATGCGCTTCAGACGCTGGCTTCAAGCGGAGCCGATGGAGCGGCACGAGAATCGATCCAGCAACTCCCGGAACGCTTAGCGCTCGAAGAGTATTTGAAAAAACGAATCACTCGGATTGGCACCAACCATAATGAAGCTCATACGCTACTCAATTCGATTTTTGTCAACGAAAGGACCGGAACCAACGTTGGTGCCTATTTTGCAGACGCCTATGAGCGGCAAAACGCAACGACTCCGGTCGGTCAGAATTTTGCATACCGCAGCTATTTTACGGGCGATCGACTGGACGGTTCATCCGCTTTGCCCAGAAGCAATTATCGGCCCACGCGTGCGACTCGCCTGTCAGCGTCATTTCGATCCTCGTCGACCGGAGCATGGAAAATTGGTATCAGCGCGCCAGTCTGGGCAGTTGAGGATTTGGTGGATGGCGCTCCGCCAACTGACGAAAGAGTATTGCCGCTCGGCGTACTCGTGTTGACGATCAATTTGGGTGACTTCGAACTGTTGACCGAGGGCCAAGAAAATGACGCTCGGCCCTTGCGATTTGCCGCGCTCTTCGATGGACGGCATGGAAATCAATTGGGCACGCTCCTTCAGCATCCCTTGATTCGGAAACTCGATCGCGAGACGATGAAGACGATCGGGATTCCTCAGATCCCTTTGCCGGTCGTTGAGCAATTGATCAGCACCGGCTTGGATAGTTACCAAGACCCGGCTGCCGCATTCGAGGGCGGACAAATTTACGGCGGCGAGTGGTTGGCAACTAGTGCGCAAGTTGAATTGCCGCGAACCAATGCGGATAGCGGTGAAAACCGCACCAAGAGCGACCTTTGGATTTTAGTTCAGGAGCGAAAGGACTCCGTTTCGGCTCCGATTCAATCGTTGTCCGATAAACTCAGTCGAGAAAGTTGGATCGAGATCGCAGCGCTGCTTTCGGTGATTTTGGCTCTATGGTACTTCGTATTCCGTCTGCGTCAGACGGCGGCTGGTCGGCGGAGTTTTCACTACGGTTCCAGCGACACTTCGTCTTCGGCTCCAACCGAAACATCCCGCTTGTAAGTGAGATCATTGAACTATGAACCATGTTGGATGGATGGCAGCTCGAGGATGCTTAGAGCGTTTGCAATACGGGGAATGGAAGTTCGTAGGTTTTTTTGACATGCAGTGCGCATGTTCGCGATTCCATTGGGTCGCCGTGGCGTTGATCGTTCATGTTGTTGCTAGTTCAAGCGCTTGGGCCCAGCCGATCGATGCCTCGTCGGCGACCAAATTGCCTGAGCCGATCGACTTGAGTCGCGTGGGATATTTGCCGGAAGAGTTGGTGAATATTTCCGTTTACGAGCACTGCAATCGCAGCGTTGTCCACATCGCAACCAAAGCCGTCGGCTTGGGGGCATTTGCGCAGCTCAAGGTTCATGAAGGCTCCGGCAGCGGCAGCATCCTTGATCATCATGGCCACATCGTGACGAACTATCACGTGATTGAAGATGCAAGGCAAATCACGGTCAGCCTTTTCAATGGGTCAACCTACCCAGCCGAAGTCGTGGGTAAGGATCCGGACACCGACATCGCTGTCTTGCGAATCGATGCTCCGGCCGACGCCTTGCAGCCGTTGGCTTTCGGTAACTCGGAATCGCTTCGCGTCGGGCAAAAGATCTATGCGATCGGCAATCCATTCGGCCTCGAACGCACGATGTCGACCGGGATGGTCTCAAGCCTCGACCGACAGATTCCGTCTAAGACGGGCCGTACCATGCGATCGCTTATTCAACTCGATGCCACGCTCAACCAAGGCAACTCGGGAGGTCCACTCCTGAATACTCGCGGTGAGCAAGTTGGCATGAATACCGCCATCATCAGCAGCGACGGCGACAGCGCCGGTGTGGGTTTCGCGATTCCGTCGAGTACGCTCGGTCGAATCGTGCCACAGTTGATCCAGCACGGCAAGGTAATTCGAGCCACGGTTGGCATTTCAAGAGTTTACGAAACAGATCAAGGTTTGCTCATCGTGACCACGATTCCCGATGGCCCGGCCGAACAAGCGGGACTCAAGGGTGTGCAGTTGGTCAAACAGGTCCGTCAACAAGGCGGATTTCTGGTCGAACATTCATATTACGACCTTTCGGCAGCCGATCTAATCCTAGCGGTCGACGGAACACAGGTAAACAATGCCGATCACTTTTTGTCGCTGATCGAGTCACGTAAACCGGGTGACGTCGTTCAAATTCTGGTACTTCGCGGCGGCGACGAGAAGGCGGTTTCCGTTCGCCTGGGTAACAATTGAACGACCTGCGGATTTTCTTCCGTTTCCGCCAGCAGCCTACCACCCAATCATCCCAACTGGTTCTATAATCTTCCGTGCGCTGTCCCCAAAGTCAGACTCCCCTCAGAAAGTGAAGACCGATTGATGAGTCAGCCCATGCTCGCCCACACCGTGTATTTCACTTTGAAAGATCCTTCCAGTGCCAAGATCGAATCGATGCTGGCCGACATGGATGAGCTTCTGACCAATCATGAAGGTCTCGATTATTTTGCGCGGGGAAAGCTGAATGTTGAACTGGACCGATCCGTGAACGATCGCGACTACCACATTAGTCTCCATACGGTATTCACCGATCGCCAGGCACATGACGCTTACCAGGTTCATCCTCGCCACACGGAATTTATTGAGCGCAACAAACGCAACTGGAAAAAAGTTCGCGTATTTGATTCGGATATCGGATAACGACATTCGGTTACCAGTCGGCGCGGGCACAGTCTGATTCGGGTTCCAGCCACCGACTATTTTCTCTAGTCGTTCTATCCGGCGCACGGGAAGTCAAAAATTGGTGGTCGGAATCCGAAAACTGAAATCGACTTGCCAATCATCGTGTAGGCTTCCAACGGACGCTAAGGAAATAGGTTCGCGGTCTGTACCGAACCCACCAGCGTAAGCGGTTAGGATGCCTGTAGGATGTTCGAGTTAACCCATTGGAAGGTAGCATGGAGCAAAGTTCGCAAAGCGAACTTATGGGCATCGTGCGCTTTGGGTTTGATTTTCCTAACAATCCTAAGCGGTTGCCACCATAACCTTCGACTGCCTGCGATCGACCCGAACGGTTCGTCGATCTTCTTGCCGCACCCCAACGCAACGCAACTTACAGTTCCTCGTCTGCATTCGACGCCGCAGCAACCCGGCTTTCTGCCCTCTCCGGCGTTTCAAGCACCAGCGGCACCACCGCCTTGTTTGGATGGAGGCTGCGAACCGGCAGGAGTGTGCAACCTATTCCATCGGCGGCACGAGAGTTTATGCAAAATTCACGACCACTTTCGTTCGCCGGGGAAAGTCGGTGAGATTCAGTTGACTCCTCTGCGAGTCGTCGCGCCTGTAGGAGGGGAAGTCGTTTTTCTAGCTGGATTGTGCGGTGAAGACGGATACTTGGTGAAACAGCAACCCATCGAGTGGATGCTGTCGCCGGACAGCGTCGGGCAACTCATTGAAGTTAGCGATGATTCGCCCGGACGATTGGCAGGCATCATTCATCCGCACCGACCCAAAGTTGAAAAACTCGATGTCGACTTTGCAAAGGGGCGGACTAGCTCGAAACCTCAAACGATCGATCGAGGGACTCCGGAATGTACCGACGACATCCAACTTCGCGATGGCGAGACTTGGGTAAGCGTCTCTTCGCCTACCGCCGGCGTCAGCCGATTGACGGTGCTTGCGCCCGAAAGCAAACTCTGGGATCGCCGGCGACAAACGGCGGTCGTGTATTGGCTAGATGCCCAGTGGCAATTCCCTCAACCGCAGATCGGCGCGGCAGGCTCCACACTGCAATATTCGACTCGAGTGACCAAGTCCGAAGGCTTCGTCCCGGCTACTGATTGGATCGTACAGTACACGATCGTCGATCCCAACGTAGCCACATTTGCCAATCCGGCATCAGCCAGTGCTGTACAACCGGGTCCCAATAGCAATCAAATGCGAGTGCGGGTCGACGCGAACGGCATGGCGACGATTGGCATTATCCCCACGCCTACACCTTCCGGAACAACTCCCGATCTCACCTTTCGGGATCAAATGGGTGTTCCCTACGAAAGCAAAGTGGCCAGCGGTCGCGGAACGACTCCAATCATCATCGAAGTCATCAGCCCTGAAATGCCAACCGACCACCTGCCCGAGATCGTAGTCGGACGCGGTGAAACGCTGGCAACGTTCAGCTCGGCCGACCTGACGCTTCAAGCGTTTGGTCCCCAAACATCCACGACTGGCGAACAATTGACCTACACGGCCTCGTTGGGCAACGCGGGTGACATCAACGCGGACAACGCGCGCTTGGTTCTCAATTTGCCCGCCGGAATGCGACTCATTTCAGCCGTTCCGCAGCCCGGCTCACAAACTGATCGCGGCGCGGTTTGGGATCAAGGTGTTTTGGCGGCCGCGCGTCAGCTCGATGTTTCCGTAGTTGTGCAAGCGGTTGAAGCGGGCGTCTTCGACGTCGTCTTTCAGGCCGAAGCCACCGGACTGACGGCGCAAAGTGCCGTTCGGACTGAAGTTTCAGAAGCCTCGCTCGACGTTCGTTTTGCACCAGCCGGCGGTATTTCGCAAGCTGAAGTCGGCGAAACCGTCCAGTACGAAATCGACATTCGCAACTCGGGCAGGCAGACGCTATCGAACATCAAAGTAACGGTAGAATCCGATCCAGGCATTGTGGAACTCTCGCAGGGGATCAACCGAGTCGAGCAGGTCATCAACCTACTTCAGCCTGGCGAAACGCGTTCGATGGGCATTCCGTTCCAAGTCCGCCAAGAAGGCAATCACAATGTGCGTCTGCGTGTAACCACTGAGGATGGTCAGCGAGTTCTTGCGGAGCGTACGTCATCGATCCTTGGACAAACACCGCGGCCCAAACAACCCGGCATCGGAATCGATGTCCAGTTTCCTTGGGTCGAATCCGGTTCGGCACCCGTTGTGCGAGTGGGTCAAACGCACATGGCGCTGATTACGCTGCGAAACTCGGGCGAAACCAGACTGACCAGCATCAACGTAGAGATCGCGGCAGATCCCATGCTCATCGAGTTCACCGGCGTCGACATCAATAATCGGTCGACGACCCGAGGTGATGGTAGCGGCCGCATCGTTTGGACGCCGGCCGACATGCTGCCGGGACAGGGCGGCGACGTCATTCGACGTTTATGGGTCAACCTTCGGGCGCGAACTCCAAGCTCGTCGGCGGCAATTTCGGTCCAGGCCTCATCTGCCGAAGGGGTTCGGGCAAACGGCAGCGCTCAAGCTGCGATTCAGGCTGCAGACATCGTGGCACCGCCGGTCAACCCGCCCGTTTCGCCGCCATCGACCGGAACTCCGCCGGTGCTACCGGGTAACCCAACATCGCCCGAACTCAGTGGGCAACTGGCGATCACATTGAACGACTTCAACGATCCTACTCTTGTGGGCAGGCAAATACGCTATGGGATTCGAGTCGTCAACAACTCAAACCGCCCTAACCGTCGAGTACACATCGAGCTGATTCAACCCGAAGGTGCGCGGTTGGTTGGCATTTCACGAGAAGGCGAAACGGTGACACCAACCTTCGGCCCGCAGCGCCGCGTCTTGTTGCCCGTGATCGAATTTATGCGTCCAGGCGAGGACCTCTACTACATCTTCGTGCTTGTACCCGACGTTCCGCAAGAAATGAGGATCGACGCCCGAGTGCTTTCCGACGTTTTCCCCAACGGCGTACAGACGTCCGAGACCACAACGGTATTGGCGAACTGAGGCGCGGGGCAAGCTGCATTCAACCCGTTGCGTCATGGATCAGGGGCTACTATTCGGCATCGCGATTTGGATGTAACCTATTATCTTGTCAACACCCATCCAAAAGACGAATACGAACGATTGATACGATCCATGATCACCGACCGATACAACGAAGCAGAGAAACTTAAGGACAACGGACGAACTGATGAAGCCATTGCGATACTCGAATCGATACTTCAAGAGGACTCAGGGCACATATTGAGCCATTTAACACTTGGCCGGATCTATACGCTGACCGGAAAATTCGACCTAGCAATCGAGCACGGAAAAAAAGCTTGTGAACTTGAACCAAATGAACCGTTCAACTTCACGGCTCTGAGCTTAACTTACCAAAGAACTTTCGCGGGCACTGGCGATCATCAGTTTATTCAACTGGCTGAAGACGCCATGGCTGAATCGCGGCGACTCGAGTCATTGCTTTAAGTAGTAGATAGCGCATTGAGTGATTTCGGCAGCTATTCGTGGATCACGCCCCGAATTGGTACTACTCAAAATCACGGACAATCTCAAAGTCACCGGCGGCTAGTCGAATTGCAAAGCGCGTGGTCAAGGTCGTCGATTAAGTCTTCGGCGTTTTCGATGCCACAGGATAGACGGATCATGTTGTCGAGAATCCCGAATCGCTCTCGATCCTCGGGCGACTGATTGTAATAGCTCATTACGTAGGGCTGCTCAATGAGTGACTCGACCCCGCCCAAGCTAGGCGCAATCTTCGGAATGGTGACACGATCCACTACGTCGGCTGTTTGCCGCCAGTCGGCATCTTTCACTAAAAACGTGATCAAACCACCGAAACCATGCATCGTCTGGCGAGCGGTTTCATAACTGGGGTGTGAAGGCAAGCCTGGATAATAGACTTGTTCGATTCGCGGATGTTGGACAAGAAATTCGGCAATACGCTGGCCATTTTCGTTGTGGCGCTGCATCCGCAATGCGAATGTCTTCAAACCGCGCTGCAAATAATACAGACTGTGCGGAGAACTGATACCGCCCGTAATACCACGGACCGATCGAACCTCTTCGAGGTTATCTCGGCTGCCGACGACTACACCCGCTAGTAGATCATTGTGTCCACCAAGGTATTTCGTCGCGGAATGGAGCACGTAGTCCACGCCGAATTCCAGCGGTCGGATATTGTAGGGAGTGGCCAGCGTAGCATCAATCAAGGTCTCGACACCGTACCGGCGGCCGAGTTCTACGAATCGGGCGATGTCGATGCACGTTAAATGCGGATTGGTGGGTGACTCGCTGATCAGCAGCCTCGTGCGCTTGCTGATTACCTTTTCCATGGCCGTGAAGTCGCCGGTAGGTACTTGATGCGTGACAACGCCAAACCGGGCTAGGTGCTTGAAACAGAATTCGCGGCTTCGGTGATAACACTGGTCGAAAAAGACCACTTCGTCGCCTTGACTGAGTTTGGCTAGTAATAAACCGACAAGAGCCGCCATGCCGCTGGCGTAAACGATGGCCGTTTCGCCGCCGTCGAGTTCAGCCAATTTCGCTTCGACGACTCTTTCGTTCGGGTTGCCGTAGCGTCCATACTCTTCGCGCGGTTGCTGCTGTTCGATGAAATCGATTACAGCCTGCGAGCTGTCGAACGAATAGGTCGATGCGGTCACGATCGAATCGGTGACCGCATCGCTTGCCTTTCGAATGGCTTCGCCGCCATGAACGCTGATGGTCGAAGGTCCACGCTGATTTGAGTTGCCTGAATTCACGTTGTTCCACTGTCCATAAAAAAACCGCAATTCACATCGTTCCAGTGAAATTGCGGCCCGGTTGGTTTCGCTGTGGTACGGAGTTTCAGCTTGCGTGTTTGGTGCAAGTTGGCTCTTTAGCAGAACAGGCTGCAAGCGGCCGCAAATCCCTGAGGTGCTCATTAGGATAGTAGCAAAGCCGAATTGGTCAAGCCTAGAATCGAAACCGCATCAATAGCACTTGGCACCTTTTGGCCGGAACGTCGCCATCACCCTGTCGGTTAGGTGTATAAGCGGCGCAGGCCGATTTCGACCGCGAACGGTCCCCAAGGAGTTTGGAAACTCAGGTATTGAAATTGGGCACCTGGATCAAATCTGATCTCATAACCCTTACCCGCAATTATGGTGGGCAACCCCAAAGAAATGTTCATGCCTACTAAACGTTCTTTGGCATTTCCGCCGATTATGTTAGCAAGTTCGCCAACCATATCGCGAACATCGTCGTCAAGCTGTGTCGGGCGGACTCCGAGAAGTTGATTTGCCATAGAAAAGGCAACCTGAGAATCCAAGCTGATGACGATGGTGCCTTTGAGTTCTCCTGAGAAGCCAATCAGGCCACTGAGGTCAAACTTGGAATTGGGCGGGCACATCTCTTGGCATTGGACGAACTCGGCGTTGCAATTCAGCATCATCGAAAGCACGCACTGGGTACTCTCGATGAAAGCCTGTGTGAGATCATTGCTAGTCGTTGCGGTGAGCGATTGGACCATCGAACCTTACCTGACTGAATGAGTGATAAAGTAAAGCGTGTTCAACAGAATCACGCCATAACATACTTGTCCAACTTGGCTCGCAAAGCTTCGTTCTCGAACGGTTTGGTTAAGTAGTCGGTGACACCAGCCTGAATAGCCGCAATCACTTGACTCTTTTGAGCTTCGGTTGTGATCATCATGATGGGAACCTTGGAGGCTGTACCAAGAATTCGCATACTCAGATATTGCAAGTTGCCACGCGACGACCTGGAGATTTATTGGTCAGTTCCAAAACCCGCGTCGAAATGGAAATTGACGCAAAAGGAGTGGAGCCAAGCCATTTTTGTTAGTCCCGTTGCAAACGGAGTGACGGATGGGTAAAAAATAGAGGAAGAAATCAGACGGTTGTTTCCTTGTGCGAAGCGACTCTGATTTACCGGTACTCGATACGGTCCACGCCTTGGCAGAAAATTCAGTCAAACGATCGCGACGCCGTTGGGATATTCCCAACGTCAAGGCGGGCCGCAAGATTTCGCATCTCTCAACGGCGGAAATGTTTGTCGGCTCCTTCGCGCTGATAATCGTGCTTGGGACCATTGGATTGAAGACCATCCCAGCCTTTTACACGGGTGAGTCGCTCAATTGGTGTGACGCTCTTTTCACG
>WPCK01173644.1_pt1 | contig 10456 bp, 13 predicted proteins | sample 5399851 | NCBI WGS metagenome assembly WPCK01 (sample SAMN12869471, study PRJNA574797) | sludge metagenome | isolation source: wastewater treatment of pH11 | place: China:Beijing | collected 2019-05-20
CCATCGAGAACTACATATCGTTCTACAACCACGATCGTTTCCAGAAACGACTAAACGGCTTAAGCCCTGTCGAATACAGGTCTCAAGCCGCCTAGGCTGGTTTTCATTATTTGCCCTGTCTACTTGACGGGGAGCAGTTCAACACGAGGAAGCCGACGAACACTTTTCCGATGTCGCTGAACGCAATCGGGTCGTCCTGAATGATGAATGGCGCGACGGTCAACAGGAGCGGGGAAAATATGTCTTCAAAGATGAGTAGCGCGAGCACGAACTCTTTAATGTTCTCGTGCTTATCCGGATGTCGATCAAGCAGACGGGCCGAGATTGACGAGCTCGTCGCGTACAACACCGCACCGATCAAGAAAGCTTTTGGCAAATCGAGGCCGAACGCAAGGGCGATCAACATCGAGACGCCAAAAGCGAGCACGATATCGAGCACTCCTGCTTTCCACACTTGTCTCATGCGTTTTGCGAGCTCGTTGATCGGGAACTTGAGTCCGAGCAAGAAAAACAGCAAGACGATGCCGATCTCTCCGGCGATCCTGAACACTTCGTTGCCGTCCCAAAAGAAACCGACGATGACCCCGATGCCGATGAACGCTAAAATGCTCGGAAAGAACAATCGTTCAATCAATAGGCTGACGATGGAGATGAGGGCAAGTGCCGCGCCGAGAAAGATGATGATGTTGATGTCGAGGTTCATATGTCGCCTCCTTTACATACGGATCATCGCGTCCGGCTCAGTCTTTCGGCCATTGGTACTCCATCCCGACCGATTCAGGACGCGAGTAGTCAAAGCCGAAATGTCGATACAGACCGTCCGCTGGTATATCGGCGATCAGGCTGATGATGGCGGTCTCATCGGCTTCTTGTAAAATCCAATCCATCAAATGTTCCATGATGAGCTTCCCGAGCCCGAGCCCTTGGCAGTCGGGGTCAACGACAATGTCGACGAGGTGGAACACCATGCCACCGTCACCGACGACACGTCCCATTCCGACCATCTCATCGTCCCGATACAGACAGACACCGAACAGCGTATGGGAGAGCCCTTTCTCGGTCGCCTCGTCCGACCGTTTCGGCATCCCGGCTTTGACGCGGAGATGTTGATGCTCTTTTGGCGAAGGTGTTTGAATGCGAACTTCGACTTGATTGACCATGAGTTAATTCCCCTTCCACAGTAGATGAAATTATTTTCCCGATATACTGACTGGATAAACCTTGATTTATAAAGGGCAATCTCTACATAATGAGACCGTATGAAACTGAAGGAGGGGTCTTATGTTAGACCGACAATCGATTTTACCGGCGATCCGTGACATGCGTGACTTAGAAGTGTTTTTGGCGAGCGATTTTGTCGTCGGTGTGTTGCTTGAAGTCCACATCGCGAGACTCGATGCCGTCTTTCGATTGTTAACCGAACACGGGAAGAACGTGTTCATCCATTTAGATTTAATTCAAGGGTTGAAGGCGGATGAATATGCGACCGAATTCATATGTCAGACGTACCGTCCTTACGGCATCATTTCGACGAAAGGAAGCGTCATCTTAAAAGCGAAACAAAAACAAGTGAAGACGGTGCAACGGCTCTTTCTCATCGATTCGAGCTCGCTCGAGAAGAGCTATCGCATGATCGAACGCACCCGACCAGACTATATCGAAGTGCTGCCGGGGCTCGTCCCGAAATATATTCGCGAAGTGAAGGCGCGTACCGGGATCCCGGTGTTCGCTGGGGGCTTAATATCGACTGCCGGTGAAGTCAAGGCGGCACTCGATGCGGGCGCATCTGTCATCACGACGTCGAATCGGACGCTTTGGAACGATCGTCACGTCTCATCGTGAACGTTTTGGGTATTAAAGAAGGAGGAGGGATTTATATGAAACCAACCATGATTATCACGGGAGTCAGTCAAGGGATTGGATACGCGCTCGCGAAACACTTCGCCGAAACGTATCAAGTCATCGGGCTAGACATCGAGAAAGACCCGCAGCTAGAAGGCGTGACATATTTCAACATGGATTTAGGTGATCACGAGTCAATCGTGCAAACGTTCAACATAGTCGCTGAGCGGTTCGGGGTCGCCCACGTGCTCATCAACAACGGAGGCATCGCCTCTCTCGAAAAACCGATGACGGAGTTGGACGTCGAGACGTTCAAACGGGTCATCGACGTGAATCTCGTCGGGACGTTCGCCTGTGCGAAGGCGTTTTTGACGCTGAATGAAGCGGCGGAATACGGTCGGGTCATCAATATCGCTTCGACACGGGCACTACAGAACGAGCCCGATTGGGAAGCTTACGGTGCGTCGAAAGGCGGGATTGTCGCGCTCACGCACTCGATGGCCGTCTCGCTCGCGGACCGTCCAGTCACGGTGAACGCGATCAGTCCGGGATGGATTCATACATCCGATGAGCCGTTGCGCGATGTCGACCATCGCCAACATCCGTCTGGACGCGTCGGGGAGCCTACGGATATCGTCCGAGCCGTCACATACTTGATCGATCGTGACAACGATTTCGTGAACGGTCATAACTTGATCGTGGACGGGGGCATGACGAAAAAAATGATTTACGAGTCGTGATGACGCAACTAGGACCATTGACTTAACTTTTAAACCATCAACTGAGTGGTTGGACCTACTGCAGGGTAAAGGTAGGAGGGAACGGTTTGAAATTGTAAAGGAGGGTCCGTCATGCACCAACAAGTGGAAGAAGCACTCCGGTTTGCGGCTGTCCGTCACGACGGTCAGTTTCGAAAAAGTACAGGCATCCCTTACGTGACACACCCGGTCGCCGTCGCGATGCTCTTGACCGAGGATTGCCAACCGGTGCCGGTCGTTGCCGCCGGGCTATTGCATGATTTGCTTGAGGACACGTTGACGACGAGGGCGGAAATTCGCGAACGCTTCGGACCAGAAGTCGCTCGGCTCGTCGAGGCGGCCACCGAGCCTGATAAAAACCTGTCGTGGGAAGAACGAAAACGGACGATGGTACAACGCGTCCACACGCTCTGGTATGATGAGGTCGCATTGTTCACGGCGGATAAGCTACATAACCTGCGCTCGATCCGACTCGATATCGATCAAGTCGGAAAAAGCGTGTGGGGCCGCTTCAAGCGCCCGCTGCGCGACCAATCTTGGTATTACCACGAACTGCTCGAAGCGCTCCGTCCGTTCAAGTCGACGACAGGCTTGATCGAGGCTTTTGAAACAGAGTTGAACTTGCTGTTTTATGGAGTGGAAGAAGAGCGGGAAGTCAAACTTCAAAAGCTGATTTCCGTCGTCACAGGTGGCTTCGAAGAAGAGGACTGGGTGCAAGAAGCCCCGACACTTTGTCAAACCGCCTTTGAACTGAACAACGTGATGCGGGAAGGATATCGACAAGATTCGCCGAGCGACTTGTTAGAAGTCACGACGTTGGCCGAGCAGTTGCGGGAGGCGGGATGGCAGAACGACTTCCCTTTACCGGTCCTATCCGGCTTGAATGAACTGTCGTACCGGGCGGCGCTCAAGACAGAAGACGTCATCGCTCTTATGAAGTAAAATGATTGTCAAGTCGAAACAACCGTGCTATAGTCGTGTTGAACATAAGAAGGGGAGTAGCGACCACAGCTGTGGTCGATGGGTCGTCATTACAGTGTATATGCACTCGGTCCATCGAGCTTCTTTCAAGTCCGCAAGACCTTTTTATGGATGCTTATTTGGCGTCCGTAAAAAGGTCTTTTTTGATGTTTACAAGAAAAGGGGAGATTTTAGCAATGGTATTTGTCTATTTTTTACTCGCGGCTGCCATCACGGTGTACGCGGCCATCAAGCTGTCGACGTATGCTGATGTTATGAGTGAGAAATCATCGATGGGAGGTGTATTGGTCGGGACCGTCTTACTCGCGGGAGCGACATCGCTCCCGGAAGTGACTACGAGTATCTCGGCCGTCATGATCAATAACCCGGATATCGCAGTAGGGAACATGCTCGGCTCGAACTTGTTCAACATTTTCATCCTCGCGATGTTCGACCTGTACTTCCGACAGAAACGCCTGTTCAACGAGGCGAGCCGTGATCATCTTTATACGGCGGGGCTCGGCTTGTTGCTCACGGTGCTCACGATGGTCGCCTTGATCGTCCGCGTCGATATGACGTTCATCGGTATCGGGGTCGATGCCCTCTTGATCGCCGCCTTGTACGGGATTGGAATCTACTATATCGGGAAACGCCCGAAAGAGAAGACGGCAACTCGGGAAGTCGAACAAGAAGTCGTCGCCAGCACGACTAGTTCGATCACCGTCAAGCGGGCCGTGTTCGGATTTGCGATTGCCGCCCTCGTCATTATGGCAGCCGGGACGGCGCTCTCAATCACCGGCGACCGCATCGCCGTCGTGACCGGACTCGGTTCGAGCTTTGTAGGCAGCTTCTTGATCGCGGCATCGACGTCGCTCCCGGAAGCGGTGGCCGTGTTCGTTGCCCTCAAACTTCGCAACGTGAATTTGGCGTTCGGATCGATTTTAGGGAGCAACATCTTCAACATGGTCATCATCGCCATGTCGGACGTATTTTATCAGAACGGATCGATCTTGGCAGACGTCTCGGCGTCACACCTCGTCACGGCCATCGGCATTACCATCTTGTCAGTATTGGTCATGTATAGTGTGCTCCGTAAAGACGTGACGTCAAAAGTTCGCTACATCGTCCCGTCTGTTCTCGTCGTCCTCGTCTATTTCGCATCATCTTACTTGATCTTTACCGGGTGACCACACGATAGCGCTTGCTATCGTGTTTTTTTTCATTCAGGCATTACGGTTCTTTTCCCTGGGTATAGTAGGGAGGAAGGAGGAGTGACGATGCAGATGCATTCCGTTGAGCGGTTGAGTGAATATGTGTTGTTGATTCCCGCTTATAACCCCGATCAGGCATTGATCGAGTTGGTCCAATCGTTAAAACAAGAAGGGTTTGTTCATATCGTCGTCGTCAATGATGGGAGTGCCGAGGCGTGTCGGCCGGTGTTTGAGGCCGTCGAACCATACGTGTCCCGACTGCTCGAGCACGAGAAGAACGCTGGGAAAGGCGCCGCCTTGAAGACCGGCTTACGTTATATCGTGGACCGCTACCCGGAGGCGTTAGGGACGATCACGGTCGATGCCGATGGACAACATCTGCCGGAAGATGTCCATCACGTGTACGACGAAGGCGTCGTTTGGCCGCACCATCTCATCATGGGATGCCGTGACTTTTCGGGGGAGGCAATCCCGTTCCGTAGCCGGTTCGGCAACGAAGTGACGCGCCTCGTCATGACGATCGGGAGCGGCTTACGGTTGAAAGACACGCAAACCGGACTCCGGGCCATCCCGACCCGTTACGCGAGACAGCTGCTTGACGTTCCGGGCAATCGTTATGAGTTTGAGATGAATATGCTGACGTTCACGAAGCGTCTCCACGTACCGATCCATCAGACACCGATTCAAACCGTCTATGTTGACGAGAACGCATCGTCGCATTTCCGTCCTGTCATCGACTCGATTTTAATTTATCGCATGTTTTTGGCCTATTCTTTATCATCGGTTGCTTCGTTTCTGATGGATATCGGTGTGTATGCGCTACTGATCTTTTTGTTAAATCCTTTGTTCGAAACGACCCATGTCATCATCGGCACCGTCGTCGGTCGCGTCGTCTCTTCCTTATTCAACTATTACGTCAACCGAAAAATCGTCTTCAAATCGACAGCGAGGCGATCGATGGTCAAATACTTCGGTTTGGTCGGTGCGCAAATGGCGCTGTCGGCCGCACTCGTGTACGCGCTGTTTTTCATTTTCCGGGATGGGGAAGTCATCTTGAAAGTGATCGTCGACAGCTTCTTGTTTGTCGCCAGTTATTACGTTCAAAAACGCTGGATCTTTAAACGATAAAGGCCCGACAGCTGTCGGGCCTTTATCAGTAGGCGAGCTTTCCGATTTTCACGGACGTATAGCGATGAAGCTCGCGCGGGTCCGCGATGCCGGTCTTGATCATCATGTCCCGGACAAGCAATGCGCAGACGCGTGCGTCTTCGGCGGCGTTATGATGCAAGAACGGCTCGTTCAAATACTCGGCCATCGTGTTCAGTTTATGGTTCGGGAGCTGAGGATATAACTTACGTGACAGTTTGACCGTACAGCCGTACTCGATGTTCGGGAATGTGTACAAGTCATATTTGGCGATCGCTTTTTTCAGTGCACCCATATCGAACGAGGCGTTATGGGCCATGACGAGGTCGACCGTCTGGAGTGTCGGATAGAGAAGTTCGAGCACTTCAGGCAATGTCGGGGCATCCCACACATCGCTCGGCCGGATCCCGTGGACGCGGATATTCCCTTGATCGAAGTCTTCTTCCGGGTTGACGAGCAATTGGTTCGTCTCGACGACCTCTCCGGCGTGTAGCAGACTCCAACCGACCGAACAGATGCTTCGGCTATCGCGGTTGGCGGTCTCGACATCGATGGCTAAAATAGAATGTGACATAATCGTTCCTTTCCTCGTGCGTAATGAATCCACAAAAAAAGTCTAACATAACGTTAGACTGAAAAGCGATTATGCGGCAGCGAGATTCCGGCACGCCTCGGCGCAACGGAGACATGCCTCGGCACATTGTTGGCAATGGTCCATGAGGTGGCGTCCACATTCGACGGCGCACGTGTCACACACTTGCGCACAGAGCGCACCGATCGGTTTTGCGAACGCCGAATCGGTCTCGAGGGCGTTCAAGGCGAGGGCGCAGACGTCCGCACATTCACGTGTCAACCGGATGCACTCTTTCACCATCAACACGTCTTCTTCCTGTAAGCTCTTCGAGAAGCAATGGTTGCTCGCCCGCATACAGTCGATAATGGCTGAAATCGTCTCTTCAATTGAATCCCGTTCCATCTAAAGTCCCCCTTAGCAGAATAATGTATCTTTAAATCATTACCCGATACCGAATCGCTTAAACCGCGCCGAGACAACAAAAAAGCCACTTCACAAAAGTGAAGTGACCAAGTAATGGAGCATAGCGGGCTCGAACCGCTGACCTCCACGCTGCCAGCGTGGCGCTCTCCCAGCTGAGCTAATGCCCCGTTCGAAAATTATTATATCATCCTAGTAAAACGTTTGGCAATGCCCTTTTTCAAAAAAGATTCAAAAGTTTAAACCGTTGTCGCAATGGGAAAATCAACGATGATGTTATATTACGAAAGCAGGTGTTTCATATGGGCATGATTTTATTGGCATTGCTTCCAGCACTCATGTGGGGGAGTATCCCGCTCATCGTATCGAAAGTCGGCGGGAAGCCGATTCAGCAGTTGATCGGGACGACGATGGGTGCGATGGTCATGGCGCTCGTCATCTTCCTCGTCTTCAATCCGGAGTTCACGACCGTCGCCGTCGTCACCGGTTTCATCTCCGGAATCTTTTGGGCGCTCGGACAATATCTTCAGTTCCAGTCGTTCCAAATTTTAAGTGTCTCGAAAGCGATGCCGATCAGTACCGGCATGCAGCTCGTCGGGACGTCACTCTTCGGGGTCATCGTCCTCGGGGATTGGCAGACGTCGACCGAGCTCTGGCTCGGATTTTCAGCGCTCGTCTTGATCATCATCGGGGCGACGATGACGTCGTATCAACAGAAGAAGGACTCGGATAGCGCTGGGGCGTTGAAGAAAGGACTGCTCGTCCTCCTCGTCTCGAGTTTTGGTTACGTGACGTACGCCGTATTGACGAACTACTTTGAAGTCGACGGCATCACGGCGATCGTCCCGCAATCGGTCGGGATGTTCATCGCGGCGCTTCTCTTCAGTCTTCGTGAGAAAGATGTAAAACGGTTCGACCCAAAGACGTTCAAGAACATCTTGGCCGGGATCGCCTGGGGAATCGGGAACTTCGGGCTCTTCGTCTCGAGCGGGGAGGTCGGGGTCGCCACGTCATTCGCCTTATCGCAACTGAACGTCGTCGTCGCGACGCTCGGCGGGATTTATCTATTGAAAGAAGAGAAGACGACGAAAGAGCGCGTCTTCGTCTTCATGGGCATCGGGCTCATCGTCGTCGCCGGCTTCATGCTCGGCTTCGCGAAAAGTTAAAAAGACGGGCAAAAGCCCGTCCCTGTTCACCCTTTCCAAGCAACGTCGATGAACGCGTCACGTCCTGATTGCTTCCGGTCCGCTTTATAGTGGGCCGGGTTTTTTTTATGGAAATCTTGATGATATTCCTCTGCCGGATAGAACGTGTCAGCCGGCAAAATCTTCGTGACGATCGGATCCTTGAACCGTCCGCTCGCCGCGAGTTCGTCACGGCTCTTCTCGGCGGCGATGCGCTGTGCTTCCGTGTGATAGAAGATGGCCGGCGCATATTGCGTACCACGGTCCTGGAACTGCCCATCGGCGTCGGTCGGGTCCGTTTGGATCCAGTAGAGTTCCAATAAGCGTTCATAAGCGAACAGTGACGGGTCGTATGTGATCTCGACGACCTCGTAGTGACCGGTCGTACCGGTCTTCACTTGCTCATACGTCGGGTCGTCGACGTGTCCGCCCGTATAGCCGGATACGATTCCTTCAATCCCAGGTAGTTCCTCGAACGGGGTGACCATGCACCAAAAACAGCCGCCCGCGAATGTTGCTTTTTCCATCTAAAAAATCCCCCTCTGTACTCATTGTCCAAATAAAAACGCCCATGTCATCGACATGAGCGTTCTGTCATATCGTCCAAGGCAGCGCCTTGCTGGAAGTAGCACCTTGCGTAGGCAGGTTGCTGTGAAGTCATAGAGCCAGGTCTCTCGTTCACTCAAGATATCGATATGTAGTTGGTGACAGCATCATACCATCCCGCCTGAATCGACGTCAACGGTTTGGATGTCGCTTGAGCTTATAGAGCGTGGCGCCGACGATGAAACAAAGGAGCAGGAGCGACAAAAACGGCGCGTACGGGACATCGTTCCCGTATAACTGCAGAAAGAACAGCGCGAAAACCGACAGTAAGACGAAAAGATAGGAACGAGACATGGGAACCTCCGTGATCGTTTCCTCTAGTGTATCAAGTCGCTCGTCCTTTGGCGACAAAAAGAGGGAATCGGACACGAGTGGCGAATACCGGACTATCGACCGAAGGAGGGACTTACATGACAGACCAAATTGATTTGTTAGAGTTGGATATCGAGACCGCCCATCGCGGATATAAAGAAGGAACGTTCACGGCCCGTGACGTGACGGCGTATTATTTGAGCCGAATCGCAGAGTGGAACGATACGCTGCACGCTGTCCTTCAAGTGAACCCGGATGCGTTGTTCGAGGCGGAGGCTTGTGATCGCGCCTACCGGAAAGGGGTACGCCTGCCGCTCCTCGGCATCCCGGTGCTCATCAAAGACAACGTCGAGACGGACGGGCTAATGAAAACGACGGCGGGAGCGATGGCTCTTTCGGATCATTTCGCGCGTCGAGACGCCGATCTCGTGCGGCGCTTGCGTGAAAACGGCGCCGTCATCCTTGGCAAAGCGAACTTATCGGAGTGGGCCAACTTCTTGACCGAGAACATGCCGAACGGATGGAGCGCTGTCGGTGGACAGACGAAAAATCCATACGGTGACAATCTAGACGTCGGGGGATCGAGTTCAGGATCAGCTTCCGCCGTCGCCGCCAACTTGACACTTCTCGCCGTCGGCAGCGAGACGAGCGGATCGATCGTGCATCCGAGCGTCCACAATAGTATCGTCGGAATCAAACCGACCGTCGGACTGATAAGTCGGAGTGGCATCATCCCGATCTCTCGGTCACAAGACACGGCCGGGCCGATGGCGAGAACGTTGCGTGACACGGTACTTGCGCTCGAAGCGATGTGCGGGTCCGACCCGTCCGACCCGGCGACGATGCATACACCTGCCGGTCCGCCGTACAGCACGTGTCTGGACGAACGGCAGGCGGTCGGGATGCGAGTCGGTTACGTAAAAGTCGATTTATCGGCAGAAGAACAGACCCTTTACGATCAAGCGCTTCTTTTGCTAAAAGAGAGCGGCATCGTACTGGTCGAAGTGGAGTCACCGAACGACGAGTCTCTCGACCAGGGCGATATTTTGTACCATGAGTTCAAGCTCGGGATCGAAGCATATCTCGCCACGACGTCGCTCCCGTATAAAACACTGACCGATCTGATCGAATGGAACGCCGCCCATCCCGAGGCGATCCCGCACGGACAAGTGGCGTTTGAGAAAGCAGATCGGCTCTCGGGCCGCCTCACCGAAGCCGCTTATTTGAAACGCCGTTTGGATGACGTCCGGTCCGCGAAAACCGCCGGACTCGACCGTCTGCTCAAGAATGATACGTTGCACGGCCTGATATGCTCCCCAATAGGTAGACAGATGAAATAACAAATCTGTTTATCTGATTGGGGAGTGTTTTTTTATGGCGAGAAGTCGGCATACGATCGAACAAAAATTGAGTGCGCTGCGCATGATGGAAGAAGAAACATAT
>WPCK01242791.1_pt1 | contig 10455 bp, 9 predicted proteins | sample 5399851 | NCBI WGS metagenome assembly WPCK01 (sample SAMN12869471, study PRJNA574797) | sludge metagenome | isolation source: wastewater treatment of pH11 | place: China:Beijing | collected 2019-05-20
GCCTGCCGCCCGCACGCAATCAGGGCACCGTGGGCGGTTACCGCGCCATCATGCGCGATCAGTTGTTCGCGGCGATGCTCGACGAAAGGCTCGCCGCCCTGCAGCAGGGGCCCAAACCGCCGTTTCTCGGCGCCGCGGCGGACCGTTCTCTCTTCGACGCCCCACGGCTCCGCGACGAGGCCGTCCTCCAGGCGATCGTCGCCAACGACGGGATCACCGGTGGACTCGACGCGCTCGTCACCGAGCTCCAGCGCGTGATCCGCTTCGGCTTCACGGCCAGCGAGCTGGATCGCGCGAGGCGGGCACGCATGGCCGGCTACGAGCGGGCGGTGACCCAGAGCACGGATCGCGAGTCCGAGAGCCGGGCCGACGAGTACACGCGGAACTTCCTGCAGGGGGAAGCGCTGCCGACCATCTGGCAGGAACTCGCGTTCCATCGGCGGTTCCTGCCCTCGATCACGCTGGCCGAGATGAACACCCTGGCGGCGGAGTGGTTCCCGGACCGGAACCGCGTCGTGTTCGTCGCCGCGCCGGTGGGTGTGACCTCGCTGCCCGACCAGGCCCAGCTGGCGGCGGTCATCGCCAGCGCGACGGCACGGCCCCTGACCGCCTACGTGGAGACCGCCACCGACCTCACGCTCATGGACGCCCCGCCGCCGCGCGGCAGCATCGTGAAGAGCGTGGACCGACCCTCGGGCATCACGGAGTGGACGCTCTCGAACGGTGCGACGGTCGTGATCCAGTCGACGACGCTCGCGACCGACCAGGTGCTCTTCCGGGCGATCGCGCCGGGCGGCACGTCGCTCGCCTCCGACGCCGACTTCCCGACCGCGCGCATGACCGCCGATGTGGTGGCGGCCAGCGGGGTCGGACGCCTCAATGCCCTCACCCTCGACCAGGTGCTGACAGGCCGGGCCGTGGGGGTGCGTCCGTTCATCGGCGAGATCGCGCACGGCCTTGCCGGCGGGGCCGCCCCGAAGGAACTGGAGACGCTGTTCCAGCTGATCTACCTTCGGTTCACGCAGCCACGCGCGGATGCCACGGCGTTCGATGCCCTGCGAACTCAGGTTCTCGCGCTGCTGCCCAACCGGGACGCCAGCCCCGACGTGGCCTTCAATCAGGCCATGAGCGTGGCACTCACCGGCGACCACCCAAGACGCCGGCCCGAGACGGAGGCCACGGCGGCCCAGTGGAACCTGGAGAAGGCGCTTGCGTTCTACAAGGCCCGCTTCGCCAACGCCGCGAACTTCACATTCGTCTTCGTCGGCAGCTTCACCCCCGAGGCAATCCGGGCACTCGTCGAGACGTATGTGGCGAGCCTGCCGGCGGGCGGGGCACGCGAGAACTGGCGTGACCTCGGCATCGCCGCGCCGAGGGGCGTCATCGAGCGTACCGTGCGGAAGGGCATTGAACCGAAGGCCGACGTTTCGATCGTCTTCTCCGGGCCGTTCACGTACGACGACAGCAGCAAATTGGCACTGCGCACGATGGTGCTGCTGCTCCAGTCGCGCCTGAGTGAGGCCATCCGCGAAGACCTTGGCGGCACCTACAGCATCGCCGTCGACGGCCAGACCGCGAAATTCCCGAGACCCGAGTTCCGCGTTCGCATCGACTGGACGTGTGATCCGGCGCGGGTGGACGGCCTCGTGAAGCGCGTGTTCGAGGAGATCGGCCGGGTTCAGGCCACGCGCCTGACCGAAGACCAGATGGGGCGGGTACGGGACATCCTCGTGCGACAGGTCGAGCAGGACAGTCAGGAGAACGCCTACTTCCTGAACCAGATCGTCCGCCGTTACGACGATCGCGAGGCCGATGCGGTTGGTGCCAGTCCCCTGCCGACGATTGCGGCGCTCGATGGCAACGCCGTCCAGCGCGCCGCACAGCAGTACCTGGACGTGCAGAACTACGTGAAGGTCGTCCGGTTGCCGGAGGCGAAGTAGGCGCTCGACGAGGCACTTCGCAGACAGCTGCTGGGCCTCTACGGGATCCGCTGAGGCCGGCTCGGCTCTGCCGCGATGCGGTACAACCGGTTCGCGGTGGCCAGATACAGCACATCCCCAACCACAGCCGGACGCGAATACAGCGGGGCATCCATTTCGACCTGCGCCAGCACTTCCTTGCGCCGTCCGGCACGAAGGACGGTCATGAGGCCGGAAGCGTTGCCTGCGTACAGGCGGTCGCCGGTCAGCAGCAGGGATCCCCAGATGGCATCGTGCGTCTCGTGCTTCCAGTGGTGGGCACCGGTGGCCGCGTCCAGACAATGGATCGTTCCACCCAGGTCGCCCACGTAGAGCAGGCCGTCCTTCACGACGGGCGTCCCCACCACGCGGCCGACCTCACGCGAGGTCCACAGCCGCCCGCTCCCGGTCACGTCTCCCTTCCCGGTGGGACTGATCGCATGCATCGACGAAGGCCCGTTGCTGTGCCCCGGAGACTGCCCCATGGCGATGAAGACACGGCCGTCGGCGAAGACCGGTGACGCGATGATGGAGCCGCGCGAGAGGACACCGGGGCGCGGCCGCCAGCGGGCATCTTTCGGGTTGCCGTCGAATCGCCAGATTTCCTGACCCGAGGCCGGGTCGTAGGCACGCAGCCAGCCATCGCCTCCGCCAAAGAGCACCTGCACCTGCCCGTTGACCTCAGCGGCCACCGGGCTCGACCAGGCGCCGTGCAGCACCCGGTCTCCTGGTCCAACGGCGCGCCAGGCCAGCGCCCCCGAGTGCTTGTTCACCGCGATCAGACTTGGCGCGTGCGGCGAGGGCACGCGCGTGTGGCCTTCGTTCTGACCGTTTGAGGTGCCGACCACGAGCAGATCACCGAGGGACAGGACGTTGCTGTTGCACGCCTCATGTGGAAAGACACCGAGGGCAGGCATGTCCAGCTGCCAGGCGACGTCCGGGGCACGCTCGTGCTCGCGAACGCCGGAACCACTCGTGTCGAGGCAACGGAGTTGACACTCGGCCGTGACGTAGCACACCCGGTCGCCTTCAACAGACGGAGCACTGGTCGTCGACGGCAGCAGCCATTCCCTGAGGCCGCGCTCGACGCGCGGGGCCGCATCCTGCCACAGGAACGCGCCATCCGTCGCCCGGAACGCCATCAGCACGCCTGCATGTCTCGGAAGGGTGGGGTCGAATTGGCGAGTGTTGTCGGCACCAATGTAGACGACATCGCCGGCCACCACCGGACTGCCGTACACCTCGTTCCCCAACTCGACGCTCCAGACGATGTTCCGCTCCGTGGTCGTATCCCAGTCAACGGGAGGATTGCCCGTGTGAACCACCGCCGTCGGGGACCGGAACCGAGCGGAGGGCGCTGGCACACGGGGGGTGGCCACAGGCTCGACGATGCCCGCGATGCGGTTCAACGCCCAGGTGGCCTGGTCGTGCAATGCAGGCTCGAGTGCGGAGGCGATCAACGCCTGCCGGGCTGCCTGTGCCCTCGGCCCGATGCTGCCGAGCGCCCCGGCGGCGCAGATGCGGACGTACAGGAACTCATCCTCCAGCGCTTCGACCAACTGCGGTACGGCCAAGGCCGCTGCCGGGCCAATGCCGGCGAGGGCCTCACCCGCCGCCCAGCGCACACCAGGAATCGGATCGCCCAGCGCATTGGCGAGGTCCTTGACCGCCGCACTCGCCTTCGAACCGATGGTCGCCAGGGCCTCCGCGGCGTAGATGCGGACGTGTGGCTCCGCGTGCGACAGCGCCTCGGTCAAGGCGCCGACCGAAGGACTGGCCCGCTCGCCCAACGCGCCCAGAGCGCGGGCGGCATCGGCCGCGACCATCGAATCCTCGTCGTGCAGCGCCTGTCTCAACGCTGGCTGAATCGATTGCGTATCGGGCGCCAGATCGATGAAGGCATCGGCGGCAACGCTCCGGAACGATGCGTCCTCGTGCTGAAGGAGCTCGATCAGCAGGGGAATGGCCGGCGGACCGATGCCCCGGATGATCTCGAAGGCCTGCTCATGCAGGCGTTCATCGTCGCCGGCGAGGAATCGTCGCAGCAGAGGCAGCGAGCGCCCGGCCCCCTGAACCAGGGAGGCCTCAGCGGTGGCACGGACTTTTGCGTCGTCGGCCAGCAGGCGATCGGCCCACTCGCGCACGACGGCCGGATCTCTGGAAAGACTCGACTCCGTCGGGGGGAGCGGCGACTGCGACTGCGCGACTGCCTGGCCGAGGCCAGCCGCCAGAACCAGGGCGAGCGCATAGGCTCGCGCTCCCCGCCGCGGATCGACATCTCGCCGTACTCCGGGAAGCCCAGACACACTACTTGAGCGGGAGGAACGCCAGCCCGTTGTTGGGGTTCATCGGGATGACGAGCTGGTTGGCCACCGGGTCGTAGCACATGGAGGCCGGGCTCGGGATGTTCTGGGCGATGAGTTCTGCCTTCTGACCGGGGCGGATGCGTGAGATGCCGCCCTGCACCACGCTGCTCACGTACTTGGTGCCATCGGGCATGATGACCAGTCCATCATTGCCGGGCTGCACCGCGGCCTCCGTGCGCAGGAGCTTCGCCTCCGGCGAGAACGTCAGGATCTCGTTGTTGCCGATCTGCACGACGACGATGTTGCCCTGGGGGTCGAAGGCAATGCCATTCGGCTGCCGCAACGGTGCGCCCTGCAGCCACAGCGTCGCCGTCCCATTCTGCGTAATCTTCCACAGCTGACCCAGCCCGCCCTCGCCGCCACCGGTCTGCGTGGCGTAGATGGTCCCATCGGCGGCGACCTCGAGATCGTTGAACCCCGTCGATCCTGCCACCTTGATCTCGCCGGCCGGCGCGCCGGTCTTCATGTCGAACTTGCGGATCACGGACACCGCGGGATCCTGGGGTGTCGTGCCGCCATCGCGGTCGGCCAGATAGAGGATGCCGCCCTCGATGTCGCTCCCGAGCGGCTCGTTCAGCACCAGCGGCGGCTGGCTGTTGGTCCGCTGATCTCCCGGGTTCTGGACGCCGATCCAACGCGGCGTGTGCACCGACCCGTCGTGATTGATGAGGGATATCCACGCGTTGTTGGTCTGGACGTTCTGCGCCACGCCGCGATTGGGCGCCACGATCACGTTGCGGACCGGGTCGTACGAGCAGCTCTCCACCGAGTAGAGCGCGCCGTACATCTTCACGTTCGACGACACCGGCGTGAAGGTCGTGCCCGGCGTCGGGACGACCGGCAGCCCGACGGGGTTCCCCACGACATACGGCTGAGGTCCGGATGGTGCAGGTTGTTGCGCGAGTGCAAAGGAGACCGCCAGGACCATGGCCGTACCCGAGATCAGAACCATTCTCATCGTCATCACGTGGGACCCTCGCCGAAAAGGAGTGAGCCCCAATAGTAGCGTGGCTGGTTCATGAGACGCCGAACCCAGGCGCCAGCCGGCATACACAACCGCAGCCGATGGGTCCCGATCGACGCGCGGGCGTGTAGCTCCACTCAACCCGGGCTAAACGGAAGGGCGGACTTGTGGACGATGATTCTGAGCTTGCCGTCCTTGCCCTTCTTGAAGACCCAGGTCTTGTCCACCATCACCTCTTTGCCGTCCTTGCCGGTCACCCAGACATTGCCCATGGTGATGGCGACGGAGCCGTAGATCTGGATGCCTGCGTTGTTCGCCCCGGCATTGTCGTACCGGGCCTTCACCCACGGCGTGAGCGCAAAGCCCTTGTCGTTGGGATAGCTCGGGTCGCCACCTACGAAGTAGGCCAGCGCCCCCTTCTTGTCGTTCCTGAACGTCTGTTCGCCGAAAGCCAGCGTGGGCTTGAAGAAGACCTTTCCATGGTCGTAGTTATAGGCGTCCGATAGTACTTGTTCAGCGAACGCTCTGTAGTCGCCACCTTCCTCCTTCAACTGGCCAATCCGCACCAGGGCATCGCACCACGCCTGTTGCGCAGCATTCACTTCATCGTATGTGATGATGTCCTGCGCTCCTTCTTCCACGTACACCAACCCAAGTTCGTCAATCACTCGCTGTACTCGGTCGTTGGCCTGGGCTGCTGCAGGTTGTGCTCGTTGCTTGACGCCCTCTGCTGCCTGGTTACACGCGGTTGCCAGAACAGCGGTCATGGTTGCTGCAAGAACCAGAACCTTGTTGCTCATATGGCCTGCCTTTGAGAGCTGCGCCTACTTCTTGATCCGGTGTTCGGCTTGTCCGTCTTGATCTGGCTGGGTACCAGGCCGTGGCCTGTCCTCTTCTTCTTGACGCACCAGCCACCGACGACGGTCCACCCCGTCTGTCGGTGATTGCCGCTCGCGTCGACGTCGGTCTTCAGGGCGCCCGATGTCTCCAGGCCTGCCAGCCCGTCACAGCCAGGGCTGCTGCCGTGAGCGGCAGCACGAACGCCGCCATCACGGTGCTGAAGAGTGGCAGCACGTCGTGCTGCTGGGCGGCGAAGACGAGATAGACCGTGTAGACGACGTAGTACGCCAGGAAGAGCAGCGCTTCCCAACGGCCGATCACAGCGCCGCTGGCGAAGATCGGCAGGCAGGCCACGGCCACGGCGATCATCACCGGCAGGTCGAAGTTCAAGAGCGCAGCGTGGGCAGGCAGGCCGTCGGGGGCCACCAGGCCTGAGAGACCCAGCACCGCGAGCAGGTTGAAGATGTTGCTGCCCACGACGTTACCGACCGCGATGTCGCGCTCGCCGCGGATCGACGCGAGGATCGAGGTGGCCACTTCCGGCAGGGACGTCCCGGCGGCGACGATGGTCAGGCCGATCACCAGTTCGCTCACGCCGAGTGCCTGGGCGAACGCCACGGCTCCGTTCACGAGCCATCGCGAGCCCACGACGAGCAGGGCGAGCCCCACGCAGATGAACGCGAGGTTGGCGGGGGTCGACGAGCCCGTCGCCCCGAACTCGCCCGCGAACTCATCCTTGATCGCGGCCGATTCCTTCCGGCTCTGGCGAATCTGGAAGACCGTGTAGGCCAGTGCCAGGGCACTCAGCAGGGTTCCGTCGATGCGCGAGATCGACCCGTCGCCCGCGAGGAACAGCGTGAGCAGCGACACGGCGATCATCAGCGGGACGTCGAGGCGAATCAGCGGCGACGACACGGCCAGCGGCATCACGAGCGCCGACACACCGAGGATGAACAGCACGTTGAAGATGTTGCTGCCCACGACATTGCCAAGCGCCAGGTCGGGTTGGCCGTCCAGTACCGACTTCACGCTGACCGCCATCTCCGGGGCGCTCGTCCCGTAGGCCACCACCGTCAGGCCAATGACGAGCGGCGAGATGCCGAGCGCGGCGGCCAGGCGCGATGCCCCGCGCACGAGCGACTCGGCTCCGAGCACGAGCAACCCGAGACCCGCCACGAACAGCACGGTGGTCGTCACGTCCACGTATCCCTCCGGCTCGCCGGCGCGTCCGATCCGGGCGACTCGTCAGCGCCACTGAGCTCATCCGCGATGGTGCCCTCCCACAGCGGGCTCTTCCGCCGGTAGCCCGCTCGGCCGATCGCGTGGGCGGCAAGCGGAGCGGTGAGGAAGAGGAACGCGACGATGACGACCGTGCGTCCAGACGCGGCGGCGGTGCCGAAGTGGACGGCCGCACCGAGCAGCACCAGTGAGGCGCCGAGTGTCGCCGCCTTCGACGTGGCCGACATCCGGGTGTAGAGATCCGGCAGACGCAGCAGGCCGACGGCGGCCAGCAGCATCAGCGCCGCTCCGGCGACGAGGAGGAACGCGACCAGGGCACTCACTCGTCGCCTCCCATCTCGCCGTAGCGCGCGAAGGCCACGGTGCCCAGGAACGCGATGAGCGCCACGACGAGCGCCACGTCGAGGTACACCGGATCCTCCGACACGATGGCCGCCACGCCTGCCACGCCGATGCCGAGCGCGCTCAGGAGGTCGACGGCGACCACGCGGTTCGGCAGGTCAGGGCCACGCACCAGCCGAACGAAGGTCAGAAGTATCGCCACACCGATCAGTCCCAGGGCGACGGTTGCGCCGGCGGCCACAGGGGTCACCGGAACACCTCGAGGATGCGTCGTTCGAAGCCCTCGCGGATCTCGTGGCGCAGGTCGTCGGGGCTCGTGACGGCCATCGCATGCACGTAGAGCGTGCGTCGGTCGGGCGACAGGTCGAGGCTCAGCGTGCCAGGGGTCAGCGTGATCAGCCCCGCGAGCAGCGCAATCTCCTCGTCGCGATCGACGGAAAGCGGCACCGCCACGATCGCCGGGCGCACCCGACCCGCCGGCGCGATCACCGCGGCCGCCACTTTCAGGTTGGCCGCCACGATCTCCTTCAGCACGTAGAGCATCAGCCCGGGCAGGCGCGTGAGCCGGACCCGACGGAAGCCCTGGCCGCCAGGGGGGCGAACGACCCTGAGGAGGACCCACGCGAGTCCGCACGAGAAGACGAACGCCGGAGCGGACCAATCGCCGGTGAGGGCCATCCACGCGAGCACCAGCAGCGCGAACTCCAGTGTCACGGCTGCACCTCGGCCTCGAGCACGGCCTGGATGTACTGCGTCGGATCGACCAGCTGCGCCGCCGCCCGCATCGAGAAGTCGAACACGGGGCCAGCGCCCAGGCCGAGCGCGAGCGTCAGCACGACCAGCGCGACGATGGGCGTCACCGTCAGCGCCGAGAGCGGCGCGAGCGGGGACGGGGCCGGGGCGGGCGCGTCCTTCCAGTACGCCTCGCTCCAGATCTTGGTCATCGAGTAGAGCGTGAGCAGGCTCACGCCGAGCGCGACGCCGGTCACGACCCACGCGCGCGCGTCGAGCCCCGCCTTCACGAGCGCGATCTTCGCCCAGAAACCGGACAGGGGCGGAATTCCGGCCAACGAGAAGGCCTGCAACAGGAAGAGGAGCGAGAGGCCTGGATGTGATCGCCACAGCCCGCCCAGTTGGCGCAGGTCGGAGCTGCCGGCGATCTGACGCGCCGATCCGGCGATGAGGAAGAGACTCGACTTGACGAGGCCGTGGTGGACCAGGAACAGCAGGGTGCCGGCCAGCCCCAGCGGCGTCAGCAGTCCGAGCCCCAGCAGCATGTAGCCGACCTGGCTGACGCTGTGAAACGCCAGCAGCCGGCGGACATCGTATTGCGCGACGGCGCCGAGCACCCCGGTCACCATGGTGAGCGCGGCGGCGACCAGGATCAGGCCGTGGGTGAATTCTGGGTCGGTTGTGAACACGAGCGTGAATCCCCGGACCAGGGCGTAGATTCCCACCTTGGTGAGCAGCCCGGCGAAGAGGGCCGACACCGCAATGGGCGGCGTGTGGTACGACGCCGGGAGCCAGAAGAACAGCGGGAAGACCGCCGCCTTGATGCCGAACGCGACCAGGAACAGACAGGCCAGCGTGGTCATGAGCCCGGGCACGGCGCTCTTCCCCACGGCCACGGCGAGGTCGGCGAGGTTGAGCGTGCCGACGGCGCCGTAGAGCACGCCCACCGCGGCGAGGAACACCGCCGACGACAGCAGATTGAGCGTGACGTACTTCACGGCGCCCTCGAGCTGGGCTCGTTCTCCCCCGAGTGCCAGCAGCACGAACGAGGCCATGAGCGTCACTTCGAACGCCACGTACAGGTTGAACAGATCACCGGTGAGGAACGCCATGCTGACGCCGGCCAGCAGCATGTGGAACAGCGGGCGATAGCCGTGGCGCTCGCGTGCGGCGTCGATCGACCCCAGCGAGTGGATGGCGACGGCGACCGCCGCGATCCCGGTGAGCAGCACCATGGTCGCGGCCAGACGATCGGCGACCAGGCTGATACCGAACGGCGCCGGCCAGGCGCCCATCTGGGTGACCAGCACGTCCGAGTCGTCCACACGCACGAGGAGGAGCACCGCCACCACGAGCTGCGCAAGCGCCCCCCCGACACTCAGCGCACGCTGCGCCTGTCGCCACTGGGTGGCGGCGAGGCACGCCGTGGCCGTGGCCAACGGCACGAGGATGGGCAGGACGACGAGGACGTTCACGAGTCGGTAGACCTGAGGGCGTCAAGATCGTCGGTGCCCGTTTCCCGGTAGGCGCGCTTGACCAGCACGAGCGTGAACGCCTGGACGCCGAAGCCGATGACGATTGCCGTGAGGATGAGCGCCTGGGGCACGGGGTCGGCGTACGGCCCCACGAGCATCTCGGCGTCGGCCGCGATGATCGGCGCGGAGGCCCGCGACAGCCCGCCCACGGCGAAGATCAGGAGGTTCGCCGCGTGGGTGAGCAGCGCGAGGCCGAGCACCAGCTTCACGACGCTGCGTCGCATGACGAGGTACAGGCCGGCCGCATAGAGCACGCCGACGACGACCGCGAGCAGCGCCGTCACCGCTCCTCCTCGGCCAGTGCGAACAGGATCGCCAGCACGATGCCCACGACGACGAGATAGACCCCGAGGTCGAAGATCACCGGAGACCCGAGCTTGCCGATGACCGGCAACGGCGCCTTCCGCCAGATCCCGCGCATGAACGGCGCGCCGGTCAGGAGCGGCGGCAGCCCCGACGCGAGCGCGACGACCAGGCCG
>WPCK01103053.1_pt1 | contig 10443 bp, 8 predicted proteins | sample 5399851 | NCBI WGS metagenome assembly WPCK01 (sample SAMN12869471, study PRJNA574797) | sludge metagenome | isolation source: wastewater treatment of pH11 | place: China:Beijing | collected 2019-05-20
ACAATCGTTGAAAATGGTGAGGGTCACACTGTAGTTGATATTGCGCGCGAAAATGGAGCTGCCGGAGCCACTATTATTTCTGCTATGGGCAGCGCTGATCATAGTGCTCATGTCTTCGATTTTGATATTAATCCGCGTAAAGACCTGGTCCTGTTGATTAGCGATAAAGAGAAAGCTGACAGTTTGCTGGAGGCACTGTTGGCTGCTCTTCGCACCAATACACCGGGCCGCGGAATAATCTTTTCACTTTATGTGACAGAAACATTAGGAATTATGGGCCATGAAAATGATGGTCAATCGGATAGCGGAATTTGGGCATCTACTGCTCCCAGCCCTCATACTGTTCTTCTGGTTATGGTGAACCGTCCGAAGACCAAAGATATAATTCAGGCTTGCGAGACAGCAGGAAACATGGGGGCAAGCATTATTCACGGACGCGGTATCAGACACACAGACAGACCCGGCGGCTTTTTCAGAGAAAGTTTTGATATCGAACGAAACATGATTTTAATGGTGATCAAAAAGGAACAAGAGGAAGAAATGATTCAAATACTGAGAGCTTTAGATAAAAGTGATCCTGATTATGCTTTGTCAGTATCTGCAACTTATGCCTTAGATTTCTCAAGGTTCTCCCAAACAGAATAAAAAATGTCTTTCTAAACAAAAAATGGCTGCAATCGGGCAGTCATTTTTATTTGCAAAAATTATGGCCCAACATAGTATTGGCGAATCGCGTATGCAATCGCCGATGCGACTTTTTGCTGACCCTCTACAGAACTCAACTCTGCCCTGTCAGCTGCATTGCTGAGATAACCGGGCACGACAGACACCGAAGTGAGATTATTCAAGCGCAGGACGGCCATGTCGGTCTCATTTAGGCGTGGTTCAGCATCTGAGGCGATTGAGGGCAACTGATGCTTAAGATGTCCGTAAAGCAGCCAGGCCAGTTCCACCCGTTTCTGACTGTCAATCATGCTGTAATTCGGCGATAAGGAATTGGGGTCCTGGTCTTCAATATAGCTGTTGTTCACTTCTGTCACGAAATCCTGTTTCATTAAACGAATTTCTGCACCCGATTTGTTCGGATCATTGTCCTGATTCAGCGAAATATTAATGAAAAGCACGTCACCGTACTGGGCCTGAATGTCATAGATCAGGCGCAGGCGTGCAGAAGTTCCGATACCGCCAAACAGCCCGCGACCGCCTGAATCAGCACTATTTTGATTAATGCGCATGACATCGGACATCTGCAGGCGCAGGTCATCAATCAGCTGTGTATCATAATTAGCAGCTGCAGCTTCTTTAGAATAGCTTTCCAGCACCGTGTCTGCAGTTAAAGCAGTCACATAGAAGAGTGAATGTTCAATGTCACTGCTGCGCGTCATGACCACATCCGCACCCATTTCCGTCAGATATCGTTCAGTTATTTGTGCAATGACAAGTACAATATCCTTTTCGGCCAAAACACCGCTATCCGTTACTGCGGTGACACCGGTGGAGCTGCCACCGAAAGATGGATCCAGTATTACTGTTATTCCATTGAGAGGTCTGGCTTCTTCCTGCAGAGAAAGGTAATAATCATAATCAACATTATGTAGCTGCGGAAGGGCTAACTCCTGAGGCCAGACTCTGAGCAGGCCGTCTTCCCGGGGCGACACTAAGGTCGGGTCATTTCCACTGATATCTAAGGCGCGGACAGAATCCTGTTCGCTTCCTTCCGGACCGGCGGTTTCACCACTGACGTTTGCATCTGTCGGATCTACTGGTTCACTGCCCTTTGCTTCCTCATTGGGGTCCGATAAATCAGGAGCACCGAGATCACGAGCAGCATCACGTTCATCAGCAAAACGGTCTGCTCCGGCCAGAGGCGGATTCAAGACACCTGCAAATGACAATATCAGCAGGATAATCGATATTGAACTGATAACGAATACAATACGAGCGCTTTGCCGGCGACGCACAGATCAGTTCCCCCTGTTGTCCCTGTCCAGAGAATAAACCAGAGCCAGGAGCTCATCGGCGTAGCCATCGATTTTTTCAGTGTCATCGCCTTCCAGCATAACCCTGACCAATGGTTCTGTACCTGAAGACCTCACCAGCACACGGCCGTTATTCCCCAAAACACCTTCTATTTCTTTGATTCTTCTGTTGAGCTTGCTGTGGCCCATTATTTTTTTCTTGGCCAACTCACTGCTGACTTTAGCATTTTTTAAAACCTGAGGGCAGATCTTCACCGCCTGTCTGGCCTCTTCCAGGCTCTGCCCGTTGATAGTCAGGGCTTTCAAGAGTTGAAGGGCCGAGAGTATTCCGTCACCGGTGGTCGAATATTCCCTCAATATAATGTGTCCGCTCTGTTCGCCGCCCAGATTAAAATCACCTTCTCGCATACGTTCCATCACGTAGCGGTCACCAACCTGGGTGCGCTCCAACACAATCTCGTTCTTTTCTGCCATCTGATCAAGACCGAAATTACTCATTACAGTGGTAACCAGAGTATTTTCCATTAGCTTGCCCTCTTTCTTCAAGGCAAGAGCTAGTATGGTCATAATGACATCACCATCACAAACATAACCATCTGAGTCCACCGCTAAAACTCGGTCAGCGTCACCATCAAAGGCAAATCCGATATCAAGATTTTTCTCCCTGACCAGTGCTATAAGTTTGTCCAAATGCATGGAACCGCAGTCACGATTAATATTATAACCATCCGGTTCAACACCGATACTGTGAACTTCAGCATTCAAATCACGGAAGAGCCGTGGCGCTATCTCGTAACTGGCTCCATGGGCACAATCAAGGCCCAGCCGCATACCGGTAAGATCGAGCCCTGAAATATCTTCAAGATGATTGCGGTAGAGATCGGCGGCTTCAAGAGCTTCTATTTTGCGGCCTACATCCTCACCATAAGGGCGACTGTGACCTTTTTCACGATACTTTCTCACATGAGCTTCGATTAAATCTTCCGTTTCATCAGCCAGCTTATAGCCGTCGCCTCCGAATAACTTAATACCATTAAACTCAAAACTGTTGTGGGAAGCAGAAATAACCACTCCTGCATCAGCACCGTAATGTCGCACCAGCCATGCAACTGCAGGGGTAGGTACTATTCCACATTCAATGGCATCAGCTCCGGCTGAACAAAGTCCCGCTACAAGGGCTGAGGCCAGCATACCGCGGGATACTCTGGTATCTTCTCCCACAACAACACGTGGTCTTCCCATACTTCTGTCAGTCAGGATATGGGCTGCTGCGTAACCCAGTCTGTACGCCAACTCCGGCGTTAATTCTCTGTTCGCGACACCGCGAACACCATCTGTTCCGAATAATCTAGACATGTTTCCTCTTATAATCAGGGTTGAAGCTCGTATACATTAACCCGTACTGAACCCGGCAAAACGGTTTCAGTCTTCGTATATAGCAGAGTATCAGTTTGAATCTCGACAGGTAATTCTACCACACCTGTACGATCAAGATCGCTGATGTCAATATAGGCCGTAAGGTCTGTAACAGATATATCGTTCAAAAGCTCCGTACGGCCTCTTAAAATTATTTGAATATCACTTACCGGATAGCCTTGAATGCCGAATCCTTTTTCAGCAGCCGCTTCAACACCCTGATATGTGAGAGGGACACTGAATGAGCTGGTTGTGACCGGATCGATTGTGACCTGAACATAGAGCCAAAAAAAGAATGCCAGAATAAAGGAGAAAACTGCCAGGCCGAAACGTTGTTGTTTAAGCAAAGCTCCACGTTCAGTTCTATGACTGCGGCTGCGCTTCCTTCTTCCGGCTTCCGGGCTTCGAGCCTCGTCCCCGATTGCATCATCAGGAGCGGCTTCATCCTGCTCCAGTTTATCTTCCTCATCTTTGATGAAAAGATCTTGCAGCCATTCTTTGAAATTGCGTTTTGCTCCATGGCCTTCGGGCATAAGCAGACGGTTCAGCTGGCTGCGCAAAGAATCTGCATTGGCCAGTTCAAACAACCTGCCTTCAATCGCCAGGCTGATGGTACCTCTTTCCTCTGACACAGCAACAGCTATAGCATCGCCCAGTTCGCTGGCGCCAACAGCTGCCCGATGTCTGGTCCCGAATTCATGGCGCAGGTGATAAGCATCCGACAAGGGTACGTGGATCCTGGCTGCCGCTATGCGGTCGTCACGGATTAAAACTGCCCCGTCATGCAAAGGTGAACCGGTATAGAAAATCTGCTTCAACAAGGTTGTAGAAACCCCTGAATCCACCTGAACAGCATTTTCCTGTGATTGCAATTCACCCAGCCGCGTTGAGCGTTCTATTATTATCAGAGCCCCGGTTCTGGTTTTGCTCATTGAATCACAGGCTGAAACGATGGACTCTATCAACTGCCGTGTGCCGGGATCGACAGCATTACCTCTTTCCCTGGGAGAAATGTACTTAACCAGACGGTTTCGCCCCAATTTCTCCAGGGTTTTCCGCAGTTCCGGCTGGAAGATGATCAGGACTGCAATCGCTAAAATGGAAATTGTATTGTTAAAAAGAAAGCTTATGGTATTAAGGCCGAGAAAACTGGTCACTATGGCAAAGGCTATGATCAGCAGAATGCCCCGTAGAAGCTGCCAGGCTCTTGAGTCACGAAACAATTTAAGAATGAAGTAGAAAACCAGGGTTGTGATCAGAATATCTAAAGATGAAACAAACATATCAAGCGGGCCGCCTAAAAATAGCAGACCGTCCGTCATACTCTGCCAGATGCCGCTGAAAAACTCACCTATTTCCGAAAAGAAGTTCGGCAATTAATCCCCCTGCCATCAGGAATATCCGCCAACTTTAATTTCACTAAAGTGACAGAGACCTTTTCAATAATTTAGACCATTATAACAAAGCCGGGCACAGTAAGAAAGATCAGAGGAAATTTCACTCTGTGACTAACTGCAAAGTATGGGAAAGTCCCGGGCTTACGGACCACTACAAGGTCTGTCGGGCAGCGGATATATTGGCCAGAATATCTTCCGGCAAAAGAGAACGGGGATCATCGTCGCCGGAGAGGGCAATGTCTGCAGCCAGTCCATGCAGATAAACTGACAACAAGACGGCCTTCCTGCTGTCCTTTAACACAGCCATATTACCCGCAATCATACCGGTCAGCACATCTCCGGAACCGGCTTTGGCCATACCGGAGTTTCCGGATTCATTGATAAATACTGTTCCGTCAGGGAAAGCAACAACTGTGGCCATACCCTTCAACACTACGATCAACGACTTTTTACGGGCCAGACTGCGCGCAGCACCTACACGATCTTCCTGTAAAAGAGAGGTCAATTCAGGAGCCAGACGTTCAAACTCACCGGGATGAGGGGTCAAAACCAGCGGTTCCAGACCTTTCTCCTGCCTCTCTCGCAAAAGCTCTTCTGCCTGCGGCATCTTTGCCAGAGCATTCAAGCCGTCAGCATCGATAAGGAGACGTTGCTCATTGGGAATCAGGCTGCTTAAAGCTTTGGCAATCCAACCGGCATCCGAAGCACCCATGCCGATGGCAATCGAATCCATAGGTCCTGGCAGGTCGCGTTTTTTACTCTCGCCTACGGGAATCGATGAATACAATGCGGAAGGCATAGCTTCAGCCAGAAGAGGAATTATTTCTTCAGGTGCTCTCACCATGGTATAGCCTGCCCCTGATCGGGCACAGGCTTCAATCGATAAAAGCATGGCTCCGGGCATATTCTCCGAGCCGCCGATCAGTAAAGCTTTGCCATTAACACCTTTATGAGCATCAGCTGCAAGCTTACTGTCAAGTGTGGAGGCAAGAGCAGCATCAAGAATGTAAGCCGGATCTCCTTTCAGCTGACGATCTACGAAATCGTCATCCATGCCCAGTGTCTCCAGCCAGATCTCTCCGGAATAAAGACATCCGGGATGAGTTATCAGTCCCAGCTTAACCCTGCCGAAAGTAACGGTCAGGTCCGCCTTCAGGCTTAATGAACTGACTTGCCCCGTATCTGCCTGCAGACCGCTGGGCAAATCACAGGCGATAACTTTAGAGCCGTTTTCCTGTAATTCCCTCATCAGGGCAAAAGCGTGCACCGTATCTTCATCAATCTTCCGATCCAAGGCAAAGCCGCTGCCGTATATAGCGTCGACAATGACAGGAACCGAATCTGTCGGTACTCCGGTTAAATCTCTGATAATCTCTCCACCCAGTTCTGCCCAGGCAGATACATTGACAGCAGCATCATCACGATGAGCTTCACCTGAGCTCACGTCAACCACGGCAACTTTAAGCCCCTCAGACTGCAAATGGCGGGCAGCTACATAGCCATCCCCGCCATTTTGTCCCTTGCCTGCAAAAATCAGACAATCATATACAGCAGCTTGCGCTGCTGTATCTACACTTAAAACTGCATCTGCCAGTGCCTTGCCTGCATTTTCCATTAGAACTATTGATGGAAGACCTGTTAGCTTGGTGTAAGCTCTATCCAGCAACTGCTGTTCTGCTTTTGTCACTAAACGAAATGCGCCTTGCACTTGCCACCTCCGAAAAACGAATTAAGGTCTGACTGCTGCTATTTATTTGTTAACTTATATGTGTTTTTCCAATAATGCTGCCAGTTCGCCTTGTGAACGGGCTCCGACCACACGCTCAACCACTTCACCACCTTTGAAGATCACCAGCGTCGGTATGCTCATTATTGAGTACTGCCTTGCAAGATCGTCTTCTTCATCAACGTTTACTTTGCCGACTCCGGCACGTCCGTCAAAATCATCAGCCAAGGCTTCCACTATCGGTCCGACCATACGGCAAGGTCCACACCAGCTGGCCCAGAAATCAACCAGTACAGGCTGTTCGTTCTCGAGAACTTCTTCCTTAAAATTCGCTTTTGTTAATGTTAGTGTCATAATACTTCTCCTTCAAATATAAATACTTAATCCAGTGCCAGGCACTTTTTGTCTTGTACATGATAATAAGTTCTACGTATTTTTTATACTTTAGTGTCTAAAGTTACCTTCACTGTTTTTGTTTGCCGGAAGCGGGAATAATTGGTCGTCTGATAATCATCTCAGAAGACCGGAGTATTGAGCACAGTTGTTTGTTTATATGAATTCTTGCAGAACCGAGCCGGCCGGCACGACAGAAGGTGAAACCGCCGGAAGTTGCTCGCAGATCCAAACCAGGCGCGTCGCTTCCTGTACCGCCAATCGCAGGTTGGAGTGACCGTCTGTATTTCTGGTATATGTTGACGTAACAAGAGTTCCGTCAAAAAAGCGCTCCAGTGACTCATTGATTTTATCCCGTGCCAGGGGTGCGATAACTGTAAACTCGTAAGGCAGCAAAGAATTAATAAAGTAATCAGCAGCCTCCAAATAAGCAGGTATAAAATCCTTTTCCGCCCGGTCAATCATCGGCCAGTAGTCAATCGTATCAATAGCTGACGAACCACGTTTGTTAACATCACGGCTGATGCGGCGCAACATGCGAATATCACTGTTAGATATCATCCTGGCATCAGCAAGGACCCTGCCGTGAGGCATGATGAAATAACTTAGCTGTGCTTCCTTCGGAACATGGGAACTTACAGTCTCATTAAGGCCGTGCAGGCCCTCAATAATAACAATGTCGCCCTGATTCAACTTGATTTTCTTGTGATCCTCGTAATATCTGCGTCTGTTGGCAAACTCAAAAGTTGGGATTGCACACTCTCCGGCACGAAAAAGGTCTCCCAATGTTTCAGCCAGCAAATCCAAATCCAGAGTATCAATACTCTCATAATCCGGACGGCCTTCCTCGTCGTATCGAAGATCCTGTTCGCGGTAAAAATCATCCAGCTCGATTGGAATAGTATGTCTGCCGTTAGCAATCAACTGCTGTGAGAGCAGCCTGGAAGAAGTGGTTTTGCCGGAGGAAGTGGGACCTGAAACAAATATCGCCCTGATCTTTTCATCAGCCAAAACTTTTTCAGCAAAAGCGTTTACCTGATCAGTAAACATCTGTTCAGATTCTGCGACAAAGTTCGGGTATTTACTGCTGCCCAACTGATCTTCAAGATCGTCGACTGTTAGTATAATCAATTCTGAAATTGTCGCCATCAGTATCGTCCTTTTCCTTTACTGCAAAAGACTGTAAAAACTTTAACTTTGCCTGTGAATCAGGGGCCTTCTACCACATCGCCTGCATCGTCCGTATCTCCGGCAGGAGGCTCTTCGACCGGTGGCACGGCGGGAGGAACCGTATCTGACGGAGTTTCAGCTGTTGGCTCCGTTGTTTCCGTCTCACCGCTCCCGGTAGCAGGCTCCGTTTCGACTGTTATATCGGTATCATCAGGAGCCGCCACAGTTGTGGTCTCTGAAGAAGGATTAGTTATAATAACTGCTGCCGTGGTGCCGGTAATATTGTTATTGACGGAAACATTGTAGTTCCAAGTGGACGCGGTAGTTGCTCCCGGAATATAAGTTGTTGTTTCTGTTGTTTCCACAGGGATTGTTTCTATGCTTTCAGTGGGTTCCGTAGTTGCAGAAGTTTCTGTCTCGTCATCTTCTCCGATGTGAATGCTGGCAAGCATCTGATTTGTTTCTTCAGGTTCAAAAATAACACCTGCTTTTTTCAATTTGTTGGCGACAAGCAGGGAAAAAACTATTATCAGCACCCCACACACTGATACTACAATAAGATAGATTTTCCTCACTTTATTGCGCATTTCTCTATCTTGCCGAGATTTCACAGGGGCAGGTTTTCTAGCATTGTTTCGCTGCGATTTATTCTTAACTCGTGAGTCTTTCCCCTTATTTCTTCCGGGATCACGCGGTTGACTCATTGTTGTACGCTCCTAACTAAGATATTGCTACTTTTTAAGATTTAAGATTAATAATAACATAGGTAAAGACTGACTATTTCCAAAAACCCGACAAGTCTTATCGGAGAAGATTCTGCCGGACAACTATGTAGTGGCTTTCCAGGTTTTGGGAGAAAAGAACAAAAGAACTGGCAGAAGTTCCAAACGGCCCGCAATCATCAGGAAACTGAGCACAATCTTTGTAAAATCATTGAACTGATGGAAATTTGAGGTAGGGCCCGCAGCTCCTAAACCGGGTCCTACATTGTTCAAAGCTGTCACAGCCTCGGAAAAAGACGTCATGATATCAGTGCTGTCAAAAGATACCAATAATGTACCCAGGATCAAAAACATCAGATAAATGGAAAGATAACGCAAAACCGACTGTTTCACGGGATCGGGAAGAATCTCGCCATCCATACGCACAGACGAAACCTGTCTTGGTTCCCTTGTCTTACTTATTTGTTCACGCACAGATTTTATGTAAACAACAAGACGGGATACTTTCAGTCCGCCCGCGGTTGATCCGGCTGAACCTCCGATCATCATGACTAAAAGCAAGAGAACCTGACTAACCAACGGCCACAAGGTGAAGTCAGCTGTAGAGTATCCGGTTGTACTCATTAGTGAACTGACAGTGAAGAAGGAGTGCTCAAAAGAGAAGGCAGGCGAGCCGTAGAGTCGGAGGTTATCAAGAAACACCATCAGTGACATCGATAGGTATATCCCCAAATACCAGCGCAGCTCCTCACTTTTAAGTCCTTGTCTGATTCCCCGGGTGAGACTGACAAAATAAACCTGGAAATTAACTCCGAAAAGCAGCATGGCAATCGTTAATACCCAGTTTATGTAAGAGCTGTTGTAGAAGCCTATGCTTGCATTTTTGCTGGAAAAACCTCCTGTACCTGCAGTACCGAGACCATGTATGATTGCATCAAACAATGACATGTCACCCAGATAAAGCAAAAAGATTGTGACGAGCGTCATTACGAAATAAATAGCATAGAGGACAAGTGCAGTAGTACGTAACCTGGCTGCCAATTTTCCAAAGCTCGGGCCCGGCATCTCGGCCTTCATAATATTGACAGAATCCGCTGAACCGGAGGTAATAATAAAGGCGAAAACCAAGATACCCATGCCACCTACGAAGTGGGTGAAACTGCGCCAAAAGAGAGCAAAGTGAGACACTGCCTCTACATCCTGAATTATGGTTGAGCCGGTTGTAGTAAAGCCGGAGACTGACTCGAAGAAAGCTTCAACGAAACCGGGTATTTCACCAGCCAGCATAAAGGCAAAAGCACTGGCTACTGAGATTAAAAGCCAGGTAAGGAAGGTGATAATCATGCCCTCACTGGCACGCAAAAGCAGTTTTGCGGGTTTTTTCAAGCTGGCCAGACTTGCTGACAGGAAAAGAACAACTGCGACTAGCCCGAAGCTCTTTAGGGCAAGTATTGTCTCGCCATAAAACAAGGCCACTATAATCGGCAACAAAAACAAAGCGGAACAAATCTGTAAAATTCTACTGAGGACGAAACGGACAGAACTGTAATTCAAACTCAGCCTCCCAATATATCATCCAGGTCTGTCAGGCGTTTACCGGTACAGACAACAATAACACGGTCACCTGCAAGGATCATATC
>WPCK01051614.1_pt1 | contig 10438 bp, 9 predicted proteins | sample 5399851 | NCBI WGS metagenome assembly WPCK01 (sample SAMN12869471, study PRJNA574797) | sludge metagenome | isolation source: wastewater treatment of pH11 | place: China:Beijing | collected 2019-05-20
TCCCAGTCATCGCCGCCCAGTCGGTTATCGCCCGAGGTGGCACGCACCTGAATCGTGGAGAAACCGTCATCGTCCTTACCTACTTCAAGGAGGGAGACGTCAAACGTTCCGCCACCAAGGTCAAAGACCAGGATGAGTTCATCCTCTTTACCCTTGTCCAGGCCGTAGGCAAGTGCTGCAGCCGTGGGCTCGTTAATAATGCGCAGAACGTTCAGTCCCGCGATCTGTCCCGCATCCTTGGTTGCCTGACGCTCAGCGTCGTTGAAGTAGGCGGGAACCGTAATTACGGCGTCCGTAACCGAGTCGCCCAGGTAATCCTCAGCGTCATGCTTCAGTTTGGACAGGATTCGCGCAGAGATTTCCTGAGCCGTGTAGCTCTTACCATCAACTTCTGCGGACCAGTCGGTGCCCATGTGCCGCTTCACCGAACTCATGGTCCGTTCAACGTTGGTCACTGCCTGACGCTTAGCGATTTCACCCACCAGAACTTCACCGTTCTTTGAGAAGGCAACCACCGATGGAGTGGTACGCGCGCCTTCCGCATTGGCGATGATGGTCGGTTCTCCACCTTCAAGGACCGCAATTGCGGAGTTTGTAGTACCGAGGTCGATACCTACTGCTTTAGCCATTAGCTATGCTCTCTTTCTTTCAATTATCAGGGCCTCAATTCATTTTGAAGGCCATGTTGAGTCATCTGCACTCAAGTTTACACTCATCACAAAGTTTGGCAAGAGCAAATTTTAGAAACTTGAGTCACATCCACTCAACTCTGGATTGGCCGAAAAAGGACCAAAGACACCCGTGACTAATGTCATAGGGACCAAGGGCCCAGCCTGACAGATATTTGGTCCAATCTGGCCTTAATGTTGGAAAAGGCTGCCGTAGACTGGGCAAAACGTCCTAGAGATATCGTTAGAAACCGCCCCACAAGGGCAAACCCAGAAAGAGAACTAATGAGCGAATCAACCAAGTCCAAGTCCCCCTTCGGAGTTGTCCGGATTCTGGGGATCCTTCTCATCGCGGCGGGAGCCATCATGGTTGTCTCCGGGGGAGTAGCCTGGACCGCAATCACCTCTCAGCTCAAGGCCCAGGAAATGACCGTTCCAGGTGACGCACCCAGCAACGCTGGCAAGCCCGTAGCCGGTCCCTTCACCGCCTGGTCCATGCAGGAGATCATTAACATCCACACCGAGAACATCACCGACGGCGAAACCTACGCCACCCTGGGAACCCTGGTCGATGAGGCCAAGGAAGAGTTCGGCGACGACTCCGAAGAAGCCGCCGCACTTCAGGGCCTGCGCAACACCGCTCAGAGCGCCTCATTCCTGCGCGCATCATTGTTCACCTCCGTCCTGGCATACGGCGTGTCCTTCCTGGTATTCGGGCTGGGCATCACCACTATCCTGACCGGTACGGCCTTTACGATTTCAAGCAAGGAAGAGACCAAGGCTCTGCAAAGCTAAGTCAATTTCTCACGGTAGGGGGTCGCTGCGGCGGCCCCCTATTTGCGTTAACGGCGGCCCGCCTAGTGCACAGCCAGTCCTGCCTAAGCTAATCTTTCTGCACAGGACCAAAGGAAAGGTGCACCACCATGACAGTAGAAATCTTGCGTAAGGCAGACGCCGAGACCGTCTCTGCCCTCAGCAACCTGATCCCCCAGCTTTCCTCTTCCACCGGAGAATTCAGTGAGGCCGATGTGACAAGGCTTCTCAGCCAGCCTGGAGTTTTCGTTTTTGCCTACAGGACTCAAAGCGGGGGACCCATCCTGGGGACACTGACCCTTGCCACGTTCGAAATTCCCACCGGGGTTCGAGGCTGGGTGGAAGACGTTGTCGTTGATGAGCAGGCGCGAGGCCACGGCGCAGGGCAACAGCTGGTAGAAGCAGCCCTGGCCAAGGCAACAGAAATTGGCTGCCGCACCGTGGACCTAACCACCCGTCCCGTGAGAGAAGCCGCCAACCGGCTTTACGTTCGCTGCGGTTTCGAACCCAGAGAAACAAATATCTACCGCTATACCCCAGCGCAGTAAAGTTTCCAGGCGGACTAAATTCAGTGCAACAATGGGAACATGCTTGAAAACTCTGCCCCCAGCGATTACGCGACCGCATACTCCTCGTTCCTGAATGCCTCCCCCTCGCCATTCCACGCTGCCGCGGAAGGTGCTCGGCAGCTGCAGCAGGCCGGCTTTATGCACGTCAGCGAAAAAGGTGACTGGCCCGGTGCCCCCGGCAAATATTTCACCATCCGGGGCGGCGCTCTGGCCGCCTGGATCATTCCTCAAAAGCTGGACTCAACCTCGGGCTTCTCTGTATTTGGGTGCCACACTGACTCCCCGTGCTTCAAGCTAAAACCAACCCCGCAGCATGCTGGCCCCGACGGGTGGGGGCAGCTATCGGTAGAGGTCTACGGCGGAATGCTTTACAACTCCTGGCTGGACCGGGAACTAATCCTTGCGGGCGTAATTTATGACCAAAGTGGGGCCGCTCATCTGGTGAACACGGCGCCCCTGGCGCGGATACCTCAACTAGCCATCCACCTTGATCGTCAGGTCAATGAGGGGTTGACACTGAACCCCCAAAAGCACCTGCGTCCCGTGTGGACCGTGGATGAAGAAGACGCGAATATTTTGCAGGTGCTAGCTGCCGCGGCGGGTATAGAAGATTCCCAAACCATTGTCTCCTGGGATATTTTCCTGGTTCCCGCGCAGGGGGCAGAGTCATTTGGGAACCGAAACCAGTTCCTGGCTGCCGGACGGCAGGACAACCTTTCGTCCGTCTACGCGGGGCTAAGGGGACTCATTCAGGCTTCCAAACAGGAGAATCTACCTCAAATCCCGGTGCTGATGGCGTTCGATCATGAGGAAGTCGGTTCTGCCAGCCGCACCGGAGCGGCCGGCCCATTCCTGGAAGACATCCTCAACCGGACGGCCACCGCGCTGGGCCGAAGTGAAGATGAACGCGCCCGAATGATGGCTAACTCAAGCTGCGTCTCAGCTGATGCGGGACACAGCGTTCACCCAAACTACGCTGATCGGCACGATGACGATACCCGCCCCGTGCTGGGACGTGGCCCCCTCCTGAAAATCAATGCGAACCAGCGATATTCATCTGACGGGCAGAGCATCGCCCTGTGGCGCCGCCTTACCAGCGCAGCGGCAGTCCCCTCTCAGGACTTCGTTTCCAGTAACGCCGTTCCCTGCGGCTCAACAATTGGCCCCATCACTGCAACCCGGCTGGGGATCCTCACAGTAGACGTGGGGGTGGGCATGCTCTCCATGCACTCGGCCAGGGAAATGACCCACAGCGGCGACACGGAAGCACTGGCAAAGGTAGCGGAAACGTACCTGTCAGGGAGCTACTAAAGCTGGAAAGTACCCGTGATCGTGGCTCTGGCCAGCGTGTGGAACAGGGCGGTAAACGCCACCTTGGTTGGCGAATCCTCCTCACTTAGGCCCAGCGAGTCCACATCCAGCGCGTGCACCGCAAAAATGTAGCGGTGGGGGCGGTCCCCCGCCGGAGGGTAGGGGCCCATGTAGTCGCGGCCCCCACCGTCATTGCGCACGTGGAATGCAGGAACGGGCAGGGACAGGCCCGGGCTGCCGGCACCCCGCTCCAGGTCGGTCACGTCACCGGGAATGTCCACTGCACTCCAGTGCCAGAAACCGGCGGGAGTAGGGGCATCCGGATCAAAGCACGTCACCAAGAAACTCTTAGTTTCGGGGGGAAAGCCCGACCAGGACAGCCCGGGTGACACGTTTTCACCCGGCGCAGAAAACTGCGGCGGTAATTCCGCCCCCTCCTCAAAGTCCACCGATTCAACATGGAAGTGTGGCACCGGGGGCAGAAGTTCGTACGGTTCCGGGGCTAGCGGCCGATTTGAAAGGTCCATCTCATCTCCTTTGCTGAGAGTTGCCCCCATCCTACGACGCCCACCCAGGACATCAAGACGCTCGTGCAGGCCGCCCGCGTGGAGGCGTGCATCCCGGCTGCCCCGCAGTGCTCTATCGCCGTAAAATCCGGGGTTTTTCGCGCTAGTCCCACCCAGAGTGCAACCGGTCATGCAAATTAGGGGATCAGTTGCACCACCAGGGGCACAAGGAGAATCTTGGCCACGATTGCAGCGGCAAACAGGGTGGAGTAGGCGGACTCAACGCGCTCATCTTGCACCCGGGAGTTCGCGGCTTGCAATACGGCTGGCTGCCCCAAGAATCCGGCCACCCCACCGGCGGTACGCGGCGCGGATAGTCCCCCAAACCAGCCGGCCGCCACCATCACCACCGCGGAAACGGTGACGGCAGCAACGGAGGTAACGGCAGCTCCCAGTGCCTGCGGACTTCCCAGTAAGCTGGCCACCTGCGGACCCGCTTCCAGCCCCAGTGCGGCCAAAAAGAAGAGAAGTCCCAACTGCCTGATGGTGAGGTTTGCTGATTCTGGCAGTGTCCACACCAGAGGTCCGGCTCGGCGAAAAGCCCCCAGCACCATTCCCACAATCAGTGGGCCAGCGGCCGCACCCAGCTGGAAAGAACCCCCTCCCGGCAAAGGAAAAGTGACCAGGCCCACCAGCAGCCCCAGGACCAAGCCCGCCCCCAGTGCCAGCGCATCCACCTCTGAAACCTGGCGCTGCGAATCACCAAAGTACTCGCGTAACGCTTCCGTTTGCTCTCTGGGAGCCACAACGGCCACCTGGTCTCCGATCTGCAGTTGCAGTTCATCCCGGGCCAGCAGATCCAGGTCTGCCCTTCTTACCCTGGTTATTACAGCTCCAAAGCGGGCGGGCAACCCCAGTTCGGCAACAGAGCGCCCCGCCAGGTCTGTGTTTGATACCAAGATCCGTTCGAAATCCACCTGGTCCCTGTGATCCGCCAGGTGGTCGGACGTAATGGTTCCAATCAGCCGGGCCTGTTCCTCCACCGAATCGGGCTCACCAACCATTACCACCAGGTCGCCCGTGAGCAGGGACTCCCCGGGAATCAAAACCCGGGTATGTCCATTCCGCTCAATGTAGGAAAGTCTGATGAGCTGCTCCCGCCAGGCGGGAAGGTCGCGGGGCTGCAGATCTTTGGCAACGCGGATGGTGACGGCGTGAAGACCTCTGCCCGCAAGTGAGGGACTGTCTTTCTTCCCACCCCATGGCCGTCCCGCAATCACGGATACGACGACAACACCTACCAGCGCTCCCAGGGGGTAGGCGAAGGCGTACCCGACGGCTGCCTGCCCACTTCCTGTTAATTGCGTAGCGGTATCCAGGGCTGGAGCAGCGGTAAGTGCCCCGGTAAAGAGGCCCGCCCCCAGGGGAGCCTCAATTCCAAAGGCCGCCGCAAGAACCCCGGTCACTACCGCTCCAATCGCGGAGGCAGCTACGGCAAAACCCAACAGCATCCGGTTGTCGCGCAATCCGGAGCGAATTGTGGATCCAGCAGCTATCCCTACCGTGTACACGAAAAGCAGCAAACCCAGCTGCTGCACTACCCCCAGGTCGCCGGCAAACTGCGGGTTGAGCGCGGACAGCAGCAGGCCCACAAAGAGGGCTCCCGCAGCACCCAGTCGGACCGGTCCCAACCTGATGGCGCCGATGGCCGCCCCTAGTGCTACCACCAAGAAAAGGGCAAGTAACGGCTGCTGGACCAGGATTGTTTGCACGCCTCCACCTTACGTGGCTCCGCGTGGTCGATGTGCGGGTAGTTTAGAATGGGTCCATGAATCTTGACGGTGGCAAGGGGGCAATTGGTCCTCACTTCTACAGTGACCACGCGCAGTTACACAGCGAATTAGCTGCGGGACAGTGGCTGGCTGATTCCGTCACCAGCATCCCGGACACATGCATTGATGGACGCCCCACCCTGGATGATTCTGAAGCGTTGGGCCCGCGCACTGCCGGTGCAACTATCGGCCTGTGGGTAAGCGCAGTTTTGGCCGGGAATGTTGACGATCCCGTGATGTCTCCGCAGTGGTTCATTGAGCAGTTCGTGGCTTGCTCTCACCCTCTGGGTACGCACACGGGTCCGCGTGAGGATGATTCTCAGTGCGGCTGTGGTGCGGCCGATGGCCTGGCGGTGATCCTGGGTAACCTTTTGGACCACAGGGATGACATTCGGCTTCTGCTTCCACCGTTCCTGGTAGAGGCCGCAGATTTCGACCGCGGTTTCATTTTGCGGGCCAAGCAGCTGCTGCTTTACATCAACACGGAGTCCGCCTCGGTCAGTCCGCTGGGGCCACGCCTGGTTGGCTTTGCCTCTTCTCAACCAAAAACGAAGGCTTTGAAATTGCTGGGGGAACATCAGGAGTCCCTCATCTTGCTAAATAACCGGGTTGGTACCACCGTGGATTCCCCATCTTTGCGCCGCGCCTACAATCCGAAGCCGCAAATTTTTGCGGTTGATTCCTGGGCATTCACGCCGGCAGCCGAAGCTATTGTAGAGATTCTTCCCAACCTGGATGTGGAGCGGCTGAGGTTGGGACAGGCAGCATTTAATGCGGCCTCGCTGATCACTCTGTGCAGTGCGGCGCTTCCCGTGATTGAGGTGTTTTAGGCATGGCGGACAGCCAGTTACCGGGAAGTGCAGCTAAGCTGCGGGTTGACGTGTGGCTGTGGACTACGCGTCAGCTAAAGTCGCGGTCCCTGGCAACCTCGGCCGCGCGGGCCGGGCATGTCCGCATCAACGGTGAGCCTGCCAAGGCTTCGGCCGCGGTGCGCGTGGGGGATGAGGTGCGCTTGCGAGTCCACGGCTTTGACCGGATTTTGCGGGTCCTTTCCCTGCCAGCTAGACGGCTGGGTGCACCCCTGGCACAGAAATGCTACGAGGATCTGAGTCCGGAGCGGCCCCGATTTATCCCGGTGGCTGTTCGGGACAGGGGCTCCGGACGCCCCACGAAGAAGGAGCGCCGCCAGCTGGAAGAACTGCGCGGCGAAGAGTGGGCGAAACATTCGCGCCGCTAACCCCTAAGGAAGGATTTGCAATGATCGACATTCCCACCGTTACACTTCCCACCGGCGCACCGATTCCGCAGGTTGGTTTTGGCACCTACAAGGTTTCCGAGGGCGCCCAGGCCATCGTCGAGTCGGCTCTTTCGGCGGGGTACACGCACATTGATACCGCCCAAATGTATGGGAACGAGGCCGAAGTGGGCCGCGCGTGGGCAGGCAGCGGCCTGGCCAGGGAGGACCTTTTCATCACGTCCAAGTTGGACAATCCCCACCACCGCGAACCCGAGTTTTCCCGCTCCATGGAACAAACCCTGGAAGATCTGCAGACGGACTACGTGGACCTGTTCCTGATTCACTGGCCACTGCCGGGACGTTACGACGGGGACTTTGCAACAACCTGGCGTTCCATGGAGAGGGTATTTAATTCCGGTCAGGCCCGCGCAATCGGGCTGTCCAACTTTGAGCCGGAACACCTGCAGGTGATTTTGGACGACTGCACGGTGATCCCCCACCTCATTCAGGTGGAGTCGCACCCATATTTTCACAACTCAAAGGTGAGACAGGCCGCGTCGACCAGCGGCATTGTGTTTGAAGCCTGGTCACCTCTGGCACGCGGTAAGGTGGTTTCCGATGAAAGGCTCCAGAACATCGGACAAAAGTACGGGAAATCAGCCACTCAGGTAGCGTTGCGGTGGGCACTGCAAAATGGGAACATTGTCCTGCCGAAGTCATCTACCCGGCAAAGGCAGGAAGAGAACCTGGACCTGTTTGATTTCGTGTTGGATGAGGCCGATATGGGGTTGATTTCCTCACTGAACGAGGGGGAAGCGGGTCGGACCGGCAGCCACCCCCTAGCGCGTGATAAATAGTTTTTACACGCTGATTTACTAGTGACCGCGGAGGAACTCATGAAGTTGTCGCTGACAGGCCCAGCAACCCTGAAACGGGGAGCCGCACTCCCTGCCCTTCTAGCGGCCTCTCTGGTACTGGCTTCCTGCTCGACGGGTGGCGCTTCTTCCGAGCAGTCTTTGAAGGGTCCCGATGGGAAGAAGCTTCCCGAAATTGTTTTGGAGGACCCCTCTTACCCCTCTGCGGGTGTTGACGTTCCGGGCCTACGTGGGCAGCGCATCCTGTCATCTCTTGGCGCTGCTGCCAGGTGGGATAGCCTTCCAGCTAATCCGGCCTTCAATGCGGCCGTTTCGCAAACCGTGAAAAGTCAGCTGGATGCTTACGCAGAGTCGGTTGGAAGCGTCTATCTCCCGGAAGCCCAGCCGGTTGAAGCAGGTTTGGCGGAACGGGGCTGCATCCCCGGAAGCTCATTCCTTCCCCCGGACCAAATCCTGCGAGACCCGCAGCTTTCCCCTCCCGCTGAGGGCCGCACCCTCTCCATAGTGTGCGACAGCGTGCTGGCTGCCGGCGACAATTTCGGGCAGCGACTCAGGTTCGTCCGCGGTGAGAATGGGCAGGTAACTTCAGACACTGTTGAGACCCTGTACACCAGCCTGGCGGGTGATTCTGTCCTCAGGGAGTCTGAACTTTTGGCGGAAGATGCGCTACCTCAGCTGTACGGGGCGTCAGCACCCCTGTTTGCCCCGCGTATCGGCCTGAGCGCGGAAGATTTGCTGCCGGCAGAACAGGGTGCTCCCCTGCTGCGGGCGCACGTGAGCAGCGTGCAGTTTGATGACAATGGCGCCGTTGTCATCACGGTAGATGCCGGGTTCTTGCAGCAGCAGTTGGACAGTATCGCGGCGGTGGTTGCCGCGCAGTCGGAACCCGAAATCAGCGTGGAGGATCTGCCGGCCGCCAGCGGTTTCAGCCTCAGGTTTGACCCGGCACTGGTACCGACCTACTTCACCGAGTTGGGGCAGGGAATTTCGAAAGCCAAGCAGGAAGGTGCGCCCTGGGTGGGCACACCCAGTGAGCCGGCTGGACTGGCATATGTTGATTGCGATTTGAATCCCTGTGCCGCGCTGACCTTTGATGATGGCCCTTCCGAGTTCACCCCGCAGTTACTGGCAGACCTTGCGTCTTCCGACGCTGCCGCCACGTTCTACCTGCTGGGGCAGAACGCAGCCATCTACCCTGAAATTGTGAAGCAGATTCATGACTCCGGCAATGAGCTGGGGAACCACTCCTACAGTCACCCTCAGCTGACGGGACTCAGTGTTGATGGGGTTGTGGCCGAACTTTCCGAAACCAGCGGAGCCATTGAGGAGGCCGCAGGAGTGGGCCCCAAAACGGTGAGACCCCCGTACGGGGATTGGAATGAGACCGTCCTGCAAACCGCGCAGGTTCCGTTCATCATGTGGTCCATTGACACTTTGGACTGGCAGAAGCCGGGGGATGCCGCCCTGATTGATTCGGTGGTGTACCAGTCCCAACCGAATGACATAATCCTCATGCATGACATCCACCAGTCAACGACCTCGGCCGTACCTCAAATGCTGCCGCTACTCAACGACCGAGGCTACTCACTGGTGACCATTGATCAGCTGTTTGGCGGGGAGTTAACCGGACCTACGGTCGTATATTCGGGCGATCGGTGAGGCAAAGTAGCACCCGCGCACCGGGGCGTGGAAACCGGCTAGGGTAGAAGCATGGATCTGACTGATAACTATCGCAATGAGGCAATAGTTCGCCTAGCGGATGGAACCGTTAAGCAAACAAATTTGCTGTCTGGCACGGAGGTTTGGACTGTACCGGGAAGGGCCGATAGGCCTCTTCCACCGGCACTTCCGGATCCGGATCCAATCGATGAAAGTGCCCGCAACGCGTGGTGTGCCTTCTGTCAGGACCGCTACCTGGAGACGCCTCCTGAAAAATCCCGCCTGGTGCTTGAGGATGGAGACTGGAAGGAACTCCAGGCCCTTTCTGCGGATGAACTTTTTGATACGGTTGCCCAGTTTCGGCGCATCCCTAACCTCTTTGAGATTGTTTCCTATTCCTACTGGCTGCTGAACCACAATCACACGCCCTCGGAGGCAGCTCACAGGCGCATGGCCCAGTATTTGGCTTCGGGTACTGGTTACGACCACGTGATGAACGTGGTGAAGGCACGCATCCGCGCTTCGGGTGTGTCCGAAGAGGAATACGACCGGATGAATGAATCCGAAAAGCTGCAGTATGCGAATGGGTTCTTTTCGGGGGGTCACGACGTGATTGTGGCCCGCCGCCACTACGAGGACGGAGCTACCGACGGCTCGCAGCTGGCGGGGTCGGGAACTCTGACACCTGAAGAGCACTACCGGTACATTCGGATGACCGTGGATGCGATGAATAATCTCTACCAGCTGGATCCGGCAGTGAAGTATGTGGCTACCTTCCAGAACTGGTTGAAGCCCGCTGGCGCCTCTTTTGATCACCTCCACAAACAGCTGGTCGCCATTGACCAGAAGGCCGTGCAGACGGTTGCGGAAATTGAGAGAATCCGGCAGCGCCCCTCGATCTACTCTGATATTTTGCAGGTCGGGGCTACACGGCAGCTGCTGGTAGCTCAAAATGAGCACGCGGTGGC
>WPCK01172047.1_pt1 | contig 10436 bp, 9 predicted proteins | sample 5399851 | NCBI WGS metagenome assembly WPCK01 (sample SAMN12869471, study PRJNA574797) | sludge metagenome | isolation source: wastewater treatment of pH11 | place: China:Beijing | collected 2019-05-20
GTTGCTGGTATTGTTGGTACAGTTGCTGCTCTCTGGCTCTATGACAACTTTGTTGGCTGGCTGAGCGTTTTGAATGCAACTCTGCCGCCGGTCGGTGCAATAATCGTAGCGGATTTCTTCATGAGAAAATCCGCATACAAGGAAGAAGCAGACAAAGACCTGAAGAAGGTCAACTGGTTTGCTCTTGCCGGAGTTGTCGCTGGTGCTCTAGTTGGTAACTTTGTAACCTGGGGAATCGCAGCAATCAACGCCATGGTCGTTGCTGTTGTGATCTACGCAATCGGACACTTTGTTCAAAAGAATAATCGCGCAGCAGCCTAAGCTAAATTAAACAGATAAAACAAAACCTCCGGAATCGAGAGAAACCGGAGGTTTTTTTATGTCTAATAATTTTACTATTTTTCCAGTCTTGCCAGCAGCTCACAAACCGGAACCCCATAGCGGGGATCGACATAGTTTGGTGCAATCTCACACACGGGTCCCAGCACAAAATCACGCTTCTGCATTTCAGGGTGAGGCAGAGTAAGATCTTCGCTATGAATGATCAAATCAGAGTAATAGATGAGGTCCAGGTCCAGAGTGCGCGGTCCCCAGTGACGGGTGCGGACACGTCCGGAATCATTCTCCACTTCCTGCATATATTTCAGCAAGCTGTGAGGAGAAAGAACTGTCTCAATGTAGACGGCTCCGTTCAGAAAATCCTCCTGGTCCGTGACTCCGTAGGGGGAGCTTTCAATCAGTTCAGAGCTGGTAAGAAGGCGGATTGACTTGTTCCGGTCCAGGGCCCTGAGTGCAGTTTCAATGTGGCCTCTACGGTCACCCATATTGCTGCCCAGGGCAACAACAGCAGGCTGCCAGCTGCGGCTTAGTTCTATTGCGACCTCATTCAGGGGCAAGCCGACAGGTGCCCAGGGCTTGGCCAGTCTGATCTGAACTTTCCTCAAAAGAGAATATGTCAGAAGCAAGTATTCAGCCAGACGCCCGGCAGCAGTCTCGATCAAGTTATAGCTTTCGGCCTGCAGAAATCTGGTTATCTCCATGGCTGCCTCGCCATAGTGGACTGAACTGTCTACGTCATCTTTAATGACAGCTGCCTCCGTATCAAGATGAAGCCTGGCCGAGACAACAAATTTCTGTCCCAGCTCCTTTTCCTGCCTGAAAACGCCATGGTGGGCGAAAACTATCAGTTCTTTTATTTCAACGTAGTCCATATTCAGCCTCCGCGACCGCTTGTGCAATGGTGAGCGCTTCTTTGGTTTTTCTTACATCATGAACACGGAAAATGCGACAGCCTTTTTCGTATCCGATCACACTGGTGGCAGCAGTCGCAACGTCCCGTTCTTTTGCAGGAACACCATCCAGGAGAAGCCCCAAAAATCCTTTGCGGCTGGTTCCCAGTAGAACCGGCAGCTCAAAATCCCGGAGTTCTTCCAGATGCCTCAGCACATACAGGTTTTCTTCTATCCTCTTGGCAAAACCGATACCGGGGTCAATGCAAATCTGCGAGCGTGCGATACCTGCCTTTTCTGCAAGTTTCAGCATGGAGGACAAATCATCCTTCAGATCTCCGATCAGGTTCTTATAATTCATGTCCCTACGATTATGCATAATACACAGTGCTGCACCATATTCGGCGACCACTCCGGCCATCTCGCCATCATAGGTAAGTCCCCAGATATCATTGATCATATCTGCTCCCGCCTCAAGGGCGAGGCGTGCTGTTTCTGCGCGGTAACAATCGACAGAAATTGCAATATTCGGATATGCAGCACGTATCGTGTTCAGTATGGGTAAAAGCCGGGCGATTTCTTCTTCGGTGGATATCTGCTCATGACCCGGCCTGGTTGACTCAGCCCCGATGTCAATGATATCAGCGCCTTCAGCCAGCAAAAACTCACAGTGCTCCAGGGCGGGCGCTATAGAGTCGTAGCTGCCACCGTCAGAAAATGAATCGGGCGTGATATTCAGTACTCCCATGACATAAAAGTCAGCATCGTTTTTTACAGTTAACGGGCCTATTTGCATATTAACTCCTCTTAGTATCGGAAAGATTTATTCTTCTTGCTCTCGGGCCAGTTGCATTGCGACCGGGCCGGGCAATTAAAGCAAGGCCGGGAAAGTTTATCTGCCTTGCGGATAAGTTCCGTCAACAGACTTTCTTCTTCCGCTTGCCTGCGATGTCCGCTTATGGCTTCCAAAATAGCTGTCCGTTTCTCCTCCGGATAAGCGATTTCTTCCAGAAAAGACAGGGCTATCGGCACTCCGGCCTCATCATGCGGTGTTCCGTCTTCATATTCTTGCAGACGTCCGACATCATGTAAGAGAGCCGCCACATAAATATCGTCAGCAGATAAGCCAATGTTTTCCTCGCAGTTAATAATGCGTCCGATGCGCGCCACATCCATAAAATGATCCAGATTATGGCCGCAAAAGATTCTGTTCAGCTCGGCTTTTTCAATTTCACTGACCAGGTCGAGATATCCGGGATTGCTCAGCAAACGGTCCGTATAGATCATAGTTTTAATAATGACAGAATATGTTCCTGTTGGGCGGGATCTTCAAACACCCCGCACGAAGCTACAGTTATAGTGGTCGCGCCCGGCTTTTTCACACCACGCATACTCATGCAAAAGTGCTCTGCCTCTGATACAACCAGGACTCCTTCAGGATCCAGCTCATTATGTATAGCAAGACAAATCTGTTTAGTCATACGTTCCTGTAACTGCAGGCGTCTGGCAAATACTTCAACAGTACGTGCCAATTTACTCAGGCCCGTTACTTCTTTACGAGGTAAATATGCGATATGCACTTTGCCTACAAAGGGAAGCATATGGTGTTCACACAGTGAGTAAAACGGGATGTCCCGCTCAATCACAAGTCCTGGATCTTCCAGAGGGAAAACCTGAGACAGGTGGTCGGCTGCGTCCTGGTCACGTCCGCAGAGCAGCTCTTGAAACATACGTGCTACACGCGCCGGAGTATCAACAATACTGGGATTGTTGACGTCTTCTCCCAGAGCGGTCAGCAAATCACTTACAGCTTTTTCTGCCTTTTGGCGGTCAATCATTTTTTACTACCTCATCTATTCTATTAACGCTTTACGCGCTGTTTCAAGGTGTGAAAGAGAGCCGAAAACAACAATCGTGTCTGTGGCTCCTGCTTCTGCTTTAGCTGCTGCCGCAGCATCTTCTACCGACTGTACGACTACACATTCCGTATCCCGCAGATATTCTTGGCATAGGGTCTGCAATTCTTCTGCGGGCAGGCTGCGTGGTTTTTTCATCTCCGGAAGCCAAATTTTGTCGAAAATACCCCTTACAGCCCGGAGGACTCCCACAACGTCTTTATCTTTAAATATATGTAAGAGACCGAAGTACTTGCCTGTGCTGCGGTATTGCCTTAAGTTTTCGCTCAAAGCTGCTGCAGCATCCGGATTATGTGCGCCATCCAAGATGATATCCGGCTTACGTGCAATCAGCTCAAAACTTCCAGGCCAGTCAGTCGAATTCAGGCCCTTTTCAATGATCTCCGGAGGCAAACGGTATGGCTTGGGCAAACTGCGTAGGACCATGACAGCCAGAGCCGCATTCAGCCTCTGGTGTTTGCCCGGCAAATGAATGCAATAATTGTGGCCGTCATAAGAGAAACTCTGCGACTCCGAAGAATCTTCCAGAAGCTCAATATCCGCTGCAGACAGGATCCTGAATGGAGCCTGCAGGTCTGCTGCACGTTCCCGCAGTACATTCTCTGTTTCCGACAACTGCACGGTGCTGAAAACCGGAACACCTGCTTTAATGATGCCAGCTTTCTCTCTTGCTACAGCTGTGATGCTGTCACCAAGTTCCACTTTGTGGTCCAGGCTGATGCTGGTAAACACTGTAGCCAATGGTCGCTCGACAGCATTTGTCGCATCCAGTCTTCCTCCTAAACCTGTCTCCATGATGAAGAGACGTGCTCCCAGTCTTTTGGCCAATATAAAAGAAATCACCAGTTCCATTTCAAAAACCGTAGGGTGGCGACTATTCTTTTCCGCGACCCGATCAGCTGCCTCTAAAACAATCGCTTCTGCTCGGTCAAAGTCCTCTTGCCCTACAGCTTCTCCGTTAAAAGAAAAGCGATCCAGATACTGTCTCAACTGCGGTGAAGTAAAGGTCATCAGATTAATCTTCTGCTGCAGAAAGGAGTGGGCCAGGTAGCTGACTGTAGAGCCTTTGCCATTAGTTCCTGCCACATGAATAATGTCCAGGTCTTTCTCCGGCCGGTCCAGGTCATCTAAAAGCGCCTGAACAATACCCAGCTCATAGTGGCTGCCCAAGTCGAGATATGAATCTATTGACGGCATCTGATTCTCACAGTCTTTAACAATACTCTCAAAATAAAAATACCTCCATCAGAGGAAGTATGGTTGGGGCGAATTGCAACATCGTAGATAACTTTCGTCTAACGGACTCCCTCGTCCCGCTAGCACTTATCGGTAAGACCGAAACGCGCTGCAATCTTCTATTCAATTAGCCCACATAGTATAGCTTGCTCTCTGCCCTTTAGCAAATTACAGGGACTTATGTATCAGCTGCTATTAGATGCTGCTTTTTTGCAATAAAAAACCCCAAGCTTTGAGCTCGGGGTCTTTGTTTGTATCCGGCAAGTACCTACTTTCCCGGGACGTCTCCATCCAAGTATCCTCGGCACAAGAGAGCTTAACTTCTGTGTTCGGGATGGGAACAGGTGTGGCCTCTCCGTCATTCTCACCGGAATGGTTGAAAGCACGTATGTCGCACCTTCAAAACTGCATAAGTTTATCAGATCTCATCTTGGACTTATTAAGAGGGAGTAAAACTTTAATCTACTGTGTCAGGTTAACTAACTAAGAGTAACCATAACGACTTGTGGTCAAGTCTTCGGTCTATTAGTACCGGTACGCTGCATGTATTACTACACTTACACTTCCGGCCTATCAACCTGGTAGTCTTCCAGGGACCTTATCTCATTAAAGAGAGGGAAATCTCATCTTGAGGTGGGCTTCACACTTAGATGCTTTCAGCGTTTATCCCTTCCGAACGTAGCTACCCAGCAATGCCCTTGGCAGAACAACTGGTTCACCATTGGTTCGTCCATCCCGGTCCTCTCGTACTAGGGACAGCTCCTCTCAAATTTCCTACGCCCACGATAGATAGGGACCGAACTGTCTCACGACGTTCTGAACCCAGCTCGCGTACCACTTTAATCGGCGAACAGCCGAACCCTTGGGACCTGCTACAGCCCCAGGATGTGATGAGCCGACATCGAGGTGCCAAACTCCCCCGTCGATGTGAACTCTTGGGGGGAATCAGCCTGTTATCCCCAGGGTAACTTTTATCCGTTGAGCGACGGCAATTCCACTTTCTACCGCCGGATCACTAAGTCCTGCTTTCGCATCTGCTCGACGTGTAGGTCTCGCAGTTAAGCTCCCTTATGCCTTTGCACTCTTTGCACGGTTTCCAATCGTGCTGAGGGAACCTTTGAACGCCTCCGTTACTTTTTAGGAGGCGACCGCCCCAGTCAAACTGCCCGACTGCCAGTGTCCCCCGACCGGATCACGGCCGCAGGTTAGAGATCCAATGTCGTCAGAGTGGTATTCCAAGGATGACTCCACGCCAACTGACGCCAGCGCTTCATAGTCTCCCACCTATCCTGTACAGACAACACCAAATCCCAGTAACAATCTACAGTGAAGCTCCATGGGGTCTTTCCGTCCTATCGCGGGTAACTTGCATCTTCACAAGTACTACAATTTCACCGGATGCATTGTTGAGACAGTGCCCAAGTCATTGCGCCTTTCGTGCGGGTCAGAACTTACCTGACAAGGAATTTCGCTACCTTAGGACCGTTATAGTTACGGCCGCCGTTTACTGGGGCTTAAGTTCACTGCTTCGGTCTACACCTAACAGATTCCCGTAACCTTCCAGCACCGGGCAGGCGTCAGCCCCCATACTTCATCTTACGATTTAGCGGAGACCTGTGTTTTTGATAAACAGTTGCTCGGGCCATTTCACTGCGGCCTCTTCTTACAGAGGCACCCCTTCTTGCGAACGTACGGGGTTAATTTGCCGAGTTCCTTAACAATGCTTCTTCCGCTCGTCTTAGGATTCTCTCCTCATCCACCTGTGTCGGTTTACGGTACGGGTACCTATTGGCTAAATAGCAGGTTTTCTCGCCAGTGTGAAATGCCACGCTTCGGTACTTAGTTTTCCCTCCCCATCACACATCAGAAACACTCCGCGTACTTCACTACGGGGCTATCCTCTGTGCTTGGACGTGCGCTACCAGCAGCACGCTCGCTCATTCCTCCTGTGTCACTGCATCTTTCAAACACCAATCGGTAGTACAGGAATATCAACCTGTTGTCCATCGACTACGCCGCTAGGCCTCGCCTTAGGTCCCGACTAACCCTGGGCGGACGAACCTTCCCCAGGAAACCTTGGATTTTCGACGGGAAGGATTCTCACCTTCCTCTCGTTACTTATTCCGACATTCTCACTACCGATAGATCCACACGTCCTCACGGTCGTGCTTCTACTCTCTACGGTACGCTCCCCTACCAACCACAATGGCTCCATAGCTTCGGTATACTGTTTAGCCCCGGTAATCTTCGGCGCGGACTCACTAGACCAGTGAGCTGTTACGCACTCTTTTAATGAATGGCTGCTTCTAAGCCAACATCCTGGCTGTCTTAGCAAATCCACATCCTTTTCCACTTAACAGTAATTTTGGGACCTTAGCTGATGGTCTGGGCTGTTTCCCTTTCGACAACGGCACTTATCTGTCGCTGTCTGACTCCCGTATATATCTTGCCGGCATTCGGAGTTTGATAAGGTTCGGTAACCTGGTAAGGCCCCTAGCCCATTCAGTGCTCTACCTCCGGAAGACTCAGATACGAGGCTAGCCCTAAAGCTATTTCGGGGAGAACCAGCTATTTCCGAGTTCGATTAGAATTTCTCCGCTATCCACACGTCATCCCAGCCTTTTTTAACAGACACGGGTTCGGTCCTCCATTGCGCTTTACCGCAACTTCAACCTGCACATGGATAGGTCACTCGGTTTCGGGTCTACAGCATTGAACTTATAACGCCCTGTTCAGACTCGCTTTCGCTCCGGCTTCGTACCTGCAGTACTTAACCTTGCTCAATACCATAACTCGTCGGACCGTTCTACAAAAAGTACGCTGTCACACATTAACGTGCTACAACTGCTTGTAGGCACAGGGTTTCAGGTTCTATTTCACTCCCCTCCCGGGGTTCTTTTCACCTTTCCTTCACAGTACTATTCACTATCGGTCACCAAGAGTAGTTAGGCTTGGAGGGTGGTCCCCCCGACTTCCCACAAGGTTTCTCGTGTCTCGTGGTATTCTGGTGCCGGCTTGCTCTCTTTGGCTTCGTGTACGCGACTATTACGCTCTTTGGACTCGGCTTTCCAACCGCTCATTCCACTCGCCTTAAAGATACAAATATCGCCGGTCCGTAACCCCGCAAAACCGAAGTTTCACGGTTTGGCCTCATCCGCATTCGCTCGCCACTACTAACGGACTCTCGTTTGATTTCTCTTCCTGAAGCTACTTAGATGTTTCAGTTCACTTCGTTCCCCACTGCATGCTATTTTATTCACATACAGCTGACCGGGCATTTACCCCGGCCGGGTTGCCCCATTCGGACATCTGTGGGTCCATGGATATTTGCTCCTCACCACAGCTTATCGCAGCTTGTCACGTCCTTCATCGGCTCTTGGTGCCAAGGCATTCGCCCTGCGCCCTTAGTAACTTGACCTTCGTTATTATTTGGTTCTCTCGTCGATCATCCTGACACTTAATAGATAAAAAGCTTACACCCTAATCCGAACATACACCTGGTTTTAGTACATGATGATGCTCAAATTTCAGGCCCTGTTCCATCAAAGGAACAGTGCTTCTCTTATGTCTTTAATTTGATCATTTAATCTTATGCAGTTTTCAAGTTGCGTCAACGTCTTCCGACATCTTTTAGAATAACGTATCGGATGTATATCATTTCGAGTTTCATCCTGAACGTTGTGATTGAATCCGTCTAAGCGAATTCATCATGCGCCGTAGTTGCGCTTGGTGGAGATAACGAGACTCGAACTCGTGACCTCCTGCGTGCAAGGCAGGCGCTCTCCCAACTGAGCTATATCCCCATATTGGGCTTCAAGATCGGCAGATCCTGAAGATTGAACAGTGTTAACTTAAGACGGCATCGAACGATTTCTCGTCCGGCGTCCGGTGGTACAAACCGGACTATTGTCAGCCTGCATTCCTTACAGAATGCCGACCGATCGACTTGGATAACTACATCAAAGCCATTTTCGCTTCGACATGGTCTCCTTAGAAAGGAGGTGATCCAGCCGCACCTTCCGATACGGCTACCTTGTTACGACTTCACCCCAATCATCTGTCCCACCTTCGGCAGCGCCCTCCCATCGCTGGGTTAGACTACTGACTTCGGGTGTTACAAACTCTCATGGTGTGACGGGCGGTGTGTACAAGGCCCGGGAACGTATTCACGGCAGTATGCTGACCTGCCATTACTAGCAATTCCTGCTTCATGCAGGCGAGTTTCAGCCTGCAATCCGAACTGAGATAACATTTTGGGATTCGCTCCACCTCGCGGTGTGGCAGCCCTCTGTTGTTACCATTGTAGTACGTGTGAAGCCCAGGACATAAGGGGCATGATGATTTGACGTCATCCCCACCTTCCTCCGTTTTGTTAACGGCGGTCTTGCCAGAGTGCCCAACTGAATGATGGCAACTGGCCACAGGGGTTGCGCTCGTTGCCGGACTTAACCGAACATCTCACGACACGAGCTGACGACAACCATGCACCACCTGTCTTCCTGCCCCGAAGGGACAACACAATCTCTTGTGTCCTCAGGAGATGTCAAGCCCTGGTAAGGTTCTTCGCGTTGCCTCGAATTAATCCACATACTCCACTGCTTGTGCGGGCCCCCGTCAATTCCTTTGAGTTTTAACCTTGCGGCCGTACTCCCCAGGTGGATTACTTAATGCGTTAACTGTGGCACAGAGGGAGTCGATACCCCCTACACCTAGTAATCATCGTTTACGGCGTGGACTACCAGGGTATCTAATCCTGTTTGCTCCCCACGCTTTCGCACCTCAGCGTCAGTACCGAGCCAGTGAGCCGCCTTCGCCACTGGTGTTCTTCCGAATATCTACGAATTTCACCTCTACACTCGGAGTTCCACTCACCTCTCTCGGACTCCAGACTTCCAGTATCAAAGGCAGTTCCGAGGTTGAGCCCCGGGATTTCACCCCTGACTTAAAAGTCCGCCTACGTGCGCTTTACGCCCAGTGATTCCGAACAACGCTAGCCCCCTTCGTATTACCGCGGCTGCTGGCACGAAGTTAGCCGGGGCTTCTTCTGCGAGTAACGTCATTATCCTCCTCGCTGAAAGAGCTTTACAACCCTAGGGCCTTCATCACTCACGCGGCATGGCTGGATCAGGCTTGCGCCCATTGTCCAATATTCCCCACTGCTGCCTCCCGTAGGAGTCTGGGCCGTGTCTCAGTCCCAGTGTGGCTGATCATCCTCTCAGACCAGCTACTGATCGTCGCCTTGGTAGGCCGTTACCCTACCAACAAGCTAATCAGACGCGGGCCAATCCTTCGGCAATAAATCTTTCCCCTCTCGGGCGTATCCGGTATTAGCTCAAGTTTCCCTGAGTTATTCCGAACCAAAGGGTATGTTCCCACGCGTTACGCACCCGTCTGCCACTCCCGTATTGCTACGAGCGTTCGACTTGCATGTGTTAGGCCTGCCGCCAGCGTTCGTTCTGAGCCAGGATCAAACTCTCAAGTTGAATGAGAATCCAAACCCGACTGGTCACTTCTCAGACACCGTAGCCTCGCAGCCACAGCGCCCTCTCTCGACGAGTCCCAAGCACTCGTCCCGACATCTCACGACGCCAGAACGCGATGCTCAAGATAACGTGACCGTCGATTGTCTTGTCTCATCGAACATAAGCCCGAAAGCCCATATCCGAACGCAAGGACAACCCGCCGCCCACGTTTCTCTTTCTTCCGATTCAATTGTCAAACAGCACCGCCGCAGCTCTCGCCACAACACCCCGGACCCAAAACGCCCCAGCCAACAAGCCAGGTCATAAACGCTCAGGAAAGCCCGAGAAAAACCAACCGCGCCCGCCGCAATCCCTCGCAGCGCCGCCGTCGATGAACGCGGTATAGGCCTCGCCGGATTCACTGTCAAGCGCGCGTCACGGTTTTTACGGCAAATCTTCAATAAACCTAATATGCCACTGATTTTATTGGCGTTCCTGAAAACGAACGGGGCGGCCTGTCTGGCCGCCCCGCGATCGGACCTGTGGACAGGTCGGCTTAACGCAATTCGCGCCTGAGGATCTTGCCGACGTTG
>WPCK01044358.1_pt1 | contig 10431 bp, 13 predicted proteins | sample 5399851 | NCBI WGS metagenome assembly WPCK01 (sample SAMN12869471, study PRJNA574797) | sludge metagenome | isolation source: wastewater treatment of pH11 | place: China:Beijing | collected 2019-05-20
GGAAGATGGAAGGGACGAACAACAAGATCAAGCTCATCAAACGCCGTGGTTATGGCTATCGAAACCTCGAACGATTCTTTTTAAGATTGCGCCTCGAGATCGGTCGTCAAAATAGCAACCACGAGTTATGGTGATGAGCCAATTTATACCCTTTATTTTTAAAAATCTTCATTAAATAAAAATGGAATGAATTAAAATGGAATTAAGAGATTTAACAAAAAATGTTAGGAGATGAACTTATGAATCCGAAAGCTAATCTTGAGAAAAGATTAAAAAATCTCACTGAAGCATTTGAAAACTTGGACAAATTTATTGACGGTCTTGGGATTAATATACCGGACATGGCAAAAGATAAAATTACAGGGTTATTAAAATCAAAGGACATAACACAATTGATGGATGCAATAAAAGAAAGCAGACCCCCAAGGTTTGTCATTATGGGAAGAACAGGTGTAGGGAAAAGTAGCCTTATTAATGCGATGTTCGGCTCTTATTTGGCGAAGACAAGCCCGGTTGAAATCGGTACTACCGAAACACAGCAGTTTAACTATGTTAAAGATGGAGAGGTATTATTTGAAATCCTTGACACGCGAGGAATAAAAGAAAGTTCCACGAACGACTCTCAAACTGCAGAGAGCGCTCTGAATGAAGCGATAGAGCAGTTTGAACCGGACGCATTTATTTTGATTACAAATGCATCAGATCGATCTTCAAGTTTAAAAGAAGACATTAATTATTTGGATACGGTACGAAATATGATTAACTCAAAGTTACCAATCGTAACAGTGATTAATAAAATCGATGAATTAGAACCTGCTCGAATAAAAGATGCTAATGAATACTCTAGCAAGAAAATTAGTAATATCAATTTAAAAGCACAAAATGTAAGAGTGACTATGATTGAAGAAGAAATTGAGAATGTACATGTGATTCCAGTGTCCTCGTATATTGAGTGGACTCATGAAACTCCTGAAGAATTATCTTGGGAAGAGCAAGCACAATTAGAGATTGAATTTGATGGGCGATATAATATCGACGATTTAGTTGATTTTTTAGAAGATAACATTGACCTTAAAGCATCAATTTATTTAATGATGCATTACAAAATTGATCAGGCTATAAGAAAAATCGCAAATAAATTTGTGAAAGCTTTCGCTGGAATTGCAGGAGCAGTCGGACTATCTCCAATTCCATTAAGTGACATCTATATACTAGTTCCGCTTCAAATGATTCTGATCTCACTAATTGCATATTTAAACGGTATTATTCTCGATGCAAAAGGTGTGAGAGATTTCTTTATTGCTAGCGGTGGTGTGGCGATACTAGGTGTTGGGTTAAGATTTGTCGCGCAACAAGGTGTGAAATTACTCAACATTACTATTCCGGGAGTCGCTTCAGCAATTAGTGGAGGGATTGCGTCTTCTGGGACGTTTGCAATAGGAAAAGGAGCCATCTCATATTTTATTGACGATTTGACAATGGAAGAGACAAAGAAAAATATGTCTCGTGATCAACAAGACTATGACAGTGGGAATGCAGTGTAAGCTTACTTTTAATTAGAAAAGAGGAATACGAAAGTATGAATGAACATTTCGATTTGACGCATTTTAGAGAGAAGTTGTTGAGGGCTACGCGAGAAGATTTAGCAAAGCGATTAGATGTTTCTCTAGAACAATTGGATGAAATGGAGAGACATCCGGAAGACATCACATTCAGTACACTCCGAAAGTTATCTAATATCGCAGGAATTCCTTTTGACAAAATTTCATCTTACCAAGACTATATACCTCAACCTTTTGAAGTCGAAGACACATGGAGTCAAGCAAATCTTATAAAGACAGAGTTATTTCAGAAAATAGAGAAACATACTGTTGATGATTCGGTAAAGAGTTATCTTGAAGAAGTAAAAAATATACTTCATCAAACTATTGTAAAGCCATCAGTTGCCATTGTAGGAATGTCTGATGCAGGTAAAAGTACCTTAATAAATACGCTTTTAGGTGAGGATAAACTACCAGCGGCTTGGACTCCAACTACTTCAATTAGCGTTCATATCAAACATTTAGATGATCGTCCTAGTTTTATTAAAGATGAAGTTTGGGTTTTTAAAGGAAATAAAACAGGTTTCAACATGAAGAAAGTACACGAGGAGTCCTACTCTAAAAAAATGAAGATTGCCGGAGGCGACGCTTCAATCTTATCCAAATTCGGTGTTCGTCAGAATAGTGCTGATTCATTAGATGAAGAGGCAATAGCTGCAGTAATATATGTGGAAAGTCCAATTTTGAAAGTTTGTGACATAGTAGATTTACCTGGGTTCGGGACAGGTGATAGAAAAAATGATGATGTACTAGCTCAAAAATCTAAAGAGTTTGCAGATATTGTAATTTACTTGTCGATTGCAAATGGATTTTTACGAGGTACAGACATTGAATTTATTAAATCTGCATTGAATGGATTACCCACTATTGAAAGTGAAAACAATGGATTGAAACCACTCAACAACTTTTTTATCGTTGCATCTCAAGCACATACAATCAATGATGGAAGTTTAACAGAACTTCATCGCATACTCGAAAAAGGTACTGATCGATTGTATTCATTGACTCCCGAAGAAATTTGGGAGAATAAGCGTGAACAGTCTGGTTATCTTTATACCCGGCAAGACATCCGAAATCGTTTCTTCACATTTAGTAAAGACAAATTAAAAACTCGTGAGAAATTCGAACAGGAACTCCGTATACTTTTAGAACGATTACCGCAAATTATTCAGCAACAAGGGTTTGATACCGTGCGAGAAAATGTTAATCGTTTGAAAGTTGACATTGAAAACAAGGCTGCTGTTCAAAAGGATATCATTTCAGAGAGAAATAAATACGTTGCTCTTCTTAACGATATAAAAGCAAATGAGAAAACAAGGCAAGAACATAATGCAAAGTCTAGAGAAACAATACTGAAGTTAATTTCTACTTTAGAGGTGCAGTCTATTAAAGAGTTTAAAAATGAATATGATCGTTTAATAAACGTAGAGAACATTGTGAGAATTATGGAGGAAAAAAAGTACAAAAAGAAAAAAGAAGACATTGAATTTCTAGCTGGATATTTAACTTCAAAAGTACAAATGATACTTCAAGAAACGTTAAAAAATAAGTCCGAGAAATTAACAAGAGAAATTGAGCATTATCTAAACGAATTTGAGATTCAAGTTAAAAAATTTGATAAAGGTTTAAGCACTATTCAAATTCCGTTTGACACACTAAAGATTTTTGCAAGTGGTTTAGCAGGAGCAGCAACTCTAGGAGGATTAGCTGCATGGGCTTCCACACTAGGAAATCTTGGAGCTTATATACTTGTCGCTAAAGGTGTAAGCGTCTTATCCGCAATTGGAATTTCTATTAGTGGTGGAGTGGCAGGAGCGGTTGCAGGAGTTGCTGCTTTAGGAGGACCTATTGTATTGGGAATTGCATTAGCCGCAATTGTTAGTATGTCAGTGTTTGCTATTTTCTCTGGAGGATGGAGAAAAAAAGTGGCGAAAAAACTTGTTGAATCATACAGTGCGCAAAATGTAGTTAATCAGTTTAATGAAGAAATTAGTAAGTTTTGGGATGAAACTCGAGAAGCATTCAATACTTCAGCCGATTACCTCGAAAATGAATGGGAAAACTCAATTGATAACTTGACTGCTCTGGTTCATTCATACGATAAAAAAGATATAGAATTTGCTATTGAAAACTTGAACCAAATCAAACAAATTCTTGATACACTAAGCTTTTCTCCAAACACGATTTTAACGTGATGTTTACTAAGATATTGAAGAATCAAAAGTGGACGATGTACATTTATTCATTGATAAAGTGATTGAATTTCGAGATGGGTGGGATTCAGCGTTAATGGGATTATCTGCGCGTGTAACAAGCGAATACTTCGATTCTCGTGGTCGCATTCAATCTGTTCGCATGGATCGCGTCTTCGAAACTTGATCAAAAGCTTGCGAAGATTGACCCGGAACATGTGACGCATAAAGCCTATGAACGTGGGAAAGTCGGCTTCTTTCCAAAATAAAGTCGACCAAAAGGGAGTAGCACGCGCTACTCCCTTTTAGTTTAGTCGTGAACGATTGTGAAGCTGTAAGCGTTCGTGAGCGGGTTGTGAATGATTAACTCATAGCTGAGTTGTTGTTCATCGGCCTTATCGACGAGTAGATTGATCTCAGACATATGGAAGGCGCGTTGCGTGGCGAACGTCGCGACGAGTAGCACACCGCCGAGGATCGTTGTGAGGACGAGACGTTTCGTCCAAATCATGAGTGGTTGCGACATTAAGAACGCACCTCCATCTTTTCTTCGATGCGGTCGAGGCGTTCTACCAAGACATCGAATTGTTGTTGCTGATGGGCCGCGGCTTGACGCTCTAACTCGAGTCGCGCGTCGGCCCGCTTCTCATAACGACCGATAAAGCGAACGATCAATACGATAATCGCGATGATTAACGTAAGTGGGACAATCATCACGAATAAGCTAAAGAGTAACATGAGTAAAACTTCCATCCAATTTCCTCCTTGCACCGGTAATCCTAAACTAGTATACTTCCAAAATCATACAAATTGGAAGAGGAAATATTGATCTATCGTGAATCTTTTTATTTTGTACGCTATATTGATGAGAAAGGGAGGCTGACTTATGGCAATCTACTATACATATCAACACGCAAGCGCTTGGGAAGCAGCGAACGAGAGAGGCTATTTATTCGGCGACCCGAACTTTGGCATCTTTCAAGATGAGGACTACGCATATCATCGGCCCGCCTACGACTGGCTCGCGGGGCAGTATGAACAGCGAATTGGAATCTCCCTTCATGGGAATTATCCCGTCTGGTTGAGCGATACACGGCCGGATGTAGGACGAAGCGGTTACTTGGAGCCCGGAGAGCCGGGCGTTGTGCTGACAGTGGAGTTGCCCGATTCACACGTACTCGAACTCGAGGCAGGTTATTGGAACTTTGCAATGAATCGTTGGTTTCTGACGTTTGAAGATCGAGAAGCGAAAGACGAGAAAGAGTTGAAGGAATCGTGGGAGAAGATGTTCGACCGCGACTGGTGCGAGTCGATCGTCGAGGCGTACCCGGGGACGAACACGAAGTATCACTATCTCGTCGACCGGATTGATGTCAGGCACGTGCTCGACGTGGTGACGTTTACTGAGGCTATAGTTTGAAGCAGGGAAACCATTCATTGCAATCAAAAGGTTCTCGTTCGGGCTATCTCATCCTCGATATAAAATTCGACATATTTAAAAAGTCATCGCTCATTGCGGATGATGTAGCCTGGTTTTTTGATATCCGATTCGAAATAAAACATCGGAGCAAACAATCCTGCAAATAGATAAAGTACACTGAAAACCTCTAGGAAGAGCGATTCTGAAATGCCATATCCAATGATGAGAATATGGACAGGGACGAAGCACAGTAAAAAGACATTGGACATGGCAGCTTCCGTTTTAATAAATCGAGATAACCCTCGCATGAACAAGATGTATGGGAATAAAAGATAATAGAAAATTCGTTTCATGTCGTAACGTCCTTTCGCGAGCGATTCGCTCAAATCATGTATATGTATCGTTTTCAGTATAATAGGAACACCACATACAAAGAAGGTGCATTTTCATGAATCCATCAATTGCGATTATCGGAGCCGGCGTGAGCGGCTTGTATGCCGCGTCGCTCCTCATCGATAAAGGCTATGACGTTACCGTTTTCGAGGCACGCGACCGCATCGGGGGACGGGTGTTAAGCCATGACGGCTTCGACCTCGGTCCGACTTGGTATTGGCCGGATACGGAAAAGACGATGGTGCGGCTAGTCGACCAGCTCGACCTCCAAGTGTTCCCCCAACAAGCGACCGGTGACTTGATGCTCGAGCGTCAGTTCGGTGTCATCGAACGCCATACGCTTCCACCAGGACACGTGGTCCCATCGATGCGACTCGTCGGTGGCATGGCCAGCTTGACGACCGCGCTCGCGGCAACCTTACCGCCCCATACGATTCAACTTCAATCGACGGTCACCTCGATGAGACAGGTCGAGCGTGGAGTCGCCATCGAGCTCGAACGAGGAGAGACCGAAACGTTCACGCACGCCATCTTGGCCATCCCGCCACGACTCGTCTCAAGCATCTCGTTTCAACCAGAACTGTCTGAGACGACGAAGGCGAAGCTGGCGTCTATCCCGACTTGGATGGCCGGTCAGGCGAAAGTGCTCGCCGTCTACGATCATCCGTTTTGGCGGGACCAAGGCCAATCTGGTCAAGGGATGAGCTGGGCCGGGGTACTGCAGGAGGTACATGACGCCTCGCAACCGGATGGACTTGCGGCGTTATTCGGTTTCTTCCGATTACCCGCTACCGAGCGTGCGTTGCTCAAACGGGACGAGCTGAATCGTCGCGTCATTGATCAACTTGTACGACTATTCGGGGACGAGGCCCGCCACCCGCGTGACGTCTTATCCGTCGATTGGTCGAGCGACCGCCATACGGCAGCGGTTGAAGATACGGCGCCGCTGACTGATTTTCCTGTCTATGGACCGATTCCAGTAGACGCCGGTTGGGCGAAGTATTTGTCTTTCGCCGGGACGGAAACGGACTCCTTCTTCGGCGGTCATGTCGAAGGGGCGCTTCGGTCAGCCATCCGTGTCGTCGAGCCATTCTAACCAAAAATGCGTATCCTCCCACACGTGGGACGATACGCATTTTTTATTTGAACCGTTGAATCATCAACGCGAGCGAACGGTTGATCATTTTCATCTCCTCGTCCTCAAGGACAGAGAACATCTCTTCGGCGAGCCGTTCCTCGATGGCATCGATTTGCTTCGAGTATGCATGGCCGAGCGGTCCGAGTCGGATGAAACTCTCACGCAAGTTGTCCGGATTTTTTTCCTTCTGGACGAACTCACGCTGTTCGAGTACCTTCAGCACTTGGCTGACGGCGCTTTTCGAGATATTCATCTTCGTCGCGATCTCTGTCGTCGTCCATGTCTCTTGTCGTTTAAAAAGGAGCAGCATCTGTTCTTGCTGATAGCTGAGTTGGAACTCGTTCAAATCGGTGAAGTATTTGGTGAACAATAAGTCGAGCTCGTCGATTTGACGATACATCTCGATGACTTGTTGTTTGCGTGTCTCGTTCAAAGGTCGTTCTCCTTTCATCGTGTGTGACGGAACGTCTGGCTCCGTACGAATAAGAGGCCACTAAGCGCCAATCCGATTATACCAAACGTGATGAGTAACGTTTGAATCGGCACAGCGAGCGCGACGAGCACGGACAAGACGGCGAAGGCGACCGGTTCAAGACCGGACGCGGCGAGCGCCATGATGCTCATGACACGACCAATCTTGTCTTGGTCGCTATGTTCCTGCATGAGTGTGACCGCCGGCAAGTAGACGAGCATCAACATGAAGCCGCTCAGCGCCGCCGTCAACGCGAGCATCGGAATCGATTGGGCTTGCGTATACAAGAGGAACGCGGCAATCGTCAGCAACAAAGCGCGGAAGACGAACCGGCCGCGATGGACCGAGCGCATCAGCAAGACGAGGAAGCTCGCGACGAACGTCCCGACGGCAAGACCGCCCTCGATGACGCTCAAGTCAAACGCCGTACCGCCACGCTCGCCGACGAGGATGGGGATACTCATGATGAGCGGTCCCATGACGAACAGGTTGACGATGGCGATGGAGAGCGTCCCGCTCCGTAAAATCGGGGTATGCGAGACGTAGCGAATCCCTTCTTTTAAGTCGACGATGACGTGAGCGAGAGACATGACATGCGCCGCCGGGATTCGGTCTTGAATCAGGCGCGGCATGATCAACAAAGCGGCAAGGAAGATCAGTCCGGCCGCCGTCCCGAAACTGAGCCCGAACCCGCCCCATGTCAACAAGAGTCCTGCTAAGAAGGGACCGATGACAAACATGAGCTCGAGCGAGCCTTGGAACAAGGAGTTGGCCCGTTGCAACTCGTGCTGTTTGACGAGAGACGGGATGAGGGACGAGAGGGCCGGATACGACATGCCGTCCAAAATCCCGAAGATGACGGAAATCCCGATGAGTGCCGCGACCGAGTACAAGTCGAGCAGATGGAGGCTCAAGACGGCCAACATGAGTGCGGCCTGGCCGAGGTTCGTCAAAAATAAGAGCCAACTCTTTTGGAAGCGGTCGGCGAAAACGCCGCCGAACACCATCATCACGACACGCGGAAGCGAGACGGCGGTCAAAATGATTCCGAGCAAAGCCGGTTGTTGTAACACATCGATTGTGAGCCACGACACGCTCAAAAAGAAGATGGAGAAACCGAGCGTCAGCGTCATCCCGGACAGCCAAGTGAAGACGAATCGTGGATTGTGAAGCAAATTCATAAGATAACCTCATGCTTTCTTTATTAAAGTTAAGTTAACTAAACTATAAAACGAGATTCAACTTTAGTCAATCAACTTGCACAGGTCATAAAATTGTAAAATAACGGAACTTTTATAACGATTCTCACGTATAGGTTGATAAAGAGGGAAACACTCGCCCAGATGAAATGAGGAATGAGATATGGATAGGCAACAACGACTGACAAAAATGAAGCAAGGAAATCGGAAGTGGTTCTTTCTGCGTGTTACTTTTGCGATTCCGTTCGCTGTACTGCTGTTTTTACTGCTACAGACAACTACGCAGGAATTCCTATACGGAGTCCTACTCGTTTTGACGACGTTGCTATACGGATACGCCTTACGACAAGAGTATCGATTCATGAGCAGTTTCACGGAGCATGTCCGTACGAAACGCCTCATCTCGATCCAGTATGTGTTTGATTATGTGTTGATTCTCTTCATCGGACTCGTATTTCCGTGGCTAATGAAATCGGAGGCGGTCAGTTGGTTGCCATTCGTCGGCTTCACGGTCGGTATTTTCATTCTCTCGGTTTCAGAACGGGCGATAGATGAAAAAGTGAGACAAAGCGATTCCGAGCAACCGATGCGACGTGAAGTGAGGGGATGGTGAGCTAAGGAGATGACAAAACAAGAACGCATCAATGCCATCTATAAATCGAACATGAAGATGGCAGTCCCACAAGGGCTCACTACCTTTCCGATGACATTTTTTACGGTCGGCTTGATTCGTTCAAATTCATGGAATGGATGGTATGTGCTCGGTATCGCTGTTTGCTTGTTGTTGCTTGGTGCTCCCTTCTTTAAAGCGAATCGAATCGAGGCGAATATGACTGAACACGAATCTGCCAAGCGAATCATCACACGGCGGAACGGATTCCTATTCGGAGTATTTGTGATGTCTATTCTCTCGGTCGCATTGACGCTCAAACTCGGATGGACCTACGCATGGATTTTGATTGTGACCGGTGGCGTTCTCTACGTCGGATACCGATGGATTCGACGACAAGACGAGCGATTGTCTGCTATCGACCCGGAGCATCCATTGTTTCGTGAGATGCGACTCGATTACGTGAGAGATTAGGAGGGATATGATGGAACGGGAAGCCAGACTATCTAAATTAGTGAACATCAAGAAGCGATATCATCGCATCGTCATCGCGAGCACGCTCTTCATTTTTGGGGCATCATTATACTTCATGATGGACCTTGTGTATTCCGGTGCACTTGCGGTCCTCAGTCTCGTTCCGATGATGTGGGTCGAGTGGAGGCAAACGCGCACTTATCTCACGTTCAACCGCGACCGTTTATATCGGCGTCTCATTCGGCTGAATTTTGCGATTCTCTGTTTCACGTTCGTCTTGCTGTTTAGCCTGGTCGTTTTGCTTTTGACCGGTAACATTCACCGAGACGTTCTGATGTGGACAATCATAATCGGGGCCCCGCCGTCTGTCCTACTGCCGTTTTGGCTGGACCGGAAGTTGCTCGAAATCGATTCGGAGCACGTGACGTCTGGTATGTTGGCGAAAGCGAACCGTGCGAAGTCGAAGCATCAACTTGATGAAATACAAGAATAAAAGGACGACATGACTATGACGAAACAAGAACGGATTCAAGCGTTAGGCCAATATCAAGAAAAACATCAACGCAGTAGTTTTTGGCTGACAATGGCACTCATCTTCTTCAACTCGTTCACGTTAGGGTTTGAGGACTTCTGGTGGGTATGGGGGATTGGGTCCCTACTCGTATCAATCGGTCTAGTGCGTATCATGCTCCGTGAAGGAAAGAAAGCGATGACGCTTACGACCGGACGTGGCGAATTGCTTACAGATTTTACGAACGGGAAAGCCCATACCGGGCATAGCCCGCCTTTAAGCATGGGATGAAAGTGAGTTCGGATGTGAAGAACATCCGACACTCGGGTATATATATTCCATAGACAAGTACAAGTCTCTAAAACGCCCGTGTCCATCGCACCTTGAGAATCGTATCCGGTTCGGTCACGAAAACATGTGA
>WPCK01215354.1_pt1 | contig 10430 bp, 7 predicted proteins | sample 5399851 | NCBI WGS metagenome assembly WPCK01 (sample SAMN12869471, study PRJNA574797) | sludge metagenome | isolation source: wastewater treatment of pH11 | place: China:Beijing | collected 2019-05-20
GTAACCTAACGCAGCCAGCCCTCGCGGGATGATGGAAACTTTGTGAACCGGATCGGTGTTCGGCAGTGAACAGGCCATCAATGCGTGAGCAGCTTCGTGATAGGCGACTCGTAATTTCTCGTCGTCATCCATCACGCGGCGTTTCTTTTCCAGACCGGCCGTCACGCGTTCGATGCCTTCCTCGAATTCTTCCTGACCCACCGTCGATTTGCCTTTGCGAGCAGCCAAAAGGGCCGCCTCGTTGACGAGATTCGCCAGGTCGGCTCCACAAAATCCACTGGTCATCGAAGCGATCGACTGTACATCCACGTTGGACCCAAGTTTTACGGATTTAATGTGCACTTTCAGAATGGCTTCACGGCCCGACTTGTCGGGGCGATCCACTAGAACCGTTCGATCAAACCGTCCGGGGCGGAGCAGGGCGGAATCCAATGTCTCCGGCCGGTTCGTGGCGGCGATCACGATGATCCCGATGTTTGAGTCGAAGCCGTCCATTTCGACAAGCAGCGCATTGAGTGTCTGCTCGCGCTCATCGTGCACCCCGACCACGGAGTTGCTGCGGCTCTTGCCGAGGGCGTCCAGTTCGTCGATGAAAATAATGCAGGGCGATTTGGCGCTTGCTTGTTGGAACATGTCTCGCACCCGAGCCGCTCCGACACCCACGAACATCTCAACGAAGTCGCTGCCCGAAAGGCTGAAATAGGGCACGCCGGCTTCACCGGCAATCGCCTTGGCCAGTAGCGTCTTGCCCGTGCCTGGAGGTCCAACCAAGAGAACGCCCTTGGGAATACGACCTCCAAGGCGTTGGTACTTTTCGGGATACTTTAGGAAATCGACAATCTCGCGGACTTCTTCGACAGCTTCATCGACACCAGCCACCTCGTCGAACGTGATCCCAATATCATCTTGCGCATACAGCTTGCCGCGCGAGCGACCAAAGGACATCGGCGATCCGATCCCACCCAGCCGACGCATGATGAACGACACGAGCAAGAACGTGACTGCGATCAGGATGAGCAGCGTTCCGTATTTGTCAAACCAAGTGTCGCCTTGCGAGTGATCCCAGCTAATTTTCGCGGCGTCCAATAGTCCAAAAAGTTGTTCCGCCGCCTTCTCCGACTTGTCGCGATTGGCCCGAAAGCGAACTTGAACGGCCTCGGCATCGGGTGAACGAGAATCGAGCTTGCGATGATAGACTTTGCCCTCGACGTACGTTTCGTGGACGAGCACATCGCTAATACTCGACAGTTCGATCGTTCCACCATCGGGTGCGGTGACTACAATCTTGCCATGGTTGTCCACGTCGGGCGTCAACAAATGATCGCCGTCGACACGCTCGGTGCGCTCGAGCAACTGCACGAGATCAGGATATTTCATCCGATAAACGTTGTTGCCTACAACGTAAGCACCCACAGCCAGCAAAACTACTAGGGACAAAATGAGATACCAAACCCAATTGTTGGCCTTCGAGTCATCCTTGCGTTCGTTGTCTTCGTTCATGTCGGCTAGTTGTAGTCGTGCGGGATATACGAGTGAGTTCTATGGACAGGTTGGACAAAATGGGCGAAACTGGTCGGACAATTATTTCAACAATAGTCAAACATCAACAGTAGACTACCTCACAATGACCCCTTATGTGGGGCTGACTTTCCAAGCCGGTTCCCGATGCTGCATTGCGCCAAAGTTTCCGATTGTACGGTCCGGACAAGCTAGGGGTGACTGAAATGGAAACCGAACCCCAAAATCCAGAACCTGGTGGCATTTCTCCCCGCTATCTAGAGACTCAGAATTCCGGACTGCTGACCAACGTAGCGGTCCTCGGAGCGTCCGGCAGCATCGGCTCGGCGGCGCTGGATGTGATTCGACAGTTGGGAAGCCCATGGCGCGTCGTCGCCTTGTCAGTTCACTCTCAGATTGACATTCTTCCGGCCCTCGCCTCAGAGTTTCATAGTCCGCTCGCAATCGTTTCGGACAGGAGCGCGGCTGACCGATTGCAAAACATGAATTTTCCCGACGGAACGCGATTGGCCTTTGGCCCCGAAGGCTTGCTCGAAGCCGCAACCAATGCAAGCATTGGGACAGTGATAGCCGCTGTAGTGGGCGTAGCTGGAATGGAAAGCGCCTTAGCGGCGGCCGATGCCGGCAAGCGTTTGGCCCTGGCCAACAAGGAATCGCTGGTCGTTGCCGGCGAACAACTCACTCGGAAAATTGCAGCCAGTGGTGGGGAATTGATTCCGATCGACAGCGAACACAGCGCGATTTTCCAAGCCCTCAGGAGCGGTCGCGAAAAAGAAATCGCGAATATCATCTTGACTGCCAGCGGCGGCCCGTTTCGAACTTGGAGTACAAGTCAAATGGACGGCGCGACGATCGAGGACGCTTTGGCGCATCCAACTTGGCAAATGGGCCGTAAAATTACCATCGACTCGGCTACGATGATGAACAAAGCCCTTGAAATCATCGAAGCTCGATGGCTGTTCGGGCTGTCGGCGGATCAGATCAAGGTCGTTGTTCATCCCCAGTCGGTGATCCATTCCATGGTTGAATTCGTAGATGGATCCGTGGTAGCTCAACTTAGTCCGCCCGATATGCGATTGCCGATCCAGTACGCTTTGACGTATCCTAATCGCAGTGTTTGCCCATGCGGTAAAATGGATTGGTCCCAGGCGCAGCGGCTCGAATGGGAGCCTGTCGACGTCGATCGTTTCCCAGCGATTGCCCTGGGCTGGGAAGTTGCCCAGAAGGGTGGTTCGTGCGGAGCGGTGGTCAATGCTGCGAACGAAACAGCCGTCGATTTGTTTTTGCAAGGACGAATTCGATTTCCGCAAATTGTCACGGCGGTCCGACGTGTGCTCGACCAGCATGATTTTGACCCGCATCCATCATTACAACAGATTAAGCGCCTGGATGCTTGGGCGCGACAGGAGATATGCCGGTGGGCAGTTTTGATTTAGTGAGTTGGCAGTTGGCGATCGTCCATAGCTTGTTGGCTTGGGACACTGGGTCTTTGGTAAGTTCAGTTGCGGACTTCGGTTCGCTGATGTGGCTGGGCGACGCTTCCGCCTCCGATGCGACGAGCGCCTTAGTCAACTTTTTCGCCAAACTAAAGTTTATCGGACAACTTGCCATTGGCCTGGGCTTTGTCATTTTCATCCATGAGCTTGGGCATTTTCTAGCGGCCAAGACATTCGGTGTTCGGTGCGACAAATTTTACGTAGGTTTCGACGTACCGATTCGCATCGGTCCCATTCGCCTGCCGCGAACGCTGGGCAAATTCACTTGGGGCGAAACGGAATATGGTATCGGCATCATCCCCCTGGGCGGCTACGTGAAGATGCTTGGCCAAGACGACGATCCTACGAAGGCTCGCGAAGAAGCTGAGAAAATCCGGCAAAGCGGTGGTCCAGATGCTCCGCTCGATCCACGCAGCTATCCGGCAAAACCCGTTTGGCAACGCATGATCATCATCTCGGCGGGCGTCGTGATGAATTTGATCTCGGCCGTGTTTCTGGCCGCATGGGCCTATTATCTGGGCGTCCAGTACGCTCCGTCGGTGATGGGCAACATCAACGCGGGCAGTCCGGCATGGATCGCGGGGTTTGAACCGGGCGACCGAATCGTACGGGTAGGCGCGGGCGGCGAGGTTGATCAGAACCTGCGATGGCCCGACTTGATCCAAGGCGTCGTCTCTCACGGTTTTAAAAGCGGTAGCCAGCCTTTGGAAATCGAAGTCGATCGAGGCGGTCAATCGGTCATACTCAATCCGACACTCTCGAGTCGGTACGACCCGAACGGTGAATTCTATCTTTTGGGCTGCCGGGCCGAAGACACGACCCAAATCGCCGTCGCCGGTGGGCGAGAGAATCCGATTCCGACCAGCGTCGAACAAAGCAGCCAGCCAAATGTAGGCAGGGTCAGTGACTTGATGGTAGGCGATCGCATCGTGGCCATCGATGGTCAACCGCTGAACAAGGATTCGCGCTTCGGCCAGCCCACCGCCAGCCCGTTGCGTCAGTGGATGCAATCCAAATGGAATCAAAACGTAACGCTGACCGTCGAGCGCCAAGCAAAGCCACAGCAGAAGTCGTGGTGGCAGACTACGAAAGATCTCGCCAGTCGCGCGTTTTCCCGTGAGCAACCGACGGATGAACCGCAATTGTCAGCCGCACAGTCGTTTGAAATTGCAATGCCGCCGGTTCCGATGAACACGCTGGGGTTGGGCTTTGAAATCGGTCCAGTCACAGCCGTTCGGGCTGATTCGGTTGGCCAGTCGGCAGGCTTTCAAAAAGGGGACAAGATCGTCGCCATCGATGGCCAGCCGATTGTCGATTCGATGCGACTTCCCGAGCAGTTTGCATCGAAGGCTGGCCAAGAAGTTCACTTCACCGTCGAGCGCCGGTCAACCGACGAAACAATCACCACGCATGAATTGACGGTCCAGTCTCCTGAAATCCCTGCCTTCGACACGATCAGCCAAACGGGCTCCGGTGAGCTTGCTCTGGGTGGAATCGGCGTCGCCTACGATGTCACTCCCAAGGTAACGTACGTTGATGCCAGCGTTATCCAAGACAATCGAGTCCACGTCGGCGACCGGCTTTTGCAGTACCGCTGGGTACTTGGCGAAGACGAGTACATTGCCGCTGAGAAAAAATACAATGTCAAGGAATTCACCAAACCCAAGACGTTGGACCATTTTTACAATGTCGTTACGCTGAACCGAGCTCTGCAAGACTTGCCAATGAATAGCAAGTTTGATTGCCATTTCGATCGCAACGGAAAAACGGTCACCGCACAGTTGACCAGCACGACCTCCAGCGATTCATTCCGAACGGATGAACGAGGATTGGAATTTCAGTCGTTGTCGAGTGTTCACCGCACCAATCACTTCACACAGGCCATGAGCCTCGGCTTTTGGGAAACCGTTCGGCGTTTCGGGCAAGTGATCGACTTTCTAGGTATGTTGTTTACAGGTCAAATTGGTTTCGGCGGAGTCGCGGGTCCCGTCAAGTTGGTCGAGATCGCAGCGCAGGAAGCCGGCTTTGGTTGGCCGCGGTTGCTTTTGTTCCTCACAATGCTCAGCGCCAACCTGGCTATTCTGAATTTTCTTCCGATCCCAGCTCTGGATGGTGGTCACATGATGTTCCTCATGGCTGAAGCCATTCGCGGGAAACCCGTCAATGAAGATTTGCAAATCAAGCTCACCATGGCCGGCGTGCTCGGTCTGCTTACGCTGATGGCGTTTGTGATTCTGAAGGATCTTTACTCGTACGTGTCGTAGACCTGCCCCTCAGCCTCCGCTGCATGAAGTTTCCGTGCTTGTAGATGCTTCAGTCCATTCCACTTTGCTCGCAATCCCCGCTCGATGACCCCGCCAAGACTTCCTCCTCGCCCGCTTGACAGCCACAAAGGCGACTTCGGCAATGCGCTCTTGATTGGTGGATCACGAGGCATGGCGGGCGCTATTGCGCTGGCAGGGATGGCTGCGGTTCGAAGCGGAGCAGGGCTAGTGCGGTTGGCTGTGCCGGATTGCTGCGTAGAAACTGTCGCTGGATATTCGCCGTGTTACATGGTCGTTCCGTTACCCTCAGACGCTCAAGGAATGGCCCCGTGCGTCAACGATGGACTGGTGAGCTGGATCGAACAAAGCGACTGCATCGCCATTGGTCCAGGGCTTGGCCGTTCAGAGAACGTTACCAATTTTTTCTTGGATGTCTTACAGGTACTTCGCGACCACAATCCGAATCGCCCCTTGGTCGTCGACGCCGACGCACTTATTGCACTCGGCTCTCAAGATGATTGGCCCGAAGCCATCGAAAACCCTTACGTGCTGACTCCGCACCCAGGTGAATGGCAGAAACTTTGTAAGATATCGGCTGGCGATCGCCAACGACAGGAAGATGCGGCTATTCGCATGGCAGCCGAACACGATTTCACGATTGCGCTCAAGGGTCATCGCACGCTGGTAACTGACGGCGATCAAACTTCGCGAAACGACACCGGCACTCCCGCGATGGCCACTGGAGGCAGCGGTGACGTACTGACCGGTATCATCACAGCCCTAATCTGCCAAGGAATGCCATGGCTGGACGCGACGCAACTGGCTGTGCACGTTCATGGACTCGCGGGCCAGATCGCCGAAGCTGCCACAGGCTCGCACGTTGTCCCGCCAACGGAACTGATGGACTATTTACCCTCGGCCTTTGCCCAATGCAAAGCGTGATCGGTACAATATTGCCAGCCGATTCGAAGCTCATCCTTTGCTCATTTTGATTTGCACATGAAGCAATCGCTGCTCGCCGTCATCGTTAGTTCATTGTTCTTGTTTGTGCTTTGGCAATTTGTAGGCTGCGAGCCGAACCATCCTGGATCGAACGGTTCCAACCAAGGCACTGGGACAGACCAGCCGACCCACGAAAAGGTCTCTAAAGTCCCGTTGAGAGTGTGGATCGTCAGCAAGACGGACCCCAGTCAGATTCTGGTTCGTCGGTGGTTGTCGGAATCCGAGCAACCCATCGATGTGAAAATACTGACTGAAGATGAATTGCTTTCACGACAAGATTGCCCGGCGGACTTGCTCTTGATTCCGACGCGAATGATCGGAGACGTTGTGAGCCGGAAATGGGTTGTCAAGCTGCCTGACGCTATTGGAAGAAGCCAACCGCCGAGTACAAGTGGCGGAGAAACCGCTGATGAATCGTTAGATCGCCGCGAAGATGCGTCTGAATCAGCCCCGCGAGCCTTAATCGCAGCCACGCGGTACGACGGCGTGCGTTACGGATTGCCGATCGGATATTCGACGATCCAACTATTTGGCAGCCATTCCACCGGGCCTGAAGCACTCAACCTTGAAGGGCTGCAAGACCGACTCTCGAAAATCGACCCACGACCGCTTGAATTCGACGATGAGCAAGTCGATCGTGATGCGTTGGTCGATCGATTCCTGTGCGTCGCTTTTACGGCTTCGCAGGTCAATGTCAAGTATGGCGTCCTGTTTGATGTTCGCTCGATGAGCGCTCGACTCACCTCGGATGAATTTGTATTGGCGGCCAAATTATTAAAAGGTCTGGCAAACCAACCAAACGCCGAATTGTCCGTGATTGGTTCACACGATCGAGCCTGGAAGTGGATTAACGAAACGCAATTACCAGCTTACATGTTGGTGTCCGCGTCCGGATTGGATGCCGAAACGCGGATGTTGGATTCAGCTCAATGGATTTCGTTGGATGAGCCGAGAGTATGGTATGATGGGTCGTCGCTCATGGCCTGCGTAACCGCCCAGTGCCGTCAAACCGCACATGCCACCCGCTTTGTCCAGTGGCTGCACCTGCCGGAGACCATTGCGACCTTGCAGCCGGTCTTGCCGGGCGTTGTCACCACGTCGAATCAATCCAACACGCTGGCCGGTCGAGCTAACCAGATAAGCCTCCAAAACCTCCAAGCTAACAATGTGTCCTGCGAACCGAGAATGGCTCACACTCACGAGTATCGAAAGGCTCTGGCTGCTGAACTCATCGCAATTCTACGGGGCGAGAAGGATATTCAGTCCGGTTTGTCGGCGGCAGTCGCCGCTTGGGATACCATTTCTGGGCAACAACTCGAAATCCAGCGACTAGAATATGAAAAGTCGCTCGACATCGCGCGATGAGTATCAATATTTGTGGATCAGGCATGCGACATGAACGAGATTGAACATTTGAGCGATTCGAATAACGCCGACTCTGCAGACGCGGGCGTCTTGAGCGGTTCGCTACTGGATTTGAGCAGAACTCAATTCGAGCTTTCAGCGCTCCAAAGCGATCGGGCGGTATGTACGCTCTTGCCGGGGGACAAGTGCGGGCTCCAATGCCAAGTTTGTAGAGACTCGGGCGGGAGATTCGCTCCGTCGACTATCGGGATGGGGCTATTCATGATGAGCTTCGCCGTTTGGAAGATTGTTCAGAACAGGAAGCGATGACTCAACTTTCACCGCTCCGCGTTGAGTTGGGCGACCGAAGCTACGAGATTTTGATTGGCCACGGGTTGCTCGGCGACCTCGCAATTCGCTTGAACGCGCTGTTTCCGACTAATCGCCACGCCGTGCTGATCTATGATTCGCAAGTTGCCGACATGGCTCGACAGGTTCGTCAAGGATTGCTCGAACCTCAAGCTGTTGGGCAATCGCGCCGCGTCACGGAAATCGAAATTCCAAGCGGCGAAAGCAGTAAGAGCACCGTGGAACTGCATCGGATCTGGGAGCAAATGCTCAGCGCTCGCACCGATCGCGGCAGCATCGTGCTGGCCCTGGGCGGCGGTGTGGTTGGCGATCTGGCCGGTTTTGCAGCAGCCACATTTTCACGAGGCATTCCGCTCGTTCAAATTCCTACAACGCTTCTAAGTCAAGTCGATTCGAGCGTCGGCGGAAAAACCGGCATCAATTTGCCGGGAGCAAAGAACTCGGTGGGAGCATTTTGGCAACCCAGTCTGGTTGTCATCGATACCCAAACCATGGCCACGCTGCCTCAGCGCGAATTCATTTCGGGTTTGGCCGAAGTCGTCAAATACGGCGTAATCTTGTTGCCAGAATTATTCGAATACCTCGAAGGCAATGTCGACCGCGTGTTGGCTCGAAATCCGGATTCGCTTCACCGGATCATTACAGAGTCGTGTCGCGCCAAAGCTCAAATTGTCCAGTCCGACGAACGAGAAACGAGCGGCCTGCGCGCCATCCTGAACTACGGTCATACCTTTGGACATGCGATCGAGGCTACGGCAGGTTATGGGCGATGGCTTCATGGGGAAGCCATTGCCATCGGAATGCACATGGCCGCTCGCTTAGCGCAATTGCTTGGACATATTGACGACCATTTTGTTTCGCGGCAGGCAACACTATTGGAAAAACTGCAACTGCCCATCGCGTTGCCTGAGGCCAACGCCGAGGCCTTGTGGGAAGCCATGCAACACGACAAGAAAGTGCAGGATGGAACGCTCAGGTTCATCTTGCCGGTCGGAGAACTGGGAAAAGTAAACCTGGTCTCTGGAATCACCAAAGACCAGGTCACCATTGCAATCGAAAGTTGAGCGACCCAGGACCAAACTTGAAATTCAAGATCCCAAGTTTCGCCAGCCTTATCAACTAGCGCCTTATTCCTGAGATTCTTTCAACTCTTCGAGATAAACTTTCAATTCTTCATTGTCTGGCATCAACTTGACCGCCTTGGTTTGCAACTCAATCGCTTTGACAATGTCCCCTTGGGCGGCAGCCAAGTGCGCCAGGGTATCCAAAATGCCTCCGTTTTCAGGCTCCAACTTGGCACCTTTTTCTGCAACTTTATAGGCAAGGTCGATCAGGCTTTCAGGAATCTCTTCACCTTCCTCGCCTCCGGCAGTTGCCATGCGTTCGACGATCGACCATGCAGCCGCGTTCAATAGTTCGGCATCGTCGACCGTCTCGAGTGCGGAACTCAGCGCCTTTTGGACATCTTCCGGTTTGCCCCGCATTTGGATTTGAAGCCGCATGTATCCAAGTTGCGTTTGGAGCTGCGGGTCTTTGATCTCTGCGGAAATTTCATCGAGCCTTTTCAAAGCTGCTTCGTAATCCTTCTTCTGCGCCAACGTGAAAACTTCTGCGAGTTCGGTTTGCACCTTCACCATTTCGGCTTGGGCCAATTTCTCCTCTTCTCGCTTTTTGATGGCTGCATCGCGATCCCACTTGCCAGCTACCACGGCGGCCAACGGCTCGTCCATTTCCATCGGGTGGCCAATCCATTCGACCTCCCCAGTCTTGCCAACGATGAACGCGGAAGGAATGCCCATTTCACCTGCTGCCTCAAAATACTCGCGTTTGACCGATTCATCGGGGTCGGTGGTCAGGCAGTACGACGAGGTCAATTTGGAAAACGTCAATTCTTCGTCCGCGTCGGCCTTTTCGGAATCTTTGTCTGATTCTTCGGATTCGTCTTCGCCACCTGCGTCATGATTCAAGGACCCGGCTATGTTTTTTGGTACCTTGCGCTCCAAAAATGTCTCGACCGTTTCAAGATCCTCATCGCTCACGCTGATGAACTGGACTCCTTTGTCTAAATATTCTTTCTGGACTTGGACAATATGTGGCATACTGTGGATGCATGGACCACACCAGGTTGCCCAAAACTCGACGACATAGACTTTACCTTTTTCGAAATCCTTCACCGGCTTGAAATGCCCGCCCCCGTCGCTGAGCCAATGCTCAATGTCGATGGCTGGAGCCTTCGAGCCAATTGTCAATTCGGCTCGGATGTCACCAGCCGATGCCAGGACGATCCCAAAAGCCACAGCCACCAAAAGTCCTTTCAACCAACTTTTCGTCTTCATTCTCTACCTTTCAATTCTTAATTTCTGTCCACTTCATCCAATGTCATGGGCACTTGGGAGGTTTGATTCCGTTGCAAAGTCACCTTGAACTGCAACCCGTC
>WPCK01283817.1_pt1 | contig 10430 bp, 6 predicted proteins | sample 5399851 | NCBI WGS metagenome assembly WPCK01 (sample SAMN12869471, study PRJNA574797) | sludge metagenome | isolation source: wastewater treatment of pH11 | place: China:Beijing | collected 2019-05-20
ATACGGCCGGCGGTGGATCGGGCCTGGTCGCGGTACTCGATGTTGCCCGCGTTTTCGAAATGAACCCCTCCTTCAAGCAGCGGATGGATGCACTGACTGCCGAGGCCGACCAGTTCAAGGCGAAGATGGAAGCCGAACAAACTGGCATCCGCAAAAAAGCGGAACAGCTCAACACGTTCACTCCCGATTCCGAGCAGTACCGCCAACTCGAATCCGAATTGGCCCAGCAAACCACAACGCTTCAGACCCTGGCGCGGCAGACCAACAACGACTTCCTCAACCGGGAGGCCCAGGTTTACATGGAAACGTACACACAGATGCAACAGGTTGTCGCAACCATCGCCGGCAAATACAACATTTCCCTGGTCTTGAAGTTTGAAAGCAGCCCGATCGACTCGTCAAATCGCGGTGAAGTGGTCAAGGGCGTCAACCGGAATATCGTTTATCAGAAGGAACTGGATCTGACCGATCTGGTGATTGAAAACATGGGGGCCGTCAGCACCGCCGGAGTGCCAGGCCAGATCAAATAGCGGGAATCCCTTTCCTTCCCCGCGGCTTGAGGCAGGCATTTGGCCTGCCTTTTTTTGTTGGCCCGGCCGGTCGTTGCTACCCGGGAGATCCGATGTCCGGTCGCAGAAAAAGTGAGATCAGCTCGTGGCGGCTGTGAACGTCGAGTTTTCGGTGGATGTTATTCAGATGGGTATGAACGGTTCTTGGGCTCCGGCCGGTCTTTTCGGCGATTTCCTCTTCGGTCATGACGCCTCGTGAAAGCCAGATCACGATTTCGAGTTCCGATTGGGTCAGCACTGAGAACTCTGGCGGATAGTCTTCCTTGCTGCCTGTGGTTTTCATGGCGTCCCGGTTTTCGCCAGCCATCGTGATACTGTTTTCCGCATCGCGCATCGCCGCAGATTTCAGATCTTCAAATCGCGACTCGTCGACGACCTGAAATTCCACCTGGCCAAGGGCAAGCCGGTCACCTGCCACAAGAGAGACCGGAACGCGGGGCGAAATAGCCACGCCGTTCACGCGCGTACCAAACGACGAGCCGAGGTCTTCGACAAAGGCGCCTTCCTCATTGCGCCAGATCCGGACATGCCGTCGCGAGATACTCTTGAAGCGCCGGTCGAGCGGAATGTCCGCGCGGGAGGAACGACCCAGCACCTGTTTTTCTTCGGGAAAAACAGTGAACCATTCGGTCGGTGATACATTGACAATAATCAGATAGACTTTCGGCATTCTCTGCTGACCTCCCGGCCTCGATTCTAATCCATTGCCGCATGGCATTGTATGGCACGACAGGGAATGCCAGCCGAATCCCCTGAAAGAAACAGCTTTCCGCCGGATGTCAGACCCCCGTCACGAACCCGATTCCGCTGTCCAGATTCGCGAGGCCATGCTGCGCGATCGATTCTGGCTGCAAGCACAGCAGCGGCAAATCGCACGGGATGCCGCTGGCGGAATCGATGTGTCCGAACGCCTTGCCCGATGGACAACGCGGCTGGAACAGTCCGTGGACCAGCGACGGAAGCGGGCTGACAGCCTGCCGCCGATTCGCCTCGACGAGGAACTCCCGATTGCCGCCCGGGCCAACGATATCATCGACGCGATCCGCAATCATCCGGTTGTTGTGCTCGCCGGCGAAACAGGCTCGGGAAAGTCGACACAATTGCCCTTGATCTGTCTCCAGGCCGGGTATGGTATCGGCGGCATGATCGGTCACACCCAGCCAAGGAGAATTGCTGCGCGCGGTGTCGCAGCGCGCGTTGCCGAGCAACTTGGCAATACACCCGGCGGCCTCGCCGGATTCAAGATCCGTTTTGGCGACCAGACCGGTCCGCAAACGCTGGTGAAACTGATGACCGATGGCATCCTGCTCGCCGAGACGGCGTCGGACAGGTTTCTCAACCAGTATGAAGTGCTGATTGTCGATGAAGCTCACGAACGATCATTGAATGTCGACTTCCTGCTCGGGTACATCAAGCAACTTTTGCCCAGGCGACCCGATCTCAGACTGGTTATTACCTCGGCGACCATCGATACCGGGCGATTTGCCGAACATTTCACTTCTGACCCTGCCCGACCGGTACCGGTGATTCAGGTCGAAGGGCGAACCTGGCCGGTCGAGATCCGCTACCGGCCACGAGATAATCCCGATGAAGGAACCGCGGACCTTTCGCTGGAACAGGAGACGATCGATGCGATTCGAGAAGCCCTCCAGGGCGGGCCGGGCGACGTCCTCGTTTTTCTGCCGACGGAGCAGGCGATACGCTCCCTTTCCAGAAAACTGCGCGGCGAACTGGCAGCTTCTTCCGGCCCGCAAGCCGCTGAAATCGTTCCTCTTTATGCCCGTTTGACCTCCGAGCAGCAAAATGCGGTCTTTCGGCCAGGCGGGCAGCGACGAATTGTTCTGGCGACGAACGTTGCCGAGTCATCGATCACGGTGCCGCGCATTCGCTTCGTCGTCGATCAGGGGCTTGCACGAATCAGTCGTTACGCACCGCGCAGCAAGGTGCAACGATTGCCGATTGAGCCCGTTTCGCAGGCTTCAGCCAGGCAGCGAGCCGGGCGATGCGGACGAATCGGGCCGGGAATCTGTATCCGGCTTTATGCAGAAGACGACTTTAACCTGCGCCCGCAATTCACCACTCCGGAAATTCGCCGCACCAACCTGGCTTCGGTGATCTTGCAGACAAGAGCGCTCCATCTGGGTCCGGTCGAGGACTTTCCGTTCATCGATCCACCGGGTGCCGACGCCATTCGCGACGGGTACAAGACACTTTTCGAAATCGGTGCCATCGACGAAAGCCGGCAACTGACCGGACTTGGCAAAAAGCTCTCCCGCCTGCCGGTCGATCCGCGGGTCGGGCGCGTGTTGATCGCCGGAAGCGAATACGGTTGCCTGGAAGAAATGCTCGTCATCGCTTCCGCCATGGAAGTGCAGGACCCGCGCATCCGGCCTTTCGAACAACAAGCCCAGGCCGATCAGCTGCACGCCCAATGGCTCGATCAGGACTCGGACTTTACGGGCCTGCTGGTTCTGTGGGACTGGTTGCATGATCGCCGGGAGACCCTTTCCAACAGCCAGTTCCGCCGCGCCTGCGCCGGCAATTTTCTCTCCTTCGTTCTGGTCCAGCAGTGGCTCGATGTCTATCGGCAGCTGCGAGACCTGTGTCGCGAGCACCGCATGCATCTGGCTCACGATCGCGAAAATTATGCTTCCATTCATCAGGCCTTGCTGACCGGATTCCTCTCCGGGGTCGCCATGCAAGCGGAAGGAAGAGAATATCTCGGTGCGGGCGGCCTGAAGTTCCTCATGTGGCCGGGGTCGGGTGTTGCCAAAAGTCCCTCGCGGCCCCAGTGGATCTTTGCCGGCGAGATTCTCGAAACGACGCAGCGATTCGGGCGCATGATTGCCCGAATTGATCCGGACTGGATCGAGAAGCTGGCAACTCATCTGGTGAAACGAAGCCATTCCGATCCGTTCTGGAGCCGTCGACGCCAGTCGGCAATGGCGATGGAGCGAGTCTCGTTGTTCGGCTTGCCCATCGTCACCGGCAGACCGGTTCGCCTTGGGCCGATTGACCCGGACGCCGCACGAAAACTGTTCATCGATCACGGCCTGGTCGACGGCGATTTGCGAACCTTGCCGCCGTTTCTTGTCCACAACCGGCAAACACTGGACGAAATCCGGGAAATGGCCGCCCGCACCCGTCAGCGCGATCTCGTTATCGACGACTATCTAATCCGGAATTTCTACGAACGGCGGCTCCCGGCCGGAGTTTTCGATTCGGCGACGCTGGCGGACGCGACTCGTGCCGATCGCGAAATCGAAAAGCGGCTTCATTTCTCTCTCGAGGATCTCATGGGCGAAGTTCCTGAACTTCCTGCCCGCGAAGATTTTCCTGACACCATCGCTATCGACAACCTGGAATTGCCGGTTCGCTACCAGTTTGCCCCCGGAACGATCGACGACGGAGTGAGCGTGCAGGTTCCCGCGGAAGTGCTCTCGCGCCTGCACGAGAATCACCTCGGTTGGGCGGTCCCCGGCTTGCTCGTTCCGCGAATTGTCGCCTTGATCCGCAGTTTGCCGAAAGCAGTCCGCCGCAATCTCGTTCCGGCTCCGGAAACAGCCGGTCGAATCGCCGGGTCGATCGAGTTCGGCGCCGGGCCCTTCTACGAAGTCATCGCCCGCGAACTGTCGCGCATCGCCGGCGAGCCGGTCACCGTCGAGATGTTTCGCCTGGAGAAGCTGGAGGATTCGCTGCGGCTGAATGTGCAGGTCCAGGATGATGAAGGCAAAATCCTTTACCAGGGACGCGATCTGGAGGAAGTCCGGAAGCAACTCCCCGATGCACCGATCGGATCGATCGCAGTCCCGGATGTTTGTCCCGAATGGAACGTGGACCATGCGACCGACTGGACCTGGGATGAATTCCCTCGCCAGGTCGTCGTTCGTCGCGGACCGGCCGATGTCCCGCTGTTTCCCGCGTTGATCGATCAGGGAACTTACGTGCAGTTGCGATTGCTGGACCATGCCGCAATGGCGGCCGGTGAAACACGGCTGGGACTGGCCACACTCTATCGCCTCGCCCATCACCGCCTGATCCGTTCGCACATCAAATGGCTCCCTCGCAATCCACTACTGGAGGCATCGTTCGAGCACCTGCTGGGCGCGGAACGGATTTCCGCAGGCAAGCCGACTCTTCTGGCTCCCTTCGAATCGCTTGAAGGGCAACTGGGACAGCTGTTGGCCGTCATGGCGTTCGTGGATGGCCGGGAGTTTCCGCGAAATGGAGTCGAGTTCCGGCAACGGCACGAATCCGCCGGCGAACGGACCGCTGTCGCTGTCCAGCAAATGGCGGAGTGGCTCCCGAAGATCATGGATTTGTCGCACAAGGTCTCCCTGCAACTGCCGGATTACCAGCCGGGATGGCCTGAGGTCGTTGCCGATGTCCGCAGGCAGCTGCGGTTCCTGTTCGGCCGGATACCGCTATATGCCGTTCCTGCCTCGTGGTTGCAGCACTACCCGCGATACCTTCAGGCCGTTTTGATTCGTCTGGACCGGCTCAAGTCGGGACAGGCGGATCGCGACCGGATTTCGATGCAACAGGTTGCGGCGCTTGCGGAACAGTTCGAGAGGTCTTGCGAAGAACACAGTCGCCTCGGCTCGCGCGATCCCGAGCTGGAATACTACGGGTGGATGATTCAGGAATTGCGCGTTTCGCTGTTCGCGCAGCAACTGGGAACCAGCGAGACCGTTTCCTTGCCAAGGCTTGAGAAACAGTGGAAACGGACGGCACGTTACGCCTCGCGTGGCTGAACGTTCGCCGGCACATGGAAGCTCTTTGTGCCGACGACGGCACGGAAGACGAACGCGCGGCCCGTTGGGTGCGCGATTGATACGCGCGGCCCGATGGGCACGCGGTTAAACGAAGAGGCTGTTTTTTATTTTGCTGTTTCGAGCTGCGACAGGTATTCGTTGATGTAGGCGTGGAGCGATTCGTCAAAGCGGACCCGGTTCTTGCCAGTCCCGATCATCAATTCCACCCCCTCGGCCTCCAGTCGGTCCAGTTCGGACTGCAGTCTCGCCAGCCGGATCTTTGCCATTTCGGGATTGAGCATTTCCACGGACTGCTGGGCTTCCTGAATCAATGGGACCAGCGTGGGAGGAAGTTCCGACGAGCGGGCAAGCAGGCTTCGCCCCACCGAACGGGGGTTGAATGCCGGGCGATCCGGTCTGCCGGATTCGATCACGAGATATCCAAACAGGCCGAGCAGTCCCAACAGCACAACGATCAAGGCAAGCACCGCGAGGCCGTTGCCCCATCCCGACTTGTTTGCCTTTGGCTTTTCCGGGACGAGTTCGGCCGCGGCCTTTTCGGCATCAATCGCTGCCTGTACCGACTTGAGCCTCAATTCCTCGTTGCGTTTCTCCTGGTAGCTGCGCAGGACTTCGTCGTCTCTGCGGGTCGATGGAGATGGGTCGCCATCGATGACGAGCCTGAGGGCGATTCCATCCCCTATCGTCAGCGTATCGCCGTTTTTCCAGTGAGCGGACCCCTCGCTCTCAATCGAATGATCGCCGATTCGAAGGGGGGCATCGCTCCGGTTATAAATCGTGTACTGCCCGTTCCTGAAGCGAACGGTCGCGGCATGGCCGACGATTCCCGGATCATCCAGTTGAAGTTCACAGTCGTCGCCGTTCCCGAGCCTGACAACGGACTTTTCAATCCAGTGCACACTCCCCTTGTGGGTGCCGGCGATCGTTTCAATGACTGCTGACATTTTTTTCTTTCCCCATCAAATCAGGCTTCATCAGAATCCGACTCCTTCGCCGTAGAGAATCGGGAGCAGGATAGGTCCCATGATCACAATCACGCAGGCGAGCATGATAAGCAGGTTCGGACCGGTCATTTTTACTTCCGCTTCCTTGGCCGCCTTTTCACCCCACTGAGATCGCTTGAGTCGCATCTGGTCGGACTGGGTCTTCAGGATGGCGCTCATCGGCGTCCCCAGCTCGATCCCCTGGCAAATCGCCCGCACCAGATCGGAAGTGTCTTCATCCTGAATCCGGTCCTTGAGAGCGGTGAGCGCGTCCGACTGCGAACGGTTGAGGTCGAGTTGTTGTTTGAGCCGCTGAAATTCGATGCCCAGCGCGCTGCCACTGTCTTCGCGGGCGACGATCCGCACGGCATCGTCAAAATTGGACCCGGCTTCCAGCAACAAGGCCATAATGTCGATGGCATGCGGCAGTCGCCTCTTGAACTGATTCCTTTTCGCCGCGGCGACCTGGGGGATCGCGTAAATGGCCAGGGCAAGATTGATCGCCGCAACCATTCCGGCAATCAGTGCAGCGGCCAGCCAGGGGAGAAACAGGCACAGGACGACAAACAGAACGACGGCGAGAATCAGGCTTTCTGTTTGCTTGACCGCATAGTACTCCGCCGGTTTCCAGGGGACGCTTGCGCGGGCGACAGCCAGCTCGTTCTCGATGCGGGATTCCTGCCCCGGGGCCATCAAGCGCCGGTTGATCGATGCCAGTTCGACAACCAGCGGTTCAAACCAGCGATAGACGGATTTTTTATCGCGCAGCGTCTGAATCCGCTTCCTTTCCATGGAGTCGATCGCCGGGTCGCTCAAAGAGGCCCGTTTCGCAACGACTATGCCTCCCACCATCCACGCAAACAGGCCCCAGGCGGCGGCAATCGCTGCGATCGTCGCAAGGGTCTTCGGATCGGTCAAACTGAATATGTCGTTTTCCATTGTCAGTTCACTAAAAACGGACGGAAAGAATGTTCCGGCTCCAGGCGAGTGACATGGCAATCAGGACAATGCTGGCGATGAGCAACCCCTGGCCGCCAAGCGTTGAAAACATCAGGCTCGTTCCCTGGGGATGCAGCAAGGCCATCCCGGTGAGAAAGAAAAGCGGGAACAGGGCAAGAATCCAGACCACTCGCCGCCCGGCTGCCGTTTCCGATTCGAGGCGCCGTTCCAGGCGTCGAACTTCGCCGATACTCTTGCTGATCCGGTCGAGCATTTCCGTGACCTTGCCGCCGTGTTCCAGGCAGGTGACGATGGTCACCGCAAACATGGAAAACGTATCGATATTCACCCGTTCCTTGGCGCGATTGATCGCTTCAGGAAGGGGAACATTGGCCTTGTAGTCCCGCGAGATTCTTTTCAGAACGGCAGAGAGGGGCTTGTCCGCTTCATCGGCCACTGTCTGGATGGCCTGATCGAGCGACAATCCGGCCCGCGCGCAGTTGGCAATCGCAATGCAGGCACCGGCCATCTGTTCCCGCAACATGGTCTGTCGCCGCTTCAGCAAAATTCCCAGCCAAATTCTGGGGAACGCCACAACAATAATTGTTACGGCAATCGCCAGCAGGGGGAGTCGAAAGACAAACAGCAGGACGAACAGGCTCCCTGCAAGAACAAAACCCCAGATGCGCATGAAGAACCTGAACCGTTCTTCGTCGATCTCAAGGATCTCCAGCATCCGCATCAAATCGCGAGTGTAAGCGCGGGAGATCATGTCCCATACCGCGCCCAGCGGACCGATTCCGATGGCAACCGCCACAAGCAACAGAAAAGAGCTCAACAGCGGCAGCCACTCCGGTATGTTCATAGCGATGCCCTGTTCAATGGAAAAAAGTCTGCGGGACAGCCCATGATAATGTCGCTTCAGGCCTGGATCTTGCCGGTTTCCTCTTCAAAATAGAAAGCCTGCAGATCCAGCAGGTTTTTCTCCAGCAATTTCGGCATGAATGTGGGCAGGTGGCCGGTTGGCCGAACGGGATCCCCCGGTCCGGCGTCTTCGTCCAGCACGAACAGGTCCCGCAGTTCCAGCCCGTCCCCGTCCGGGTCCATTCCGACAACTTCCGTTACCTGCGAAATGCATCGTCGGCCGGAGGAAAACCGTTTAAGCTGCACAATCAGGTCGATTGCCGAGGCGATCTGCCGGTGAATCGAGAGGATGGGCAGGTCGGCGGCCATCTGGACCAGCACTTCCAGCCGCAAGATCACGTCTTCGGAATTGTTGGCGTGAATGGTGGTCAGCGAGCCGTCGTGGCCCGTGTTCATGGCCTGCAACATGTCGAGCGCCTCTCCGGCGCGGCATTCGCCGATGACGATCCGGTCCGGACGCATACGAAGTGCATTCTTCACCAGGTCGCGGATGGTGTACGATCCGGCGCCTTCCACATTCGCCAGCTTGGACTCCAGTCGCACCACGTGCAACTTGTGCAAACGAAGTTCTGCAGTGTCTTCGACCGTGACAATCCTCTCGTTGTCGGGAATGAAATCGCTCAGGCAATTGAGCAAGGTGGTTTTGCCGGTACCGGTACCGCCGGACACGAGGATGTTGCAACGGTTGATCACGCAAGCTTCGAGAAACTTCGCAAGCGTCCTGGTCAACGCCCCTTTTCGGACGAGGTCATCGACGCTGAGCTTGTGCAAGGGGAACTTGCGAATCGTCAGGCAGGGGCCACTGACGGCAATCGGACTGATCACCGCATTGACGCGGCTGCCATCGGTCAGACGGGCATCCACGAGCGGCTGGGAGCGGTCGATTCGCCGGTTCACCCGCCCCACGATCCGCGACATAATCGACTCGGTAACGCTGTCGGAGACGAAGCGCCGCCCGGTCAGTTCGAGCACTCCGTTTCGCTCGACGTAGATCAGATCGCTGTTGACGACCATGATCTCCGAGATCGACGGGATCCGCAAAAGGTCTTCCAGCGGCCCGTATCCAAACAGGATGTCCTTGATCTGCTGTTTCAGATAGCGCTGCGCCAGATAGCGGCGAAAATCGTGGTGAATTCTCGCGCCAAGGCTTTCCCAGAGCGGCCAATAGTCGCGATCGATGCGATCGATCTGGTCGCCGGTGTCGGCAATTCTCGCCAGGTTGAGCTTGCTCCGGAAATGGGCAAGCAATTGTTCAAGCTCCGTTTCTCGGGCAGGCAATCGCGTACGGGTCTCGCTCCAGAATGCCCGCCCCTCCGCTTCCGGAACGGCGCCGGGCCGATCGGATGTCCGCATGACCGCAGCCAGCAGCTCATCGCGCATTGCGCTGCCGGCCAGATGATCGAGGAGGCTGAGATTGCCCTTTTCGAGAAGCCCGTTTCTTTCGGCAAGGGTATCCAGGTCGGTTTCCAGATCGGCGATCTTTTGCGAAAGTCCCTTTTTCCACTCCTCGATGTTGTTTTCCCGGTCTGGCGAATCGAGGTGTCCGTAAATGGTCTCCAGCAATCGCTCATGCTTTTCGATCAGATCGACATGCAACCGGCGGATGAACAGGGAAAGGCTTTCATCCAGCCGGTTTCGCGTGAGTCCACCTTTTTGTGCCCCCTTGTCCAGCTTGAGCGTCAAGGTGTACGGGAAAAGCCGGATCTGTTCCTCCGCCGAGACCGGGCAGGACTCGCCGCGAAAAACCTCCCGCGTACCGATTTCCACACTGTTGCCGTCCAGCACAACGATTTGCCAGCCGGACTCAACGGCCTCCAGCACCAGCGCATGGCCAGCGATCGACGGGTTGTCCAGCACGATATCGTTCTTGGGCCCGCGCCCGATCTGGATGTAGGTTCCCTCGACGGTCACCGAGCCCTGATCGGTGTCCTTGACCATGTTGTACCAGGAAACACATATGCTCATGATCGTTGGCAACCGACGATATCTTGGAAAGGTTCGCGCTCGTACTCAGTGCAACGGTACTCGTGCTCGTACTCGATTCGACGTGATGGCGTTCATGGTCGAAGGCGGGGTCTGCCATCTGGCCCCTTTCGAGTACGAGTAGCAACGGTCTTTAGTTTACTCTCTTTTTTTGCCCAAGAAAGATCGTGGGCATGCGTGTTACCGGGGTACACCAACGAAATGAATGTAATTGTTGGCTGGGCCCTGTGCGGCGGGATTTTCCAAGGCATGGGCTC
>WPCK01309405.1_pt1 | contig 10413 bp, 5 predicted proteins | sample 5399851 | NCBI WGS metagenome assembly WPCK01 (sample SAMN12869471, study PRJNA574797) | sludge metagenome | isolation source: wastewater treatment of pH11 | place: China:Beijing | collected 2019-05-20
TATGTCCAGGGACAGTTGCTTGCCCAGCGCGCTTTCACGATCCAAAAGGTCAATTCGACAGTCAGCTTCCTGCGTGAGCTTGCGTTTTGGTACACATTCTATAATGCGATCAACCATTTCATGCTGGGTCACACTGCGGGAGTGTATAAAGCTGGGGCTGCCAAAGTTACGACCAATATTATTAAAATCGAGAGTTCAGGGACGTTTTTCCGTGAATTCAAACTGGATTTGGGCTATTCCAAAGGCAACGAGATCGCATCCTTCGGTTTCACGGCCGGAAGTAAGCAATCCAAGACCTCCGGCAAACTGGGATCGACGCTCAACTTGACCAAGATCCAACGCGGCGACATCGGCGGAGCCGGCCTCGATTTTATCATGGGCTTTTCTGGTGGCCTGAATCAGAAATTGTGGGAGGCACCAATCAAGAACGTTTTGAAAATCGAATTGTATGGTCGTATCACCGTCCCACAAGTCTGGGAAAGAAGTGACTCTGTCTCTCGGAGTATCATGGTAATCTCCGCGACCGGTGGCTTTGAAATCACGGTAGGTCCTGCGCTAAAATTCACAATCGAATTGGTGCCTGGCCTTCCACTTGCCTTGGTCGGATTTAAGAAAAAATCGGCTCTGAACGATTAGCAGCAATTTTTCTACAATGCTTCAAGCCGTAATCCTTCACGCGTTGGGCTGTCTGGGCACTCGAACCGTTTCGAATTGGGTTCCTTTGTGTCGGTGCAATACGAGTCGCTAGCCGCTGGCTTTATCGGCGCGTTGGAAATAACTGACTCACTGTTACAATGGACGACTCGACTGGACGTGCAAAAGCCGATTCAGAATACAACAGCGGACGATTGATGAGTTGGTCCATCCTCGCAGGAGCAAGAATAGTTTTGATCGTATTGCGCCATCAAATCCGATTATTGATGCTTTCGGCCCTGTGCATCGATACCGTGGGAATTGCCAACGCTCAATCGTGGTCGGCCTTTCGGGGCGATCAGCTCAATGGCGTCCAGCTCAATCAGTCTATCCCGACAAAGTGGAGCGAAACGGAGCATGTTGTTTGGAAGACCGAAATTCATGGACGCGGTTGGTCGTCGCCCGTCGTCGAGGGGAATGAAATTTGGCTTACAACGGCTACGCCAGACGGGTTCAAAATGTACGCGGTCTGCGTGGCGTTGGATAGCGGGCGGATATTGCACGATCGGTTGATTTTTGAGAATGCGGAAGTTCAGCCGGACTATCATGAAACGAACAGTTATGCGTCACCTACTCCAGCCATCCAAGGCGATTGCGTCTTTGTTCACTTTGGTGCCTACGGAACGGCGTGCTTGAGGCGAAACGATTGCAGCCTCGTTTGGCAGCGACGCGATTTGCCGTGCAATCATTATCGTGGAGCTGGCAGTTCGCCGATTATCCACCGCGGACTGTTGATTTTTCACATGGACGGGTTTGACTATCAATACGCCGTAGCCTTGGACTGCAAGACGGGCGAGACCGTTTGGCGAGCCGATCGCAACGTTGAGTACTCAACGGCCAACGGAGATTATCACAAAGCTTTTTCAACTCCGCTGGTTATTCAGGCGGCCGGTCGCGAGCAATTGATCAGTCCGGCCGCAATGGCATGTTTGTCGCTCGACCCAATGACGGGCCAAGAGATATGGCGAATTCGTTACGAGGAACATTCGACAACGGCTCGACCGGTATTCGATGGGAAAAGGATTTACATGACGACCGGGTTTACCAAAGGGAAAATGATGTGCATTCGCGTCGATGGCCAAGGCGACGTGACGGACAGCCATGTCGAGTGGTCGGATCGCCGAAGCATTGGATGCAAACCCAGTCCAGTTTTGGTGGGCCAACACCTATTCGGATTGTCGGATGATGGAGTCCTCTCGCGATATAATCTTGGAACTGGAGAATTGGCTTGGCGCCATCGCTTGGGAGGTGCGTTCAGCGCTTCCTTGGTTGCGACATCCACGCATGTAGTCGCAACGGATCATGACGGCAAGAGTTATGTCTTTTCCATCGGCGATAAGCCTGAACTGGTAAGCGAAAATAACTTGCCCGATGGGTGCAATGCGTCCCCAGCCATCGTGGACAATTCGTTAATCCTGCGCACGAAGGCTGCACTCTACCGCATGGGAGAAAAGTAGTTTGTCGGCAGCGGGTTGTGCGAATCAGGTCATGGGGAAGCGATATGTGTGAGTCAGGAAATCTCTGCTTCCTGATTGCACCCAATGACCACAAATCACGTCTGCTGACATACGCTTTCAGGAACAGTTGCGCTGGATAGACCCATGCCACTCAAGGAAAAATTGCGACAATGACAGAAACGGAACAATCATCCGGCAGGCTGTGGTGGAGTCGGCGTCACGCATTGATTGCCGTTTTGACTGCCGTCTGTATCAGCGCATACCTTGTCCTTAGGTTTGTTTCGGGTTGGACCGATGATCAGGCGCGATTTTCGTTATGGATTGCGCTCCTATTGGGCGGCATGCCATTGGTCGTCGAACTAGCGTTGGCTATGTTTCGTCTGGAGATGGGTTCCGACCTGCTTGCAGGCATCTCGATCATCACCGCAGTTCTATTGGGCGAATACCTGGCGGGAGCCTTGGTGGTGCTGATGTTATCGGGTGGCGCCGCGCTGGAGGCTTTTGCGGTTCGAAGGGCTTCCTCGGTGCTCGACGCGCTTGCCGAGCGGATGCCATCGGTAGCCCACCGAAAATCCAATCTTGGGTTGGTCGAAGTACCGCTCCAAGACGTCATCCTAGAAGATCTGCTGGTGGTCCTGCCACACGAGTCCTGTCCCGCCGATGGCATCGTCGTGGATGGGCACGGCAGCATGGACGAAGCATACTTGACGGGCGAACCCTTTCAGATCTCCAAGTCCGTTGGCTCCGAAGTGATTTCTGGAGCCATCAATGGGCCGGTTGCCCTGACCATTCGCGTGCTGAGATTGCCTGTGGATTCGCGTTATGCTCGGATCATGCAGGTGATGCGGCAATCGCAACAGCAAAGACCCAGACTTCGGCGGCTAGGTGACCAACTGGGTGCCTACTACACACCACTGGCCATTGCAATTGCCTTGGCAGCTTGGTTCGTGAGCGGCCAGGCCAATCGCTTTCTGGCCGTGCTGGTGATTGCGACTCCTTGTCCCCTGCTGATCGCGATTCCCGTAGCCATTATCGGGGCAATTTCTTTGTCCGCGAAGCGAAGCATTGTGATTCGCGATCCCGCCGTACTGGAGCGTATTGCCAGTTGTCGAACCATGATCTTCGACAAGACGGGAACGTTGACGTACGGAAGGCCGACACTGGTCGAGCAACTTACTTGGGGCGAAGTCGATCCGAAGTTGGTCCTTAAACTCACCGCGAGTTTGGAACAGTATTCAAAGCATCCGCTGGCTTCTGCGGTCATCGAGGCCTCGCGGGCAGCCGGTATTGCGCTGTTGCCGGCCGATCGTGTTCGTGAAGACCCAGGCGAGGGCCTTCTCGGATCGGTCGATGGGCGCGAAGTGCAAGTGACCAGCATGAGTCGGCTCGTCGCCGATCAGCCGAACCTGCGAGGTCATTTGCCTGAGCAATCCGCCGGGCTGGAGTGCGTCATCGTGGTGGACGGCCAGTACGCCGCGACCTATCGGTTTCGAGACGAACCGCGCGCAGACTCCGCGTCGTTCGTCAAACACTTGTCGCCCAGTCATGGGTTCGAAAAGCTGATGTTGGTTTCTGGAGATCGAAGGTCCGAAGTCGAGCACTTGGCGGCTCGCGTTGGAATTACGGACATTTATTCGGACAAGACGCCCGAGGAGAAATTGGAGATCGTCCGGGCCGAAACAAGGTTGGCAGGAACCGTCTATGTGGGAGATGGGATCAACGACGCGCCCGCCATGATGGCCGCAACCGTGGGGTTGGCGATGGAGCAGCACAGCCAGGTGACCGCACAGGCCGCCGGTGCCGTCATTATGAACAATAAGATTGGTATGGTCGACGAGTTGCTGCACATCGGTACTCGAATGCGACGGATCGCTTTGCAGAGTGCCATTGGAGGAATGGCGGCCAGCCTGGTTGGCATGTTGATCGCAGCGGCTGGTTATCTACCGCCGGTGGCAGGCGCCGTCTTGCAAGAGGTCATCGATGTGGTTGCCGTGCTGAACGCTCTTCGCGCAGCTTGGCCACCGCGCACCCTTCGAGACTATAGCTGACATTTCGAGTTTCAATGGCCAATGCCAAACGACCTCGATGAACAGTACTTAACCATAAGCCAATCGATTGCGTGACGCTTCGAGGGTCGCCCGTTTCAATTGCCGTCGAACCAACGCCGCGAAGTGCTGCTATAATCAAGGTGCGGATGACTCCATGGATAGATAGGACTCCGCACACCCACCAGATTCCACTTATTCGAAGCAGAGAATTAAGAAATGCCGTATCGATCGCTGTTCGTGTTGCCAATATGCTGGTTGATTGGTGGATTCGGGTCTCCACAAATCTGCTATGGCGATCGGGCGGACCAACACCCGGCCAACGCGCTTACGTTCAAATTAGCTCCAGGACTTACAATCGAGCCCGTTGCTACCGAGTCGTTAATCCGGTGGCCCACACTGGTCGACTGGGATGCGCAAGGTCATTTGTTGGTTGTGGAATCGGCTGGAGTAACGAAACCGATCGAGCAGCACAATGAGCGATTGCTTCACCGCATCGTGCGGTTGGTTGATGAGGACGGTGATGGCAAGATGGACCGCCGCACTCTGGTTGCCGACAAGTTGCCGTTCTCAGAAGGAATCCTATGCCTCGGTGATACGATCTTGGTGTCGGCGCCGCCCGTGATTTGGAAATTGACCGATCCGGATAAAGATGGTTACTGTGAACAACGAGAGGCCTGGTTCGACGGCAAAACCCTGACTGGCTGCGCGAACGACTTGCATGGACCCTACTTCGGGCGCGATGGATGGATTTACTGGTGCAAAGGTGCCTTCGCCCACCAAACGCATGAGTTACCTGATGGAAAAGTGTTGTCGGATGGAGCAGCTCACATTTTTAGACGACGGTTAACGGGAGGACCGATCGAGCCGGTGATGAGCGGAGGCATGGACAACCCAGTTGGATTTGCGGTGCTCCCCAGCGGTGAACGCTTCTTCTGTGGCACGTTTCTTGTACATCCCGGCGACGGGAAACGCGATGGAGTGGCCCATGCAATCTACGGCGGAGCCTACGGCAAAGATCATTCGGCGTTGGATGGCGTTCCGCGAACCGGTTCTCTCATGCCGATCATGGTTCATCTCGGACCGGCAGCACCAAGTGGTATGACCTGCCTTCGATCAAACCTGTTGGGAGACGGCCCAACGGTCGAAGGTTCACCAGCCCACGATGTCGGATCAACATTGGCCGTTGCGCTGTTCAATCTCCAAAAGGTAGTTGCCTTGCCTCTGAGCGAAAGCGGTGCAACCTATCAAACGCGACCCATCGACTTAGTCGTAGGCAGCCGAATCGATTTTCACCCAACCGATGTTATCGAAGATTCCGACGGAAGCCTTTTGGTGGTTGATACCGGCGGATGGTATGACTTGTGTTGCCCGACGTCGCGCATCGACCAGCAGACTGCTCCTGGCGGCATCTATCGTTTGCGACAAAATAATTCCGAAACGGTCAAAAGCATCCGAACAGAAGCAATTCTTTGGGATACCCTATCCGCAGATCAAATTGCAGAGCATTTGGATGATCGCCGACCGTGGATTGCGAGACTAGCACTGTTGAAAATAGGTTCTGCTGGGCAGACGGCAATACCGGTCCTTGCACGCCGCACGCAAGACCCGCATCGACCGATGGCTTCGCGGCAAAACTCGCTGTGGGCACTAGGGGCCATCGGTTCTGAAACCGCGCTCGAAGCAGTTGAACGCATTGTTCATTTGGAATCCGAAGTTGACTTGAACCGATTTCGTGGAGAGGAATCCTCGCTTGAGTCCATTGCATGTCATCTCATCGCCTTGCATCGCTATCGGCCAGCAAAGACGGCCCTCGAAAAATTGCTGACCGACTTAGTTGGTGTGGGCATGCCGACTGAGTCGGCAAACCCACTCCCTCCCAATTCTCTTGCATTGGCTCGCGTGGCCGTCGAAGCCTTAGGCCGCGTGGGCGACCAGCAATCGGTCAGGTGCCTCATGGACCATTGTGGAGCATTCACCGATGGTCGAGTTTTGGATCACTCAATCCGCTATGCACTGTTTGAAATTGGGGATGCGGATGCTGTTGCCCAGTATCTGGATAGTCAAGATGTGCGGCAGCGAGAATTGGCGCTAGCCACGTTGGACCTTTTGAAAGCGGAATCCCACTTGAGCGTGGATGTGCTGGTCAGTTCAGGGCTGGTTTCTGAATTGGCTCCTGTAGTCGTCGACCTTTTGGCAAAGCGCCCACAATTGGCGGCCTCCGTTCTAGCTCGGCTTGGGCCAACCTGGATTGTCGAGATGGAAAACCAACCTCCATCCGAATTGTTTGTACGACTTGCGAGCGTTTGGCGTGACATTCCTGCGATGCAGCAATGGATCGGAAAATCGTTCGGGCCGCCCGCAAGCGAGGAAGCTTGGCAGTGGATCGAAGTTGCCTTCAATTCGAACAGCGGCTCTAGCATTCCCGAGTCATGGCACTCTTGGATTGTTTCTAGTCTGGATGTCGACGTGGTTCGAATGACGGAACTCTTGTCTTCGGTCGATCTTGGTCAGGCCAATTCATCAGTGTTAGTTGAGGGCCTAATAGATCGTGCAAGGCAACAATCCGATGACACGCTCAAAGAGGCGTTGGTCCGCAGCCTGCCACCTCGGCATCTCTATGAGGATGACGATTTAGCGGTCCGGTGCATTGACTCAATGCGGACAAGCTCACCTGGGAACCAAGCCTGGCATATTCTCATGCGATTGAAAATATCCGAAAATGCTGCACGAAAACTTATGGAAATTTGTGGCAACTTTGGACCCTCTGACCTTTTGCATACGCTGGAAGTCGTCACCTCTGCTGCGGACGAAAAGCTCGATCAGCAAATGCTCGCCCTGGTAGCCGACCATAAGGCCGCTCGCGCCATGCCTTTGGGTAGCTTGACCAACGTCTATCGCCAGCGAAATGAGTCGATCCGAAAAGCTGCCCAGAATGTTGCGGATCAAATCGAACGTTCAGATTCCAATGCGAATGCCATCCTACAGTCTGTCATAGACCAATTGCCCGAAGGCAATCCCGTCGATGGGCTGGCTCTCTTTCACGGTCCAAAGGCGGGTTGCGGCGCCTGCCATCAAATTGGGTATCGAGGCGGAAAAATCGGTCCCGAACTGACACGCATCGGATCAAGCCGAACCCGCGAAGCCTTGCTGGAAGCGGTCTTGTTTCCCAGTCAGCGGATCGAACAGGGTTTTCAATCGACTCAAATTTTGACCATCGATGGCAAGGTCATCAACGGAATCGTCACGCCTCAGTCTACCGGCAAAGACCTAGAACTGCGATTGTCCGCCGACAAAATCGAGCATGTTTCCATGGACGACGTCGAACAAATGTCCCCCAGCGAAGTATCGATCATGCCCAGCGGCATGTTGGAGCTATTGAATCATCAAGAATTGGCGGATCTACTAAGCCTACTCGAAGCCTCGCGGTAATGGCTGACCGTAGGGTGCGACAAAGCCGGGGATGTAGGGTGGGACAAGGACGTGGACGTAGTGGGACAAGGACGTGGACGTAGGGTGGGACAAGGTCGCGGAGGCAGCGCGCTATATTCTCATCAAACCATTGATCTCTACACAATCCAAGTCCCGCGACCGCCGGCCCACCGCGCGGCGGCAAGATTTAATGATTCACGAGATGGCGAGGTCTGAGTTAGAATGCTTTGACCAGTGGGCGGTGGGCCGGCGCAAGCCGGTTGGTTGACGGTTCAAACCGCCAGCTTACCCTAGGATCGATTTTGGATCAGCGGCTTGCTTGTCCCACCCTACATCCCATGCTACCCTACATCACCAACGCCGCATCTGACGCCCAATGTGGTTTTCATTCACCCCATTCAGGGTCGTCCCATCGGGCACAAGGATCGACTCCGCCCCATTCGATGTCATACTCTCCCTGTTGCACCATTCGATGGAATGACGACCAGGGCCAGTCGCGGACTCGTTGAACCAATTGATGCTTGCGTGGATTCCAATGGGTATAATCAACGCACCGTTTCAAATCGTCTTCGTCTCGAACCGTATGCTCCCAATATCGCTTCTGCCAAATACCGCGCTGACGATGCTTGACGCGCGAGGCCGATTGTTGCAACTCATCTCCGCCAGCGGCCAACCACCGTTCAGTAAATTCCTCCTTAATTCGCATCCATCGCAACGGGTAGTGAGCGTCGCTAGGCGGCAACGTCCAAACGCAATGCAGATGCTCCGGCAACAAAACGATGGCCACCATCTCAAAAGAGTAGCGGAGCCGGACCTTAGCCAAAGCCTCCCGCATGCAACGACGACCGAGTTCTGACGTAAGGATTCTTCGTCTTTGAAAAGTAACGCATGTAAAGAAATAGGTGCCACCAGGAACATAGTAGCGACGATAGTCGGCCATCGCTGCACCTCGATTTACACGGTATGTCGGATGTTGATTCAGTATAGTCAACGGTCGGAAATGTAGGATGGGGCAAAGACGTGGATGTAGGGTGAGACAAGGTCGCGGAGGCAGCGCGCTATACTCTCATCAAACCAATGATCTCTACACAACCCAAGCCCCGCGACCGCCGGCCCACCGCGCGGCGGCAAGATGGAATGATTCATGATGTCGCAGGGTGTGTTAGAATAGTTTGACCAGTGGCGGTGGGCCGGCGCTGGGCCGAACAAATGGTACTGCAATCCATCAACACTTGACTAGAATCGATTTTGGTTCAGCGGCTTGCTTGTCCCACCATACGCCAATGCGGCTCGCTCGTCCTATCCCACGTTCCAGAATGGAAAAAATTCTGATTGAATTTCAAGCAATGAATTGGATCATCTTCATTTGCGTCATTGTGCTCGGTGAATTGCATTCCCTAAACATCGCTACTGCACATGATTCGCCGCAGCCTGCCAGACTGCAGTTGATCAATGGTACCCATCAGGATTTCGATGTGTATTGGCTCAAGTCGGACGAACTGCGGATTCCCAGCGGCAGCGTTGAGGCTAGCAAACAAAACACGATTGCAACAACCGTCGGTCACCGGTTTGTTTTGGTCGGCAAATCGGACGGCAAGGAAGAAACCGTCGCCAGTTTGGTTCGCATCCAGGCCTACCAGATCGGAGGCGTTCCCGCATTTTACACCCAATCCGTTAGCGCCGAGGGACTTGCGATCGTAGCATCGCAGCGGGTCAATCCTTTTGCGCTCAAGGAAGCTGAGTATCTGGTGAATTTGATGCTGGCCAAGCGTCCGGACGTGCGCACGGCCATGATTCAAAGCGGTTCGCGGCTTTGCATTCTTGCGTGGAGTGAATTCACGACCGACCAACCCGAATTTGCACACTTGGCCAATATTGTTTCGAAGGAATATCCGGACCTTTCAGGCAAGGACTACTGGGATGCTCGAGCACGCGGGCTTGGAGGCAGCGAGGACGATCCGTATTGTTCGTGCGCTGAAGAGAACTTGCTGGCCTACCCTGGAGATCCTTATTCCGCCGAGAACATTCTGATTCATGAACTGGCTCACAATATTCATTTGCGTGGTCTGAACAATATTGATCCGAGCTTTGACACCCGACTGCGGGCGGCTTGGGAGGCAGCTATGAACGCAGGGCTATGGAAAGGTAAATATGCAAGTACCAACCACCACGAGTACTTTGCCGAAGCAGTCCAGAGTTGGTTCGACAACAATCGCGAAAATGACCACGATCACAATCATGTCAACACGCGCGCTGAGTTGATCGAGTACGATCCCACTTTGGCAGAATTGTGTCGGGAAGTTTTCGGCGATACCGAACTGAAATACACCAAGCCGACGAGCCGCCTGGATGGGCATTTAGCGGGATATGATCCCAGCCATGCGCCCACCTTCGTGTGGCCGGCTCATCTTGAGCGAGCAAGCGCGATCATTCGTGACAGCCATTTGAGTAGCCAAGGAGTCTCAGGCAAATAGTCGTGGCAAGTTGGCGGTGGGCCATGGAGTCCAAGATTTACCCGAGCCACAGGGTTATTCTTCATCGCGACCTATGAATTCGCGATCGCTTTGGCAGAAGATCGCGATAGGAACTTCTTTGACCTCGCCATTTCGCTTGAGCAGGCGGACCTTGTCCGATTTGACTTCGACGAGTTGAGCTTCGATTTGAAATTTACCGGATTTGTCTTTCCAAATTCGCCACTCGTCGCTGCCGGCTTTATCGCTGCCTAAGAAGGCTTTACGCATCTCGGCATCGGTCAAAGAATGCAGCAACGTGGCTGAGATTGGAGT
>WPCK01270009.1_pt1 | contig 10411 bp, 9 predicted proteins | sample 5399851 | NCBI WGS metagenome assembly WPCK01 (sample SAMN12869471, study PRJNA574797) | sludge metagenome | isolation source: wastewater treatment of pH11 | place: China:Beijing | collected 2019-05-20
CCTTCGACCCGCCGCTGGTGCTGGCCGACGAGCCCACCGCCCACCTCGATTACCTCCAGGTCGAGGGGGTCGTCCGGCTGCTCCGCGACCTGGCCCGGCCGGGGCGTCTCGTGGTGGTGGCGACCCACGACGAGCGGCTCCTGCCGCTCGCTGATCGCGTGGTCGAGCTCACTCCGAAGGCGGCCGGGCCGGGCGGGCCGCCGACCGAGCGTGCCCTCATGGCGGGGGAGCGCCTGTTCGAGCAGGGGGACGTGGGCGACCGGGTCTACGTCGTGGAGACCGGTGAGGTCGAGGTGCTGCGCCGGCGGGCGGACGGCGGAGAGGAGGTGCTCGGCGCCTTCGGGCCGGGGGAGTACTTCGGCGAGCTGGCGCCGACCTTCGGGCTGCGGCGATCGGCCGGCGCCCGCGCCCGCGTCGACTCGCTGGTCGTCGGCTACGGGGTCAAGGACTTCCGTGCCCGGATCGGAGCCGGTGCGCGGTCCGGAGAGAGCACGACCGGCCACCACGGCCCGCAGCCCGGCCACTAGGGTCCGCGCATGGAGCCGATGCCCGGAACCCCAGCGCCGTCCGCCTCGCCCACGACCCCTGGCGCCACGGCCACACCTGCCGCACCGCCCGATCCCGGGGTGGTCACCGGCCTGCGCGTGGCCAAGGTCCTCACCTGGCTGGTCTACGCCTACTTCCTCGTGGCGGTCGTCCTGCTCGTGCTCGAGTTCTTCCTGCTGCTCTTCAACGCCAACCCGACGGCCGGGTTCGCCGAGTGGGTCTACCGCAGCGCCGACCGGGTCATGGAGCCCTTCCGTGGCATCTTCCCCACCAAGGAGGCGGGCAACGGCTCGGTGCTCGACTTCGCCGTGCTGTTCGCCATCATCGTGTACGGCGTGCTGGCTCTGGCCTTCCACAGCCTGGTTCAGTGGCTCGACTACCGCATCCGCCTCGACCGCTGGCGGGCGGCCCACCCGGGCCAGGTCCCACCGCCGCGCCGTTGACGGCGCCGCTCGCGGCCGGGAACCCGGCCGCATCTCGCGACGTCCAACCGGCACGACCCCTCGTCGGACCGAAAGGTGACCCTCCCGTGCGCAATGCTCCCCGGACCTCGTTGATCGGCCTCCTCCTGTTGGGGGCCTTGCTGTTGACGGCTTGCGGCAGTTCCGGGGAGGAGGTGTCGTCGGGCGGCGATGCGTCGACGTCCACCACGGGGGGGAACGTCTCGGGAGGCTCCACCGGCTCCGGCGGCACGGTCGCCTCGGTGCCCGGCACCGCCGACACCACACCCACCTCGTGGACCCGCATCGAGCCCACCGAGGACCTCGTCGGGGCCGTGGTGGCCACGCCCATCGAGGTCGTGGCCGACCCCGACAACGACGGAGTCGTCCTCGTTCGCTTCTACGGCGGTGTGCAGGACTGCTACGGCGCCAACGCCACCGTCGTGCGCGAGGACGACTCGGTGATCGAGGTCCGACTCGAGACGGGCTCTCGGTCCGACGCCGGCGATCGCGCCTGCATCGAGATCGCCGAAGCCCAGGAGCTCGCGGTGACGCTCGACGCCCCCGTTGGCGACCGCCGCCTCACGGCGTCCGGCGCCGCCTGAGCGATCGCGCCCAGCGCGACCCGGCGTGGGACAATGAGGCCATGGCGGAACTCCACCTGCAGCATGTAGGCATCCACGGTCACGACGTCGGCTATCGCATGGGTGGCTCCGGGCCGGCCCTGCTCCTCATCCACGGCATCGCCGGGAGCTCGACGGCGTGGAAGGAGGTGATGCCACGGCTCGCCAAGGAGTACACCGTCATTGCTCCTGATCTGCTCGGCCATGGCGAGTCGGCCAAGCCCATGGGGGACTACTCGCTCGGTGCCGTGGCCAGTGGCCTCCGCGACCTCCTCGGGGTCCTCGGGGTCAGCCGGGCCACGATCGTGGGGCAGTCGTTCGGCGGAGGCGTGGCGATGCAACTCGCCTATCAGCATCCTGAGCTGTGCGAGCGGCTCGTGCTCGTCAACAGCGGGGGCCTGGGCCGTGAGGTGAGCTGGATGCTGCGGCTGCTCACGCTGCCGGGTGCCGAGTTCGTGATGCCGGCGATCTTCCCGGCGTTCGTGCGCCCGTGGGGTGATGCGACGGGTCGTTGGCTGGGTGAACGGGGAGTCCGCTCCGCTCGCATCTCCGAGATGTGGCGTGCCTACGGGTCGCTCACCGATTCGGAGAACCGCTACGCCTTCGTGCGGACGATGCGCGGCGTGATCGATCCCGGTGGTCAGACGGTCAGTGCCATGGACCGGCTCTACCTCGCCGCTCACCTGCCCACCCTCATCGTCTGGGGCGATCGGGACACCATCATTCCCGTCGACCACGCCTACGCCGCGCACGAGGCCATTCCCGACAGCCGGCTCGAGATCATCGAGGGGGCGGGGCACTTCCCCCACGTCGAGTGCCCCGAGGAGTTCATCGACGTGCTGCTCGACTTCCTCGACACCACCGAGCCGGCCGAGGTCGACATGCCCGCCTTGCGCGAGCTCCTGCTGAGCCACGCCGAGGGCTGAGCTTCGTCGTGACGCGTCCGAACGTCCTGCTGGTCACGCTCGATCAGTTCCGCGCGGACTCGCTGTCGTGTGCGGGCCACCCCGTGGTCCGCACACCCAACCTCGACCGCCTGGCCGCTGATGGCGTGCGATTCGCCAACCACTACTCGCAGGCCGCGCCGTGCAGCCCGGGGCGCGCCGCGCTCTACACCGGCACCTATCAGATGAACAACCGGGTGGTGAGCAACGGCACTCCGTTGGACAGCCGGTTCGACAACCTGGCTCTGGCCGCTCGCCGGGCGGGCTACGCACCAGCGCTCTTCGGCTACACCGATCAGGGCATCGACCCCCGCCTCGCCACCGGGCCCGACGACCCCCGCCTGAACACGTATGAAGGTGTGCTCCCGGGCTTCGACCCGATCCTGCACCTGCCCACCGAACTGCGGCCCTGGTTGGGCTGGCTGCGCGAGCTGGGCTACGACCTCCCCGACGACCCGGACGCGGCTCTGGCCACCGAGCCCGAGCGCCCAGCCGAGCACGGCGTGTCCGCATTCCTCGCCGATCACCTCATCGCCTGGATCGAACAGCAGGCGGCGACGGGTGAGCCCTGGTTCGCCCACGCCTCGTTCCTGCGCCCTCACCCGCCGTACGCGGCGGCGGGGGACTGGTCCAAGGCGTACGACCCTGCCGAGGTCCCCTTGCCGGTACCTCCGGCGGACGACCGCCACCCCCTGCACGACCACATGCTCGAGCACCCCTTCCTGATCGCCCCTGACGGCGAGGCGTCTATTCGTGCCCTGCGAGCGCAGTACTACGGGATGATCAGCGATGTCGATCACCAGATGGGTCGGCTCCGCGCGGCGCTTGAGCGCCTGGGGCAGTGGGACGACACCGTCGTGGTGGTGGTGGCCGATCACGGCGAGCAGCTCGGCGACCAGGGCCTGATCGAGAAGGCCGGCTTCTTCGAGGCCAGCTACCGGGTGATCGCGCTGTGGCGTGACCCGAGACGGACCGGTGCCCACGGAACGGTGGTCGAACGCTTCACCGAGAACGTCGACGTCTTCCCCACGGTCTGCGATGCGATCGGTGTCGACGTACCCGCCCAGTGCGACGGTGTGCCCTTGACGCCTTTCCTCGATGGGGACGAGCCCCCCTGGTGGCGCGACGCGGCCTTCTACGAATGGGACTGGCGGGACGTCGTGTTGGCCTTCCGGCAGTTCCCGTGGCCCTGGGATCGGCGCCCGGAGACCTTCCACCTCGCCGTGCGCCGCAGCGCTGATCGGGCCTACGTCCATTTCGGGGACGGAGGCTGGCGCTGCTTCGACCTGGCCGCCGATCCCGGTTGGCGCACGGAGATCCACGATCCAGAGGTCGTCCTGGGCGAAGCTCAGGCCATGCTCGAGTGGCGCATGAACCACCTCGACCGCACGATGACCGGTCTCCTGCTCCAGGACGGCGGCATCGGCCGGTTCCCGCCGGAGCACCCGGCCATGCGGCCACGTGACCCCGTCGCGACCGGGGCCACGGCCGAGGCCGACCTGCCCGCGACGGGGACCGTGGATGGAGACTGAGACCCTCGGTGCGGCCATGGCGGCGCTGCGGGCAGGCACGACGACCTCGGTCGAGCTCGTGGAGCGGTCGCTGACCAGGGCTGCGGCCCGCGAGGAGCTCAACGCCATCGCCCACCTCGACGCCGACGGGGCCCGGGCGCTCGCCGAGGAGCGCGACCGTCAGCTCGCGTCAGGTGAGATCGTGGGGCCGCTGCACGGACTGCCCGTCACCGTGAAGGACCTTTTCGTGGTCGAAGGCTTCACCATGCGCGCCGGGACGCGGGCCCCGCTCCCGGATCTCGGCCCTCAGGGCACCGCCGTCACCCGCCTGCGCGAGGCAGGTGCCATCGTGCTCGCCACCGTCAACCTCCACGAGGTGGCCTATGGCATCACCGGTGAGAACCCGTGGACCGGCGACGTCACCAACCCCGTGGACCCGGATCGCCAGGCCGGGGGGTCGAGCAGCGGCTCGGCGGCGGCGGTGGCGGCAGGCATCGGTCTCGCTTCCCTCGGCACGGACACCGGCGGGTCGCTCCGGGTGCCGGCCAGCCATTGCGGGGTGGTCGCCTTCAAACCGACGACGGGGCGCGTGCCCCTCGACGGGACGTTGCCTCTCAGCCCGACCTGCGATCACGCCGGGCCCTTGGTGAGGTCCGTGGACGACGCCGCCCTGATGACGGCGGTGCTCACCGGCAGGTCGCCGGCGCCGCTCCTGCCCCGGGTGCCGTCGCGCTTCGCCGTGCCGCTCACCTTCCTGCGGGGCCGACTGTCCCGCCCGTTGCGTCACGCCTTCGAGGGGTGGCTCGACGTCGCCCGGCGCTCGGGCGTCGACGTGGTCGATCTCGAGCTCCCCGGGGCTGACCGAGCACTCGACGTCTTCCGGGCGATCCAGGGGCCCGAGGCCTCGCGGACGCACGCCGCCGCCCTCGCCGAGTCGCCGGCGGGCTTCTCGCCCGTCGTCCGAGCGCAGCTCGAAGCCGGGGCGAACACCACGGTCGCCGCGGAATCCGAGGCTCGAGAAGCCCGTGCCACGCTGGCCGACGCCCTGGATGCCGCCATCGGACGCGTCGACGCGTTGGTCCTGCCCGCGACGCCCGTGCCCGCACCTCGCCGCGGGAGCGTGGACGTGGAATTGGAGTCGGGCACGGCGCCACTGCGCCCGAGCCTCCTCGCGCTGACGGTGCCGTTCTCGCTCACGGGTCTGCCGGTGCTCTGCGTGCCGTTCGCCCGAGTCGACGGTCTCCCCGTCGGGGTGCAGATCGTCGGGCCGCGCGGAAGCGACGATCAGGTGCTTGCGGTCGGTGCCTGGCTGTCGTCCGGCCGGCGCTGAGCTCAGACCTCGTCAAGCCAGACGGGGGCGCGGTCGAGCAGGTACTGGCTGACCGCGAGGCACCGGTCGAGCACCTCGCAGAGGAGTTCCTGGCCGAGGAACACCTTTGCCAGCGACACCTCGATGCGGGCCACGATGGCGAGGCTGCGTTCGGGGGCGTCGGTGACCGCTGCGAAGGAGTCGATGGCCGACACCTCGAGGGGGAGGTCGGGGCCGCCCACGCCGGCGAGCTCGGTGGCCAGCACGAGCAGGTCCGGCCCCTGGGGCAGGGGAGGCAGGGCCCACGTGAAGAGCATCGGGAACTGGAACTCGTCGGGCGGCTCCTCGGTCTCGGGCAGCTCGAGCACCTTGTCCTCGAACGACAACAGCACCCGCGGGTCGACTTCAAGGGAGAGGTGAAGGTCCAAGGGGCCACCGCATGCCTCCTCAGGATGCAGGTCGACCTCCCAGGCCTGGCGCAGCGAGTAGGACTCGACGAAGTGGCGCTCGTCGTGGACGTGGAAGCCGTGGTCCACGGCGTGATCCTTCAGGTCTGCGATGAAACCGGCGACGTCGATGGCGGCCACCTCCCTAGCCTGCCACGCAGGCGTGACGTTGAGACAGGAGGCACGGTGAACGACGACGAGCTCGCAGCGCTGTTGCGCACCACGGCGAAGGCTGTGGCCGAAGCACTCGGGCCCCTCGACGACTGGGGGCCGTCCGGCACCAGGGCCGGCCAGTACCGCAGCGACCTCGTGGCTGACGCCACCGCACACGAGGTGCTGGACGCGGCCGGCGTTGGCGTGCTCAGCGAGGAGTCGGGCGGGCACCGACTCGACGCGCCGCTCGTCGTGGTGGTGGATCCGCTCGACGGCTCGACCAACGCATCACGAGGCGTGCCCTGGTACGCCACGAGCCTCTGTGCAGTCGACGCCGATGGTCCGCGAGCGTCGCTCGTGGTCGACCTGGTCGGTGGCCGCCAGTTTGCGGCCCGGCGGGGCGGGGGAGCGACGGTCGACGATGTGGTGCTGCGTCCCAGCGGCTGCGAGCGTCTCGAGGAGGCCATGGTCGGCCTCTCGGGTCTGCCACCGAGGCATCTGGGGTGGCGCCAGTTCCGCGCCTTCGGGGCCGTGGCCCTCGACCTCTGCGCGGTCGCAGAGGGCGTGCTCGACGGCTTCGTCGACTGCTCCTCCGACGCGCACGGGGTCTGGGACTACGCGGGCGCGCTCCTCATCTGCAGCGAGGCCGGCGTGCGGGTGGGCGATGCCTGGGGCCGACCCCTCGTGGTGCTCGACCACGGAGCCCGGCGGACACCGGTGGCGGGGGCCACTCCAGCGCTGTCTGCCGAGCTGGTCGCCGTCCGCCGGACGTTCGGCAGCGGGAGATCCGTATCCTGACGTGATGCGCGTCCGTCTTCACCGCTTCGCGCTGCGTGGCTACCAGCGCTTGCCCGTCTTGGCGCGCCGCTGGGTCGTGCGCACCCTCGCCCCCTCCTACACGGTGGGAGCGATGTGCATCATCGAGCGGGCGGACGGCGCGATCTTGTTCGTGCGCCACAGCTATCGCAGCCGGTGGGGCGTCCCCGGTGGCTTGTTGAATCGACGGGAGGAACCTGCCCACGCCGCGCGTCGCGAGGTGCGCGAGGAAGTGGGGCTCGACGTGGTGGTGTCGGGCGAGCCGGTGGTGGTGGTCGACGCTCGACCCCAGCGGGTCGATCTGGTCTACCGAGCCCGCTTGGGGAAGGGCGTGGATCTCACCGGGGTCCACCCGGTGTCGCCGGAGATCGCCGAAGTCCGGTGGTTTCCGCCCGACGAGTTGCCCGAGCTCCAGATCGAGACCACCGCGGCCTTGATGGCGGTGGCCCGAACCGTCAGCACCTCCGGGTAGGTGGCGTCCCGCCAGAAGGGGAAGCGGGCGACCTGCAGGCCCCGAACAGCCAACGGCTAGCGTGACCGGCCCGGGGCGCTTAGCTCAGTCCGGTCAGAGCACCTCCCTTACAAGGAGGGGGTCGGGGGTTCGAGTCCCTCAGCGCCCACTACGTTGTCGTAATTACAACATTGTAGTTCGCCCCGCTGCACAACTGGCGTGCTCGGAGGCTCGCCAGTTGGGTCGCGGGGGCCGGGTCGAGGCACGCCGGCCGGCTACGGCACGACGAAGAGCTTCTCGCTACCGGTGACGGCGAAACTGCCCTGGCGCCGATCACCGCCGCGGGACGATCCGAGTCCTCACCCCGGTTGGGATGAGTACCGAGATTGTCGTTGCCCTCTGCCGCCGGCCGGAGTCGATGCGGCACCTTCCACCGTCGGATCGTTCCGTCTGGGTGCCACAGAACGGTCCTTCAGTCGCGCGCCCACCGAGTGCGAAGTGCGGGACCATCGGGCGGTCGAAGGTGCGCCTCTGGCGACCGACTTTGCCGGACGGGGTTGCAGCGCCTCTACGTCTGCGAGGGCATCTCCGGCGGGGTGAACATGGCCTTGTCCTCCCCGATCTCGGCCACGATCAACGCGTTGAGCTTCTCGTTCATGGCCGACAGCAGGGCTTCGTCGTACTTGGGATGGTCCGGGTTCGCCAGGTTGTCCATCTCTTCGGGGTCCGACTGCAGGTCGTAGAGGGAGACGTCGTTGTCCGCCAGGAGCTGCTGGATCGATGCCGGCAGGTTGTAGTGGCCCATCCCGAAGTAGCGGACCAGCTTGTAACGGCCGTCGAAGACGCCGCGGAACAGCTCGCGCGCCTCGAGGTTCGGCGTGCCGATCTCGTCGACGAGGGCGGTGAACTCCTCCATGCCGCGGTGGAACTCCTCTCCCGCGGCTGCGGCGGCGGCGTCGAACACCTTGGTCACGTTGCGGACGAACCACTCCGCGTCGATGGTGGCGATCATGTCGTAGGTGATCAGGCTCCCCGTGCCGGGTTTGGCGCTGCTGCCACGGGGCCCGTCAGAGGTGGGATCGCGGACCACGTCCGAGAGGTCGCGGCCGTGCAGGTGCGGGTAGCGCTTCCGGCGTTCGTCGTCGGACAGGCCGGCGAACGCGAGGATCGTGGGCACCAGGTCGAGGTGGGACCCGACCGCATCCGTCCGGTGGGCGCCGGGATGGCGGGGGTCGGCGATGACCAAGGGCACGTTGACGGACTCCTTGAACGCCACGCTGCCCTTCTGGCGCAGGTGGTGGGCGCCGCCCTGCTCGCCGTGGTCCGAGGTGAAGATGACGATCGTATCGTCCGCCTGGCCGCTTGCTTCCAGCGCATCCAGCACCGTTCCGATGTGCCGGTCGACGTCGAGGATGCAGTTGAGGTAGTAGTTGACGTGGTTGTGCCACATGTCCCGGCGATCCATCGGTATGCGGCCGTAGTACATGTCGCACAGGCGCTTGTAGTCGGCGATCGCCGGCGGCTGCCCATCCAGGTCGTCGAAGAAGGAGGCCGGCAAGGTCGTCTGCCATTGCTGCTGGTAGAGGGGCGTGTCGGGCGCATCGAAGATCGGGAACATCGACTTGGCCTGGACCATCTCGTCCGCGTCGGTGTCGAAGAACATCACGTCGTGCGGGTTGACGAAGTTCACCGCCATGAACCACGGCGTGGCGGCGGCGACTTCGGAAGCACGCGTGCCCAGCCAGTCGACGGCCTCATCCGCGATCTTCGGATCCTTCAGCGCCCCGTCCAACGGGCCGCCGATCACGTCGCCGAAGTCCTGGTACTCGGCGAAGCCGTAGGGCTCCATCGCTTCGCGGGTCCCCTCCGTCGGGAACTCCGAGAGGTGCCACTTGCCCTTGTAGACGGTGTGATAGCCCAACTCGCGCAGCATGTGGCCGATCGTGGGCAAGGTCTCCGGATCGGCCCTCATGTCGTCGATCCAGGCGAAGTTGGTGTTGTCGAACATGCGGGTGTGCGGTGTGTGCCGGCCGGTGTACATCACCGAGCGAGAAGGCGTGCACACCGTGGTGGTGCAGTGGTGGTGGTTGAACGAGACACCCCGGGCGCGGATGCGCTCCCTGGCCGGCAGGGCGAGATCCTCCGGTATGGCCTGGTGCGCGTACTCCTGATCGCTCACGATCATCAAGATGTTGGGTTGCTCGGTCATGATCGATCCTCTTCCTTCGATGAGGTCACGGGTTCATTCTGGAACGCCTCGTGACCGCAGACTCTACGCGCCTCTAGGAGTCGCTCTTGGTCCCGATGTGGCGGTACTCGAGGTGCTTCGCCGTCAACCCGAACGCCACCACCGTCGGCGGTGAGTGTGGTTGGCTGCTGAGTCGTCGTCGCGCTCGCGTGGCCCGTCACGCAACACCGCGTCGTCGAGCGGGTAGACCGTGGCTGCGCCAGGTCCGGGCCGCGGCGAACGTCCTGCGCTCCCCTGCCAGGGTCGTGGCGCTGTTGGGCGGCAACCTCGCCAGCCAACTGCTGTTCGCGGGCGCGCTCGCGGCGTGCGCCCGGGGTCAAGGTCGGCCTGGCGGACGCGCTCGTGGTGTACGTGGTCGCGTCGTTCTTCGGCGGCTTCATACCGGGTGCCCCGGGGGGATCGGCGTGATGGAGGCCGCCCTCACCGTCGGGCCGCGGTCGGCGTTCCCGAATCAGCGGCCCTCGCCGCAGCGGTGACCTCCCGCATCGTCACCTTCTAGGGGCGGCCCCTCTGGGGCGGTGCGGCGTTGCGCTGGCTGGAGCATCACGGGTACCTCTGACCCTCCCCGCTCGCGGGCGTCGTCAGCCGGCGCGTTGCTGCGGTCGCAGCGCGGCGGCGCGTCCGCGTGATCGGCGCTGCAACGCCAACGTCGCGCTGCTGCCCACGACGAGGAGCACGATGTTCGTGAGGAGCACGACGAGGGCGCCCCACATGGGGTCGTCGCGGCCCATCGCCATCGCGGCGCCGACGTAGGCGGCGGCGGGGATCGTCGTCACCGAGATCGCCACGCCGACCGCGGCACCGCCGGGACGTTCGCGCGGTTCATCAAGATCTATTTCGATCGCATCATCCGCGTCCGCCCGCAGGTGGAAGCGATCCTCAACGCCAAGACGCTCGAAGAGCAGCAGGCGATTTTCAACGAAG
>WPCK01032666.1_pt1 | contig 10410 bp, 8 predicted proteins | sample 5399851 | NCBI WGS metagenome assembly WPCK01 (sample SAMN12869471, study PRJNA574797) | sludge metagenome | isolation source: wastewater treatment of pH11 | place: China:Beijing | collected 2019-05-20
ACGTAGTTGTTCATCGCATACCGAACGCGATCCGGTGATTGCTTCAAACTCTTGGCGACTCGGTCGAGCAAGTCGGCTAACATCTCGATCGGCAACTGGCTATCGGCTACGGTTGCGACGACCGACGCCAGGGTAAACCAACCCGCGATGGCGATTTGTTCCTTTTTCGAGTCGATCCATTTGTTCGCTAGTGGTATGGCTTCTGCGTGTTCGGCGGCTACCCAAGGAACTGTGTATTGAGAGATCATGTACCAAGGAGCCGTCTTGACCCAATCTTCAAGCTGTTTCTTGGTCATTTTCGATCCATCTGCCACGAGGCCAGCTAGATACATCGCATCGGAATTGCCGGTCTCATAGAGCTGCATGGCCAATTGCTGCTGGCCTTTAATTCGCTTCGCTATAGGCTTGAGTTCACCGACTTTCACTCCGAAAAATGGCTCGGTTGCACCATGCCGGAGGAATGTCTTCTTGGTCTGCGCGTCGCCTTTGGACTCGAGTTCTCGCATCACTTCATCAAGCGTCATCGGTTCACCTGTCGATTATTAAAAAAACACTGGTTACGTTCCGTCCAGCAAGCCTGAAACAAACTCGTCCGGATCGAAAATGGCCATATCGCCAAGTTGCTCACCTAGACCAACCAGTTTAACTGGCAATTTGAATTGCTGCGAAATCGGGACGATCACGCCGCCTTTTGCGGACCCATCAATTTTTGCAAGGATGATCCCAGTGCAGCCAGCCGCATCGGAAAACCCTCGAGCCTGGCTGATCGCGTTTTGTCCGGCGGTCGCGTCCAGGACCAAGAGAACTTCGTGAGGCGCGTCGGGAATGTGCTTGCTGATCACCTTGCGGACCTTTTGAAGCTCTTGCATCAAATTGGTCTGTGTTTGCAACCTGCCAGCCGTGTCGATAATGCACACATCGTAGTTTTCATCGCGAGCTTTCAGGCTGGCTTGAAATGCCACGCTTGCCGGATCAGAGCCTTGCTTGGTTGTCACGATGTCGCAACCGATCCGCTCGGACCAAATCGTCAATTGTTCAACGGCTGCGGCTCGAAAGGTGTCACCGGCCCCCAGCAAGACTCGATTGCCACCCTGAACCATTTTGTTCGCAAGTTTGGCAATTGAGGTCGTCTTGCCTGAGCCGTTCACGCCGACAACCAGAATGACCGTGGGTCCATCAGCCGACATATTGAGTTCGGTTCCGCCGCTGCTGAGCACCTGGCGAATCTCCACTCCTACAACCTTGACGATGTCATCGAAGTGGACCTTGCGCGCGCGGTAATCGGAGCCGATTCGATCGGTGATGCGTTGAGCGACTTCGGCTCCCATGTCGGTGCGGACGAGCAGTGCGAATAGTCGTTTGAGAAAATCCTCGTCGACCAAATCGCCTTCCGACTTGAGCAAGTCGCGGATATCGGTGTTAAGCGCACGGCTGGTCTTTGCAAGGGCCGACTTGATGCTGCCCCAAAGCCCCTTAGGCTTTTGGCTGGCCTGACCCTCTGAGACTGATTCCGGATCCGACTGAATTGTCTCAGTCTGAACCGAATCAGGTTGCGAAGGTTCTTCTTTCTTCTTTCTCCAAAATGCCATTAGTTCAACTCACAAGCCTCTTCGTAGTGTTCATAAAGTTGTAGGAGCCGTGTTTCGAGTTGGCTCAATTCCGCCTGAAGTTCTTTGACGCGGCGACCGTCTCGCAGGACTTGCGTTTGCGTCAAGTCTTGATGGATCGTTTCGATGCGAGATTCAGTTGATTCAATATCCTGCGCGATTTGTTCGGCCTTGCGATAGGGAAATTTTCGCTTCCGCTTGGCAGTGTCGGATGAAGCTGGAACAGACGCCGAGTTGGCGTTAGTGCCCCGGCTGCCATTTCCGGCTGCCCCACGTTGGCTAACTGCACCGCGATCCGCTACGGCCAAGCCTTCCTTCCGCCAATGCTTGTAGGCATCGTAGTTGCCGGCGATTTGGCTGACATTGCCGCCTTGAAGCACCAACAAATGGTCGGCCACTGCGTTGACCAGGTAGCGATCGTGCGTCACCAGGATAACCGTTCCGTCAAATAGTTGAATAGCCTCTTCGAGCGCGTGCCGCGACCAAAGATCGAGGTGGTTGGTCGGCTCGTCGAGTACCAACACGTTGGCTTCCATCGCGGACAACCAGGCTAGCATCGTTCGATTGCGTTCCCCCCCCGAAAGCATCCGCAGCGGTTTGAGCACGATATCACCGGAAAGCCCGAACGCGCCGAGGATATCTCGCCGAGCCCGATTGTCCAGGTCGCGATGCGGCACACGGATGGCTTCAGCCGCACAGGTGTCGGGTTCGAGCTGCGAAAGGAGTTGGTCGAAGTATCCAATTCGCAAATTGGCGCCCAATTCAACGCTGCCTTGATCCGAGGGGCACTGGCCGAGCAAACATTTGAGCAAAGTCGTCTTGCCTGAGCCGTTCGATCCGAGGATGGCCCAGCACTCGCCGCGCTGGATTTGAAGATTCAAATTGCTAAACAGCGGTTTATCGAAAGCCTTGGACAGCCCGCTGGCTCGCAACACGATGTCGCCCGTTCTAGCAGCCGGCGGAAAACGAAACTGCAACCCGCGAATCTCACGCGGTGGATCGACTGGTTCGATGCGTTCGAGTTTTTTGCGGCGATCTTCGGCTTGAGCACTCTTCTGACCATAGTGATGCTTGCGAATGAACTCTTCGAGTTTTGCGATTTCCTCTTGCTGTTTCTCGTAGGTCCGTCGCTGGACTTCAAGCCGTTCCGCCTTTTGGCGAACGTAGGCGGAGTAATTGCCCTTGAATCGATCCAAGCGGCCATCGACCAGTTGGAGAACAAAATTCGCGGTTTGATCCAAAAAGAATCGATCGTGGCTGACGAGCAAAAATGCACCCGACCAATTCGCAAGAGTTTCTTCCAACCATTCCGTAGCTTCGATGTCCAGGTGATTGTTCGGCTCGTCTAGGATCATCAGATCCGGCTGTTCAAGCAGGAGCCCCGCCAGCATCAAGCGATTCTTTTGTCCGCCGCTCAGTTGATTGGCGCTGCGATCGTACCATTGGGTCGGAAAGCCTAAGCCTTGCAGGACGCGATCGACTCGATATTCCCAATTGTATGCGTCCGATTGATGCAGCCTGGCTTGGATGCGATCGTACTCTTCGAGCAATGGCCCACGCGCTTCATCCGTAATCGCAGCCGCGAGTTCATGAGCGAGGCGTTCGGAGTCCGCGACCAGACTCGATAGGCTTCGGATGGCCGCCGCTGCAATCGACCAAACCGTATCGGCGTCCGCAAATTCGGGATGTTGATCCAAAGCGCCCACCGATCCCCGAGATGGCATTTCGACGCGGCCACTATCGGAAGGCAATTGACCCGTGAGGATTTTAAGCAGCGTGGTTTTACCTACGCCGTTTGGCCCAACCAACCCGACATGGTCGCCGCCGCGAATATCCAGGTTCGTTGCGCGCAGCACCTCAAGATCGCCGAACTGCTTCGAGACATTCGTTGCCGAAAGTAGGACCATTCAATATGCTCAAATGAGCGTCGTATTAGGTTGTTTGCAATCAGTCTGGCTTGCCATTTCCAATTGCTGGAGCGACAATTTTAGCCAAATCAACTTGGAATGCACAGGTTTGAAATTCACTCTTCGTATTCCCCCCTTTTTCCATGCTGAATCTCCAAAGTACAACCGCCGACAGGTGGCTCGCCCAGGTCGATCAATCGATCGAGGAAATTTTGATCGACCACGCACATTGTGAACACAAGGCTGCAGCCACGGCCATGAGTTTGTTGGGAGCCTACATCGAAAACCGCGAGCTGTGCCAGGAGATGACGCAGGTCGTTGAGGAGGAACTCGAGCACTTCCATCAAGTGCTCGATTTGCTTGCGCGACGCGGCATTGCCTTCGTTAAACAGAAGCCGGGGCATTATGGCAGCGAACTTCATCAACTCATCCGTCCGAATGAACCCGGCCGAGCCGTCGATCGATTGCTGGTGGCCGGACTCATCGAGGCCCGGAGCTGCGAACGATTCAGCTTGCTGGCGGAACACGTCCAAGACGCTGAATTGTCGGAATTCTACGCTAGCTTATTTGAATCCGAAGCCCGGCATCACACGACGTACGTGCGGCTGGCGAAACATTTTCAGCCGCCCGATTTAGTCCGCCAACGCCTGCACGAACTGGCCACAGCCGAAGCCGAGATCATCGGTCGAGGCAATCACTTGCCGCGAATGCACAGCTAGAATGAATTTGCGACTCAGTAGCTACTTCGTGTGAATGCTGCAGGTATCGCCGTCGCATGTTCGGCCGCTAATGCGATATCGACTAGCCGCGACCTTGCTATAAATCCACCGCCAGAGTGGCATCGAAAAAGGAATGTGCAGCAGAGGCATCAACCAAAATAGTTTTGGGAGTTGACGGCTGAGGACTCGCGCGGCGTCCGCACCGCCATGTTGATCACCACTGGCCGTTACCAACCACATTTGTCGCATCAATTGTTCGTGGCTCAGGGTTGGGCAGATTTTCGAAATTCTTGAGTCATGCAAACTGATGTAAGCCAACTTACCTGAATCCCAACGACGCAGTCGCTCGACTTGCGAACGGCAAAAATTGCACTGTCCGTCGAAAATGAAGATGTCGCGATCGGGGTGCTGCGAAGGATCGGGCAATTGCAAATCCGGAACTGGAACGATCGGGGCGTGCTGCGAGGCGGACTGATTGGCCGGCAGAGGCCGTTTGGGTAGGTGTTCGACTCGATTCATGTATCTAATCCTTCATTACAAGTCTACTTCAAGCCGCTCAGGTCGGACAGAGCGATCGGCTCTCGGCATGCAAACGGCTCGCCATACTCGGTTCCGATCATTTTGCCCCAGTAAGCGGCTTCGTTGCGGACATTCTCTAGAAACGAAGGCTTGAGGTGCGATCGGCCCGCAATAAACTGGCTTGTATAGGCTGAAATCGCTTCAAACTTTTTCGGCCACTCGGCGGAAATATCCAAGATGAAAGCCGGCTGAGCAACGTGTTTCAAGTGCACGCAGTAATAATGGAAGATCCGCTGCGGATGAAAGGGTTCTCCCAGTAATTCGGATTTTGTAAGCTTTGCCCAGAACCGAGCCGCTTCAATCAACTGTGTGGCTGCCAGATGGTCCGGATGTGCGTCCTCCCAATAGGGCGCGAACAACCAACGCGGTCGAACTCGGCGAATGACATTGGCCAGCTGTGCGCGAGCTTCGAGCGACGCTTCCAATCGCCGGTTTGGAAGTCCAAGGTTCTCTCGCCAAGGGACACCTAGTGCGTGGGTAGCCGCCCGCGTTTCGGACGCCCGAGTAGCCAAGTCACCAAAGGGAGTCGGTTCGCCATCGGTCAAGTCCAGGATGCCGACCTTCCAACCTAGTGACCGCATTTTGACGATCGCTCCCCCCATGCCAAGCTCGGCATCATCCGGATGCGGGGCAATGGCCAACATATCTAAATGCTCGGTTTGCGGCATGGACTGTCCTGTATCGAAATGCGTTGAAACAAGGTATAACGTATGGCTCATCGCAGCGGCCATTCCACGAAAGTTCGATGTCATGCCGCAGTGGTCATCGGCAGCATAGTTTAAGGAAATTCATGACGCAGGCCAGTAGCATCCCAGAGCTGAAACAACTTCGCGATAACATTGGCACAGCCGTATATGGCAAGCCGGAAGCGGTTAAATTGGTTATCACAGCCCTGCTGGCCGGCGAACACGTTTTGCTCGAGGACGTCCCGGGCGTCGGTAAGACGTTGATTGGCAAAGCGGTCGCCAAAAGCATCTCGGGAAAATTCACGCGATTGCAATTCACGCCCGACCTGTTGCCGAGCGACATCACGGGCAGCAGCATTTACAACGCCGCTAGTGGAGAATTCACATTTCACCCTGGGCCCGTGTTCGCCAATGTACTGCTGGCCGACGAAATCAATCGCGCTCCACCGCGAACGCAAAGCGCCCTCCTTGAAGCCATGGGGGAAGGCCAGGTCAGCATCGACGGCCAAACGCACCGCTTGCCCAATCCGCTCTTGGTGATCGCCACCCAGAATCCCTTTGAATTTGAAGGCACCTACCTGCTGCCTGAAAGCCAACTCGATCGCTTTCTCCTGAGAATCACGGTCGGCTATCCCGCCCGTGAACACGAACTAGCGCTCTTGATGTCGCACCGCGACGGCCAACCGGTCGACCGGCTCAAGCCGGTAATTGATTTGGCTAAGATCGAGCAATTGCAATCCGACGTACGAAAAATTCGCTTCGATGATTCCCTTGCCAATTACTTACTGGCCATTGTCCATGCAACCCGGCAGTCGAGCCAGGTGCAAGTGGGTGCAAGTACGCGCGCGACGCTGGCCTATTACCGAGCGGCTCAATCGCTGGCCTTGGTTGAAGGCCGAGACCACGTGATTCCAGACGATATCAAACGGCTTGCTATTCCGGTATTGGCTCACCGAATCGTACCACGAGGCATTTTGCCCGGCGCGGACCGCTCGGCAACCGAAGACATCATCAGCCATTTGCTCAAGACGGTCACGGTCCCGACATAAGTCATCGGCCACTATGCACGAACCAAGCTTTTCGTCGCGACATGCACCCCCGATCAAACAGGCGATCCGGTCGATCGCCGCTCGCAGTTTGTTGCTCCGCCTCTGGAGAAACTTCCGTCGCGCACGCCAGCAGGCTTTGGCACGAGCCGCCTCGTCCGCCCGATTTCAAATGACCCGCGAAGGCTTTCACCTGATGGTCGTGGTGGTCTTCATCTTTGTGGGAGCCGTTCTGCGCGATATCAACTTACTGATTTTGATCGCCGCTGCCATGATTGGGCTACTTCTACTTCAGTGGAGGTTGGGGATCGGGACGGTTGTCGGCTTGAAGGCCGCGCGAAAATTGCCCCAGCGAGTCAGCCAAGGTGCGGAGGTGGAATGCACCGTCACGGTCAGCAATGCCAAGCGATGGCTAGGCGCTTGGTTGATTTTGATCGAGGACAGTATCACCCAAGTTTCGCCGTTGACCGAGAAACACGTTGGTCGTGGTGTCACGATGCTTGATGAACTTTCGCCGCACGGTGAAGGTCAAGCAAGTTACAATGCCGTCTTCCATTCACGCGGACGCTACCGAATCGGGCCTTGCACCTTGTCCACGCGGTTTCCATTGAACCTGGGTCGCAGTTGGCGCAAGGTTGATTCGACATGCGAGATCATTGTTCATCCAAAACTTGGTGACCTGACCGCAGCCGCGCGCAACTTGCTACATATCGGCCGAGAGGGCATGACCAAGACTTCCGCCCAGGCCGGGGTGCATGCCACCGAGTTCTTTGGACTGCGGCCTTGGGCCTCCGGCGATTCACAGCGGTGGATTCACTGGCGAACCACAGCTCGACTGGGGGAGCTTTCCGTGCGGCAATTCGAGCGTTTGCAGCCACAACAGGCCTGCATCCTTTTGGACCTTTACAAAGACAAGAATGGCAAAAATGTTGAGCAGCTTCAAGCCTGCGAACGAGCCATTTCCTTCGTGGCAACGTTGACCTCTCAGACCGTACGAGTCGTGGGCAATTCGATTTCTATTGGCATCGCCGCCCATCGTGCCCTAGGGCTAACGGACATTCAAAGCCCTGTGCTAGCGATTAACCTACTAGACGAACTCGCGGTCGTCGCCCCGACCGTGCAACCCAATTGGCAAATAGCCCTCTCGAAAATGACAACCTTCCTTGTGCGAAATCCGTACTTGCTGGTAGTCAGCACGCGACCGAACTTGTCCGACGAACTTGAATCAACCATTACGAAGTCGCTGCGGCTGAAGTCGTCGCTGAGGCTCAACGTAAAATGGCTCAATGCAACGCAAGGCGACTTGGAACCATACTTTTTATGGACCCCAAACGAATCCAACGACTGAGAATTTTTCTGACTGCTCACTTTGCGACCATTGCTTGCCTTACTTCGGCATTGTTCGCAACGAAAAGCAGCAGCCAACTGTTTTTACCGGCGTTGGTATTTCTCGTAACGGCTTCGTCGTTGATCCTGGTCGACATCTTAGAAGTTTTCCATTTGGGTCGCACCGGCAGCTACATTGGAATGGGAATTGCCACGCTGGTGGCAATCCTTACGTTGGCGATGAGCGTTCTAAGGCAATCCGAGGGCGGGGAATTCATGGCAGTTGCCAGCCTTCTGATTTATCCGCAATGCGTGTTGTTCTTTCAAAAGAAGTCACTCCGCGTCTTCGAACAGTTGGCGATTTTTTTGCTGCTGCAAGTCATCGTAGCAGCCTTGGTCAATGACAACCTGATTTACGGCGTGATGCTGACCCCCATCGTATTCCTCTGGGTTTCGTCGCTGTTTCTTGTGTCCCGTTACGCTACCCTGGTCGCCATCAATCCAGAAATCGAAGAGCCGGTTCCGTTGCTCTATGAACTAATTTACCAGAAGTACATCAAGTCGGTCATTCGTCCAAATTCAAAATCTCCGGGCATCACGGTTCGACCCGAAATTGATCCAACGGTGCTTGAGGTGCCCAAAAAGCGAGGGCTGTTGATGTCGCTGCCACTTGCCTTCTGGTCCCTAGCGTTTGCTGCATTCTTGTACTACTTGTTGCCGCGAACGGAAAACCCACCGGTCCTTGGCATTCCAATTTACGCCCAGGTTGGGCTTCCCGAGGAGATCACGACAGGGTACTTCGGAACGGTCTTGTCGGATCCGACCCCTGTCATGCGAATCAAATTGACGGGGGCTGACAACCAACCGTACCAACCCATCGAACCACCTTACTTCCGAGCCATGGTTTTCGATACCTATTGGCCGCGACGCCAGACCTATGACCAAGGGCGATGGACTAATCGATCGGCACCTAGTGGCGCAAGCGGCATCGTTGGCGTGAACAATCGCGACTCCGTAACTGTCGAAGTCAGCCTAAAAAAGGACTTTCGTAAGGCCATCGTCTGCGTGCCGCAGGTCTTGCAAGTTCCTAAGGATTTGGAATACCGCGCGGATGAGTTGCGATTGCAGGAATCCGAATGGCGCAAGCCTAAGAATAATCGCAAAACGCTGACCTATCGATTTGGAACCAACGGCTTTCTTGAGCAGAGGCAACTGCCGCTTGTGCCCGATATCGCCGAGCATTGCTTGGTCGACGCGTACCTTCAAATTCCTAAATTGCCGCTGGCTAACCAAGCTCGTTTGAAAATCTTGGAAGCGTCGGGGGCTGTTGATGCTAGTCCTTATCGAGTCGCTAGAGCTCTTGAGAGTCATCTAAATTCCTCAGGCGAATATTCGTATTCGCTGGACGTACCGCCGCCGATGAACGAAGACATCGATCCAATCGAGGACTTTCTGATCAACACAAAAGTCGGGCTTTGCCAGAACTATGCGTCGGCCCTGACTGCGATGCTGCGACAATCCAATATCCCATCGAGAATTGTCGTAGGCTTCGTCCCCGTTGATTGGAATTTGCTGGGCCAGCACTTCATCGTCAGACAGTCCGATGCCCATGCATGGGTCGAAGCTGCCTTTTCACGCGAGCAACTGACGGATACGGAACTTGAACCCTTGTTGGGCGATGAAGATTACTATTGGGTTCGACTCGATGCCACCCCCAGCGCGAACGACGCGAATCGCACCATCGTCAAAAGCAATCAGTCGCTTGAATATGCCGAAAAACTCTGGGAAGATTACGTTTCCAACGCGGATAAGATCAACACCTCGCAGCTCTACGACGAAACGTCCGGTTCAGGATGGGATACAGTAGCTGAATTCCGCGAACAACTTCGCATCGCGGGCGAGCGACTGGGTGAAGGTTGGTTCTACGGGCGTGGCGTCGACTTTGCTTGGCCGCTGGCGCTGGCAGTCTTCGCCATTGGAACATCCGTCGTAGGCTTATGGCAATTGGTCGGCTGGCTACCTCGAATCGCACCCAATTTAGCCCAGCGCCTTGGTTTGGTTCGCCGTCGCCGAACCCGTATTCAACAGCCGTATTATGCAAGATCGCTTGCGTTGCTCGAGTCGGTTGGAATTTACCGTCATGAGAGCGAGACGATGCAAGAGTACAACGAGCGCGTTTGTGAGGAAATCGCCTTGAAGAGCAGTCACGGCGGAGCCATTGACCTGCGCAACTCGCTCGAGTTCCTTCGATCGTGGTACTACCGCCAGCGTTTCGGCGGTGCCGGCTCCCTGGACCATTCGATCAAAGTGCAGCTCGACCAGCACCTAAAAAAAATCGAAGCCGTCGTCAAGATGGCAAAGTTTTCTTAGTCAGTTTTCTCATAGACTATTGTCTCTTAGATTGTTTACTCATGGGCTGTTCTCGCATACGGAAGACCGGGACAGGTCCCGTGAAGCGTTCGGGTGTCATGCAATTGACCGACGAATGAACTCGAAGGGTTCGCAGCTATTAGGCGAGCGGCAGTTGAAAGGTTACCATC